>PDWI01006784.1_pt1 | contig 14250 bp, 11 predicted proteins | sample 1430891 | NCBI WGS metagenome assembly PDWI01 (sample SAMN01162508, study PRJNA174530) | Oral metagenome, whole genome shotgun sequencing project. | biome: Marine environment; feature: Marine mammal; material: Swab sample of the gingival sulcus; isolation source: swab sample of gingival sulcus...
CAAGTCAAAAGTAAAAGATTCTGCCAATATCGCAATTGGTAAAGGAAACACTGCCAATATGGGATCTGTATCAATGAAGAACTCCGTAGTACAGGGTGCGGTTATTAACAAGTCAAAAGTAAAAGATTCTGCCAATATCGCAATTGGTAAAGGAAACACTGCCAATATGGGTTCTGTGGCACTGAAGAATTCTGTAGTGCAAGGTGCTATCATCAACAAGTCAAAGGTAAAAGATTCTGCTAATATCGCAATTGGTGAGGGAAATACTGCAAACATGGGTTCTGTTAATGTAGAGTAGTTTTCTGAGCTTAGCCTTACATCGCAGATACTTGGGGTCTCCGGGGATCTGCGATTGGTGTCTTTTGTTGCTGTTGGTTTTGATTAACAGCGGATGCTTTTTGCAGTGATTCTTCAGTATGCTTCTCTAATAATTCATGGTGCGTGTTATGAGTGATTGCGTTGTAAAAGTTCTCCTCTTTTTTTTCTTGTTAACCTTTATGCAACCTTTATGTTCCTGGGGGTCGGATCTTGATGATGGAATCTCAAAGTATACTGATGGTTCCATTGCGAAGTGGGATGAACTTGGCAAGAGAGATAGAAATGTAGAGTATATAAAGTTAAGAGCTGAAAGTAAGGCAGAGGTGAAAATGAGGGCGAAAATGCGTAGAAGCAAGGATGCATTGGCCAGGGATAATAATTCTCAAAATTCTGAAAGTGGCGATGGGAGCATTAACAGTGTCCTTATCGGTGCTGGTGGGGTTGTAAAAGGGGATATTATAATAATTGATGAAAGTCGCGGGGATAAGACATTAATATCGAACTAGTTTTGAGGCTAAGTTTTGTTCTTGTTTTTCAGATAATCTTTTTCCTTTTGAGAGCAGATATGAATTATTCAGCTGCAAAAAATTCTTTGAGGTCAGTGGGGTATTATGTTGTTTTTCTAAGTTGTTCTGTCCTGTTTGGGGCTTGTGCTGCAGTTGATCCGGCGCAAGTGGATTTTGAGATGAAAAAATCACAGCCTGAAGTAAAAATGACCTCATATACTGAGGCGTTGGCTCAATTGGGGTTAATGACAGAGATATATAATACTGGAACAACACTTATACAAAGTCATCCTGTAGGGGACAGAACGGGGACGTCGATGTCAACGGGGGGGGAAATTCCAAGTGATATCACTGAGATGCTAAAGAGTACACTTAATTCTATTGGGGGAAATATTCGCTATATTCCTTATGATCCTGCATATATTGAGCATATGAATATGACGGGTTACTCTGATTTCTCAGGCAAGTTAATCCCTGAGGTAGTAATAAGTGGGGGGATAACGGAGTTTGACCGCGGCCTTGAAACGGTTGGGTCTGGAACGAATGTCGGTATTGATGCAGAGTTTACTAATGCACCAAGATGGACACCAGGAAAGTCGGTAGAATTGTCATATAGCGACAGCGATAAAATGGGCCTTGCCAGGATTACGCTTGATTTCAATATGCTTGATTTTGTGACGATGGCGGGGATTCCGCGAATGAGTACTGTGAACAGCCTGGAGGTTCATAAGGGAATGCGGGATAAAGGGCTTGGTATTACCTTGTTTGGTCCCACTTTTGGCAGAAAGGGCTCCATAAAAAGAGTAGAAGGACGACATGCTGCTGTTCGTACACTGGTTGAGATGAGCATGATACAGATGGTTGGTAAGTATCTTGGTCTTCCCTATTGGCGGTTGCTTGGGGTTGGTGCTTTACCTGATTCCGTTGTAACCCAAAAAGTAAAACGCTATTTTTATAGCATGGGGCCTGAAGAAAGAGTTTATGCTGTTCAGCAATGGTTGTATCTTTATGGCAAGGATGTTGGGATAAATGGGAACCTTGATCAGGCCACCTCTGAAGCCTTACGTCAGGTAGTTTCCTCTTTTCCTGAAGGGACAACATCAATTGATTACCCTACTTTTGCCTATGTGTACAATAACATTCCTATTAGTGAGCAGACCTTGTCTCGTAGAGGGCAGTTAGATCAAATCTTGGCAGCACAAGCTACCCCTCAACAAGAGGAAGTTGTGCAGGAAATCCCTCAGCAGGTTGAAGAAGAGGTTGTTGTAGAAGAGCAAACTCCCGTTCGTGAGGAAAAATCAAAAGCACGGAAAGAAGTTACACCATTTATTGACCTGGAAGTTGCTGTTATTTATCGCCCTGGAAATATGGGTGAGTTTGTTCTGATGTCGGGTGATGTCCTCAAGTCTGGTGAACAGTACAAGGTTGTCGTTGAACCGGCACAGAATTGTTATCTCTATGTATTACAACGCGATAGCAGAGGCCGATTGTTTCCAATTTTTCCCAGTATGAATGCCCGCAGCCGCTATTCTAATCCTGTACGTGGTAGAAAACCGTATGTCTTCCCCAATGATGACAACTATTTTTATCTGGATGAACAAAAGGGGCGGGAGCAGATCTATTTTTATACCTCTTCTAGGCCGGATTCCTTTATAGAGGATTCTTTTAGAGTTCTTTCAGATAATAAGGCTTCCAGAAGTAGAAAATTGGTCGTTGAGAAAAAGCTGTTTAAATACCTGGCAGCTAAAGAGACTGTTAATGCGACTACGGTAAAAAGAGCTTTTTATCTGCGTGGAGATGGAAGACAGAAGGATATTACCTTTAACCATATTCAAAAACTGGATAAGAATAAATTGTATGTCTTTCTTATTGAGCATAAATAAGTATATTGGATTCTCCTGGTAAATTGTAAATGATGATGAAAATACATGGTTTTTTAATACGGCCACTTTTGGTTACTGTACTGGTTCTTGCCGGGCAGGAATTGGCACAATCGGGGAATATAATTCAGATAACCTCAGGAGAGGGGAATTATAATAATGTGTCAAATATAAATTCTGGCTGTATTCGAGGAAATCGTATTTCCAAACAGGAAAAAAGAGATCTTACTGATTTCTTTCGGGTTTTTGTTGATGGAACGTTTGATGTCCAAATACGGACTCAGAGGCAGTTTTCGTTTCAAATTGAGGGGGATTCAAATATCTTATCCGAAATAGATTCTGTTGTAAGAGGAGATGAACTGCAAATAACGACACAGAGTAGTATTTGTCCACGTTTGCCTCTTCGTATTACCATTGGTATGCCAGACATCTCCAGATTGCGAAGTGATGGTGCGAGTACTATCTGGATATCAGGGGTCAACAATAGAAGCTTTGTGGTTGAAGCTGAGGGAAGTTCTGATATAACCGCCGAGGGAAGTACAGACAATCTTTCTGTGTCTGTATTGGGTGCAGGGGATGTCCGTGCCTTCGATCTCGTCGCCGGTTCAGTAAAGGTAGATTCAGAAGGGGCAGGTGATGTAGAGATCTTTACCAATGGAGAACTTTCTACTGTTATTGTGGGGGCTGGGGATGTTTTTTATCGAGGGAACCCGTCTCAGATAAATTTAACGGAAGATGGTGCAGGAGAATTAATTAAGAGCAGGTAGGGCATTTTTTATGTTTGGAAGCTCTTGTGGTAAGTTAACCTATTTTTCAGGGAGGGATCCTATGGGCAAAAAAATTTTGTTGGCTGCTTTGGTGTTGGTTTTGAATGGAGGCCTCTCTTATGGTGGTAGTAGTGTTACTGGAGCCGTGAGTAATAAATCAGGCGTCGATTCTTCTGATAATAGAGTAATGGGCAGGTCTAATATTGTCAATACTGGCGGGGTGAGTATTCATGGATCGGCGTTAAAAGGGACGGTAAGTAATAGGGCTGTCGTTTCTCATTCCGGTAATATGTCTTCGGGAAAAGCGAACCTGGCGAATATGGGGGCGGTGGGAATACAGAATTCTTCTGTTAACGGTTCTGTCAGTAATAGCGGCAGGGTTTCCGGTTCTGTCAATATTGTTTCAGGAAAAGGCAATATTGCTGATACGGGAGCGGTGGGGATAAAAAATTCAGAAGTTTACGGTTCGGTGATAAACCGCTCGACTGTTTCTGGTGGAACTAATATTGCTCAGGGAAAAGATAATGTTGCGAGTATGGGAGCGGTTAGTGTCAGTAATTCTGGTGCAGGCAGCATCAAGAACCAGGCTCGTGTTTCCGGAACGACCAATATCGCTGCTGGTCGGAGCAATGTAGCTAGTGCTGGTGCTGTGAGTATAATGAATGGTGGGGCAGATTCTCTTGTCAACAGGTCAACTGTTTCTGGAGTTACGAATATTGCTTCTGGTTGTAATAATATTGCCAGTACTGGTGCTGTGAGCGTGAAGGGGGGAGATGTCGGTTCTATTGTAAACAACTCTTCTATTTCTGGAGTTACGAATATTGCTATTGGAAGTAATAATGTCGCCAGTACCGGTTCTGTGAGTGTGAAAGGGAGCGGTGTTCACGGTTCTATTGTAAACAACTCTCATGTTTCTGGGGGGACGAATATTGCTATAGGTTCCGGGAAGAGCACTAGTCTGAATGCTGTTATTGTTGAGTAGTTTCGGGAAATAATATCTTGAAAGGAATTTTGATTTCCAGGAAACGCGGGGAGGAATGAACCAGGCGTAATAGTTAAACGATCAACAGAGTATAGGTGCTTCATTCAATTATTGATAAAATGGCAGAAAAAAAGGATTATACGGTTATGAAAAAGAATTTGTATTCGTGTTCAGCGGTTTTGCTGTTGTTTTTCTCAAGTTCGGCTTTAGCTTTGGAATCAAGTGATTATTTGCGGATGTTGTCTCCTTCGCAGGGGAAATCTCAGGCTCCGATTGGTCGCACAAGAGGAATTGCCGGGCAAACGACGTTTCAGGATGCTCCAGCTCCTTCTAATGTCGTTTCGCCTGATACAGATTTTCATGAGGTTGCAATGCATTTACAGTTTGAGTTGGGTAGTGCAAGGCTTACTGCTCAGTCAAGAATGGAGTTAGAAAAATTGGCTGCGGCTCTTGGTGATGACTCCCTCCGTAACTATAAATTCAAGATAGAAGGGCATACGTGTGATCGGGGAAGTGCTGCGTATAATCTTTCTCTTTCTGAAAAAAGGGCACAGAATGTTGCTGATTTTCTGGCATACAATTCTCCTTTAGGTGTGGAGCAGTTTGAAGTGGAGGGGTATGGAGAGAGCGCTCCTGCTGTACCAAATATAGATGAACAGTCTCGTAGGCAAAATCGTAGAGTAATTATTCGTAACACTTTGGCAACAGTTGCCGACGATGGCAGTGCTCCTGTTTCTGTTGGCAGAACGTATGACGGTGTTGTTTCCGTTGCTGTAGACGCAGCACCGTCAGCTTCCACTCCTTCTGTTTCTTCTGCTGGTATGCAGATATTTCGTTATGAAGCTGGAGGGGCGACCCTTTTGAAACAGGGAGAGGAGCTTAATTCCGGAGATCATTATGCTGTAACATTTATGACAGGAAGTCATCGTTATGCGTACGTTTGTCAAAAAGATTCGATGGGGGCGGTAAGCCTGCTTTTTCCTGATCTATCCGATAAAAAGAATCCTGTCGCTCCGAAAACAAAGTATAGAGTTCCTGCAAATGGGGACTATTTCACTTTGGACAATACGGTGGGAAAAGAGCAAATTCTTCTTCTTGCTTTTGATAATAAACTTTCCGATCCAGAGCAGGCATGTCGGTCAACATTGACGGTAGCGGAAGCAGCGAATCCTGGTCACCGAGGAGTTGGCGGCGTTACTGGCCTTAAAAAGACTAAATCCATTATAACTGGCGGTGAAAAAAATATTTTCCCTGTTCAATTGTCTTGTATTGACACGAAGCAAATGGGAACTCGGGGGGTTGCGGGAGTCAAAAAAATTTCACAGAAACAATTAACTTCTCAAGGAAAATGCCAAGGTATAGCACTAAAGCGTTTTTTTATGCACAAATAGCTGCTCCTGACAAGCAAATAGTGTCTTTCCCTTTTCCCGCGTGAATTGTTGTATGGCCTGATTTTTTCTGCTGTATAGTAGAAAAATGTTGTGCATATTTACAGCGTTTTGTTGGTTTACGTTTCTAACCTGTCATTGAAAACGTGGATGTATAACTAACGCGGAAAACCTGCAACCAAGGAGGCCTTGCACCTCAAAGAATTTCTTGTTTTTTATGACAGAAAATGAGGAGTAAGGTACTAATAATAGTCGGTGTGGAGCGATAAAGAGAGCACATAAGTTTAGATTGATTATTTTTCTGGTTTGTTGGATTAATGCTGATAACAGAGGGAATATGAAAACAAAAATAATGATTGCTTGCATTGTAGCAGGGTGTATTGGTTGCTGCTTTTTCGAGAGTGTGTTTGCTGCTGGTAAGCCGGTAGTTGCCATCAAAAAAGCAATTATTGGAGAGGGGATTTCTCCAGCTGCAAGGAAACATTTGAATCTTGATAAATTACTGGCAGAGATGGAAGCATCTTTCCTTGCAACGCGTAAGCTCACTCTTGTCTCCAGAAAGAAAAGTACCATGCAGGCAATTCTGGATGAACAGGAATTTGCAAGGTCTGAATTTGCTGCTGGTGATGCAGCTGAATCCGGAGCTATGGAAAACGCAGACTTTTTAGTTATTCCCGAGGTCTGTAAATTTGTTTTTTATGCAAAAACGCATAAGGTCCCGAACCTGGAAAATAAGTATTTTAGACGTGATCGGGGCACATTGGAGGTAAACGCCCAGATTGTTGATACCAGGACCGGACAGATTAAAACAACATTCTCCATGAAAGACAGTTTTTCAACTCGGGAAAGGATGGTTAATCGAAAAGGCGGAGTCCCTGATAAAAAGCATTTTTCTGATCTTGCCAAGGCTGTCTCGGCACAGATGGCTGATCAGTTTATTGCAACTGTTTTTCCAATGAAAATCATCAAGGTAAAAGATGGCAACGTTTATCTTAACAGGGGAAAAGATGGGGGGCTTAAAAAGGGCGATATACTTGATGTTTATTTGGCAGGGGAGGCGTTGATTGACCCTGATACAGGAGATGTTCTTGGAGCTGTTGAAGAATATATCGGTAAAATCAAGGTATCAAAAATAAATCCAAAATTCACTATTGCCGCTATTTTACAGGATAAGCTTGAAGGTGACATGAGTGTGGGTTGTATTGTCCGTAAGCCATAATTGGAGGAACAAATGAGACTTTTCTTCAGCCGCTTATATACATTACTGGTTTATACTATCGTTTTGGTGGAAATAGTACCATTTCTGGTCAATATTGAAATAGCGTACGCACAAACTGAATCACAGCCCACCATTGCTGTGTTGAGCCATACCGATTTCTTGCCAGATGCTACGGGCACGTATGCCAGGCGTTCGTTGTATGGTCGAGAAAAGGCATTTGTACCTGCGGATACTGATGAACAGATAAAAAGTGATGAGGCGTATGACAATGTATACCGACCCCACGGTTACGACTCTGAAGCTGTTGGATTACCGGAATTCTTTGCTGATGCGATACTTGAACAGTTAGCAAAGAGTAAAAGATTCATCCCGGTGGATAGAAAAGCTTTACGTAGTGCAATACTTGAGCAGAGGTTTGGCAAGCAGATAACTGCAACTTACCTGGATCGAACTCTCGACAAGGCGATTCAGAATATGGATAGGTTTGAAATAGGTGGCGGTTTGGCCATGGATGATGCAGTCGCAGGATCAAAATATAATGATTTGCTAAAGGATTTTAAGGATTTAGGGAGTGCTGTCGGCTCCAGGTTTCTCGTTTTGGGGAACCTGCATCAACTCGGTAGTTCAGTAGAGTATAATCAAATACCATTTAGTGAAAGTGGCAAAACTGTTGCCCAGAAAACAGCAAAAGCGCGACTTCGTTTGCGAGTCATAGACACCGCTTCAAGTACCATAATAGGGGCAGACAGTGTAAATGTTACTGTTTCTGATTTGTTGTTCCGGGATGGGAAAAAAGATCGTGATGACTTTGAATTTATGGATCAGGTTGCCAGACAGGCCGCCAATGTAATTCTTGATATTATCTTTCCTGCAAAAATTGTAGATATGGCTCCTCTCGTCATTTCAAGAGGCGGTAATGACGGCATTGTAAAAGGAGATATCTTTACAATAGTAAGAGAAGGTAAGGCAATTAAAGAAAGTTCTGGGGCTGTAATAGCTCGTTTAAAATCGGAGATAGGTTCCGTCAAAACGGTTCAGGTCCAGGATACAGTATCTGTTGTTAGTATTGTAGATGGTGGCGATTTTATAAAGGGTGATTTTGCTGTGCGTTCTACACCAGTTAAATCAAAACCCGATATTTACTCAGCATCTCCATTAAAAAATACAGAACCAATCGTCTCAAATAAATTACCAAGAGTTGCCGTTGGTCTGATAAAAGCGGTTTCTACGGCTGTAAGTTGTCCGAATATAGTAGAGTATGTACCGATTTTTACGGATACAATTATTACTCGTCTTCTACAAACAAAGCGTTTTACTGTTATCGATAGACAGGAAGTCGACCAGCTTCTTAATGAACAGTTGGCTCAAGCACTCACAAATAATAACGATTTGCCGAGTGTAATGGGTTCGCTTAAAGGATGTGATTACGTTCTTTTGGGCTCATTGCAAAACTTTTCCAAAGAAGTACAAACAATCAAGTTCCCAAATTCCATGCGGTTTGTGGAGATACTTGATGGCTTTTCAGAAGGCAATATGCGAATTGTTGATGTCCAGAGCGGTGATATCATAGAATCTCAAAAAATTTCTGTACAACATCAGTTAGATACAAACGCGGGTGAAGATAGATTAATTGCAGCATTGGCCGATCAGTATGCGGCACAGGTTGTGGCGAATCTTCTTAATGCTGTATATCCCGTTAAAATTGCAGCATTAGCCCCAAATGGTACTGTTCATCTAAACAGGGGAAATGATGGCCTTTTAAAAAAAGGTATGCTTTTAGAGGTAATGCGGCCTGGACAGAAAATAATAGATCCTGACACTGGAGTGCAGCTGGGCTTAGAGGAGAGCAAGGTCGGGCAGATTGAAATAATGCAGGTTGAGAACAATAGAAGTGTAGGAAGGGTTGTCGAAGGTTCTGGAATACAACGGGGGGATTTGCTAAAAAATATCAGCGAGGTAACACAGGTAGCGGCAAGCTCTCCGGGTAGTCATTCCAAAACAGGTTTAACAGGCCAGGGTTCTGTTCTTCCCTTGCCATCAAAAGGAAAAGCCACTCTGGCTTTAGCGAAAATTACACTTAATGCCAGAAAGAGGTTTTATGATGGTTCAAGAATATCTGCGATTCAGGAAGGTACAATGGATCAAATAACGGATATCTTGACTGACAGTCTGGATAAGACCCATCGTTTCTTAATGATGGAACGACGTGAAATTGACCAGATTATTGATGAAAAACTATTTCAAACGATAGCTTCTGGGGCAGATGTCCGTACATACCTTAAGGAACTGGAGGGTGCAGATTATCTTGTTGTTGGAGAATTGACTAATTTCTATGTATATGCAGCTCAAAAAAAAGTGCCTTATGTTGATAACTTTCAAATCAATGTGACGGGGTTTATTGAAGGAAATTTACGCATTGTGGACAGTCATACCGGTAAAATTGTTGCTACAGAAAAAATCAGGATCAAGAAAAAATTCAGCAATATGGGACTTGACGAAATCAGAACCAAACTTATCGACCAATACGCTCAGGAAGCCGCAGATGGCATTGTGAAACGTATTTTCCCAACGAAAATTATCGGGGTTATGCCTGATGGAACAGTATTTATCAACAGGGGAACAGATGCTGGTATCAGGGTCGGTTCGATTTTGACAGTTGAACGGCCAGGCGAGGAACTTATAGATAAGGATACAGGACTTTCATTTGGTGCTGCCGAGACAACCATTGGTTCTGTTGAAATTATCTCGGTTGAGGAGATGCGTTCCCGTGCCAAGGTCATTGCTGGAGCAGCCCCTCAAACAGGTGATATTTTACGTGACCAAGAAGCTTCACCCAAAAACAAGGCGAAAAAGAAGGTGAAAATATCCTGGTAATAAAGAGTTACCATTATTTTTTGAGGAGAAACAATGGGTAAAAACACGTACTCTGGGTACTTGGCGACAACACGAAGTTTCCTTTTTTTACTTGTTTTGTTGTCAGGAGTGTTGCTGCAGGCTTGTGTGCCAACCAAAAGAGGCCGTACAGCCCAGCATTTAGATCAATCAGGGAATCCCTCAAAGCCTAAATCTTATTATACTGGATATTCTGAAAAATACGTCCCTTACCGTGAAAAATTAGCTGCTGGTGATTTTAGCGCTTTACAGCAATTAATGGCTGAGGAGGAACAAGAAATTACAAAAAAAACACAAGATGAGACCGCCTTGGTAAATAAACTTCGTCTTGTGGGTCTTATGGAGCGGGCTTCACTTTCTTTGCAGGCAGGAGATCCTGATGGAGCGATCAAATGGTGTCGGCTTGCTCAGGATTTGATTGAGGAACGTTCAGTCGAATCTTATTTTAAGGAAGGGGCGTCGTCTGTCTGGAATGTTCTGACAGATGTCGTTGGGGCAAGTGAATTTGGCCTTTATAATCCTCCAGGATATGAAAAGGTAATGCTTCTTAATCTTGCCTCAATGGCTTACTTACTGAAGGGAGATGACCGAGCCTTTAATATTGCCAGATTGGCTGTTCAGTGGCAGGAAGAAGAAAAAGAAAAATTTACTGAGGAGTTGAGGAAAAAACTGGAAGAAGAAGCACAGAGAAAAAAGAAAAAAACTTCTCGGCAGCAGCAAAATTCCGATCTACTTTCGTCTGTACTACGCAAAGAGTTTTCTAAATATGAATCGACTGCCTTAACCGTTCCAAATGCCTTCGTAAATCCTTTTGGCGATTATGTTACCGGTATGGTAAATGAGTTTAAGAGTGTAAAGGTGAAGTCGCTGCTGAGTAATGCCCATATCGCATACCAACAAGCCCTTGAACTTAATCCTGACAGTAAAGTTCTTCTGCAGGCAGTCAAAGATACCAAAAAGCGAAAATCTGCGGGACGACTGATTCATATTGTTGCTCTTAATGGTTTTGTTCCTGAGAAAAAAGTTCTTCCCATTCCTCTTGATCGTGATGTTGATGTGGAGCTGCCAACCTTTAACCCTATTTCTTCCAGGGTTGCCAAAATAGAGGTTACAACTGCCAGAAACAAGAAGCTGGTTACCCTTTCTTCTGTTGCGAATATCGAAGCTCTCGCACTAAGACACCAAAAAGATTCCTTGCCTTATATAAAAGCCATGCTTCTTTTTTCTGTTGTCCGTGATACTCTGGAGGTAACAGCTGGCGATGCGTTCATTCCTGGTCTTGGAGGTCTTATAAAAAGTTTTACAGACAAAGGGCAAAAACCAGATACCACATCATGGATGACCTTGCCTTCTGTAATTATGGCAGGCAGAATATATGCTCCAAGGGGGTTGAAGACCTTGAAAGTAAAATCCTATGATAAGGCCGGTAAACTTTTGGCTCAAAAGCAGATAAAACTCAATGAAGGAGGCCAGCACTTTGTTCTGGTGAGAAGTCTCGATAAAAAACTCTACGTCTATCCAAGTAAAAAGATTTGGTCTCCAAGATCCTGATAATCAAAAGTTGAATTACATAACTGCTTTAAGGGTTTGTAAAAAAACAAACAACCGTCTGAATCCTGAAAGTGATTTTGTTCGGGTTGTTTGTGGAGCCGTAAAATCTCAGAATTAACTTTACAGGAAGATGTAGTCGAGGCTATCCTTATGATGGATTCTGTGAAAGGTAGCTTTACAAAGCTAAATAATAAACAATCTTATTCCGGGGAGTAATTTACAATGCGTACGATCGAATACATTAGGCATGCGGCCTTTATTTTTAGTGTCTTGCTGGTGACCGGATGCGTACAAACACCAACATCTATTGGAATACAAAGTAACGTAGGTCTTGTTACAGATGGAGAGAGAGCTCACTTGAAGGATAGACTGACTTCGGAGGATTACATAGCTTTAGCCGGAGGCGTTACTGAAAAAATGTTGTCATCCAGAAAAGTGCAGTCCTGGAAAAGTAAAAAACCCTTACTGGTTGTGGCCATTCCCGAAAATACTACTCATGATGCAAGCATTATAACTGAAGACATCCAGGACGAGATTGTATCAAAAATTTTGGATGCCGATGTGGCAAGAGTAGTTGATGAAAGTAGTCTTACCAACAATTACGATTATATTATTAAGACGACTATCACTTCAACAACCCAAAAAGGTGATGCTGGCAGCAAACTAACGTACTATACCTGCAAATTGCAAATGTTTTCCCTTCGAGGGGAGCGCCTTGGCCAATGGCATGATAAAATTGGTATGGCAACAGCAAAAAGAAGTTTCTTTTAAAGCCAGGACATAAGAGTCTGTTATAGATTCTGGTGTACGAATGTTGCTCCCAGTTGTGTACTGTGTGATACTTGTTGAATTTATTGTGTTTTTTTCAGTAATCCTCCCCTTTATCTTGGTAAAATGAAAGGGAAATAGCATGTACCGAACTCTTTTTTTCTTAATGTTTTTGTTATTTTCTTTTTACGTACCACTGGTTGTTGGTGCAGAAGAAGGACAGGTTGTTGTGAAAGGGCAATCTGTTCCTGAAGGTGTTGCCATTGGTGACCCAAGAGAGATTTTCTTAAAAAGATTGCCCCCAAAAAAACAGGGTAATGATAAAGAAAGTACGAAAAAATCTCCTCAATCCTTAGCGGAAACTTTTGATGCATTGGAGAAAGAATTTAAGAAAGTAGGGGAGGATTTAAGATTAGCGACAAAAGAAATAGCCAGTGTGAGAAAAAAAACATTTCATGATTCTGATTTTATTCCCCCTGAGCGGCCAGATTGGCGTTAAGGAAAACATCTATGAAAAAAACGAGAAAGTTTTTCCAGAATAGTTGCGTTGCCGTTCTCGGTTATACGTTGTTACTCGGATCTATGACAGGATGTGGCGTAGTTCTGGGAAAATTGATGCGTTACGGTTATGACGAGGTATTAGCTGCCAGTGCCATCAGTAATCTTGCCTCTGATTACATTTACATAGATTTTCATCAGATTTTTCCAGATACGTATCGTTTTGATGTCCCGAAAAAAGAATTATTCAAGATTATCGTTCGTCAATTAAAAGCGCAGGGCGAAGTTATAATGGAACAAGATCTAAACAAGGGAATAATTTATACGGCAGCAAAAGAAGCTATAGTACCGGAAAGAACTGGTACGCTGGAAGATAAGGATAAAATATTTTATCAGCACTCTATTTATTTGACACCTAAAGGGCGGAGTAAAACATATGTTACCAGCTATCCAACCATATTAAAGGGTAGTTATCAGGAGGTTACTATCCCATTCTCCAGAAATATGTTACGTGGTATTTTTTTTGGAGCACTTGCCGCCGAAATATATCCAGAAGCTAAGAAAAATGGCTTAATAGCTGCCAAAGAGAGAAACAGAAAAGTAAAAAAAGCAGAAAAAAATATAAAAAATAAAAAAGCTGACAGTAAAGAAGAGGTTATTACACATGTTGTTGTCCCAGGAGATACGCTCGGGAAAATATCAAAAATGTATACCGGAAATGTAATGAATTATAAAAAAATTGCCGAATATAATAATATAAAAGATATAGCACACATCAAAACTGGACAAGTAATCAAGATCCCGGCAGGCTTATAGGGGCCTGTGTAAATGGGGGGGGAATTTTAAGAAATGAGGATATTGTAGAATAAAAATGAACTTTAGCCTTGCTTTTCCCCTGGATAAAAACATTGTCATAGTAATCCTTAAACCAAATAAAGTTTTAGAACTACTTTGAAAGAATATAATTTCATTATTATAATTTATTATAATAATATACTTGGTTCTGGCATTGCTAACTCATTTTTTCCGTTGTTCTGTTTTCTTCATTAAAAAAAAATTCTAAAACGATACTGGCCATTTTTCACCAAACTAAAATTGATGATGAGTTTTTCTTGATTTTGGAGAGGCCAGGTAATGCATATTGACAAAAATTGACAAGACAAGTAGGATGTCTGACATCTTACTTGTCTTGCAGCAAGATCCAAAGCTGGAGATCAATACGTATTGATACTCTGAATAATGCTAACGTGGGCATGACGCCCGCAACCCAAGAGGTCTTACACCTCAAAAAATTTCTTGTTTTTTATGACAGGAAATGAGGGGGAAAGGTGCTAAACATAAACCAGGGGGAACTATGATGAAAAAAATCATGTTGGTTGCAGCCACATTCTTTTTTGCTATGACTGCGCAGGCTGCTTTTGCAGGCAAAAAACCAGATTATGTGAATATTGGGACTGCGAGTATGGGAGGGAGTTATTATC
>PDWI01006785.1_pt1 | contig 14250 bp, 14 predicted proteins | sample 1430891 | NCBI WGS metagenome assembly PDWI01 (sample SAMN01162508, study PRJNA174530) | Oral metagenome, whole genome shotgun sequencing project. | biome: Marine environment; feature: Marine mammal; material: Swab sample of the gingival sulcus; isolation source: swab sample of gingival sulcus...
TCCTTTTATTGTATATGGTGTAGGGTATAATTATTGGGAAGAGGAAAAGATACCAAGTAGAGGCGTTGCGCATTTGAAAGAAACCGTGAAATATGCCAAGCATTTTTCTGTTAGAAATGATGGTAGTGCAGAAAGAATAGCAAAGGATATTGGAATGAGTTTTGAAGTAGTGCCAGATCCCGGTTTTCATATAAATCTCAATACTTCTTATAACAAGATTTATGATGTTCCTTATATTCTAATTCAACTTGCCAATGATAAGCCGATTGCGCGCTTTGGAAATTTGGAGAATAGACAAAAATTTGTTACTAAATTTAAAAGAGTTGTTACTATTTTATCTAAAAAATACAAAGTAGTTTTTGCACCACATGTGTACGAAGATGTTGCTATCTCAAAAGAAATAGCTGATGGTATTAATAATACCGAAGTTTGGGACTTTTCTTATTATGCTTTTGATCATACGAATATAGCGGTAGGAGTTTATGAAAATGCTGAATTTGTGATATCTATGAGAGGACATGGGCAGATTGTTCCAATTGCGTTTCATACTCCTGTTATAGCGTTAGAAAATCATCCAAAACATAGAGGGTTAATGCAAGAATTGAATCTTTTAGATTATAATGTAAATATTCATAACGAAGATTTTGATCAAATTTTAGAACAAAAAATAAAACTAATAGAGTCAAATTTAGATGAGTTGAAGAGCAGTTATAAAAATATTAATCAGAAATTAATACTCGAAAGTAAAAAAGCTTGGACAAATATTAAAAGTTATTTACTATGAAAAAGCCACTGGTATCCATTAATTGTATAACCTATAATCATGAGCCATACATTCGTCAATGTTTAGATGGTTTTATGATGCAAAAAACTAATTTTGCTTTTGAAGTTTTAATTCATGATGATGCATCAACAGATAACACGGCTAATATTATACAAGAATACGAAGCAAAATATCCTGAAATTATAAAGCCGATTTATCAAGCAGAGAATCAATATTCTAAAGGAGAGGGGGCTATTTCTGTTAGATTTAATTTCCCTAGAGCTAAAGGTAAATATATTGCTATGTGCGAGGGTGATGATTATTGGATAGACCCTCATAAACTACAAAAACAAGTTGATATATTAGAAAACAATGTGAATTTGGCAGCAGTAGTTACTAATGTGAGTGTTAGTGATATGCAAGGAAAAATATTACACGTAGAAAGACCAGGTAATGTAGTCCCAAATAATAAAACTGGCATATATAATATACATGATTTTTTTCGTGATGGACATCAATATCCTACCTTGTCAGTTATATTTAGAAGGGGTAATATGAATAGAACTATACAACTAATGTCACAATTGCAGAATCCTTTTCTTGGTGATTGGATTTTGTGGATTATATTACATTATACCTTAGGAGATTTTTATTATTTAGATCAAGTGACTGGGAGTTATAGAATAAATCCTACTTCGATCACTCATACTGCAAATGTTGTAAATCGTTGGAAAGCTGATTTTGAGATTAGAAAACAGCTTATAAAAATGCTACCCTTTGAATATCATAAATACTTAAAGAGTGATTGGTATGCTTATTTTCAGATAGCAATGGCATGGCGCAAACAAAATAAACTTATAAAAATGATGTGGTATTTCTTTCGTTCGTTTTTATCGAATCCTATAAAGTTAACGAGAAGAATAATATTAAGAAAGTAGTACTTATGTTCTCTATCATTATCCCATTATATAATAAAGCGCTTTATATTGAAAAAGCATTAAGTTCTGTATTTTCTCAAACTTACAAAGCTTTTGAGGTAATTGTAGTAAATGATGGTAGCACAGACTGTTCGCTTGAAGTGGCGCAGCAATTCCACAATTCAACAATTTCACAACTCAACAATTCCAAAATTCAAAATCTTACTATTGTATCTCAAAAAAACCAAGGGGTTAGTACAGCGCGCAACAATGGGGTGAAATTAGCCCAATATCCTTATATTTGTTTTTTGGATGCAGACGATTGGTGGGAACCTACTTTTTTGGAAGAGATGAAAAGCTTGATAGAAGCATATCCTCAAGCAGGTATTTATGGTAGCAGTTATTTCAAGGTAAAAAACGGGCAGTATATACCTGCCAATATTGGAGTTGATAAGGGGTTTGTAAAAGGCTTGATTAATTACTATAAAGTATATGCCAAAACATTATGGATGCCTTTATGGACGGGTGCTGTTATTATGCCAAAACAAGTGTATCAAGCATTGGATGGTTTTAAACCGGCTTTAAAGTTAGGAGAAGATTTTGATTTGTGGGTAAGGATAGCTTTAAAATATCCGGTAGCTTTTCTCAATAAGCCTTTGGCCTATTATAATCAGGATGTAGAACTGCAGAATAGGGCAGTGGGCAACAAAAAGTTTTATAAACCGGAAGAACATATGTTATTTACGGATTATGGTGCTATGATGGAAAATAAGGATTTTCGATATCTCTATGAGCGGTTGGCTTTATATGGTTTATTGCATTATTACCTAAATGGAGTGAATAAAAAAGAGACCTATGAAATCTTAGAAAAAATAGAGTTGGTTAAACATGAGAGAAAATATTTCTTTTACTATAAATTACCTGTTTTTATTGTAAGAATATATTTTGGTTTATTATTATTAGGTTCAAAGATAAAACAGCAATTAATATTAGCAATATGAAAATAGCGTATCTGTTTGGGTCATTAAATAGAGGAGGTACAGAAACCTTGATGCTTGATGTGTGTAAAAACTTGCAGCAAGCAGATTTTGAAGCTATTGGTGTGTATAGAAAAAAAGGGATTTTAGAAAATGAGTTTTTATTTACCAATATACCTTTTTACTTTTTACCCGTATCCAAGATTAGAATAAAATATGTCCTGAAGTTGCGTAAACTTTTGATTAATAACCAAATCACTATTGTTCACGCACAACAACCTATAGATGCTTTATATGCTTATTTTGCTTGTTTGGGAACTAATATAAAACTCTTCTTAACATTGCATGGATTTGATGTTAATGTGTCACGTAGGTTACTGTTATTTATTCTAAAATGTACAACAGCCAACTTATATGTAAGTCATTATCAAAAGCAATATTATATAGAAAAATATAAACTTAAAGAATCTAAGCAATTCGTTGTGTATAATGGTATCGATTTCGACAAATTATCTATAAAACAAGATACATCTAAGGATATTAGAACAGAATTAAACCTTTCACGGGATACCATATTGTTGGGTATGGTTGGTAATTTTAATTTGGTAAGGAATCAAATGTTTGTTTGTCATTTCTTGAAGTTATTAAATGAGCAGGGTGTTGATTTCCATTTTATATTTGTAGGTAAACGTATAGAAAGTATGGCTGATAGGTTTGATAATTGTGTGGCCTATTGCCAACATAATCATTTGTCTTCTAAAGTTACTTTTTTGGGTGTAAGAAACGATGTGCCCGCTATTTTACATGCATTAGATGCGTTTGTGTATGCTACAGAACATGATACTTTTGGTATAGCCGTAGTAGAGGCTATAGCCGCTGGTACACCTGTTTTTGTTAACGATTGGGCTGTAATGAATGAGGTTACAGAGCAGGGAGCATTGGCTACACTGTATAGGTCTGATAATGAGCAAGATTTATTAAAGAAATTTCTTGTATTTTTGAAGCATAGAGAAGAAGCTATAGAAGCCTCTCAGAGGCAATCTATGCTTGTAAAACAGAAATATGGTATAAAACAACATATTATTAATCTTAAAGATATTTATAGAAAGTATGTTTAATTATATTCCTCAATTTTTTACCAAAAAAGCAATTATAATTTATCTAATTGCACTTATTGTTATTTCGATGTTATTCTTTTCTCATGTTATGCCTCTGTTATGGATTGCATTTGGCATGGTAGAGGTGTTTACTTTTTTTTACTTTGCCAATTTTTTGAGCAAACGTTGGCAAAGTATAAATACATCAGCCTTTAAGAAAAAGTTATTTTCTACGTCATTTATTATCAGGATAGTATGGGTGCTATTTAGTTATTTCTTTTATCAATTTATGATAGGGGAACCTTTTGAATTTAGTGCGGCTGATTCTAAAATGTATCATGATTTAGCTTTAAGTTTGGCTAATAGGGGTTATGCGCATATACAGGGCGTATTTTTGGGGATGGGTATAGATGATATGGGATATGGTATTTATTTAGGAACAGTGTATATGCTAACGGGGAATAGTATATTGGTGGCTAGATTGCTAAAAGCCTTGTGGGGCGCATGGACAGTATTATTGATTTACAAAATAGCACGTAGGAATTTTGGGGAAGCGACCGGGCGCATGGCGGGGATTATGGCTATGCTGTTTCCTAATCTTATATTGCACTGTGGTTTGCACCTTAAAGAAGTGGAAATGGTATTTTTGATTACTGCTTTTATAGAGCGGTCTGATTATTTGTTGCGTTCAGGGAAGATTAGTTTTGTAAAAATAATATGGCCTTTGGTGTTGGCTTCGCTTTTATTTACATTTAGAACAGTGCTTGGTGTAGCGGCTTTATTTGCCTTGTTTTCAGCCTTGCTGTTTTCTTCTACTCGTATGTTGAAAATGGGAAATAAGATTATAGGACTTATTTGGGTATTTGTGGCATTAGTTCTCTTGGCAGGGGGCAGAATTAGTCGTCAAGTAGAGTATTATTGGAGCCAAAGGGATGCCAATCAGCAGGCTTCTATGAAGTGGAGAGCAGAGCGAAAAGATGGAAATACATTGGCAAGATATGGTTCTACGGTTATTTTTGCACCGGCTATCTTTGTAATTCCCGTGTCTACAATGGTAGATATTGAGAAACAAAAAAATCAACAATTAATTCATGGGGGTAATTATGTGAAAAACATTTTGTCGTTTTTTGTGTATTTTATTTTGTTTTGGATTGTGAAAAATAAAAAATGGAAAGATTTTGTATTGATAGAGGCTATATTTTTGTCCTATTTGGCTATTTTAGCAATGAGTGGTTTTGCCCATTCTGAGCGCTTTCATCAGCCTATTCTCCCATTTTATATTATGTTTGTAGCTTATGGTATCTCTAAAGCTACTTACAAAACCAAAAAATATTTTAATTGGTATGCTGTTGGTATGTTTTTTATCTTAATAGCTTGGAATTTTGTGAAGCTCAAAGGAAGAGGAATAGTTTAATGATTAATTATTAATATTATGAAAGTGCTTGTAGTTTGTAGTAAGAATTCGGGCAAGATAGCGCCTTTTATTGTAGAACAGGTAGAAGCTTTGCAAGAAGAAGGTATTGTTACAGATTATTTTACAATAGAACAAAAAGGCTGGCGAGGCTATTTAAAGAGCAGGAAAGCTTTATTACAAAAGATTAAAATATTTCAACCCGATATTATTCATGCCCATTATAGTTTTTCAGGATTATTGGCTAATTTGCAACGGAAAGTGCCTGTGGTAACTACTTATCATGGCAGTGATATTAACAATGATAAAGTATTCTTTTTTTCAAAATTATCTATATGTTTGTCAAAACATAATATATTTGTATCGCAAAAAAATATAGAGAAAGCAAAAGTAAAGAGACATTTTGCTTTGATTCCTTGTGGAGTAGATGCCGATTTTTTTGTCCCCAAAGATAAGCCGAAGTGTAGAAAACAATTACAACTGGATGCAAATAAAAGGTATATTTTATTTGCCGGTGCATTTGATAATAGGGTAAAAAATGCAAGTTTGGCTAAACAGGCTGTAAAGTCATTACCAAATACTATTCTCTTAGAGCTAAAAGGATATAGTAGAGAAGAAGTGGTATTATTGATGAATGCTGTTGATTGCTGTTTGATGACTAGTTATACCGAGGGTTCTCCTCAGTTTATAAAAGAGGCTATGGCCTGTAACCGTCCTATTGTGTGTACAGATGTAGGAGATGTGAGACATAATTTTCAAGGGCTTGAAGGCTGTTATATTGCCTCTTATGACGATATTGATGTCGCTTCTAAAATGCAACAAGCTATGCAATATACAAGAACACAAGGTAGATTAAGATTAGAAGCTTTGGGATTTTCTTCTGTAAAAGTGGCACAACAGTTGGTGAGAATTTATAAAAAAATAATTTAAGGTGCAAATATATACTAATTTCAATAGTTGTGTTTTTCTTTAGCTTCTTATGTTACAGATTTAGGTATAAAAATGTTTTGAAATAGAATGCACTTACTTTATTTAGGGTTGTATTTGTGTTTGCTGGAATAATAAATTATTATAAGAGAATCTCAATCATGTAGTAAAGAAAAAATAATTGAATATCAAACAAGTAAGTTAAAAAATTATTAGAGCATGCTTACAAAAAAGTTCCTTTTTATACTGAGACATTTGATAACCTGCGCATAAAACCTCAAGTTGGGATGGGATGGAAAAGTAGGTTATGGAGGTATAGTCAAAATGTATTCTCTATGCCTATTATTAAACTCAATAAACAGATACTTTTAGGCTATATTGACAAATTGCAAAAAAGACAGATACAGTTCTTAAGAAGGTATTTTATAGCCGTGTTTACTTTAGCAAAATTTATGACCGATAATAATATAGATATCAAGATGAAGGTTGTATTTACAACGGCAGAGATGTTTTATCCTTATCAAAGACAAGTGATTGAAAGTGCTTTTGGATGCAAAATGTTTGATCAATATGGTTGTGGTGATAGACATACTAGTGAATGTACTAAACATAATGGTATACATCATTATTTTGAGACTAGTATTATGGAAATACTAAACGAGGGGGAGAGGTTAAAGAAGGTGAAACAGGAGAATTGGTTTTTACTAATTTGTTAAATTATGGGATACCTTTTATTAGATATGCACTAGGAGATATGGCTGTGAAAGGATCCTCAAGTTGTAGTTGTGGAAGAACATCTCAAAAAATAGCCAAAATTATAGGTAGGAGTTCGGATATTATAGAGTTTAGTAATGGCAATATTTTAAAAGATCTTTCTATACCTTTTGAAGCCTGGACAGAGAAAATAAAACGGTTTCAAATTGTTTAAAAATAGAGAGATAAGATAGAGGTGTTATTTGTTCCATTAGATGCTTTTTAAGAAGTAGATTTATTATAGGCAAAGAAAATAATGGAATATTAGTGAGGAATAGGTGTTGATATTGCAATCAAATTAATTAGTAAAGAATATTCTTGTCCCTAAATCTGGTAAATTTAGATATGTTATTTCTGAGACACACTAGTATTCGTAAATAGAAATTAATAAAGAACCAATATGGCTAATAATAAGAGGACATTTATTTCAATAGTTAAAGGTATTTGGATACGATTATTAACTGTAATTATTCCATTTACATTTCCAGCTCATGTTACAACATTTTTACATAGGTTAAGAGGGGTGAAAGTTGGTAAGGGATCTAAGATTGCACGTTCTGCACAAATTGATGATGGTTATCCTCATTTGGTTAAAATAGGAAGGTCCGTTTGGGTTACAGCAGGGGTAATGATTCTTTGTCATCAGAGAGATTTAAGTTTTTATGAACGAGATAAACCTGTAATGGACTGTCCATTACTAACAAAAACAGTTGTTATTGAAGATGGTGCGCATATTGGTATTGGGGCTATTATTATGCCAGGTGTAACTATAGGTAAGGGGGCTGTTATAGGTGCAGGTTCTCTAGTAACTAAAGATATTCCAGCATATTCTGTTGCTGTTGGTATTCCTGCTAAAGTAATAAAAACAATGTAAATAGTTATGAGGTATATATTTGAATTAAATCATCCTAAACATTATCATCAATTTAAACATATTATTGCTAAGCTTGAACAAGAGGGGCATGTTGTACAGATATTAGCACGTGATAAAGATATTCTACTTAGATTATTAGATGAAGAAGGGGTGGAGTATTGTATATTTGGGGTTTATAAAAAAAATATTTTAGGAAAATTATTTTCTGTTTTTAGTATATTATTTTCGTATTATAAAATAATTAAGAGATTTAACCCTCATATTATTGTGTCTAAGGCATCTCCATTTGCTTGTTTTTTGGCAAAGCTACTTAAAAAGAAATCTATTATTTTTCCAGATTCAGAAGTTGTTGCATTAACTAATAAAATAGTAGCTCCTTTAGCCACTCAAGTAGTTACCCCAAGTAGTTTTGAAAAAGACTATGGAGCAAAACATATAAAAGTGGATGGATTATTTGAGTCTTGTTATTTATCTTCAGATGTATTTAGGCCAGATCCTTCAATAATTACTAAATATCAGTTGAAACAACCTTATGTTCTTTTTAGATTTGTAGGATGGAATGCAAATCACGATGTAAATAATAGAGGGCTTACAAATCAACAAAAATTAACACTTATAGAAGAGGCTAGCAAATATATGAATGTGTATGTTTCAGATGAAAATACGACTGATGTTGAGTTTGAAAAATACAAATTAAAAACACCGGTTGCTGTAATACATCATATTTTAAGTTTTGCAGACTTGTATGTGGGAGATTCTCAAACAATGGCTACTGAAGCTGCGTTACTTGGTACGCCAACTATTCGTTCAAATTCTTTTGTTGGCGAAGAAGATATGTCTAATTTTAAAATATTAGAAAAACAACATCAGTTACTTATTAATATCAATATCAATAATTTTGATGCCTTATTCAATACTGTCAGACGTATGGTAGAGCATTCGAAAAAAACGGAGTGGCAAAAGAAACAACAAGCTTATAATCGTGAAATTGGAGATGTGAATAAGCAAATATATGATATCTTAGTATCAGTTTAATGTGTTTTTTATGAGGGCATGTATGAATAGAGGTAAAACTGATCTTCCTTTTGAGTTTAAACAAGAAATTAAAAACCAAAGATTGTTCCTTCTTAGAACAAAAGACACCTTAGAGATATAGAGATATTGCAAAAAAAATGGATTTGATCCTCATGATTGGGATGTTACAAATACTCTTGGCCATTGGAATCATATAGCACATCGTGTTGTTGGGATGTATTTGTTAAGAAGAATCAAAACAGATGTTTTGCTAAAATAACACTAAAATAGATTGTTTATGACATTGATTATCAACTGTCTTTAGCCTAGGTCTTATAAAGAAAGAAATGAATATTTTGATAGATATAGGACATCCTGCACATGTGCATTTGTTGCGACATATATATGCTGATCTTATAGAGCATAATCACAAAGTTTTCGTGACCGTTAAAGATGTTATTTCAAGCAAGGGATTGTTAGATAAGTATAACATACCCTATATTTCTATAGGTAATAAAAAAGATTCTTTGATAGGCAAAGCATTATTACAGTTTGTATACAATTTTCGTATATGGCTTTTGACTGTGCAAGAAAAAATTGATATAGGGATAGGGTCGTCTATTACACTTGCTCATGTTTCAAGGTTTACTAAAATGAGATCTATTATTTTAGATGATGATGATGATGAGGTAGAACCTCTTTTTGTAAAATATGGACATCCCTATGCTGATATTATTTGTAGTCCTAAGGGTGTTATCAGAAAATCAAAAAAAACGCTTTATTATGATGGATATCATGAGTTAGCATATCTTTATCCTAATCGTTTTACACCGGATAAGAATATTTTACAAGAGATAGGAGTAGATCTTAAAGAGCCTTATTTTGTAGTGCGTTTTAATGCTTTTAAAGCACATCATGATACTGGTTCAGATGGCTTGTCATTTGAAAACAAACAACAGTTGATAGAAATTCTTAAGGCTAGAGGTAAAGTATTTATTACTACTGAAAGGGAGCTTGAAAAAGAATTTAAACCATATCAACTTATTTTGTCATCTGAAAAAGTACATTCTCTTATATACTATGCTACCATGTTTTTAGGTGATAGTCAAACGATGACTACTGAATCTGCATTGTTAGGAACACCGGCACTTAAGTGTAATGCTTTTGCTGGTAAGTTATCTGTGCCTAATGAATTAGAAAGAAAGTATAAGTTATGTTATAGTTTTCAACCAGATGACTTTGATAAATTTCTGTCAAAAATAATAGAATTATTAGAAACTCCTAAATTAGAAGAAATATGGCAACAACGAAGGAAAACAATGTTGGCTGATAAGATAGATGTAACTAGTTTTATAGTCTGGTTTATAGAAAATTATCCCAAGAGTGTGGAAATAATGCGTAAAAATCCTGGTTATCAGTATGTGTTTAAATAAAAATTATTGCAACAGTAGTTACTGTAACAGTAGTTACAATAATTTTAGTATATTTGCATCTAATAAAAACAGATAAATATGCTACATTTTTACAATAGAGAAAAAGAGAGAGTTTTGTTGGAGCGCATAGCACAAAAATCGCTTCACACAGCACAAATGACATTTGTGGTAGGCAGGCGTAGGGTAGGAAAAACGGCATTGCTTTTACATACTTTTTCTAATACAGATACGCTGTATTTTTTTATTGAGAAGAAAAACGAAGTCTTGTTATGCCAAGAGTTTGTGAATGAAATTCGGTATAGATTTGACATTCCTATTTTTGGAGAGATGCGTACTTTCAAAGAAGTATTTGCTTTTTTGATGCATTTGTCTCAAGAGCGCTCTTTTACTCTTATTATTGATGAGTTTCAAGAGTTTCAAAATTTGAACACTTCCATATATAGCGAGATGCAGCATATTTGGGATGCCAATAAAGATAAGAGTAAAATAAACCTAATCTTATGTGGTTCTGTCTATACATTGATGACTAAGATATTTGAAGACTCAAAAGAACCTCTTTTTGGTAGAGCTACGGCTCAACTAAAACTTAAGTCATTTGATATTAATACAATAAAAAGTATAATATCAGATTATGAGTCCCATTTTACCAATGAAGATCTTTTGGCTTTTTATCTTTTTACAGGTGGAGTGGCAAAATATGTGGAGTTATTAGTGGCCGAAAGGGCATTCTCTTTGGAGGCTATTGTTGAGGTTATCTTTTCAGAAAACTCTTTGTTTTTAGATGAGGGTAAAAACATGTTAGTCAGTGAGTTTGGAAAAGATTATGGTAATTATTTTTCTATTTTGTCTCTTTTAGCATCCTCAAAAACCTCTCGTTCAGAAATAGAGTCGATATTGGATATTAATGTGGGAGGGTTTCTAGACAAATTAGAGACAGAATATAATTTGATTACTAAAATAAGACCTATTTTTGCCAAACCGGCAAGTCGAACAGTAAAATATAAGATTAATGATAACTTTCTGAATTTCTGGTTCCGATTTATATATAAATACCGTAGTGTGGTAGAAATAGGGAATTTTGAATATCTCAAAACTATTTTCAAACGAGATTATGCTATGTATAGTGGTAAAATTTTGGAACAATATTTTATTGAGAAAATGATAACAGAGGAAAACCTGTCACAAATTGGAAGGTATTGGGAAAAAGGTAATCAAAACGAAATAGATATTGTAGCTGTTAATGCATCTGAAAAGTTTGCTATTATTGCAGAAGTAAAACGCCAAAAAGAACGGATAAATATAAACACGCTTAAATCGAAAGCACAAAAACTTATTGAGCAACATTTGAAAGGATATACGATAGAATATAGAGCTTTGTCAATAAGTGAAATGTAATTTCATCAACCTCCTCTCTTTTTCATCATCTAAAAACAACATGGATTTTACAATAAATACATATAAAAAGCTTCTTATGGCTTTGCAAGCTGCCGGCTATTCGTTTTCTACTTTTGATGCTTATTGTAAGGGCGAAAATCATGACAAAGTTATTATTTTGCGACATGATGTAGACTTATTGCCATATAACTCATTACGTTTTGCACAAATTCAAGCAGAGTTTAATATAAAAGGTTCTTATTATTTTAGAGCGGTGCCCGAGAGTTGGGACGAATCGGTAATAAAAGATATTGCCAAACTTGGACATGAAGTGGGCTATCATTATGAGAATATGGATACAGCCAAAGGCAATGTGCAAGTTGCAAAGCAAGATTTTGAAGAACATTTAGAAGCTTTGCGCCAATTGGTTGATGTGCAAACCATATGTATGCATGGTTCCCCTCGTTCGCCTTACGATAACAAAGCCTTGTGGAAAGAGAAAAGTTATTGTGAGTATGGTCTTATAGGTGAACCTTATTTTGATATGGATTTTGATGATTTCTTTTATTTGACAGATACTGGTCGCCGATGGGATGGTTGGCGTGTGAGTGTGCGCGACAAAGTGCCTCAGCAAGCCCAATGGAATGCCAAGGGGTGGGTGTATCATAAGACTCTGGATATTATAAAAGCGGCTCAAGACGGTTCTTTGCCACCGCGTATTATGTTTACTTTTCATCCTCAGCGATGGCATCAAAAGTCATGCCCTTGGTTCAAAGAGTTGGTGCTGCAAAATATAAAGAATATGGTTAAATACTTTTTAATCAAATAACAATAGGCATAATTGTAAAAAAACAAAGAAAGGAGCTGTAAATCAGCTCCTTTCTTTGTTTTTGAGGATGTGTAATTATAATTTAATATCACAATTCTCGCAATTTATTTTTATCCTTTTGTTGGCTTTTGGGTTGCCAAATATGCGCTCCATATCTACTTTTTTTGTGAAACTGTTAGAGGCATTAAACGCTTTACTATCCAGCCACGATTGTTTTAATGATGTATTTACAAAGCAGTCTTTGGCATTGAGGTTAAAAAAAGCCTTGCTATATAATCCGCTGAATATAAGTTTCTTAAAATCTTTATTGTAAGAGTCTATATACAAATAGCCACTTTTGGAAAGGTTTATATTTAAATAATTTGAAGCTTTTTGGATGTAAATATCAGAGAAAGCGGCTTGTATCGTTACCCCTGCGGTTTCTTGTATACAAATGCTATCGGCAGTGCTATTTAGTTTTTTGCATTTTACACGTCCTAAGTGTAGTTTCGATTTTTTAGTCCTTATATGGTCGCATTCCAGATGATTGATTTGAATATCGTCGCAATACGAAAAGTTGATATGTGAAGGTTCTGTTTTTAGAAATTGAATATTGGCAGCTGCTTGTGTCAGGCTAATAGAAGAGTTGTAATGGGCTACTAATGTATCTGCTTTCAATAGTCCTTCTTTCAGAAAAATATGCAACCTCCCTTTGAAGTTGGGCAATAGAATATTGCCATAATCATTATTAACGCTTAGTCTTTGTAGTCTTCTGGGAATAAATACTTTATAGTTGATGGTAAAATCTTGTACACTTATTTTCTTAAACCATTTTTTGTAGGTACTACGACCATTACCATTTTTACAACTGCATTTCCTTTTAAAATGTTTGTAATCCATTGATATCTTAACGAGTTTACACTTAGGACACTTAACTTTTATTGGTGCTATCACTTCGATAAAATCATCCACCGATGCTTGCTCCCAGCCTTGTGCCCAAATGGTGGTATGGTATTCAACATAATCTTTATCCCAAAACTCTATTTGCACATCTCCATTGGTATTGCTGATATTGAGGCCAAAATCGGTGTCCAAATGAAAGGTGTCTGTTTTTTGAATGGTATTGGAATATAAAGGTGTGTCTTGTGCGTGTAATGTGATGGTAGTCAATAGAAAAAATAAGGTGCTAAATAAGAATGCTTGTGTTTTCATGACAATTGATTTTTTCAGATTCCATTAAAATAATATTCAAGATATCGAGCTTTAGTTTTTGTGTTTCTACCATGGATTGAAACACATGTTGGTTAAAGCCCGAATTGATTAGTTCCTCTTTTTGTTGTTGGTAAATCTTATCCAACTCCTCTATCTCATCAAACAAATCTTTAAAGAAAACTTTATCATCTGCCGACATATTTACCACCATTTGGTATTTGGTTTGCATTATATACGCATAGTGGTTTTCTGATTGTACCACAGACTCATACAAATTGTTGAAATAGATTTCTTTGGTAGATTTTTGTTGTGAAAAATACCATACAGAAGTCAGTACTATGCCCAAGATAAAAATGGCAGCGTATTTGCTAATAGAGAGCGTCCACCAAGGTTTTTTGGGGGGCGTTTGGGATGCAATTTGATTCCAAACGGCAGCTTTGTTGTCAAAAGTGGGGGTTTGTGCCAAAGACACCTCTTTTATTTGTTGTTCTAATGATTTATTCATGATGAGCCTCCTCATATTTTTGTCTTAGCAAAGCCAAGGCACGTTGATACTGAGATTTGGATGTAGACACTGAGATATGTAGCATCTCTGCAATTTCACGGTGCTTATACGATTCTACCAAATATAATTGTAGTATGGTTCTGCTGCCATTTGGCAACTCATTTATAAACTGCCATAAGCGTTGG
>PDWI01006786.1_pt1 | contig 14250 bp, 9 predicted proteins | sample 1430891 | NCBI WGS metagenome assembly PDWI01 (sample SAMN01162508, study PRJNA174530) | Oral metagenome, whole genome shotgun sequencing project. | biome: Marine environment; feature: Marine mammal; material: Swab sample of the gingival sulcus; isolation source: swab sample of gingival sulcus...
TCTGTTTAATTTCTCGCGGCGGGAATTTATTGCTACTGGCAACCGCAAACGCTCCCTGCTTAGCGCCATAGAGGAGACTGGCTGGCCTTTATTGTTTTGTGCCCTTACCACCATGGTGGCACTGTTTTCTTTTATGATGGTTCCCATGCGGCCTGTACGTTGGATTGGTCTTACTGCGGCTGCTCTGGTGGGTGTTGTTTACCTGTTGGTTATTGTCATGCTGCCAACCCTGTTGAGCTTTGGCAAAGATAAAAAGGTGGCTATAGCCCCTGCTGCAGATAAAGAAGTACGGGCAGCCGATATGGTTAAAGGTCATAAGGGTGTTGACGGGTTAATGCTCTGGCTTGGTGACCGTTGTTTGCGTCGTCCCAAAACCGTATTGACAATATTTGTTCTTCTTGTTGCCATCTGTTTGACAGGCTTGACAAAGATAGATGTCTCATTTGATGTTCGCCGTACTTATGGGCCGGGCTTGCCCTATGTTGCCCGTATCTCCAGTATCGCTGATACGCCGGTGGGTTCCTTATATTCCTATGGTATAGCGATAGAATTCCCCCAGCCTGATATGGCAAAAGATCCGGAAAAATTAAAAAAATTCGATACCTTGATTAACGAGGTAAAGGCTCTGCCGCTTACCAAAAAAACGACCTCCTTACTTGATGTAATTAAGGATATGAATCAGGTAATGAATAATGGTGATCCCAAATATTATAGTATCCCTGATAGTCGTGAGATGATTGCCCAGCAGCTTCTGCTCTATGAAAATGCGGGCGGAGCAGAGGCTGAGCGCTGGGTGGATTATGATTATCAGCGCCTGCGGCTGATGGTGGATATGAGCTACTACAACTCCTCCGAGGCGATGCGGGAGTTAAAATTTATCCAAAAACGGGCAAAAGAGCTTTTTCCCGATTCTCATGTGCTGCTGATTGGCTCTATCTCGCAATATACGGTAATGCAAAACTATGTCACTGAGGGGCAGATCAAGTCCTTTGTTCTGGCATTATGTGTAATTACTGTTCTTATGAGCTTGGTTTTTGGTAGTTTGAAGCTGGGACTGATCGGTATGATTCCCAATGTTGCCCCGGCTCTGGCAGTGGCAGGGATTATGGGTTTTGCCGATATCCCGCTGGATATGATGACGGTAACGGTTATGCCCATGCTACTCGGCCTTGCGGTGGATGATACCATTCACTTTATCAGCCATAGCCAGCTGGGTTTTCAGCTTACCGGCAGCTATCAGGCGGCCACTCGCAGAACATTTCTGGTGGTTGGTTCGGCCATGTTCTATACCTCTTTGGTGCTGGTACTTGGCTTTGCTGCCTTTTTGATCTCCCCGGTAAATGTCTTTATTCATATGGGGGTTCTTATTGGAGCAGGAATTTTGGCCGCCTTACTGACAGACTATTTTGTTACTCCGGTGTTGTTGAAGCAGTTTTCCGTATTTGGCAAAGAGAAAAAACAAAAAAAACCGTTTATCCTGAAACGATTTTACCCCTATATGGGTGAGAAGAAAAAACTCCTGCCGCTGGCACTGTTCTTTTCCGGAGCTGCAGCTATCTGTAATGTTGTCCCCTTTATTTTGATCTGGCTGATCATCAGAAATATCCTTGTCTCTGGCGAAGGGTTTACCGTAACGCAAGTGCAGCCCTATCTCTATGGGATAGGGGGCTGTGTTATCCTTGGGGTTGTGCTCTATTTTCTTGCCTTAACCTGCTCCCATCTTGCCGCATTTCGGGTGGAAGTTGGTTTGCAGAAGGCTGGGTTGGAGAGAATAGTTGCCATGCCTCTTGGTTTTTTTGATGGAACGGCAAGTGGTAAAATCCGCAAGGTTATTAATGACGGTGCAAGTACAACTCACGGTTTTCTTGCCCATCAACTTCCCGATCTGGCAGCAAGCTGGGTTACGCCCATTGCCTTGCTATTGATGATTATTGCCGTCAACTGGCGGCTGGGGCTGCTCTCTCTTATCCCTGTTTTTCTGGGGTTTCTCATTTTTTCAACGATGAGAACAGCCAAGGGGAAGGAGTTTATGCAGCGCTATTTCGACTCACTGGAGGAGATGAGCAATGAGGCGGTGGAGTATGTGCGGGGTGTTCCGGTGGTGAAGACCTTTGGGCAGAGTATCTTCTCTTTTAAGCGTTTTTATAACAGTATCATCCGTTATAAAGAATATGTTATTGATTATACTATGCTCTGGAAGTATAAGATGAGCTTTTTCAATGTCATTCTGCAAACCACGGCACTCTTTCTTCTGCCTGCCACCATCCTCTTGCTGGAAAATCACGCTAATCCGGCACTGCTGCTGACTGATTTTATCTTCTATCTGATCGTGGCACCCAATTTTATGACCATTCTAATGCGTTCTGCCTATTTCGGACAAAATGTACATATTGCAGAACAGGCAATAGACCGGGTGGAAGAGCTGCTTAATTATCCCTGCATCAAGGAGGCAGAAAATCCGCAGGTTGTTGCCGATAGTGTTCTGGAGTTTCGCAATGTCACTTTTCGTTATCAGGGGGCGGAGAAAAATGCGGTGGACGGGGTAAGTTTTACCGTACGTCAAGGGGAAACGGTTGCCCTGGTCGGGGCATCCGGCGGCGGCAAAAGTACCATCGCTCGTCTGGCGGCACGTTTTTATGATGTGGACAGCGGCGAGGTATTGATTGGCGGGGTCAATGTCAAGGATATTAGTACCGCTGACTTAATGGCCAATGTCTCCTTTGTCTTCCAGAATACTCGTCTTTTTAGCAGAAGTATCCGGGATAACCTGCTGATTGGCAAAAAAGACGCCACAGAGGAGGAGATTGCTCGCGTGCTTGAACTCTCCTGTTCAAAAGAGATTATAGAGAGGCTTCCTGCCGGGCTTGATACGGTGATTGGCACCGAAGGCACCTATCTTTCTGGTGGGGAACAGCAGCGTATCTCCCTTGCCCGTGCCATGTTGAAGAATGCCCCCGTGGTCTTGCTTGATGAGGCCACGGCCTTTACCGACCCGGAAAATGAGCACCTTATCCATAAGGCACTGGAGGAACTGGGACGGGGGAAGACAACGCTGATGATTGCCCACCGCTTAAGCAGCGTGCAGAATGCCAGCCGTATTTTAGTGGTGGAGAACGGAAAAATCGCTGAAGAAGGAAGCCACCAGCAGCTTATGGAACAGGCCGGGCTTTACAGCCGCATGTTTGCCGAATATGAGCAATCAATCAACTGGAAACTGCGTGATGCGCAGAATAAGGGAGAGCCGGCATGAAGGAGTATATAAAAAAATATCTATGTGAAAAATTTGCTCTTACTGATGCTGGAGCGGAGGATCTCATTAAAAGTGTTTTCTGGTCGATCTGGCAGAATATCTCCTATATGTTTCCCTCGATGCTGGGCTTCTATTTTATTCGGGAGCTGCTTGCGGCAAGGGCAAATGGCACGGCAGTCTCTGGTATCTCCTTTTATCTGTTGCTCTCTTTTGCCGTTGTTGCGGTTATGTTTATGGTTGCTGTTCGGCAATATGTGGTAACCTATGTAAAGACCTATGAAGAGAGTGCAAGAATGCGCATCTCCTTGGCCGAAAAACTGCGTAAACTTCCCCTTGCCTTCTTTGGTAAAAGGGATATTGCCGATTTGAGTGCCACTATCATGGGGGATGCCACCGAAATTGAGATGCTTTTTTCCCATGCAGTACCACAGATCTATGCCTCGCTGATAAGCACGGCTATCTTTTCGGCAATGCTCTTCTTTTTCCAATGGCAGCTTACTCTGGCAATGCTTTGGGTGCTGCCTGTTGCTTATACTGTTTTTGCACTTTTCCGTAATCTCCAGAAAAAATCTCTTGTTGGCCTGCATAAGGATAAACTTGTTATTGCCGATGCTGTGCAGGAAGGGCTTGATTGTATGGCTGAACTGAAGGCCTATCATTATGGACAGGAATATGTTGCTGCCATTAATGCCAAACTTGATGCCTATGAAAAAAGGCTTATTCGCGATGAATTTACCTTTGGCTCTTTGGTTAATTTCTCCCATATTATTCTCAATCTTGGTCTGGTAAGTGTGGTGTTGGTCGAGGTTTGGCTTTTCTCTGCACAGGCGGTAGATCTCTTTACTCTGATTGTCTTTATGATTGTTGCCGCTTCCATTTACAATCCGCTTATCCTGACAATAAACAATATGGCGGCACTGCTGTTTCTTGAGGTGCGCATTGAACGGAAAAAAGAGATGGATGCCATGCCGGTTCAGGAAGGGCGCACAGAATTTTCTCCACAACACTTTGATATTGAGTTTAGGGATGTTTCTTTCTCTTATGACGATAAGGCTCGCATCTTGAACGGTATCTCCTTTACTGCCAAACAGGGTGAGGTAACGGCACTTGTTGGCCCCTCTGGAGGAGGGAAAAGTACCACCGCTAAACTGGCGGCACGGTTTTGGGACACAAGCAGCGGCAAGGTTACTCTGGGGGATACGGATATTTCCAAAATTGCCCCGGAAACGCTGCTGGAGCATTATTCCATCGTCTTTCAGGATGTGCTGCTGTTTAATTTCAGCGTGATGGAAAATATCCGCCTGGGGAGAAAGGGTGCTACCGATGAAGAGGTTATGTCGGCTGCTCGTCTTGCTCAGTGCGATGAATTTATCTCCAGACTACCGGATGGCTATAATACACAGATAGGTGAAAATGGTGCCCGTCTTTCCGGTGGGGAGCGGCAGCGAATCTCCATTGCCAGAGCGATATTAAAGGATGCACCTATTATCCTGCTTGATGAGGCCACCGCCTCTTTAGATGCAGAAAATGAGACCAAAATCCAGCAGGCACTATCTGAGCTGGTGAAGGATAAGACCGTATTGCTTATTGCCCATCGTATGCGTACGGTATTGGGTGCCGATCATGTGGTGGTGATTCGTGATGGACAGATAGTGGAAAAAGGCACTCCAGACGAATTGCTAGAGCAGAATGGCTTTTTTGCAGCGATGAACAGGCAGAGGCTGATATAATTCACCTGTTCACATAGTAGAGGGAAACACAGATAGGCGGCAACTCCGCTAAACGGGCAGCAGCAAAAAGTGTCATAAAGAGCTATTAATCAAGTGTTTACCAATATGGACCGTTTCTTCCTTATGAATTGATGCTATATGAGGGATTGCTGCCATTCTGAAACGTGGCAAAAGATATCACCTTTCACGACACTCAACAGAGGATATGAGTTTCTAAACTCCAGTTTACAAAAAGAGACGGCACCATTACTATAGTGAAAAAAATACCAGTATTTCCCAAAACTCTACTCTAAACACCCGTGCTTCGTTACTTCCTTCTTGTCTATAATACCCTGTGGAAGCTTGCCTATCCCTTCCTGCGCCGTTTCCCCAGGCTCGCTCAAGGGTGGGAGCAGCGCAGCCTGTCCACGCTGCCGGAGTACCCCTTTGACCTCTGGATACAGGCAGCTTCTGGAGGTGAAGCGGTGATCGCAGGAATGCTACTAAACCACTTAGCAAAAATACAAGAAGATGCCCAAACAAAAACTCCTCTTCGTATTCTTGCCACCTCTACCACTCCACAAGGGGTAAAAACGCTCAAAGAGAACACAAAGCAGATCAAGCAATTCTCTCTAACCATCAACTTTTTCCCTCTTGATGCCCCTTTTGTTATGGAAAAGGCGTTCCACTTTTTCCAGCCGCGCCTCGCAATACTGGTCGAAACAGAACTATGGCCGGCTTTTCTTATCTACGCCAGCAAGAAACAGGTTCCTGTTATGGTCATAAACGGCAGGATGTCACAGAAAAGCTATGCTGCATATCGAAAAATAGCTCCTTTTTTTAAACACTTCGGCCCACAAAAAGTGTTGGCAATGTCCCCTCAGGATGCCTCCCGCTTTGCCCAACTTCTTGGACAAGAAAAAGTAACAGCACTTTCTAATCTGAAATTTGATAATATCGCCTCAAGTAAACATAAAGAGAATATCTTGAAAGAGCTCCTCCCCGACAAGGACTCCCCTTTTGTGGTCTTCGGTTCCATCAGAAAACAAGAAGAAATACAGATAATAAATTCCATATATCGGCTGCTAAACAGCTGCCCGAACCTTACCATAGGTTTTTTCCCAAAACGTACCCAAAGAGCGGCTGCAATCATAAAGCGAATGGCGGCACTCGGCATACAATGTACTCTTCGCTCTTCTCTTAACACCCAACCCATAACTCCAGGCAAGGTTATCATTTGGGATCAATTTGGAGAGCTGGCAACTGCATACCAGTATGCAGAAACAGCCTTTGTTGGAGGTTCTCTCTATCCACAAGGCGGGGGGCAGAATCTCATAGAACCTCTTATTGCCGGGATTCGCCCTCTCACCGGAAAATTCTGGCATGATTTTGCCTGGTTAGGAAAAGAAGTTATTGAGTTGAAGCTTATCGAAGAGGTCGCAAATGACCGAGAACTGGCAACAGCACTGATAAAACGAATTGAGGCAAAAGAGAATAAAAAAGAGAACCAGCTTCGAGCAGAGAAATACCTTGCGGCCAAAAGGGGCAGTACCGCCGTAACCTGCACCGAGATCATGAAATTTCTACAACCGCATAACAGATAACTCCTTACCACACCTCCCTCCTCAACATACGCTCCCTTTCGGCTAAAATCCCGCAGGAAACGCTCGCTACTCCATTACAGCTAATATATTTAGCGTACTTTTGAAAATTTCAAAAAACACCTATGGTTTTTAATTATACCAACATCATATCTTTCTCCTCTATCTTCTTGTTATTATTTTAGGTTCTCACTGTCCTCCCTGCTACCAATAGCAGAAAACACAAATAGCTAATTTTCAATGTTATTACAAATAGTTAATTTACAAAATTTTATATTGACTAACTCCACTAAATGGTTAACCCTACATAAGCAGTCTAAAAAAGTTTTTACATTCAGGAATCTCCTTTCTATCTATCGACTGAATATTTGGTCAAATACATAGAGGGCGATATTTTATACCAATTCTTATAAAGGAGGAAAGCAGACACAACCATTTTTCACCACAATTAAAAACAAAAAAAGGAGATCAACTATGAGAACCGCAACACCCAATCGCTGGCTGGTAGCCATTATGGGAACCCTTCTGCAACTATGCTTGGGAACTGTATATGCCTGGAGCTACTTTCAAAAGCCACTGGTCACTTCCTTTAACTGGTCAAACACGCAAGCAGCCTGGGCTTTTTCTCTTGCGATCTTTTTTATTGGTTTTACAGCAGCCTGGGGAGGGATGAATCTTCCCAAATATGGCCCTAAAAAACTGGCTATGCTTGGTGCGACCCTCTATGGGCTGGGCTGGATCCTTGGCGGCTTTGCTCTTAGTCAACATAGTCTTATCCTCCTTTATCTCGGTTATGGTATCGTGGGAGGATCAGGACTCGGACTTGGTTATGTAACCCCTGTAGCTACTGTAGCAAAGTGGTTCCCGGATAAAAAGGGACTGGTTACAGGTATGGTCATTATGGGATTCGGTTTTGGCGCACTGATTCTATCAAAGGTTATTGCTCCCATCCTGGTCGCGGCTTTTGGTTTTGATGCTGCCGGACTGGTCAAACTTTTTTATGTTATTGGTCTTGTTCTTCTTGTTTGCGGAGTTATTGCCGGCGCATTTATGCAGGATCCACCAGCAGGATTTGTTCCTGAAGGCTACACTCCTCCAACCACGACAGCAACAGAGAACGCACAAATCAAACTCACCGTTGGCGACTGCCTCAAATCCCCTCGATTTATTGCCATGTGGTTGATTTTCTTCTGTAATATTACAGCAGGGATAATGTTTATCGGCTTCCAGTCACCGATGCTTCAAGATCTTTTAAAAATACAATCCCCGGATATGACAAACGCAGCTCTTGCCGCAGCAGGAGCAACACTTATTGCCATCAGCTCCATCTTTAACGGGGTTGGACGTTTCTTTTGGGGAAGCCTCTCCGACAAAATTGGCCGCAGCCAGGTGTTCCGCCTTATTCTCGGCTCCCAACTTGTTATTTTCATATCTCTTATCTTTGTTCAGCAGCCCATTATATTCGGCATTCTTGTCTGCTATGTACTGCTCTGCTACGGCGGTGGATTTGGCTCAATGCCTTCCTATGTCCTTGATACCTTTGGGACAAGCTTAATGCCCGTTATTTACGGCACAATCCTTTCCGCATGGTCTCTTGCAGGAATTGCCGGCCCGCAAGCAGTGGCTCTTATCAAAGACACATTCAAGGCAACGCCTGAGGTCATTCCAACCTACACATTCTGTGCCGGCGGCACGCTGCTTTTTTTGGGTTTACTCATCTCTCTTTTTCTTAAAGACAAAAAATTTGAGAGATAATAATCAACAATTGATAGCACACCAGAGCCGGGAAACACCTTGAGGTGATCCTGGCAAAGGAGAAAATCATGGCGTTAAGAATAAAAGATACAACTGCCCAGGAAAAGACTCTGCTTGCCAGCCTTGACTCTATGCTGGCAACAACTTCCCGAGAAGAAGGGGGGCTTATCCCCGCACTCCAAACTGCCCAGGAGATATTCGGATATGTTCCTGAATTTGCAATGAAGCGAATCAGTGAATCTCTTGATATTCCCATGGCGACTGTTTATGGCGTCGTAACATTCTATCATTTCTTTTCCCTGGAACCACGAGGCATTTATACCATTAGGGTCTGCCTTGGAACAGCATGTTATGTACTGGGGGCACAAAGTGTACTTGATGCCTTTCGTGAACATCTTGACGTAGAGATTGGCGGCACAACAGAAGACAGAATCTTTACCCTTGAAGCGGGGAGATGTTTCGGTGCATGCGGCCTGGCACCCGTTATTATGGTAAACGACACCATTCACCAAAGGGTCAGTCCTGAAGATGTGCCGAATATTATCTCCGAATATCGCAATCTGGCAGAAGCACCACTAGAAGAGGAGGAGATATGACCGCAAAAATAACATCCATCCAGCAGCTTGGGAATATCAGAAAAAAGTGGCAAACCAGCCAGACCAGCCAAAATGCCCCCGAGCGAATCCTGCTTTGTACAGGAGGCGGCTGTATCGCTTCCGGAGCGTATGCCTTCAGGAAGGCATTAAAAAAATCGATTGCCGCCCACGGGCTGAAAAACAAATGTGTCATTATTGATACCGGCTGCCTCGGCCCCTGCGCCCTCGGTCCAGTAGTCGTTATCGGAAGAGACAAAACCTTTTATCAAGGAGTCAAGCCGGAAGACGCAGAAGAGATTGTTACCTCACATCTAAAAAACAACAAGATTGTTACACGCCTTACCTGGAAAGATGGAGAGAAAAAACCCGTCCCGGTAATGACCGATATCTCTTTTTTTAAACGGCAGACAAAGGTTGTTCTACGCAACTGCGGCCAGATTGACCCGGAAAATATAGAGGAATTTATCGGCCATAACGGCTACGCAGCTCTTGCCAAGGCTTTGGATACAATGACCCCGGAGCAGGTCATTGACGAGGTACGAATCTCCGGTCTGCGGGGAAGAGGAGGAGCGGGCTTCCCAACCCATATGAAATGGAGTTTTACCCGTAACGCTGAAACAAAAGAGAAATATGTACTGTGCAATGCCGATGAAGGAGACCCCGGTGCCTATATGGATCGCAGTGTACTGGAGGGTGACCCTCACAGTGTGCTGGAAGGAATGGCTCTAGCGGCGTATGCCATTGGGGCCAGCAAAGGCTTTATCTATGTGCGCGCAGAGTATCCTCTGGCCATTGAACGGCTGAACCGGGCAATCAGAGATGCCCGTGACCGAGGTCTGCTAGGTGCAAATATCCTCGGCAGCAACTTCTCATTTGACCTGGAAATCCGTCGGGGAAGCGGAGCCTTTGTTTGCGGTGAAGAGACAGCACTTATCAACTCCATTGAAGGAAAGCGGGGAGAGCCTCGTCCGCGCCCTCCTTTTCCTGCAGTGAAAGGATTATGGCAAAAGCCCTCCTCTCTCAACAATGTAGAGACTTTTGCCAACGTCGCGGCCATTATCTTTCATGGAGGGAAATGGTATGCCGAACTGGGAACGGAAAAAAGTAAAGGCACCAAAGTTTTTGCCCTTGCCGGTTCCATCGAAGTAAGCGGTCTGGTGTAGGTTCCGGTAGGAACACCGCTGGAGACCATTATTTATGATATCGGCGGAGGAATCCCTGCCGGTAAACGGTTCAAGGCAGCACAAATGGGGGGACCTTCCGGCGGCTGTATTCCATCACCCAAGGCAGATATTGCCGTTGATTATGAAACCCTGCAGACTCTGGGGGCAATCATGGGCTCCGGCGGCATGATTGTTATGGATGAAACTGCCTGCATGGTGGATGTCGCGCGCTTCTTTCTTGAATTCACTCAGGATGAATCCTGCGGAAAATGCGTCCCATGCCGCGAAGGCACCAAAAGGATGAAAGCAATCCTTGATAAAATCTGTAAAGGAGAAGGAACAATGGATGATCTCCTTCTTCTCGAAAATCTGGCAAAAACCATTAAATCGGCCTCTCTCTGCGGCCTTGGCCAGACTGCACCCAACCCCGTGCTCTCCACCCTGACTCACTTCAGGAATGAATACCTGGAGCATATCTCTCATAAGAAATGCCCGGCCCATGTCTGTCTGGCACTATTGCGCTATGAAATCACCAATAACTGTAAAGGCTGCGGCTTATGCGCCAAAAACTGTCCGGTAAGTGCGATTACAGGTAAGAAAAAGATGCTTCATAGAATTGACCAGAAGCTATGTATTAAGTGCGGCAAGTGCTACAGCTCCTGTAAATTCAGCGCAATAGAGAAACTGTAGAGAGTTTGTTCAAAAACTCCAAAGGAGAATATATGGAAATAACAATTAATGGCAAGAGCTGTCCGGCAAAAAAGGGGCAGACGGTAATTCAGGTCGCCAGAGAGAATGGAATATATATCCCCTCCCTTTGCTATCATGCCAAAACGGGAGGTCAGGGAAAATGCCGCGCCTGTGTAGTGGAAATTGAGGGAATGCGTGGTATTGTTACTGCCTGTACAACCGAAGTAGCTGATGAGATGATCGTCACAACCGACAGCCCTATGCTGCGGGAACACCAGCGGATGATTGTTGATTTGCTGCTTTCATCAGGCCGGCACGACTGCTTGTCCTGCACTCAATGTGGAACATGTGAGCTGCAGGATGCTGCCTACTACCTGGGAATAGAACGCCCCTCTTTTCCCGTCCCGAGAAAAGAACCCAAGGACGAAACCTCTGAATTTATCGTTTTTGATGAGGCCAAATGTATTAAGTGCGGCCGTTGTGTCGCCGCTGATAACTGTACCGTGGTCAACGAAACAATGTCTTTTGCCTATCGAGGCAATGAGACAAAAGTGAGCTTTGACCATGATCTGCATATCTCCTCATCTTCCTGTGTTCAATGCGGAGAGTGTGTACAGCTTTGCCCCACCGGAGCGCTCATTGACAAAAAAAGCATTGGTATTGGTCGAAGCTGGACTTTTGAGAAGGTAAACACCACCTGTCCCTACTGTGGGGTCGGCTGCCAGCTTACCCTGCATGTTGACCGGGCAAAAAATAAAGTCGTTCGCGTAACAGGACGAGAAGTTGCCCCCAATGAGGGGATGCTGTGCGTTAAGGGGCGTTACGGATTTGATTTCACGGCAAGCCGCAAACGCTTGACTCATCCAATGATCCGCAAAAATGGTGTTCTGGAAAAGGTTAGTTGGGATGAAGCCCTTGACTATACCGCCGGCCGTATCAAGAAGATCGTGGATAAACACGGCCCCGATGTCTTCAGTGCCTTTGGTTCCGGACGTATTACCAACGAAAATAACTATGCCATTCAAAAATTTACCCGCGCGGTGATCGGTACGAATAACGTCGATCACTGTGCCCGAACCTGACACGCTCCCACCGTGGCCGGTCTGGCCGCAGCATTTGGAAGTGGTGCAATGACGAACTCCATCAAGGAACTTGAGAATGCCAAGGTTATTTTCGTCATAGGCTCAAATATGACGGAAGCTCATCCTGTTATCTCCTATTTTGTCAAACGGGCGGTGAAAAAGGGTGCAACGTTAATCGTGAATGACCCGCGCCGTATTGACTTGACAAAATGGGCAACTATCCATGTCCGCCACAAGGTTGGTACCGATGTTGCCTATATCAACGGCATCATCCATGAATTGTTTAAGAACGGTTGGGCCAGAGAAGATTACCTCAAAGAAAAAACAGAGAATCCAGAGCTTATTCGTAATCTGGCGAAGGAATATCCTACAGAAAGGGCATCTGCCATCTGCGGAGTCCCGGCAAAGCAGATACGCAAAATTGCCCGTATCCTGGGAGAAGCAGAATCCACAAGTGTTTGCTATACCCTTGGTATCACAGAGCATATCTGCGGAACCGACAATGTAAAAGCCCTTGCTAACCTGCAGATGGTTCTGGGCAATATAGGCAAGCCCTCTGCCGGATTAAACCCTCTACGAGGGCAAAATAACGTGCAGGGAGCCTGTGATATGGGAGCATTACCGGATGTGTATCATAACTATCAGCCGGTAAGTAATGAAAAAGTTGCTCAAAAGATGGCAAGAGCGTGGGGCGTGAAAAAACTCTCCATGACTCCAGGTTACAAAATGCCCACCATGCTGAGCAAGGCGATAGACGGCGGCACCCGTATTCTCTATTGTGTAGGGGATAATACAGTGCAGAGTGAACCCAACATCGCTCATACTATCGAAGAAATTAAGGCCCTGGAATTCTTTATTGTCTGCGACATCTTCCCCAATATCACGACAAAATACGCAGATGTCATCTTCCCGGACACAGCATGGAGTGAAGAGGATGGAACCTTCACCAACACTGAGCGCAGAATACAACGGGTTCGCCGGGCAGTTGATCCCCCGGGAGAGGCACGTTCACACTGGTGGGTTATGCAGGAACTGGCAAAACGCTTAGGCAAAGATCTGGGCTTCACTTCCTCTAATGCGGTATGGGAGGATATGCGCAGCACCTCCACCGGTTTTGCCGGTATTACCTGGCAACGCATCGAGGAAACAGGGCTGCAATGGCCCTGCCCCACGGAAAAACACCCAGGAACGCCCTTCCTTCACAGCAGGGGAAATTTTGTGCGCGGGAAGGGATTGTTCCACGAGGTAGATTACATTCCACCCGCTGAGTTACCAGATGATGAATATCCCTTTGTTCTCAGCACAGGCCGTAGACTATGGCATTACCACACCCGTACGCAAACAAGAAATTGTGTCGGATTTGATGCCATCTTCCCCGAAGAGTTGTTTGAAATTAACCCGGATGATGCCCGTAAACTTGATATCCGCTCCGGCGATATACTGAAAGTGAGCAGCAGGAGAGGCAGTATCAAAATAAAGGCGTGGGTAACAAGAAGATCCCCTAGGGGAGTGTGCTGGTGTGCTTTTCATTTTGAAGAAGCCTGTGCCAATATGCTCACCAATAACGTGTTCGATCCGGTAACAGAAACTGCTGAATATAAGGTTTCTGCAGTGCGAGTCGAAAAAATTGCGGACGGCAAGCCCTGGGCTGAGGAGATCAGCCGCCAGGCGAGGCCATAACGATATCAGGACAGGATAATCTCCATTTACCATCCTGTCCATTATCCTAACAAGGAGCAAATTATGCATGAAGATTTTGCAAAAATGGTTGCTTTTGCCATAGAACAGGAGACAAACGCCAAGAATTTCTACAGTGCCATCGCAGCTAAAAGCAGTCAAGGCAATATACAGGAGATGTTTACCAAACTCGCAGCAGAAGAAGAACGGCATGAAAAACTGCTAACAGAAGTTCTTGAAAAAGGGAAAAAAGAGCTCAATTTCAGTGAAACCGAAGATTATGGTATTTCCGAAACAGTAGAACCTCCAGAGATATCTGAAGATATGAGTCTGGCAGATGTTTTTGCCATTGCGATGAAAAATGAAGAAAAAGCAATGATTATGTATCAGCAAATGGCCAAAGACGCCCCCACTTCCGAAATTCGCAATTTTTTTGCGGAATTGGCAAAGATGGAACAGGGGCATAAGCTGGTTATGGAACAATCCTACACCGATGTTGCCTACGGAGAAGCATGGTAAGTGAATCAAGCAATCAATAGGGGACAGTGCTGCGGAGTTGATTTCTTTCGTTTTCCTTTATTTCTCTTTCCACAGAAGAAATTGCAACGTTGTGCCCTATAGTATTAAATTGTAGTAGTTCAGACCCGATCTGACAGTTACCGATTTTTTAGCTGTGATTGTCAGATCAACTTTGAGCTATAAATTTTTCTTCCCAATATTGTTTTCC
>PDWI01006787.1_pt1 | contig 14249 bp, 10 predicted proteins | sample 1430891 | NCBI WGS metagenome assembly PDWI01 (sample SAMN01162508, study PRJNA174530) | Oral metagenome, whole genome shotgun sequencing project. | biome: Marine environment; feature: Marine mammal; material: Swab sample of the gingival sulcus; isolation source: swab sample of gingival sulcus...
CAGGCGATTCGCCCGGCTTGCCGGTTTATCCTCTGATTCCTCAAGGTTGGAGAGACGGTATTGAAACCTACCGATATTAGAGATATAGAGTATTTTCATAAAGTTATCGACTGTCAGTTCGCCTGTCCCGCGCACACACCTGTTCCTGAATATATCCGTCTGATCAGTGAAAAGCGCTATAGCGAAGCGTACATGCTCAACTGGGAATCGAACGTGTTCCCCGGCATTCTCGGCCGTGTCTGTGACCGTCCCTGCGAGCCCGCCTGCAGGAGGGGCAGGGTAGAGAAGGATCCGGTGGCAATCTGCCGCCTGAAGCGGTTCGCTGCTGATAACCGGGCCGACAACATTGCCGCAGATTTTCCACCGGTTCCCGACCGGAAGAACGGCAGGCGGGTGGCGCTGATTGGTGGCGGACCGGCCTCACTCACCGTTGCCCGTGATCTTCTCCGTCTTGGTTACGCAATTGATCTCTATGACGACCAGTCAACAGGCGGCGGCTTCATGCGCAGTCAGTTGCCATCGTTCCGGCTGCCGGAGCGGGTTCTCAAGGAGGAGGTCAACTACATCCTTGATATGGGGGTGACCACCTTTTTCGACCGGTATGTGGACTCGATGAAAGAGATGCTGATGAAAGGCTATGACGCGATCTTTGTCGGTACCGGAGCGCCGCGTGGACGCGATCTCAATCTGCCGGGTCGTCAGCAGGGTGACGCCAATATCCATGTGGGGATCGACTGGCTGGCCTCCGTGGTGTTCAGGCATGTGAAAGCTGTCGGCAGACGGGTGCTGGTCATTGGCGGCGGCAACACCGCGATGGACTGCTGCCGTACCGTGCGCAGGATGGGGGGCGAAGATGTCCGTATCCTGGTGCGCGGGCCGAGGGCGGAGATGAAGGCTTCGCCGTGGGAGATCGAGGATGCCGAGGACGAAGGTATCCCTGTTTATGAAAACCATGTTCCGGTCGATTTTGTTATTGACAAAGGAAAACTTGCCGGCATGCACTTTGAGAAGGTCGACGCCCGTTATGATGAGCAGGGCAGGCGAACCCTGGTGCCGACCGGCGAGCCCCATGTGTTTATGGAGTGCGATGATGTGCTGCTTGCGGTCGGGCAGCTCAACGCCTTTCCCTGGATCGAAAAGGATATCGGTATCGCCTTCGATGACAGGGGGCTGCCGGTGTTAAGGGAGCGAACCTTTCAGTCCACCCTTGAGCATGTCTTTTTCGGCGGCGACGCTGCGTATGGACCGAGGAATATCATCACTGCGGTCGCCCATGGCCATGAGGCGGCAATCTCGATTGACCTTTACTGTCGGGGACTGCCGGTTACCGACCGTCCGCAGCCGAGGGTGAGTCTTGCCGGTCAGAAGATGGGGGTTCATGACTGGCTCTATTCGAATCAGATCGATGATGAGCAGCGCCAGGTTGTCCCTGTTGTCGACAGGGCAAAGAGTCTGAAGGACCGTCTTGTCGAGGTTGAGCTGGGATTTGATCAGCAGATTGGCCATAAGGAGACCGCGCGCTGTCTGAACTGTGATGTGCAGACCGTATTTGACCGTGAGAAGTGCCTGGAGTGTGATGCCTGTGTCGATGCCTGCCCGGTTCGCTGCATCAACTTTACCGACAACGGCACCGAGGAGGAGCTGCGGACCCGGCTCAACGCTCCGGCAGGTGAGCTGTCCCAGAGTCTGTACGTCTCCGGGCCTCTGCCCACCGGCAGGGTGATGGTAAAAGATGAGAATGTCTGTCTGCACTGTGGTATCTGCGCCGAGCGATGTCCGACCTCAGCCTGGGAGATGGAAAAGTATACCTATAAAATTCCAGTGGCAGGGCAGCAATGAAGCGACTTGAACGTGTCAATGATTTTGTGATCCGTTTTGCCAATGTCAACGGTTCAGGTTCTGCGAGTGTTAACGGCCTGTTTGCGAAGGCGGTCTTTCGGATGGGAGTTCCGGTCAGTCCCAAAAACATTTTCCCCTCGAATATCCAGGGGCTGCCAACCTGGTATGAGGTGCGAATCAGTGAAAAGGGCTACCTCGGACGCGATGGCAGCATCCACATGGTGGTCGCAATGAACGGCCAGACGATGGCCCGGGACTACCAGAGCCTTGAGCCCGGCGGGTACTTTCTGTATGACTCGAGCCGCAGACTTCCTGACAGCTTTGATCGCGATGATGTCGTGGTGATCGGGATCCCGATGACCCTGCTGTGTAATGATGCCTTTGATGAACCGAGGATGCGCGGTCTGTTGAAAAACGTTATCTATGTCGGCGCGCTGGCCTGGCTTTTTGATCTTGAGTTTGAGGTTTTGACCGGATTGGTCGAAAAGCAGTACCGCAAAAAATCAGCGCTGATTGCCCCCAATCTGAAGGCTCTTCAGATCGGCTACACCTACGCCCGGGAAAATTTTACCACCTCCTGTAAGCTGACGGTACAGCGGCGTGATAAGGTCGGAGACGCGATTATTATTGAGGGCAACGCGGCAACTGCGCTCGGTGCCGTCTATGCGGGTGCAACTGTGGTCGGCTGGTACCCGATCACCCCTTCGACCTCGGTGATCGAATATTTTGGCCGGTACGTCGAGCAGTTTCGTCGTGATGACGAGGGACGGACAAGGGCGGCAATTGTTCAGGCGGAGGATGAACTGGCAGCGCTCGGAATCGTCATTGGCGCGTCGTGGAACGGCGCCAGGGCCTTTACCGCAACCAGCGGCGCCGGAATGTCGCTGATGGCTGAGTTCCTCGGGCTGGCCTACTTTGCAGAAATACCGACGGTCTTGATCAACGTGCAACGGGCCGGGCCATCGACCGGCATGCCGACCAGAACCCAGCAGGCGGACATCCTCTCGAGTGCCTACGCCTCGCACGGTGATACCAGACAGGTGCTGCTGTTTCCGGCAACGCCGACCGAATGTTTTGAGCTGACCGCAGAGGCCTTTGACCTTGCTGAACAGTTGCAGACGCCGGTGATCATTTTAAGCGATCTGGACCTCGGGATGAACAGCCACATGTGTGTGCCGCTTACGTGGGATGACAACCGCAGCTGTAACCGCGGCAAGGTGCTCAACGAAGAGCAGTTAGACGCTCTCAAAGAGCGCTGGGGCCGCTATCTCGATATTGATGGTGACGGTATCGGCTACCGCACCTATCCCGGGGCGCACCCGGAAAAAGGGGCCTACTTTACCCGTGGCACCTCCCATGATCCCTATTCCACCTATACTGAAGACTCGAATATCTATGTCGAGAATATGGAGCGGCTGCAACTGAAGTGGGAAACAGCACGGGGGCTGGTGCCGGAACCGGAGATTATCATAGACGATCCCGGGGCCGCTGTCGGCATGCTCTTTTTCGGGACCTCGGCCGCTGCCGCCGGTGAGGCCGCCGACCTCCTCAAAGCTGAGGGCCGGGCGATCAACCTGTTGCGAATTCGATCGTTTCCGTTCCAGCGCGAGGTACAGCATTTTATTGAACAGCACGAGCATATTTTTGTCGTTGAGCAGAATCGTGATGCACAGATGAGAACACTGTTGATCAATGAGCTTGAGCTGCCGCCCGAACAGCTGACCCCGGTTCTCCATTTTGACGGGATGCCGATTACCGCGGCAATTATCGTCCGTTCAATACAGCGATCACTGGCCAACGAGGGCTCAATGACAGCTGATGGAGGTGTGCAATGACCTTTTCGCGACCCGGTTTTCGTCATCCCGGCCTTGCCGCCAATGAGGCCGGCTTTTATCTGAAGGATTATGAGGGCGGCATCTCGACCCTGTGTGCCGGCTGCGGACATGACTCGATTAACGGGGCGATTATCCAGGCCTGCTATGAGTCCGCGATTCCACCCCATAGAATTGTCAAACTCTCCGGTATCGGCTGTTCGTCGAAAAGTCCGGCCTACCTGCTCAGCAGGGCGCACGGTTTTAATTCTGTCCATGGCCGGATGCCGTCGATCGCCACCGGTGCCAATATGGCGAACCGGGATTTGCTGTACCTCGGGATTTCAGGCGATGGAGACACCGCGTCAATCGGTATGGGCCAGTTTATTCATGCGGTGAGACGCAACCTGAACATGGTGTATGTACTGATGAATAACGGTTGCTATGGTTTGACCAAAGGGCAGTACTCTGCAACTGCTGACAAAGGTTCGGTCGGTAAAAAGGGGGAACCCAGCCAGCTCGAGTCGATTGATCTGTGCGAGATTGCAATTCAGCTGGGGGCTGGTTTTGTCGCCCGCAGTTTTTCCGGGGATAAACGGCAGCTGGTTCCTCTTCTCAAGGCGGCGATGTCCCATAGCGGGATGGCGTTTATTGATGTGATCTCACCGTGTGTCACCTTTAACAACACCCCGGGTTCGACCAAGAGCTATCACTGGGTACGTGAGCACAGCGAGGCCACCAACACCTTCGATTATGTGCCGTTCAGGCAGGAGATTACTGCCGAATATGACGATGGCGCGAGTCAGCTGGTTGTCCTTCACGATAACAGCAGCATTCGCCTCCATAAGACAGACAGCTCGGTCCAGGTGACCGACCGGCGCCAGGCAATGAACAGGCTCGAAGAGTACAAGGAGAAAGGCCTTATTTTAACCGGCCTGCTCTATATCGACCCGGAGAGCAGGGAGACTCACGAGATTCTGGGCACCACCAGAGAGCCGCTGAACACCTTCGGCAAAGATGAACTCTGTCCCGGGAGCGCTGCGCTTGAGAAGATTAACGAGGGCTTTCGGTAGCAAAATTTTTCCGTTTTGTGGCTCGCTGCGGGACGACTGTACGGCGTCGTTGCTTTGAGTACTTCCTGTTCTGCGGTGATCGTCTCCCCCTTCTCTGAGTTTTTTCATTGTCACCATCGACAAGTGGTGGTGATGTCTGCAGTTTTCTGTCAGTACGGACTGTCTAGTAAATTCTCGATCTTTTTCAGGAGCGGGACTCCTTCCCTCCGTGTTTCATGATTCCAGTTGTAAACTGTTGTTTTGTGGATATTTCCCCTCTGTATTGCTGGAGAGAAGATTTGGCGGCATCAGCCGTTGGCTCCTCTTCTAGACATGGTTACTTAAAAGTGCCTGCTTTACACATGGTAAAGGAGAGAGTACGTTTGAATTCTGTGAGAAAAATCATAACTTATTAATTCTTTTATAGTCTTCTCCCCATTGGCGCATAGCCTCTAAGAGAGGATATAAACTAAAACCTAAATCTGTTAAAGAATATTCAACTCTTAAGATCTTTTCTGAGTAAACTTTTTTGCTGATCAAAGAGCTCTGCTCCAGCGAGCGTAGATTTTCCGTTAAGACTTTTTTACTTATCCCGTTCAGCGCTCTGGTGAGTTGACCATAACGCTTCTCACCACTTAAGAGTTCGTGAATTATAAGGACCTTCCATTTGTTCGATATGAGTGACAGTGTAAGTTTTACCGGGCAATTATCTTCAGGCATAAAATAGGCTCCCTCTTATGTACAAAATTAGAAAGTGCTGCTGTCTGCAGTCTTTCAAATATGATGGTCAGTAAATTTTAAATGTGCTTCTGTGTTGAAAACTTTTCAAAGTAATGAGAGCCTGCAGCTGAGAAGAGTTGAGTCTTGGCAACAATAAAAATTTAAGAAATAGAGAAATATAACAGCGAGATAACTGTCCATCTGGAAGCACAGGAACATCTGGTTTTTTCAAGAATAAATATTTCCAGGTAAAGGAGGGGCGATATGATTTTATATTCAGAGTCTCCGGGTATTTTAGGGGTTGCTCTCATTATGCTGATTACTTTAACATCTTCGCTGGCAATTTGCAAAGAAAAACATCAAGAGTTTCGTGAAAATATTTCTGGGACACTGCTCGAGGAGGAAGCTATGAAGGTGACAAATCAAGACGTAATGCTGAGCGTTGTAAAAAAATTCTATTATTGCATAGATAAGAATGAAAGTGATGAAATTAGTCAAATAATAAGTGAAAATTTTGTTGATCATGATGCTCAAGAAGTCGGAAAAGGGCGTGAAGAGTTGCAAAATCTGATCACTGCATTGCATGAAGGATTTGAGGGAATATCACATGATCTGGAAAAGATTTATTTTATTGATGGGGATAAAGTTTTTGTCAGATGGAAGATGACAGGTAAGCATACTGGAAGTTTTTTTAATATTCCTTCATCAAATAAAAATATTTTATTATATGGCCATGACCTCTTTCGGATTGTTGACGGGAAAATAGTGGAACAATGGCATGTTGAGCAATTGTTATCATTGATAAATCAAATATCTTCTCATAAATGATGGGTGTTTTGAATGATCTTGTAATTTGTTTATCTTTGAGGTGCAGGAGAAAATTTATTGCAGACATGTTACTGACATTCCGAGGATAAATTTTCGACTGCAGCGAAGAAGAGGAGAAAAACTGGGTCTTCAAGGTATCCGTTATTCAACGTACCCATATTGCTTGAGTTTTTTCAGCAGAGTTTTCCGGGTAATTCCCAGGCGTCGGGACGCTTCGCTTTTATTCCCGCCCGCAGCCTTCAATGTGGCCAGTATCGCTTTCTCCTCTACTTCAGAAAGAGGGATGTTTTCCAGCCCGGTTTCCAAAGGAAAAGAGAGATTGCTTCGGGCAAAGGGCAGATCGGCAAGAGTGATATAGTCAGTACGTGCCATAACCACACCACGCTCGACGGCATTCATCAACTCCCTGACATTACCCGGCCACTGATAGCGAATCATTACGTCCATCGCGTTGGAGGAAAAACCCTTTATTTTTTTTCTGTTTTTTTGCGAAAATCTGTCCAGAAAAGAGAGTGCCAGTTCGGGGATGTCTTCGGGGCGTTCTTTTAAACTCGGAATATCAATCGAAACGACGTTGAGCCGGTAGTACAAATCTTGTCTGAATTTTCCTTCCAGGGACATAGCTTTGAGATCCCGGTTGGTGGCGGAAATGATCCGGACATCGACTTGAAGACTTTTGTCACTGCCCACAGGAGTTACCTCTTTTTCCTGGATCACCCGGAGAAGTTTGGCCTGCATGGGAAGGCTCATCTCTCCAATTTCATCGAGAAGAATACTTCCCCTGTCTGCCTGAAGGAACTTCCCTTTTCTCTTTCGCTCGGCTCCGGTAAAAGCTCCTTTTTCATGGCCGAACAGCTCTGACTCCAGCAGGGTTTCGGTAATGGCGGCGCAGTTGATCCGCACAAAGGGATACTCTTTTCTGTTACTGTTGGCATGAAGGGCCGAGGAAACGAGCTCCTTTCCGGTTCCGGATTTTCCGGTTACGAGGACATTGGCATCTGTCGGGGCCACCATACGGAGAGTATCGAGGACAGCCGCCATGGCTGGACTCGATCCTAAAATATTGTGATGAAACTGTTCCTGCCTGATCCGGTTTTTAAGTTCCTCGTTCTCGGTTTTTAAAAAAATCCGCTCGAGTATTCTCTCGATGGTCAGCTGGAGCCGATCAAAATCGAGTGGTTTGGTCAAATAATCATAGGCTCCGATTTTCAACGCCTTAACCGCCGTGTCTACCGAAGAGTATGCCGTCATCATGATGACCGGTAAAGAAGGATTATAGTTGTGAATCAGGGCGAGGGCTTCAATGCCCGACATCCTGACCATTTTCATATCCAGAAACACCATGTCAAAGGTGTGCTCCTTTACCATGGCAACGCCGGTATCTCCGTCGTCGGCGCAAAAGACCTTATAGCCCCAGTCGGTTATGAGGGTTTCGAGCATCCGGGCGTGAGCGGTGTCATCATCGACCACAAGGATTTCAGGTGTCATTGATTGCCCCCATTATCGGTATCTTCTTCAGGAAAAAAGAGAATAAACTCGGTGCCCTTCTCAGGCTGGCTCGTTACCCGGATGGTACCGCCCAGATTCTCTATCATCCTGTGAACAATCGAAAGCCCCAGGCCTGTTCCATTGGGCCGAGTGGTGAAGTAGGGATCAAAAATATGTTCAAGGGTCTTCCTGTCGATGCCGCTGCCGTTATCCCTGACCCTGATTTCAAGACCTTTGTTCTCCGAATCAGGAGCTGCTCTGACAGTCAGTTTCCCTTTTTTTTGGATGGCATGAGCGGCATTTCTGTACAGATTGAGCAGTATCTGGGTGATATGCTCCGGGTCCGTTCTGAAAAAGGTCACACCTGGTTCAACTTCTACTCTGCTCTCTATTTCTCTCTCTTTGAGCTCATGCTCTGCCAGGCGCAGGGAATGATCGATCAGGAGTGCTGTCTCTACCTTCTCTTTTTTGATGGCAAGGGGCTTTGCGAATTCGACAAGCCGGGTAATCGAACGATTGATTCGTTCCACCTCCTGTACCATGATGCCGGCAGTCTCCACATCTTTGGGTTCATGTTTGCAGCGTTTCATGAAATAGGTGGCAAAGCCCTTGATGGAGCTTAAAGGATTGCGGATCTCATGGGCGACTCCGTCGGCCAGTTTGCCGATGGCCGCCAGCCGCCGGGTCGTTTCCAGTTCTTTTTCCAAGAGTCGAACCTTGGTCAAGTCTCTGAATAAAAAGAGAAAGCCGGTCATTTCTCCGTTCCTGTCCAGAATCGGGGAGCCTGTCATGTCAAGATGAAGTGTGGGAGCGTCCCTGGCTTCCAGATCGAACTCCTTGACAATCACCTCGCCCGAAGAGGCCATCTCTTTGGCCATAATGCTCATCTGGGGAAAAGGTTTTTGCAGTTTTTTGCCGAGGATCTGTCTTGCGGTCCCATTTTCCGAGGTAACCGCGCCGGTTTTGTCAATGGTGACCAGTCCCACAGGCATATTCTGAACCAGATTATTGGAAAATGCCTGAATCCGGGTAAGATCTGCCCTCGTTGACTGGTAGGCCTGAAAGATGATGAGGCTGAGAATACCCGTGCCGCCAAGAAGAAAGAACAGAACGCCGCTCCCCACGGCGCGGCGGATCAATCGTTTCTGAATACGATTCATCCGATCCATCGACAGCCCGGTGAAGATATAATACGCTTGTGATTCGAAAAACAGGGGCTGATCATCTGGTTGTACAGGAGAGTGCCGTCTTTTCCCTCGTCCTCTCTTGGGAAAAGAATTGGAAGAAAGAGCAGTTGACATACTATGGTGAGATATCCCTTTCCCATACCCATGTTTTCGATGGTTGAGAAATCTACTTTTTAACGGGGTAAACCGCTTGAAAATTTCAAAGATCCGTTCATCCTCCTGAACAATTTCTCTACTGGAAAAAGCAGAGACATCTCTGTTCAGGGGCACAAGGTCAGGGATATCTTCAAGGGATTTCCCCACCATTCCAGGATCGGAATGCGCGAGAATTTTCCCGGTGTCATCGGTAATAGAGATGTAGGAAATATCGGGCTGAAAAGAAGTTTCCAGAAGCATATCCTGAATTTTACGAATTCCCCAGGGCATTGACAGCATGCCGCTCCTCGTCCCCGCTTCAAAGGTACGAATCAGAGACGTCCCCCTGGTCAGGAGCTGCTCGCGAATATGGGCCTTCTGCCTTTCCATCCGACCAAAGGTTATGGACAAAAAAATCGGCAGAAGAACAGTCAGAACGCCGAGCATCATGTATGGAGGGATCAGACTGGAAATTTTTTTCACTACGCTCATTATTACACTCGTTTTTTCCTTATAGGAGGACTGCTGTTCCCGGAAGCAGGAAACGTGCCGGAATGTTGGCGTCTGGAGAATACAAGAGACTCCTTCCTGTCGTATCTCCTGCTCGTGCCGTTGGTCATGGTATCTTGTTGAGCAGGTGATGGCATCGATCGGAAAGCAGCCAGACTGATTTTTTATCTCCCAGGGTGTATACTTTCTACCCGCATGGATACTCCGTTCGGGTAGGAAGTATACACCCTGGACACTGAACAGCAAAGGATAAAATGAGCCGAATTGGCATATCTTGCTGTAATAAAAAGAAATATTAAAAATGCCTTCGTTGGCACGTGCTTTGCTTTGAGTAAACTGAGCAGATGATAACTCATCTGTAAGAACAAAAAAGTAACCAGCTGTCAAAAAGGAGGATAGGCAATGAAAAAAATGATGAATTTTTGGGTCACGGGAATATTCTTTTTTATTGGTCTGGTCTTACCAACTGGTGCAGTTGCCGAAAAGAACTATGGAGTATCTGGAGCCTCAGCAGTTGGAGAGGAGGACCTCTCTCTTGAGAAAATGCTTGTTTTTTCGATACAAGACGAATATCTGGCTCGAGGCGAGTATCAAAAGATTATGGAGAAATTTGGTGCCCGCCGGCCATTTTCAAGAATCATCAAGGCAGAAGAGAGGCATATCTCTTTGCTAAAGCCGTTATTAGAAAAATATAACGTAACCCCGCCACCTGATCGGGGAGTGGAGTTTGCCGAAGTCCCTGAAAATCTTGCAGAGGCATTTCAAATTGGCGTGGAGGCTGAAATTGCTAATATAGAGATGTATACGCGATTTCTAAAAAAAGATTTGCCCGAAGATGTTCGTAAGGTATTCCAGCGTCTTCTCGCCGGTTCAAAGAACCATCTTGACGCATTTAAAAGAGGATCCAGGCGCCTCGAATTTCAGATGAACAGCAACAGTGGAAAAAGCCCGAGGGGGCACTGTGATAAGGGAAAAGGGCAGCATTTTCATGGAAAGAAAAAGAGAGGCTGGCAAAAGATGAGCCAGAGCCGGCAGGATGCTGGATTCGTACAATAAGTGCAATAGAGTGTCCTTGAAAAAAGGTGAGCTGCCGGTATGGTTATGTTACACCAACGTAACCGGAGGTTTCCCCATGTACGCAGGAACAGGATCTCATTGCCAGCAGCTCTCCCGTAAAGAAAGGTCCCATATCATGGCACTTCTTCAAGCAGGAAAGATTCAAACAGAAATTGCAGCAAGAATAAAAAGGTCCAGGAGTACGATTTCTCGAGAAATTGCTTCGCGGATCTGTTTGAGCCACGGCATCATCGTCTGAGGTCCTCAGAAGCAGTTCATACCGGCCACATCTGTTCCCTGCTATTCGAGTTCAAATAAAAAACTCTCGGCGCAGATGACCGGGCCCTGAGCGAGACGTTCGAGGAAACGATTCGACATGGTATGACTCCTGAGAGGTGAGCGTGGGACAGATTCGGCAGCTTCAGAGCAGTATTGCGGCCGCAAATTTTTCGGTTTCAGGCGATTGCATTACGACGTTGCCATTGACGCAAAAAACTCTTTGGCCCTTTTTGCGAGCTCGTCTGCAGAGAGTTCTTCAATCTGCTGAGTAAACGACCAGCGGTACCCGAAAGGGTCTTTGACAATCGCAAAGCGGCTGCCCCAGAACTGATCTGCCGGCGGACTTAACGGCTCTGCCCCGGCGTTGACGGCGCGTTTGTAAGAGGCGTCGCAGTTGTCGCTGGCAATCGAGAAAAGACACGAGGCGGTGCCGCCCTCGGGCATCGCAACGGCGTGCCACGCTTCGGCTTCACCGGAGATGTAGAGAAGAGTGTTGCCGATGGTGAACTCGGCATGGGCGACACTGCCGTCCGGGGCGGCCATTCGAAAGCGCTCCTCGGCCCCAAAGGCGGTGTGATAAAACGCCAGTGCCCGGGCGGCGTCTTTGACCGTCAGGGAGATAAAGACTGTGGCTTCTGCGGGGTTCCCCATAATATGACTCCTTTTGGCTGGTGTTGATACGAGTCCTTCCGCAGGCTGAAAAGAGATGCCGGGGGAGAACGCGTCTTCTTCTGAGAATCTCGTGGAGATGACGCTGATTTGGTCAACAGGCTTTTTGGGCAACCAATGTCAATAGCTTTCGGGGCCAAAAGCCGGTCTTTCCGGTAACGTTATCGCGTCAATGAGTCCATCGGGAAGGTGGGGTAACGCGTCACCTTCAAGCGTCGTGGTGGTGGTACCGTCTTTACGTGCAAAACTGACGCCATCATTGGTATTGCCGAGGATCTGCACCTTGAGCACCTGTTCAAAAAGTTCTGCCGGTGCGGTTATCGAAAAGCTGATCCCGGCAACCCTGCCAACGTCAAAACCGTTGTCCCGAAAGAAGGCGGTTGCTTTGGCCACCGTCGCGGCCGACGGGGTAAACTGTTTGATATTTTCGGCGGTTATAATTGTCTTTTGGTCAATTTTACGCCCACTGGCAGAGGGCAGAATAACCTGAGCAGAAACAGTACGCGATGTCATGTCCATAGGATGTGAGAGATCTTCTTCGGGATGGCTTGCGGCAGCGGACGTACGACAGAAGAGGAAGACAGACGTGGTAACGAGGATGCACCACAGAGTGCCCCTGATGGCTTGACGAACGAGACCTGCCGACGGTAACGAAAAAGAAAATCTGCAGCTTCGGGACAGGTTCTCCTGCCGGGAACCGTATTTGAGAGAAAAGTATTTCATGGCGGAGTTTTACCTCAGGGGCAGCTTGAAGAGTGCATGCTGTGCACAGATGCTGTTGTCGACAGCACAGACTCTTTGCCGCACCCTGATCAGAAGTGTTGTTTTCTCCTGAGAGTACCTCGAATACTCAGGCTGTTGCCCATTTTTTTCTGTACCTCGACGGAGTAAACGACAAGGGTTCAAGGTACTGCTTGAGATACCGGACCATAAACCACTGCGATCTCAGCGCGTACGGCTCCGGTGATCACAGTGGTCTGTTATCTTTTATTGATACCATCTGAATTTGAGATCATCTCCTCCAATGCCTCCAGATCCTCTCTGCTCAGTGCGGACTGGTGACCGGGTGGCGCTGTCTGCACCGTTGTCTCCTGTTCGCCGAAGAGATCAGCAGGCCTGACCGGGGAGCTTTCGGGAGTATCCGGTGTCCGCTGCGCTTTTGATGGCCGGATCGACTTCTGGCGACGGACCTTGGCGATAAGTGTCGCCTTGCAGGCATCGACAAGACCTGTGCCGGTTGCGAGGTCGGGCCCCTGGGTGGCGGCATGTGCTCCGGTTGACGGACTGCAGCTGCCGACGCTGACATCTCTTGCCGACTTCATCAAAATGTCGCGAACCTCGACCGGGGTCAGCTCCGGGCAGACCTGTTTGACGAGGGCTGCAGCGCCGGCAAGCTGTGGAGCTGCGGCCGATGTTCCGCTGAACGCTGCCCAGCCGTCATCAGGGGCGGTCTCATCTCCCGCCGGGTGCGAACCTTTCGCCTTGGTTGTATCGATACTGTCTCCCGGCTCAAGAGGAAGCATGATGTATGATGCTCCGGGCTGCATCCCGACCAGGCCCGAGAGATCGGGGACTCTGCGGTCGGGATAGATCTCGCTCAGAAAACCGGAAGCATAATCGGACGCCCGCAGCGAGCCGTCACTGTCCATGAAAACGCCACCCGCGGAGATGACATCCGGATGCTGTCCCGGGAAGCCATAATGACCGTTTCCTGCTGAGAAAACGACGACAATACCCGACGCAACCGCAGACGCAATGGCGGCAGCCAGCGCCTGACTGGCCGCGCTGAGAGGGCCGGTTCTGATGCTGCTTCCCCAGCTGCAGGTGATAATATCCGGGTGCAGATCGACGGCGGCATTGAATGCGCCGAGGGTGTTGACAAAACTCATCTTTACCGGCAGCAGCTCAATATCCGGGGCAAGGGCAAAAATGTTTGCAGATTCACCGGTCCCATGGCCGGATTCGTCGTTCTCGGGATGTTCGGCCCCGGGGCCGAGAACAACCGGAGCCACCCGGTAGCCTCTGCCGGTAAAGTAGGGATGCCTGTACCAGCCGCTGTCGACCATCGAAACTTTTATCCCCCTGCCTGTCACTGCCGAGCGATGGGCCTTGTCCGCATTACACCCCAGCGAGACATCTCCGGGAATAACAAGGTGCCAATACGCTTTTCGCGGCGAAAACATGTCGGGACCCATGGAGTATCTCGGCTCCTCAATCGCCACCCCCTCAAGAGAGTTCGCAAAGGCCGTTCCCTTTGTCGAGATAAGCCCTGGAATGTCGGTCTTCCGGCACTCCCAGAACGTTGCGGTATCTTCGCGTGCTCCGGGCTTTATGACATCTCTCTCTTCGGCGGCTATTCTGGTTGCGAAGGCCTTTTCAAAAAGCTTGACGGGACCGGCTATGTTTATCGTTGACTTCGCCACCTGAAGAACAGTAAAACCGGCACGTTTGAGGCTGCTGACGGCGTCGTTTATGATGTGCTCCTCTGAGAAATAGTCACCAATGTTTTCGGCGTTGATTGCAGTGCCGGCGGCAAACATTGATACCCCGCCGATCGACAACGGCGAGGCGTTGGCGAACAGGATCTCCGGTCTTTTTGCCGGTGATGATTTTTTCGACTTTTTTTTCGTTGCCATTGGTTCCCCCTTCGATAAAGTGACAGGACGTGGCTGCCG
>PDWI01006790.1_pt1 | contig 14242 bp, 11 predicted proteins | sample 1430891 | NCBI WGS metagenome assembly PDWI01 (sample SAMN01162508, study PRJNA174530) | Oral metagenome, whole genome shotgun sequencing project. | biome: Marine environment; feature: Marine mammal; material: Swab sample of the gingival sulcus; isolation source: swab sample of gingival sulcus...
AGTGTCAACATCAGCCTGACATGTCCAAGCTGTTCCATTCCATTTTGCAATTTGCCCTGCTGTACAGTTTAAATCTTGTAAAGTGTCTGTGTTGTCTTTATATGCTGAAAGATCAACAGTAGTATCAGCTGCTGTTCCGTTTCCAAGAGTCAGTGTATCACCTGTTAAAGAGATTTGTTGTTCATCTGTATTTGTTGTAATTGCGGTTGTTAAATTCACACTTCCCCCGTTTGTTAAACTTAAAATATTTCCAGACAAAGAAAGTTGTTGTTCGTCTGTATTTCGGCTTCCTGTACCACCTCTTATATCAACATCACAAACCCATCTGTCACCATCCCATTTTAAAACTTGTCCTCTTCGACATTGAATATCAAGATCATTTGAGCCATGATCTTGTTCTAAATTTACAAAAAAGTTTTTTCCATTTCCATCTTTAAGGTGCAAAACTCCGTTTTGATAATCAACGGATTTAATAGAACCATTATTTGTGTAATAATTTTTATTTATTATTTCTTTTTTATTTATATAAACTTTTTTGTCACTATTTTTTTTAACTGGTGTTTGCTCTTTTTTTATATTTAAATTGTTGTTATTCCAACCTATAAAACTTGTTCCACCTTGAGCTTCATAACATTTTTGGTAGTTTCCGTATTTTACATTTGTTAAATCAAAATTGAAAATTTCTGAATTACTAACCGCATAAATACTTGAAAAACTAAATACCAAAAAAACGCTTAAAATATATTTTAAAATTTTGTTAGACATGTTTAAAATTAATTATTATTTTTATTAGATATATTATAACAAAAAAAGCATATTTTTAAAAGAAAAAACTAATAAAATTTATTAGTTTTTTACTTCATTTTCTTTTGTTTTGAAAATTTCTTCAAGTTGATCTCCAGCCTCTTTAACTAGCTCTTCCATTTTTTCTTTTAAAGAAAATTTATCATCTTCTGAGATTTCTTTGTTTTTTTCTTTTTCTTGAATTTCTTTCCAAAGTTCATCTCTGTGTTTTCTTAAAGTAATTTTTGCATCTTCAAGTTTATCTTTGGCAAGTTTTGCAAGCATAGTTCTTCTTTCTTGTGTTAAATCTGGGAAAGAAAGTCTTATACCACTTTCATTTACAGACATCGCAAGTCCTAAGTTTGCATCTGTTAAAGATTTTTCAAGTGATTTTGTAATACTTGTGTCAAAAGGTGCCACAAAAAGTGTTTTAGCATCTTCAACTCCAAGCGATGCAACTTGGTTTAAAGGCATTTCAGAACCATAAGCTTCAACTTTTACATTGTCTAAAATTGCAAGCGATGCGGCTCCCGTTCTAATTCCTGTGTACTCTTTTTGTAACCAGTTTTTTGTTTCTTCTATTTGTTCTTTAAAATTTTTAAAATCCATATTTTTAATTATAACAAAAAAAATTATAAAATAAAAATTAAAGCCCAAAAATTGCGGAGCAATTTTTGGGCTTTATTTTAAATAACAAATCAAATTATTTTATTTATAACTCATTTTTTGTTATAATATAAAAAATAAAAAATATGTCTAAGTTCACTCACCTACACAGTCACTCTCATTTTTCACTTTTAAATGCTTTACCTAAAATTCCTGAAATTATTAAAAAAGCAAAAGCTGACAACCAAACTGCCATTGCACTTACAGACGACGGAGCAATGTATGGAAACATTTTTTTCTACGAAGAATGTAAAAAAAATGACATCAAACCTATTATGGGAGTTGATTTTTATGTTGCTATTCGGACTCGTTTTGACAAACAACCAAGAATTGACAACAAAAGATACAGACTGGTTTTACTTGCCAAAAATCAACAAGGTTATAGAAACTTGATGAAACTTGTTTCTTTGTCTTTTATTGATGGTTACTACTATAAACCAAGAATCGATAAAGAGTTGATTGAAAAATACAAAGAAGGCCTTGTGGCAATTCTGCCTCAGTTTTCTGCTGAAACTTCAGGACACTTAACTTTGAACAACAAAATCAAAGCCAATGAAGCTTACGACTTTTACAAAAAAGTTTTTGGAGATGATTTGTATTTTGAAATTATCTCTCATCCTGAAATTGAAGGCCAAGAAGAATTGAAAGAAAAAATTGTAAACTATTGTCGAGAAAAAAAACAAAAGTTTGTGGCTACTTCTGATTTTTATTATTTAGAACCCGAAGATAAAAAAGCTCGTGATGTTCTATCTGATGTTTCAAACACAGGAATAAAAAGTCACCGAGAGCAAGAAGACTTTTCGATGAAAACTGAAAAGGAAATGTTGGAAATTTTTAAAGATTATCCAGAAGCTATTGCAAACACAAAAGAAATTGAACAGAAATGTAATGTTGAGATTGAACTTGGAGTTTGGCATTTTCCAGAACTTGAAGAGCACGAAGGTGTTTCATACGACCAAAGACTTAAAAACTGGTGTTACGAAGGTTTGAAAAACAAAGGTTTGGACCAAGACAAAGAAGCTAAAAAAAGACTTGATTATGAACTTGATGTAATTAAAACAAAAGGATTTTCGGCTTACTTTTTAATCGTGGCTGACTTTTTGAAAACTGCTAAAGACAAAAATATTTTAACAAATATTCGTGGTTCTGTTGCTGGGTCACTTGTAACTTATGTAACAGGAATTACTCACTTGAACCCATTTGAATACAAACTTCCTTTTGAAAGGTTTTTGAACCCGCAAAGGCCTTCGGCTCCTGATATTGATATGGACTTTGCTTCTGACGGTCGAGATGAAATGATTGACTATGCGAGAGAAAAATACGGAAAAAACAAAGTAGCCCAAATTGGTACTTTTGGTACCATGGCTGCTCGTGGTTCTGTAAAAGATGCTACTCGTGCTATGGGTTACGAGTACCAAATTGGAGACAAAATTGCAAAACTAATTCCTGTTGGAAAACAAGGCCGAACAATGTACATTAAAGATGCCCTTGAACTTGAACCACAACTTAAAGAGCTTTACGAAAGCGATGAAAATGTCAAAAAAATTATTCAAATGGCTCAGAAGATTGAAGGTTCAGCAAGACACATTTCGGTTCATGCAGCTGGAGTGGTCATTGCTCCTGATGAGCTTACTTATTATACTCCTTTACAGGTTGACCAGAAAACTGGAAAACTTATTACTCAATACGAAATGCACTCTGTTGGAGAAGACGGAGCTGGTTTGATTAAGTTTGACTTTTTGGGAATCAATATTTTAACAACTATTGCTGAAACCTTACGAAGAATTAAAAAAATTCATGGTGAAGATATTGATATTCAAGAAATACCAATTGATGACAAAAAAACTTTTAAAATGCTTTCAGCAGGTTTTACAGCGGGTTGTTTTCAACTGTCTTCTGAAGGTATGACAAAATGGTTAAAAGAACTGAAGCCTCACACTATTCACGACATTAACGCCATGGTTGCTTTGTATCGTCCAGGTGCTATGTCTTTTATTCCTGAATATATTCGTCGTAAGGAAAATCCAAATCTTGTAAAATACATTGATCCTAGAATGGAAGAACACTTGGTTGATTCTTTTGGTTTGATGGTGTATCAGGACGATGTTATGATGATGGCTATTGTTTTGGCCGGTTACACTTGGCTTGAAGCTGACAAGTTTAGAAAAGCTATGGGAAAGAAAATCCCTGAGCTGATGGCCGAACAAGAAGAAAAGTTTAAAAAAGGAGCTAAAGAAGGTGGGATGGATACAAGAACAATCAATCACTTGTGGGACGAAATTGTTGAGTTTGCTCAATACGGGTTTAACAAAGCTCACGCGGCTTCTTATGGTCGGGTGGCTTACCAAACTGCATACTTAAAAGCAAATTACCCTGCTGAATATATGTCAGCTTTAATGACAACAAACCAAGGTGATACAGATAAAATCAATGCTTTTGTAACTGAGTGTAAGAAAATGAAAATTCCAGTTTTGCAACCTGATGTAAATTTGTCTTTTGAGGATTTTGGTGCTTTGAAAAAAAACACAGAACTTAACCAAACTGACAAGGATCAAATTCGTTTTGGACTTAACACTGTGAAAAATATTGGTGATGCTATTTCTGAAAATATTGTCGAAGAAAGAAAGAAAAACGGATTGTATAAATCTTTGGAAGACTTTTTGCAGAGAAACTCAAAACACAAAGATTTATCTAAAAAATCTTTAGAGGCTTTGGCTTTATCAGGAGCCCTTGATTCACTTGCAGACAGAAATGAAGTTTTGGCAAATGTTGATAATTTACTTGAATTTATAAAAGACAGTCGAACAAAAGACGATTCTCAAACTTCCCTTTTTGCATCTCTTGAAGGTTCTGGTGATATGACAACTTTAAAACTTCAAAACCCAGAAGGTGTAAAAATTGTTTTGAAAACTGGAATGAATAATGATATTGAATATACTTTACCCATGAATGACAAAGAAAAACTTTTTTGGGAAAAAGAACTTTTGGGAATTTATATTACTTCTCACCCGCTTGAAAAGTACAGAGAAAAAATGTCTCAACCTGGAAAAAATATTTTATCAACCAAACAACTTGGTTCTTGTTCCAACAAAGTTTTAGCAGGAGTTGTCGAAGAGATAAAAGAAATTACAACTAAAAAAGGAGATAGAATGGCATTTTTAAAAATTTCTGATTTTTCAGATTCAATTGAAGTTGTTGTTTTTCCAAAAGTATATAAAGAAATTTCAGATATTTTGCATTTAAATGATATTTATGCCTTTAAGGGAAAGATTGAAAAAAAAGAAGACACTTACACAATGCTTTTGGATGCGGTGAAAGTTTTGAAATAAAAAGAAATTGAAAGGTAAAAAATTGAAAAAGAAAAAAGTAGAAAAATTGCGGAGCAATTTTTCTGCTTTTATTTTTGAGACAAACTAAACAATTTCTACTCTTTTTCCAATTGCTTCGACATATCTATAAAAAGTTGAAACTGATGGATTTATTTTTCCGTTTTCAATTTTTGAAATATAAGATTTTGTAACATCCATTTTATCTGCTACTTCTTGCTGACTTAAACCAGCTTCCTTTCTTTGCTTCATTAACTCTTCTAACTGAAATGTCAAAAGTGCTCTTCTTCTAAATCTTTCTCTTTTTTTTGTTCCTTCTTTTCCAAGTTGATCATCTAAAAAAGCACTTACATCATAAAAATTTTCATCAATTCTGTATTTTTCAAAATCTATTTCATCTTTTTTTTTATTTTTTCTTGTGTTTTTTTTCTGTGTCATAATGTTTTTTAATTAATTTAATTTTATCCAAATCTTTTTTCTTAATTTTTTGATCTTTTTTCCTTATTCCATTAAAAAGAAAAATAATATTTTTATCCTCGTAAACAAAATAAACTCTTAACTCATTATTTCCATACTGTGTCCGTAATTCGTAAACTCCTTTTATATCAACAACGGGCAAAACTAATTTTCTTAATTTAAATTCTTGGTTCATTTGCAATAAATCAAGAGCAGTATTGAGTTTTGCTTTTTCTATTTTATTTAATTTTTTATAAAATTTATGAAAATAATTTTTGTAAGCTTTAATTTTTCTTACCATAAAAACATTTTAGCATAAGTTTCAATATATTACAACTTTTAAAACAAAAGAAAAAAGCAGAAAAATTGCTCCGCAATTTTTCTGCTTTTATTTTTAACCTATTTAATTCCCCAAAACAGAACCCAAAGCATCTTTTACAGAATCAACTGAATTTTTTAAATTGTTTCCAGTTTCCGAAACTTGATTTAAACCTTCTTTGAAAGTTTCCCAAACTGGTTGCAAAAATATCCAAATTCCGTAAGCTGCTCCCAAAAGCAAAATCCAATACAAAAATCTGAAAAACATTGCCCAACGATTGTGAGATCGAATACCTTTTAAAATATCGTTGTTTTGTTCAATTTGTTTTTCCATTTTGGAAATTTTATTTGAAATTTTTTTAAAATCTTTTTCTTCCATAAAATTAATATTAAATATCTAAGTTAGCCATTTTAGCATTTGCCACGATAAATGATTTTCTTGGTGGAACTTCTGACCCCATCAAAATATCAAAAATCTCATCGGCAGCCGCTGCATCGTCAATGGTAATTTGCTTTAAAATTCTTTTGTCTTTATCCATTGTTGTTTCATAAAGTTCTGGTGGATCCATTTCCCCCAAACCTTTGTAACGTGAAATTTTAACTTTTGTATTTTTCTTTTTATCATCACTTTCTTCTGCTTCTGAATCTTCTTGCTGATCATCTTCAACTCCAAGTGTTTTTAAAATTTCAAATTTTTCATCATCATTGAAAGCATAAAAAATCTCTTTTCCTTTTTGAATTTTATAAAGTGGTGGATTTGCTAAATACAAGTTTCCATTTTCAATAAGCGGTCTGAAATATCTGTAAAACAAAGTCATCAAAAGTGTTGTAATATGCTCACCATCAACATCAGCATCGGTTGCAATAATGATTTTATGATATCTTAATTTTTCAATATCAAAAATGTCTCCAATACCTGTTCCAAGCGCTGTTACAACATTTCTAACTTCTTGTGAACCTAAAATCTTGTCAATTCTTGCTCTTTCAACATTTAAAATTTTTCCTTTTAAAGGTAAAATTGCTTGAGTTTTTCTATCTCGTCCCATTTTAGCAGAACCACCAGCAGAATCTCCCTCCACAATAAATAGCTCTGAGTCTTCAGCTTTTTTAGACTGACAATCAGCAAGTTTTCCAGGAAGTGAAAGTCCTTCTAAAGCTCCTTTTCTCATTACAGAATCTTTGGCTGCCTTAGCTGCTTTTCTGGCATTTTGTGCCAAAACTGCTTTTCTGATAATTTGTTTTCCATCATCTGGCTTTTCTTCTAAAAACTCATTTAAAGCTTCTGAAAATGCTGTTTCAACCATCCCTTTGGCTTCTGTTGAACCAAGTTTTCCTTTTGTTTGTCCTTCAAACTGTGGGTCTGCCAAATGAACAGAAACAACAGCTGTGATTCCTTCAAGTAAATCATCTCCTGTTAAAGAGTCATCTTTTTCTTTTAAAATATTGTTTTTTCGAGCATAAGAGTTTATTACACGAGTCAAAGCAGTTTTAAAACCAGTTAAGTGAAATCCTCCTTCTGGGTTTGGAATGTTGTTTGCGTAGGCAAAAATTCTGTTTGAAATATCATCTACATATTGGAAAGCAACTTCAACAGCTTCTCCGTTTGTATCAAGTTCTTTTCTTGTATAAAAAATATTTTTGTGAATAGCTTTTTGATTTTTATTTAAAAATCTTACCAAAGCCAAAAGTCCTGAGTCAAAGTAAAAAGTTTCAGCTGGAACTGGCAGCGATAAATCGTCTAAATAAAATTCATCTTCTGGAATTTCTCCTTCAAAATCTCTCAAATCTAAAATTGTAATTCTAAGTCCTTTTACCAAGTAAGCTTGTCCTCTTAGATGAGTTTTAAGTCTTTTGTAAGAATACTCTTTTTGTTCTTTGAAAATTTCAGGATCAAATCTGAAAGAAATGATTGTTCCTTGGTTTTCGGTTTTTCTTTTTTGTTTTTTAACCTCTGAAGTTTTAATTCCTTTTGCGTATTCTTGTACGTAAACATGTCCGTCTTTGTGCACTTCGGCTTTTGTGTATTCTGAAAGTGCGTTTACAACAGAAGCACCAACACCGTGAAGACCACCTGAAATTTTATATCCAGATTCTTCTCCACCAAATTTTCCACCTGCGTGAAGTGTTGTCATAATTGTTTCTAAAGCTGAAACTCCAGATTGTTTATGTTTATCAACTGGGATACCACGACCGTTATCAACTACTCTTATAACTTCATTTGGTAAAATCGCGACTTCAACACGGTCGGCATATCCACCCATTGCTTCATCACGAGAGTTATCAAAAATCTCTCTTACCATTGTGTGAAGTCCGTCAGGACCTGTTGAACCAATGTACATTCCTGGTCGTTTTCTAACAGGCTCTAAACCTTCCAAAACTGAAATAGAATCAGCTGAATAATTATTATCTTTTTTTGCCATATATTCTTATATTATACCAAAAAAACCCTTATTTTTAAAGTTTTTTAAGCGAAAATAATGTTAACAGGCAAGGCCTATTAAACAGGTTTTTGCTTGATAAAGTTGAAAATGAGATAAAAAAGTTGAAAGGCTTGTACCTCTCAGATTTTAACAAGGAGTCGGGCACCAAGTTTCTAAATTCAATTCTTTCATTAAGAACTTCTAGCCTAAAATCAACTGTTTACAAAAAAACACCTAAATTATGTAAATATGTTTCCGTTTTTCGACCCCCCCCCACATAAGCAAAGCAGTTTGCTTATTGTAGGGTCACCCGAGCACCAAAAAAGAACACATTACTCATGTGTTCTTTTTTGGTGCTCGTGACCCTACGGGGAGTCGAACCCCGGTTTTATCCGTGAGAGGGATATGTCCTAGCCATTAGACGATAGGGCCAATTAGAAACAATTTTAACATATTTCAAAAGAACTTTCAAAAAATAAAATCAACTTTTATGAAAAATATGTTAAAATATTTTTATGAATGTAAAAATCGAAAAAAGCTGGAAAAAGGTTTTGTCCGAATATTTTAAAAAAGAAGAATGGAAAAAATTAACTGATTTTATCAGAAATGAATACTTGAGCAAAACTATTTACCCAAAACCAAAAGATATTTTCAAATCTTTTGAGTTAACAAAATTCGATGATGTTAAAGTTATCATTTTAGGGCAAGATCCATATCACAATCCAAACCAAGCACACGGACTTTCTTTTTCAGTTTTAGAAAATATCACTCCCCCGCCGTCTTTAAAAAATATTTATAAAGAGCTTGAAAGTGATTTGAAAATTAAAAAAGATTTTACAAATGGCAATTTAACATCTTGGGCCGAGCAAGGAGTTTTACTTTTAAATGCAATTTTAACTGTTGTTAAAAAATTTCCTGCAAGTCACCACAAAAAAGGTTGGGAAGAATTTACAGATTTTGTGATAAAAACCATTTCTGATCAAAAAGAAAATTGTGTTTTTATTCTTTGGGGAAATTATGCAAAAAGCAAAGAAGGCTTGATCGACCCTAAAAAACATTTGATTTTAAAATCTCCTCATCCTTCCCCTTTTTCGGCAAACAGTGGCTTTTTCGGATCTGGACATTTTTCTCAAACAAATACTTATTTAAAAAAACACAATAAAAAAGAAATAAATTGGTAAAAGCCCAGAATTTTGGAGAATTTTTGGCGGAAAAAAAACAGGCGAAGCCTGTTTTTTTTTTTCGTCAAAAATTCTCAAAAATTCTGGTTTTTTATTTTAATTTTTCTAAAATTTCTTCTTCTGTTAAGATTTGAAAATCTTTTTGATCTCTTTTTTTTATTTCGTATCCACCGTTTTGGACTGTTTTGTCTGAAATAACAATTCTGTAAGGAATACCGATTAGGTCTGCATCTTTGAATTTTTCTCCTGGACCTTTGTCTCGGTTGTCATGTAAAACCTCAATACCGTTTTCTTGAAGTTTGTTGTAAAACTGTTCTGAAAGTTCGTCTTGTCCGATGTTAATTAAGTGGACTTTAAAGGGAGCAATATTTTCAGGCCAGATTAAACCATTTTGATCTGAAAATTTTTCTGCGATAACACCCATAACACGAGTAATACCAATACCGTAAGAACCTAAAAATACTGGGATTTTTTCTTCGTTTTTGTCTGTGAAATATAATTTCATTTGTTCACACTTTTCTGTTCCAAAATTGAAAATATTTCCCACTTCTGCTGTTTTGACTTTTTCTAGTTCGTCTTTTGTAACATCAAGAGATTTTAATGTTTCGTCATTGTAAACTTCTTGATTAATAGCAATATGTTTTTCTCTGTTAATGTAAATTTCGTCTTCACCTGCATCGCAAATTGTTTGAAATTCATGACTGAATTCTGTAAAAGCTCCACCATCTGCAAAAGTAATGAAAGTGTCCTCTCCTAAACCAAGTTTTTCAAAACATCTTTGATATGCTTTGATTGTGTTTTGATAAAACTCTTCATGTTGTTTTTCATCTGTAGAAAAAGAATACATGTCTTTCATGATAAACTCTCGCCCTCTCATAATTCCAGCTTTGGCTCTAACTTCATTTCTCATTTTGTTTTGAAACTGGTAAACATACACTGGTAAGTCTTTGTAAGAGTGAATAAAAGTTTTCATCATTTCTGTAATTGGTTCTTCGTGTGACCAACCAAAACCAACTTCACCACCAGCTTTTAGTTTCGATTTAAACCAAACGTCTACAACTTCATCGTCCCATCTGTTTGTTTGAGTCCAGTTGTTTTTTGTTTGTAAAGAAGACATTAAAAATTCAACTCCTCCAACTTTGTTCATTTCTTCACGAACAATTTTTTTGATATTTTCAACAACTCTCATTCCCAAAGGAAGTAGATCATAAACACCCGCCATTTCTTTGTGAATAAAACCTGCACGAATTAAAAGCTGAGCATTTTTTGAAACTTCGTCTGCTGGGATATTTTTTTGTGTTTTTGTAAATAATTGTGTTTGTTTCATACCTTTTATTTTAACATAAAATAAAAGAAAAATCGCGCCTTGCACTTACTTTTAAATTTAATTGAAAGTGCAAGGCGCGATTTTTTCTAACTTTTTAATATTAAAAAACGTCAAAAATTAGATGCCGAGCAAGGCGGCGAACAAAAAAACCGCGAGACGTAAACTGTTACGTTGAACGGTTTTTTATGTGAAGCCAACGAAGCTTGGCGCTAATTTTTGACGTTTTTTAGTCTAGTTTTAAAATTTCTGTAAGCTTAACCTGATCAAACCCTAAAACAAAATCCCCTTCTCCGATTTGTGTTACAGGAACTCCAAGTTGCCCTGTTTTTTCTGCAATAAATCTTGCTTTTTCAGGATCTTGTGAAACATCGATACTTTCGTATTTTACTCCTTTTTCATCAAACCAGTCTTTTAACATATTACAATACATACAAACTGGAGTTGAATAAACTATAACTTTTTCTTCTTTCATAATATTATAATTCTAACATTTTTGGTTATTTTTTCAAATGTGAAAATGCATCTGAAAATGAGTTATACTTTCCTGCTTTTGGTTTTTTAGGAGTTTTTAGATTTTGAACTTGGTTTTCTTCTGCTTGATAATTTGATTTTTCCTGATTGTTTTCCGTTTGAGCTTTTTGAACAAGAACTTCTTGAAATTCTTTTTCTTGTTTTTGTTCTCTTGTTTTTTCAATTTCTAGATTTTTAAGTCTTTGTTTTTCAATTTTCTCTTCCAAATCCAAAATTCTTTTTAACATTTCTTCTTTTTTTTGAAGTTCCTTTTCTTCTTGAATAATTTTTTCTAAATTTGGATTTTCTTTTTTTTGTGAAAAATCCTTTTTTGATTTACTTTGATTTTTTACTTTATTTTCAAAATTTTTCTCTGGTTTTTTGTTATTTTGTTTTTCTTGATTTTCTAATTTAGAATTTTGACTTTGAGCTTTTTGATAATCGTCTTTTGACAAAATAGCTTTGTCTCCGTATTTTTCAATTTTCTTTTGTTTCCATTTTTCGTCTTTTTTCTTTTCTGATGTGGTTTTGTATTTCTTTTCAAGCCAAGCAAAAATTTTCTCTTCAACCTCTTGTCTGTTTCTTCCATAAACTTTCCTTGAGTATTCAATAGCTTCTTGCTGATAGGTTGTTTTGTCAGGTTCTATTGGTGGCAGGGTTGTTGCTGAAAATGGCGCTGAACCAATCCCGTCGATCATCAGTGACAAATAAATTTCAAATCGACCCAAGTTTACAATATCGGTTGCTTCAAAAGTTGGGTAAAAAAGTTTTTCAATAATTTCAGCATCTTCTGGTCCAACTCTAAAAGAAATTGTTGTTCCCACGTTTCCAAAAATAGCAGCACGAACTGTTTCGGGCATTTGTTCTACATATTGGTGAGCCATTAAAAGTGAAAGTTTATATTTTCTGGCTTCAGATAAAATAGATGCGAAAGAATCATTTACAACATTTTGAAACTCATCGATGTATAAATAGAAGTTTGGTGCCTTTTTTAAATCAGATTTTGCCATATCAGCTCGTCCCATAGCTGCTAGATAAATTTTGGTTGTAAGCATAGCTCCCAACAAGTTTGCGTTGTCTTCTCCTACTTGCCCTTTTGAAAGGTTGATTAGAAGGATTTTTTTGTCATCCATGATTTGTCTGAAATCAATAGAGTTGTATTCTTGCCCTACAATATTTCTAATCAACGGGTTTGAGGTAAACTGTCCAAGCTTGTTTAAAATAGCAGCTGATGCTTCTTTTCTGAATTTGTCATCCCAGGCGTTGTATTCGTTAACCCAAAAAGCTTTAACAGCTGGGTCTGTAATTTGTTGTATTACATCGTCTCTGTATCCGGCGTCTGTTAAAAGTCTTGTAACAGAAAGCAGAGTTGCACCATCATACTCTAAAAGAGCCAAAAGTGAGTTGTTTAGAATGTGAACCATTCTGTCTGAAAAAGTTTCTTCACCAAAAATTTTCTTAAAAGCAGCCAAAAGTCCTTGGGCTGTTAGAAATCTTTTATTTGCATCTAAGTTTGTGCTGTCTAAAACATTAAAGGCAATAGGGTTTTGAGTGTCAAAAGGAGCAAAATAAATAACATCTTGAATTCTTTCTTTGGGAATTTGTTCCAAAAAGGTTTCAATGGCAGAACCGTGTGGGTCTAAAAAACACATACCGTTTCCTTTCAAAATATCTTGAACGGCCATATTTTCAAACAAAGTAGATTTACCCATACCAGTTTTACCAATCACATAAACGTGACGAAGTCTGTCTTCATCTTTAATCCCAAACTCAACTTGCTTTCCACGAGTATTTGTTTTGGCAAAATAGGTTATATCATTTGTTAAATTCATAGATTATTATATATGCTTTATTTTATCATTTTATTTTAAAAAAACAAAAAGCTGAAATTTGGCTTCGCCAAATTTCAGCTTTATTTTTTCAGAAAATTTTTATTTCTTTTTTGTTTGTGAACGCTTAAAGCAAATCTATGAGATTCTGCATTTGCAAGTAAAATGTCTTTTTGATATTTAGAAATTATTTTTTTGTCTCCAATGAATTTTTGTACTTGGTGTTTTTTGTTTTTAACACAAGCCACAACTTTGATTTCTTTTGAAATTTTGTTTTCTTTTAAAGCTTTGTGAAAAACTCTTTTTTGAGCAAAACTTCCGTCTACCACTATCAAATCTGGAAGCTTCCATTCTGTGTGTTTTAATCTTCTTGAAAAAACTTCATATAAAGCTTTGGGGTCATTAATTCCTTCAAAAGATTTAATATTGAACTTTCTGTATTCACTTTTTAGAACTTCACTGTTTTCCAAAACTGTCATTACACCTGTTTGGTTTTTTCCTTGAAAATGAGAAATGTCGTAAGCTTCTATTCTAAAATTTTGTGAGAAATAATTGTCTTGTTTGTCGTCTATAATGTTGATGTCTTTGATATGCTCTAAAAGAAAAATTTTGTTTTTAATTTCCTGGGCTTTTTCAAACTCTTGTTTTTTTGCAAAGTCTTGCATTTTCTTTTTGAGATTTTTTAAAATAGTTTTTTTCTTGCCTTCAAAAAAGTATTTAATATTTAAAATATTTTCTTTATACTCTTTTTGAGTAATTGAAATATTTGGCAAAAGTCCAATTTGTCTGTACAGATTTGATTTTTGATTATACGACTTTTTACTTGTGTAAAATGGGAAAAACTTTCTGACGATTTTTAAAATTTGCTCTAAGGCTCTTCTGGATTGAAAAGGTCCAAAAGAATATTTTACTTTTTCTTTGATTTTGTTTTCCAGAACATCTTTTTGTCTTTTAATCAAAACTGATGGGTATTTTTCATCTGTGATGATTAGATAAGAGAATGATTTGTCGGATTTTTCTTTGGTGTTGTATTTTGGTTTTTGTTTTTTAATTTCGTTTGCCTCCAAGATCAAGGCTTCTAAAACTGTATCGGTTTTTATAAAATCAATATGACAAATTTCAGAAACCATTTTTTGGATAATGGGTCCTCGTTTTTCTAAAATATCGTTTGCAAAATATGATGAAACTCTTGATTTTAAATTTGTAGCTTTACCAACATAAATAGTTTTTTTGGAAATATTTTTGAAAAAATAAACTCCTGGACTTTGGGGTAAATTTGAAACAAGTTTTTTGTAATTCATAAAAATATTTTAGCATATTGAAAGAAAAAAAGAAAAAACCAAAATTTGCCTTCAGCAAATTTTGGTTCATTTTCTTTTAACAAGACATATTAATGGCCTTTTTAGTAAACGGTCCAACAATACCG
>PDWI01006791.1_pt1 | contig 14241 bp, 10 predicted proteins | sample 1430891 | NCBI WGS metagenome assembly PDWI01 (sample SAMN01162508, study PRJNA174530) | Oral metagenome, whole genome shotgun sequencing project. | biome: Marine environment; feature: Marine mammal; material: Swab sample of the gingival sulcus; isolation source: swab sample of gingival sulcus...
TTTGCACATAGTTTTTGATTACTTCTTTGTCTAAAAAGTATGATCTATGCATATAAAAAACAAATTATAACTATCAAAGATATACTCATATTTTGAATACTCATCTATATTTTTACGGTATTTGAAGCTATCATTTATAAATGACTTCCAATTTCTGTCATCACCGTCCTCTCAGTATTAAAACTTGGAATTTTCGCGATGTATGATATCAAAACCAAAGAAATTAAACCTTCACTTGCAATATTCCTCGCAATAGGATTAAGTATCATCGGGTTAGTTCTGGTGAAGTTAGGATAATTTTTATTCTTCAACAAAAAAAATATGGAAAAAAAGCTTCTTTTTTGAGTAATATTTTGAATAATAATCGGACTCATTCTCTGATATCTCACCAGCAAAATATATTTTCTCATCCAACAAAAAAAATATTGAAAAAAATCCGTCCAAAAATCAAAATCTGTTATTTTAGGACAAGTCCATGAGAAAGTTGCACCCATGTTATCTGGGTTCCCTTATAATCCTAAAGACATGACCTTTATCTGAAAAGGTGTCGATTATGTTATATTCCAAGGACTTTCTTCTGGAAATCTCAAAGAAATAATATTTCTTGAAATCAAGACAGGACAATCTACCCTTAATAGAAATGAAAGAATGATTCAGCAATGTATAAAAAACAAAAAAGTAGCATATAAAATTTTTAAAAAAAATTACTAGAAATAATATAATAATATTAAATTGCATTCCTCCCCCATTTTCTTACACTATGAAAACATATATTTTTTTATTCTGTTATAAGAACATAATATCATGCCAGAAACAACACTACTAGGAATACCACAAATCGTACGAACCATACTATCAGGAATTTTAATTTTGATGATTTTAGTAACATTACACGAATTTGGACATTTTTTCGCTGCGAGAAAATCAGGCGTAAAAGTGCTAGAATTTGGACTCGGAATGCCACCAAAAATCAAAAAACTTTGGACCGATAAAAAAGGGACGCAGTATACGATCAATGCCATCCCCTTGGGAGGATTTGTGCAACTCAAAGGGGAAGACCCCGAAAAAAAAGACACTTTCAGTGCAAAGGACAGTATCCTCAATGTGAATATGTTCAAAAAAACAATAATTTTGCTCGGAGGAATTATTATGAATGTTTTGACCGCTTGGATTTTGTTTGCGATCACTTTTATGGTTGGGACAAAACCCTTCCAAATTATCCCAGATAGTATGATGAAGACACAAATACAAAGCTATCTGATGCCAAGTCATTCATTTGCACTCAAACAAGGAATTATCACAAAAAATACTGAAGCAAACGATCAAGGAGTAAAAATCCTATGAATACAAAAAAACTCACTTGCTACAACCATTTGACTAGAAAAATGAGATATCATTACAGCGATCAATACGACGCCAACGACAACAGAAAATCTATCCAAAATATTACAAAAAAATATTGGAAAAGAAAATACCATCCAATATCTTCATAATAATGAACCTCAAAACACCCAATTCATTTGTCCAGAAAATAGCTGTATGCTAGGAGTTGTGATTGATAATAATATCGAAATTCACGAAATACAAGCTGGATTTTTCAAATCTTTTGCTATGGCAGGTGAAGAAATTCGATGACAGACAAAAATCACCTTCAACGCATTTGCTAAAATTTATAGAAGTTTGTTTAGAACAGGAAATGCAAAAGAATATGTGAAATCATTTATCTGACCAGTAGGAGCAATGAAAGTAGGACAGATGTTTGCAGAAACAAATGGATTTATAGGAATTCTCGCCTTTATGGCGATGATTTCACTTGCATTGGCAATCTTCAACCTCCTCCCAATTCCTGCCCTTGATGGAGGAAGATTACTTAGCATGTGGATCCAATGGCTCTTCAGACTCCCAAAAGCAAAATATTTCAAAATAGAAGGCTATATCAATTTCGTATTTTTCATCACCCTGCTTCTAGTAGGAGTACTCATCATCTTCCAAGATTTATACAGATTTTGGGGAGTACATATTCCGTTCATAAGTTAGTAATTTAAATTATTGTTACAAAAAAATCCGCATAAGCGGATTTTTTTTCTATTTACAATTTTTTCAGAATTTTTTATACTATCCTCCTAATGCACAAACATTAGCATCTCTCAACATTCTATATATTTCAAAGAGTTTTACTGCTTTGATATTATTAGAATATTCTGAATATTCAGAACTCATAGCTTCCAATACTGTTTTCAATTCCCAAAATTTCTTAATTTGATCTGTTCTCAGTTTTTTTCCTATTTCTCATAATTCTTTAATCTTTAAATCAACTTTATTCAGTGCTGAAGCGACATTAAGTTCTTCTTTGATACAAACATTTCCTAATTTCTGAGAAATATCTTTAATATCTTGTTCACTCACCGATTGACCATAAAGCATAATTTTCATTACCCCTTTATACTTAATATTGTTATTTACAAATAAAGATTCTTCTGATTTAATTCTATCAAAAGAAAAATCTTCAACTCTCATCAACATATTAATATCTGCAAAAAATTCTCTTAAAGATTTTTTCTTCTTTATATTATTTTCTATTCCAATAGTATAAGCTAAGGTAGGCAATGAACTATATTTTTCTCTAAATCTATAAAAACATACTTCATTTCTCTCACTCTCACAAGACATCAATTCTAAAACTAAATCATTCAACATTACATCATCTACAAGTTCTGTGTTTTTCCCTTTCTTTGCCCATTGATAAAGATTATACCCAATAATTTTATCATCATTCCATCCTGAATACAAACTATTTTCTTGCTTTAAAGAAGCAAGTACATCAGACTTTTTCTCTTTGATACTCTTCCAAAGATAATATACAAATTCATTAATAAGCGTAATATTTTCAGGATTTGAAGTCATTGAAAGTTTATTTAAGAGGAGAAGAAACGAACGTTTGGTATTAGAAATAAATTCAATATGCATAGGGATAACAAATAGCTCAGGATTATTTTTATCTTGAATAACTCATTCTATAGTAATATCATCAATGGTATTAAATTCATTATTTTTTCCTACATATTTGAAAAAATTCGTCCACTTACTATGTAATTTAGTATCTTCATAGGGATTCTTTTCCAAATATTTTTGCCCAATAATACTAATATCCAATTCTCATGTAAAATCATCTCTCCAAATATTAAATGAAGGAAGATAAAGATATTTCAAAAAATAAGTATATGGCGCTTGTAACTCAGAAATATATTTTTCATACTTCTCATTTTGTTGTGAATATTCTTGATATTTTTTTATCATTTCATCAATCGTCAAAATTGTGACATCACTCTCTTTAAATCCAAGTGATTTCAAATCTGTAATATTGTATTTTTGAGCAAGTTCAAGTTCTGGAGTTCTTTTTTCAATTTTTTGATATGTAATATACGTCATAACTCCCCCAATTACAAGTCACAATAACAATAATAACAAAATTAACAATGAAATAATAAATTGATGCTTATCATTTACCTTATTTGTATACGTATCATTTTTCTTAAAAAAACTTTTCAATTGATCTAGAATTTTCTGGATAAAGGGTGGGAGTTTACTCCCCTTTTCCTCACCATCTGTTCCATTGAGCAACTGTTCCTCTAAATTATCTATTTTTTCCGCCATATTTATTATATAATGAGTTAAAATATTTTTTTTATATCTTTTCTTACGATACTATTCATCTTTTAAATGATAGTTTTGGTATACTATTATTCTTCTACAAAATCATAAATTTCTCTTTCAGAATCTTTCTGAATTGGCAACTCAAATACCTTACTAATAGTATTCACCAAAAATTCAGTAATTCCAACTTTTATTTTTTTAGATTTCACATTCAACGATGGGATCTTAATAGTATTTCCTTTGATATATTTACTCTTTTTCAGACTTTTTATGAGTTTATCCATAATAAAGATTACTGGATCTTCTAAAATTCATGATTTTCTCAGCTCTAATTCATCTTGTTTGAGAGTATTAATATCAATTGTAAACGTAATATTTTCATTATTTTTATCAAATTTTTGAAAGACAATATTGAAACTCGGTAATTCTGTTCTCTCTAATTTCATATCAATATAATACATCATTTTTTTGAAAAATCCTGCATTGACGGTTTCCTCATTAGCTCTCATTAATTTCAAATAACGATCATAATCACCAATAACATTACAACCATAATTGGTTTCAAAAGGATTAAGATAACATTTTTCAATATATGCTTTAATATCTTTTTCTCACTTATCACTAATATACTGCATGTTTTCTTGAATATCTTTTGATGTAATATGCAATGTTTTTGATAAATTTCTAATAAACGAATCCAAATGCATAAATACACTCACTGCACTACTAAACTTTATAGCTTCTAGAGCAAACAAAGAATCTTCAATAGAATTGATGGCTTCATCAACTAAAACAATACTACTCACCTCTTTAGGCAAATACGCATATTTGGTAATATTTTTTTGTTTATCCTCTAATATATCTTTTTCTTCCTTTAATGTTCCAATAAATTCTCCCACTTTACCTTCCAAAATATTTTTTTTATCTGCATAACTAATATCTTTAGCATTCAAAATATCTTGAAAATTTGTAATCAAAGAAACATCTTGATAAGATAACGTATTATCAATATGAATATAGGGTTCTATCATTGCTCTTGTATTTCTAACTTTTTCAACATATTTTATATTACGTTCAGTTGGAGTATCTTTACTAGCAAAAACCATATAAAAATAATATCCTCACAACAACAATCCAAAAAATAAAAAAACAAAAATAAAAATCGTCGCAATATTGCTCCATTTTTTATAATTATAAAAAGGTCTCTGTTTTTCTTTTTTCCCCTGATATGAAAAATCTATTAAACCAGATGATTCTCATTGCTCTTTTGTAGAGGTATCTTCTGACTGTACCATTTGCGTACCAATAGCATCAATATCAAAACCAGATTGAGATGCTGGAAGAGTTGACGATACTGGTTGTTCTTCTACCTGCTGCTCTGATTGCTGTGGTGGTTGTTCTTCTATCTGTTGTTCTGGTTGTTGCACAAAATTTTCCGACGAAGAACCCTGAGAAGAGAGTACTTCATTTTCCAATGATAAATTTCCAACATCATCTAATGATAATTCATTTTCCAGATTTTCAAGACTTTCATTTTGATTGTTGTCTTCCATTTTGTTTTTGTTTTGAATTAAATAAATACTAAACTCAATATCAAGTATATTCATAATTTTATATTTTGCAAAAAATATACTCTTTTTTTAAATAAAAAACATTATTTCTACTTTCCAAAATACAAAAAAATTATTTAATCATATCTTTTATAAAAATTTTACATGAAACTTTTTACAAAACAAAAACACAAAAAATAAGAAAATACTATACAAAATATTTAAATACTGAAAAAAATCTTTTATTTGTCACAAAAAACACTATACTTCGTTTATACAAGTGTACAAATACTACTACATTTTAATTTGCTGGATGAACATTATTTGAGTATGAAATTCAAAGAATATTTAAAAGAACAGAAACAATATAAACTCTCAGACTATGAAAAATTTTCTTTGTATGAAAAAATATTAGAAAAACAACATCACAACAAAAAGATTTTTCGTCCAATTATATCTATGAGACAACTTACTTACTTTAGTATCTTAGGATTTTTACTTATTGGAATTTATGGAACATATTTTCTCAATACCACTTCACAAGAAGAAAACTGAATTATTATCAGCAATACATACCATAGTATAGATACCGTAAATGCTGGATATATCGCAAAAGTTATAGAATTTACATGAGATTTTCATATCCAACAACACAACAAAACATTAAAAACAAATGCAATAACAAATAACGATACCGTTATTCTCAAAAAAGGGACTACAATTACGTTTGATGTAATCGATGGAAGTAAAATTAGAATGGTTGGTCCAGCAAAATTTAGTATTCAAAAAAATAAAAACACCCCATATAGACTCTATATCCACGAATGAGCATTCACAAATATAGAAAATACAAAAAAAGACCAAAATATGGAAATAATTGTAAATGAACATGTCATCATAAAAACAGGGAAAGAAAATACAAATTTTCAAATTGCAAAAAAAGGAAACGATTATTTTGTAAACAACAAAGGTTCTTCATTGACAATTTCTAATACCAAAAAAAACAAAACAACACAAACACTAAATAAAGATAATATCCTTACCATTCGCAAAGAAAACGATATCACAACCATCCAAGACAAAAAACAATTTGTAACAGCAATTGCTCATCGTGATATTAGTCAAAGTTTTGATTTAACTACTCCTCTTCCAGAAAAAGATACCACAGAACCAACTAGAATAAAAGATACTACAAAAGAAAAGAAAGAAAAAACTACAACAAAAAATACAGAAAATACATGAATTGAAAGTACCATAACTGCTAGTCATACAGGAACAGAAAAAAGAGAGACAACAACTTCATGAATAGCGATTAATATTGATGAGATTATCAAAGCTGAAAGTCTAGAAATCAATCAAGATGCGATCAACAAACTCGTTGATGAAAAAAAAATTTTTGATGAACAACAGCAACAACAGATAAATACAACATTAAATCTCTTCTTTATCAAAAGTGATTGTAAAGATATTTTATCAGCTCGTTTATCTTGAAATGAAAAATACGAGAATACATCGATAAAAAAACTACAAAAGAAAATTATTATGCTTGGAAATATATTAGGAGCTTCAGTAGATCCTACAGCTAATTTCTCTGCTATAAAAAATAATTTTGCTACTATACAAAAAATATTAAAAACAGAATATTATACTCCTGATGAGTATTTTTCTATCATTCAACAAGCAACATCTTGGATAACTATTATTGAAAACAGTGAAATATGATCACTTGATGAACATACTGCTGAAATTGAAGCGAAAAAAATCCTTCCTTAATAGTACTATATACAGATAATAATAAGAAATAATAAAAAAGAATAGCATTGCATTTTGCTATTTTTTTTATACATTATATTTTATATTCTCTATCTTTTTACCAGTATCTTTTTATCAGTATATTTTTGTATTATGCAACTTGCTCTACAAATTTTAGGAACACTTATAATTAGTGGAAGTATTGCCATTATTGGAATGATACTTTTTAAAAAATTTAAAATCCTTGATAGACCAGGGAATGATCTGAAAAACACGAGAAAACCCGTCCCTACCCTCCAAGGAATTTTTGCATATCTTGCTTTTCTTGCTGTTTTCGGAATATTAGATCCTGAATATTTTTCTTCTCCGTTGTTTTTGGGATTAGCGATTGGAGGACTTCCGATATTTCTCGTAGAACTGGTTGAAGAGTTAGGATATATGGGGAAATTATCCATAAGAATTCATCCTTTCATTAGATTGCTAGTGCATATCGGATCTGCTATACTCGCTGTTGTAATCAGCTGAATCTGAGGAGGAAATGAATTTATTGTTGCAGGAGTTGTCTATCATATCCCTGTTTGGGGATTTATGCTCTTTTTTGTGATTTGGTCAATTTTTTGTATCAATGCGATCAACCGAGTAGATGGAGTATATGGTCAAGCCAGCGGAGTTTCTGGAATCGGATTTCTCACGATTTATCTCCTAATAAAATTTATCGTTCTGAGAGAATATACAATCTTTCCTAATTTAGAAGCACTAACCTTTATCCAAGATGCGAGCTTGATCATGGGGATCATCAGTCTGATCTATACCGTGATAGAATTTAAACCCTTGGCACTGGTGAGAGATGTTGGAATCATGTTCTTTGGATTTGCATTAGCATATCTCTCAGTATTGGGAGGTGCAAAAATAGGAACCGTAGTCGTTGCATTATCTTTGGTGATTTTTGATGCGATATGGGTAGGATTATACAGAATCTTCATCATAAAAAAAAGTCCGCTCAAAGGAGATTATACCCATCTTCATCACAGATTATTATGATTAGGACGAAATAAAACAGAAATTAGAGTATTCGTATGGACATGGTCGATCGTGATGATGATTTTTATGCTCTTGCAAGGGACAGATAGAACAAACAAAATCATTATCTTTGTCTTGATGGCATTAATATTCTTCGGAGTAAATGGCTACCTCTTCTTAGTAAAAAAACTTCCTTGTGGATTGAAGATGAAAAAGTAAAAGAAATTGCTTTTTTGTAGAAAATATATATTATCTATAATAGATTTTATATTTTATAAGAAAAGAATATAATGAATCTTGATGAAATGTGGCTCTTATATGATATGGAAATCATAGAACAATATCCAGAGTTTAGAAAAGATCAAATGGAAAAGGTTAATCTTGGTGATATGAGAAATCTAGAAAAATATCCAAAATTACACAAAAAATTTGAGAATTTTAGAAACCAAATGCGTGATTTACTATGAAAGAAAAAAGCAATTGAGTATTTCAATACAAACCCTGTATTTAGAAAAAAAATACTAAAACAAACAAGAAAATCAAAATTTGAAATCGTTCAAGCCTTAAATTTATCGTATCAAGTACTAAAAACAACACTAGAAAAAGAAATAAAAAAGTATATTAAAGAAATTGAAGATAACGAAAGCACTTATGTAACAATTGATTTACTAGAAGATTGCATCAAAAAACTTAAAAAATTATGAGAAAAAAATTCTAAACTTAAAATTGATGTCTCTCAATACGAAGAACAACTCTCTAATTTAAAAAATAAATTTAATTTACACTAAGTTTCCCCACCCAAAATTTTCAAAATATAAAAAAATCTCCACAATCTTCATTATTTTTACAAAAATGAGTGTAGAGATTAGCAATAAAAATGCAAGGGAGAGAAAGGGGAGAAATCTTATATTATTTATAATTTACAGATTTTCCATAACTTTTCTATTTTACTTTCATTTCATCAAGCTACTTCTAGAAGTTCATTATATCTATCTTCATGAATTGCATAACAAAGTAGATGTGTTGGTCTAGATAATCAAACATAAAGCATTTTCATGGCTTGTTTCCCATGAGATGGTGTTCAACAAAAATCTTCTCATAAAAAAGATTTATATTTAATTTTCTCCCTAGACTCATATCAATTACTACTACTCTCCATGTATAAGGTACAAGTATGTGTTTCTCATTTTACTGAATGTACCGTTCAAACTTCAACATCTATATCATTATTTGTATAAATATTATTTTTCTTATCTGACAAATCTGTAATATTAATATTTGTAGATATTTTTGAATCTTTAATCTTTAAAATAATTTTTTTTCCAAATATTTCTTCTAAAATTCTTTCAAAGAAAGCATCTAATTCTCAAGCTATATAATCAACATTAGAAGAATTTAATTTTTTACTAAATATAAATAATTCTTCTTTAAAATTTTTATACTTTTCCAAATCTTCTTCTTGTAAATATTTAAGTAATGAAATTTTATTAAAATATTTCTCATTATCATTTTTTATGTCATATTTTCTAAGAATTTTCAAAAACAATCTTACAATATTATTATATTTTGATTTATATGATTTATCCTCCTTATCATAATATACCAAATAATCTTTTTCTTTTTCAAACCATGTTTTATGTTTTGATTTTGCTCAAACATTATCATAATCATAAAAATAATGTTTTACCCTACATTGTTCTATTTTAAATCACTTTTCTTGAGGTTTTGCATTCCAAATAATTGCTTTAGAAACTATTTTTTCTACACCCTCAAAATATCATTCATCTTTCTTTTTCTTAATAATATCTGAAAACTTTTCTAAAATTTTATTATCTTCTACTATAGGAGAAGATTCTGAATCATTTAGATGACTGTTATTATATATCAATAACATAGGTTTCTTCGAAATATCTCTATTATCAAGACCATTAATTTTTCTTTTTCATGTTATATCAACATAATTTAATCAAAAATTTTGTACTACCTTTGATACCTTTTGTGTTAATCTATGAGATCCTCTAATTTTTAAAGTCTTTCTATTTTTTATATTTTTCCAATAAAATTTCTCAGATATTTTTTTTCAACTATATATTGCTTGATTTATGTCTCCAATTCTTTGAAAGCAATGATTTAAAATCTTCTTTTTATAAAATAATTTTTCCAATATTCTATTTTGTTTTTCATCCATATCCTGCATTTCATCAACAAAAACAAACTTAAACCTATTTTGTAATATTTTAATTATTTTAGGATAATCTCTAATATATTTAAATCATAAATTATAAGCATAATCATATGAAATGATTCATTCAGACAATAAGTCAAAGACTATTTTTTTTAATCATTGAAATTTTCTATTAGTTTTATCTACTAAAATAGCCTTATCAACTCAAAATATTTTAATTTTATTATCTAAAAAATCATAAAATAATCATTTTACTTCATCATCAATATATTTATTACATATAATTTTAATTTCTTCGGGATCAGAAGACTCTTTTTCTGATTTTTTAGAATGTCTAAACCGAAATAAATTTCATACTTTATCATAATCTTTATCCCAATAAATTTTCCTAAATTTCTTAACTATTTTATTTTCATAATAATCTGTATCAATATGTTGAAATCTTATACCTAAATAATTAACTCAGTATGGCTTTGCTAAAAATGTATTAACAAACTCTTGTATAGTTCAAATAAAATTAGGAAATTCAAAAAGTTTAGGGGCTATTTTTCATAACTTTTCTTTTATTTCATCAACTGCTGTATTTGTATGAGAAAGAACTAAAATACCACTTCCATCAGGGAAAGGCATTTTTTTACCTAATATCAATAATTTAGCCAATAATGCTGTAGTTTTTCAACTTCAAGGCACAGCTTGCAAATCTATAGTATCTAAATTTTTTATAAAATCTTTTCTTTCTGTATCAAAACTTTCTCATTTTTTTAGGAGAATATTTTCAGCATATTTAATATCATTATTCGTTATTTCTATGTTATTCTTGATTTGTAGCATACTTTATTGCGTTAATTAAATAAGAAACTGATGATTCTGAGTCAAAATTTTCTTTCTTAAAGATATTTCAATTATTCTCTATACTTCAATCAGCATTAAGTTTAATTTTATCAATTTCATCCTCCAAAAATTCTGAAAAATATTGAGCTACGACAGATTTTGATACCTGTTTTTTTAGCATAATATCATTATATATTGTAAATGCTATTTCTTTATCATCTCATGTTATCTTTTCAACTGTTTCTTCTTCTTGAGATCATTCTTCGACCCTAAATCACTCTGGGGGATCAATACTCTTAGTTTCTTCTCATCTAGAATAGGTAGTGTTAGTATCTTTTCTCATATCAACTATAGATTTTTTTACGGCTTCAAGTAAAAAATATTGAAATTTTGGAAACAATCATAATGAATATTCTAATGTCCAATTTTCATCATCAGTTAAAAATGTTTTTATTCATTGTTTATTGATGTTTTTATTTTCCCTTTCTATTTTGACTTCATCATCATTAAATCAAGTTAGAATATTATTTTTCTTTAAGATACTATTAATTTCCTCTTCTTTTATAATTCACTCTAATTGTTTTTGAATATTTGGATTGTTTTTATATTCATCAGGTCTTAAATCCATATCAGTAATAATAGCAATCTTTTTATTTAAATAGGGCTCTCCTTTCCTCTCAAAAATTTTTGCATATCTAAAAAATGTATCACTTCAAACATTCACAATCTCTGTTTGACTTTCTGTTAAATCTAACTTAATAACTCCTAATTTTTTTAATAATCTTGCAAAAGTCGGAAGAATAATTTCTTCTGCCCATCATTCAACCAAAATTACTCATTCTGAAAAAAATAAATTTGATTTTGTTACATCTAAAAATCTTTCTAAAAATCTATAATTTTCTTCTCATAATCATGTATATTCTTTTCACATAGGAAAAGCCCAAGGAAAAACATTTCAATTTTTTTCATAACTACCACATATAATTAAATTTTCAAGTTTAACTTTAGAAGCAAGATTAGGACTATGAGTTGTTAAAATTAATTGTACTCAATTGTTTTCTACTTCTGACTGCAATGTTTCTATAACCTTCATTTGTGCCTGAGGGTGTATATGAGCTTCTATTTCTTCTATCAATCATAAATTCAGTCCATCATGATTTTCTCTCTGTAGATGTAATAACTCAGATGCAATAAAAAGTCTATTTAAACTTCATAATCAAGGATTTATATTGTCCTTTAATTTTAAAGTAAGCTTTTCAAGAACATCTTTCAACTTTGCATCTTTTCAAACCGAAAAACTAGACTCATCTGTATTATCTAAAAATTTACATACATAGGAATCAATTGCGCTTTTTATTTTTTTTCAATCTGTTGTTCAAATTCATGTACCAGAAAAATAGTCTTCTATTTGTTTATCAAAGGCTTCAAGAAGTTGATATAATTCATGTTCTTCTCATTTTCATTTAAATACACTATGTCATTCTAATATTTTTGATAATCTTGAATTTTTTTTAGGTACAAATTCTGATTGAACATCTCTAAGAGGTTTCAAATATGTTACATACAAAAGATCTCTTTGTTCAGCTGACAATACTCCTAATTCTCAATTAATTCATGCTTTTACATCTGAAGAGAAAATTCTTTCACCATTTCTAGAAACTTCAAGAACTAAAATTAATTTTTCTTTAATAGCATCTCACTCTCATTCAACCGTTAAATGCTCAACAAAAAATCTTGAAAATTTTATATCTAAATTTTCAAACATAAGTTCTATTCTAAATTTTGTAGCCTTTCAATAAAAATCATCTTCTTTAACACTGATTCGTTCATAACTATTGGTTCTTAAAACTAATTTTATTGCATCCAATATAGCAGTTTTTCAAGAATCATTCGCACCTATTAGCACATTCAACCCTTTTGTAAATTTTAGATTTAAATTCGGTTTTTCTAAAAAATTAGCATCAGAAAGAGTTAAATCTTCAGTTGAACCATACCTTCTAAAATTCCAAAGTTTAATATTTGATAAATACATAAAATCTTCTACTAAAAACTAAAAACACTCCCTTCAAAAAAAGAGGCCTTTCAGCCCCTTCCAAAAAAATATTTATTTCGCTTTCCCTTGATTGGCTACGGCTTCCATAAGTTTTTTCACTTCCTCTGGATCTCCGAGGAAATAATCTTTTTGTAATTGCATATCGTCATCAAACTCAAAGATATACGGGATTCCTGTTGGGAGATTAAGTCCCGTGATATCTTCATCAGAGATTCATTTTAACATCTTCACAATTCCTCTCAAGCTATTTCCATGGGCAGCAACGAGCACAGTTCCCTCCTCTTGCAAGACAGGACGAATTTCTTCTTCCCAATACGGTTTCACACGCTCGATCGCTTCTTTCAGTGATTCAGTAAGTGGCAAGTCATCAGGATTCACCTCCGCATAACGAGGATCTTGCAATGGAGAACGTTCATCATCTTTCGCTAACGGAGCAGGTGGCACATCAAAACTTCTTCTCCAAATCAAAACTTGATCTTCCCCATATTTTTCTGCTGTTTCTGATTTATTTAACCCTTGTAAACTTCCATAGTGTTTCTCATTAAGTCTCCAAGATTTTTTCACCTCAATCCAATCCAAATCCATAGTATCTAAGACAATATTCAAGGTTTTTATCGCTCTCTTGAGATATGAAGTAAACGCTGTCTTAAACGTTAAGCCAGCTTCTGAAAGATATTTTCCAGCTTGAGCAGCTTCTTTTTTCCCTTGTTCTGTCAGATCGACATCAGTCCACCCTGTAAATTTATTTTCCAAATTCCAGGCACTCTGTCCATGACGCAATAAAATCAATGTTTTCATAATACAATTTTTTTTAACAAATAAATAGAGATACATACAAATAATATATATTTTTACTAGTAATCCCCGACTAAATATCGGAAATATTTGCAATAAACCTACTTTCAGATGCAGTCCTTTTCTTATATTCTAGACCTCAATGTTCAAGAGATTTTTTTGATAACACAAGTCTATGTGGAATTCCTAGCAAATCAGCATCATTTGCCTTGGTACCAAAATTAGTTTTTCTATCATCAATAATGATACTTTTCCCTGCCTGCTTTACCTCAGTAACAACAGAAGCTAATTTATTTTGTGTTGCATCATCATCTCATAATAAAATCAAATAATAATCATAAGGAGCAACATTTTCTGGCCATACTAACCCCTTTTCATCATAAAATTTATCAGCAATGATC
>PDWI01027736.1_pt1 | contig 14241 bp, 25 predicted proteins | sample 1430891 | NCBI WGS metagenome assembly PDWI01 (sample SAMN01162508, study PRJNA174530) | Oral metagenome, whole genome shotgun sequencing project. | biome: Marine environment; feature: Marine mammal; material: Swab sample of the gingival sulcus; isolation source: swab sample of gingival sulcus...
GTTGCTCCACCAATATTTTATAACGCTGGTAAGTTTGAAAACCCTGATGATATTAAATTAGAGAAACGCAAATTTATTCCATTTGCATCTGATACAACAGGCGTTGATAACACACCGCCGTATTATCAAGCACAATTCAACAGCCACAGCCAAGAGTTAATCAATCTGTTTAACTTCTTCTATCGTTTGTCAGATGATGAAAGTGGCATACCTGGGTTGTTGAGTGGTAACTCGCAATTATTCGGTGGCGAAGATACATTTAGAGGAATGAAGATGTTAGCAGCAAGTGCCAACACACTTATTAAATCAGCATTTCTCAATATTGATAAAACAATTATACGCCCTGCGATTGAGAGTTTGTGGCGTTGGAATATGCTCAATAACAAAGATGAGAGCATTAAAGCAGATGCCAAGATTGTCGCACGAGGAGCAAGTGGTTTAATGCAACAAGAGATTGCCAACGCTGAACGAATGGACGCACTGCCAGTGATTGCTAATCTTATCGGCAATGCTGGGCTTGATGAAGAAAAACAAAAACGAATTATTCAATATCTGCTCCACGAAACAATGAACGCTGGTGGACTTCCAGCAGATGAATTGATGGGCAATATTGGTGGCGAAAAAGAAATAGGCGAGGTAGTCGGCAATGCCCAACAAGCAAGCTTACAGCCAGCTACACCACAGCCAACGATAGGGGCAGACCAAAATACTGGTGGTTTAATGTAAATATAAACAAAGGAGAGAAAAAATGTTATTAGATGGAGATGTCGTCAAAAAAGGCGACAAAGTTTTTCATATTACCCTAGGTACAGGTACGGTTGAAACCGTAGAAAAAGGTACTGCACGTGTGCGAATGGGCAACGGTGGTGGTATTAAAAATATGGCAGAGGGAGGATATTCTCGTGGAGAGAAAGTTTTCTTTTGGGGGAAGCCCCTGATATTCTCGCCAAAGAAAAACGAAGAAAAAACCAAGAAAAAAGAACAAGTAATTGAAGCAATTATGGAGTATTTAGATGAGTAATTGTAAAGGCTCGTCATCTAAACAACGCATTATTTCAAGCTGTGAACGCCCAGTGTATGTCAAGGTTTGTAGTAATGACAACAGAACAATTGTACCACTGGGTATGGTTGATAAAGATACAGGAAGACCTGTATTTGCAACAGTCGATAGCAAAGGAAATGCTGTCGATTTTTTTTATTTTAATGAAAACGGAGAAAAAATTATGACTAATTCAGGATTTACAGCACAGACTGATAAAGAAACCACGCAATCAGTAGCGTATGAAACATTAGCAAATGGTGCAGTTGAGCGATTGACTAAATATGTAACACTGGTAGATGGCGTACCGCAAGCACCAGTATTTACACAATTTAATGGTGGAGCATACACCGTAGCAGATGTTACCAAAGTCGCACCGAAACCACAAAAGGTTCAAATGGGCGAAGAGCAATTGGTAGTCACTGGTGTAACGGCATTTGCAAACGTGCCAACGGTAGCGAACTCACAGGGGCAAAACTTCCCACAACACGCCTACGTTCACGTAAACGCTGATAAAAACGCCACTGGTAAAGGTATTTCATACACTACTGATGGCACTGACCCAGCTGAAAGTGACACAGCCAAAGAGTTTGAAGTATCAGCTGGTCAAGGTTTCCATTTAGATACTCACGAGGAAATTGTCGGATTTAAGGCAATTGCAGTAGATAGCAAAGGCGAACCTGATGCAACACTCACCGTTCAGCTATCAGTTGAATATAACAATATCGACGAAGATAAAGACGATATTTAATTCGTATTGGGCGTAATATTGGGCGTACGCAGTACGCCCCTACGACAATATTTATTACTATTTGAAATAATTAATAAAACAAAATCATTAGGGGCGAATTGCATTCGCCCAACATTTACGCCCAAATATTTAGGAAAAAACAATGACACAAACTAATTTTGAAAAATGCTGTTGCGAACAAGAAGTAGTAGGAAATACGGGACAAGGACATATCATTGATGGCATTATCCGTGAGGACTGGTTTTCTGTACAACATACAACCCGAGATGAATACCCCGTTAAAAATGGTGTGTATGAAACTTTTAAAAAAGTAAATATTCCATCAAATATTGTGGACAAATACGACGGTGATTTTACTAGCGTCGATTTCAAATGTTTAGATATTGCTGGCAGGTCAATTGAACGAATCAGTGTAAAAGTTCACAATAACAGCTCATACACCTTGTGGGTGAGTTATTTTGGACGCGGCAAAAGTGTTAATTTCACGATGATATGCAAAGTACGTGGCAAAAGAAAAATGTAAGGAGAGAAAAAATGGCTGGAAAAGAGCTAAGAAATAAAACATTAGGCACATCATCAAATGCCTTTTTGTTAGAAGCAGGAACTAGTGATGACACAAGCACTGTATTTAGCGTAACCAATACACCTATAAAGCGTAGTGCGAGCGGAAACTATGTGAGCAATAGTGTACTTGCAGAACAGGATTATAAGGTGGGTAAAAAGTCTATTTCCTTAACGGCAGAGCAGACAGAGGTCGTGATTGATGCTGTGGGCGATTTTAAGGTGTCGTATGCAGGCGATAATCGAGAGGAAGTATTTGTTCTTGCTGAAACCGATAGCCAACACAGTTTCAAAAACCTTTAACGCACCTGCACAGTTATCAGTATTTGGAATGACTAAAAACAAGCATACGGAAGAAGATGGCATCGTTACAGAAAGCGTCTGTGGCGATTATATAACCTTTGAACGTGTGGCGTATGATGGCGTATATGACATCACCTGTCAAGGCGTGGACGAAAAAGGCGAATTGGCATCAGAACCGTTATTAGAAGATGGTTGTGAAGTCGCAATGAATTATGCCAATAACTCACTCCTCATTGAGGGGCGTGGCACATATAGAGCAATATATCACGGCGATAATCGTGAGAATATTTTATTAATTAAAGAGTAAACAAAAGCCCTGTTAGGAACGAACTAACAAGGCTTTTTCATAACTAACCATTAACAGACAATGATTAGAAATTATGGATTATTTTAACATAAAATCTTTATTAAAGGTAAATGGAAAGATGAGTGAACAAGATGCAGGAACAGTAGGAAAAATGCAAGCATTAGCAATGATTATTGTGTCTATTGCTATTTTGTTAGCCTCTGTTTCATTATTTTTTTAACAGCTACTTATAAAAGGAGAGAACTATGAGTAAATGTGAACCTGTGATTGCAGATAAAATCACAACAGAAACCCGATTGGGGCAGGATTGTAATGGTAATCCTGTTTATGGTGGGGCAACCTTTGCAACGTGTGGCGATATTCCAGAGGTGGTTATCCCTCAAACGTGTGATGGTAGTCCTGTAACGAATGATACAAGGCTTGCAACCTGTGAAGAGTTACAAGCAGTAAAGGATAAAACAGAGCAAGCTAACAGCAAAGCAGAACAGGCGACAAATACAGCTGATACTGCTCTTGCCAAAGCAGAGAAAGCACTGGCTGAAAATCAAAGCGATATTATCAATATCACAAAAGGCGATAATGGACGAGTGATTGCCCATAAGCGTGATGGTACAACCCAAGATATTACGGTTGATACCGACCAGCTACAAGGTGCAACAGGCGATAGCGACAAAATAACGCTTACCAATGAAGATGGAAGCAAAGTATATATTACCAAAGCTGTCATTGAGGCATTAATTGCTGGTAATTATATTGATAATACAGAGCTACAAACGGAACTGGGTAATCTCAATTTTGACCAAGTCAAAGGCTATGTTATTGAAAACGGTTATTTAGTCATTAAAAACGAAGATAACAGCAAAGCAAAATTGTCTCTGACTGATTTAAAAAATGCCTTAAATAATGGTATGGCAACGGATACCGAGCTTGCTAATGCAATTAATGGCATCGTCCACCCACGCACAGTAGTTAAAGCAGGAACTAATACTACTGTTTCTAAGAACGTGTCTGGTGGTACTACTACTTATACAGTAAATGCAAGTGGTGTTGATGAAGATGCTGTTAAAGCCATTGTTTGTGAAAACCAAGGTGGTGATAAACTCCTTAAAGGTTTAGGAGATGAAGAGTTAGGTTACTTACATACCAAGCAGAGTGAGTGTCCCATCCCTCATACATTTTTAAATGAAGGCGATTATACTAGACAAGTATGTGCTGATGGTTGTCAAGGCACAGAAAGCTTAGGTCGCGAGGGGGGGCTTCTTTATGAAAACAATGATTACGAACTAGTGATTTATCACGGACATATTTATAAGGAACTGAGATAAGAGGTAAAAGATTATGACAAACAAACATAAAGATAAAGTTGTTTTAGGACAACATATAGGTACTGGATTAAAGATTGAAGGTACAGGGGAGAATACTAAGGTTAATGTAGATATGGAAGCATTAGCTGATGGTACTTCTATTCAAGTAGAAAATGGTAAGTTAAAAGCTAACTTACCAACAAATACACCACATATTACAGCTGGTGATTTAGTAGATGGTACTACTACTGTAGTTGAAAATGGTAAGATTAAGGCTAATATTCCTACTAGTTCTGGTGGTAGTGTTCAATTCGCAACAGAAGCAGAGATTGACGCTGGTGGTCAAGCTAATGCAAATAAAGCTGTGAGTGCTGAGAACTATCATAAAGAAATATTTATGCAGAACTCGTTAATATTGTTAGGACGAGTAGCTAATAGTTTAAAACCTATTGATTTTACGGATAGTTTAAATTCTAACACGTTGGTTATATCTCCAACTTTTATAAATACAGATAATAGTTATATTAATGTAAAAAATAATGACTTTAAATCTACAAGGAATAGTCTATTAATTTTTAATAGAGGTGCGAATAATGGTCACCCTATTAAATATAAAACGCATAATTTCGTTTACGGCGATTTAATTAATGTTGGCAGGTCAAATACAGTATGCGTGATGGATAATAATATCCTTATTGGTAGAGTAATGGTTGCTGACAATACTGAAAATCTCATTGTATTAGGTAATTCTTCACATACTAGAACAACCCTACAAGGTCAAGTTCACGGTCAAGCATTTGTAAATTCATCAGACGAACGCCTCAAAAACAAACTTCAAAAACTCAACACCTTACCTAACGGCATTGAGGTATGGAAGTATCAGTACTTAGCTAACGGTAATACTCAAATCGGTTGGATTGCCCAACAGGTTGAAGACGTACTGCGTGCTAAAGGCTATGATGAAGAAACCATTGAGTTAGCGATACCACGTGAAAGAGACATTGATTTTTCAGCAACGATTGCTAAGTTCAACGCTGAAACTAATTCATCTATCACGTTATGGACTAAAGCTGAAGCTCGATTTGCTGAATATAAATTAGCTAAAGCACGTGAGTTAAACGTAACAGAAGAAACTGTTGAAGAGTTTATTGCTAATGTTGAAGCTATTGAAGAAGCTAAAAGAAGTGAGTGGCAACAAAGTACTTACGACACGTTACAAGCTATGCAGTTAGAAAACTACTATGTATATGCAGATGACATCAGAAGTATCAATAAAGATTCAGTTCGTGATTTATTAGGTATGTGATTTTTTAAACCAAGAAAAATAAGGAGAAAAAACGATGAAAAAAGTAGGAACGCCGAAAGGCAGACCAGTGGTACAGAGCGGAATGAAACCGAAAGGACGTCCGACTGTATCAGCAGGAAGCCCTAAAATCCGTCCGAGTGGTGGGTGTAAATCGTGCAAATAAACAAAGCGTATGCAAAGTTTTCAGAACACACCAGTGATATACGACTGCCTGTTGTGGAGATTTTGCGAGAGCGTAAAGCTGAACTGTGGACGTTGGTAAAGTGCCAACGAGACCCAGTTGAGATTGCACGACTACAAGGGCGAATGGAAGAGGTTGATGAGCAATTAAAACGCTTATTAGAACCTTAATAAACCTATTTAATAAAGTTAAAATGTGCGATAACTTCGTCAAAATAACCTAAAAAATACTCATTTATGACAACTAAACTGCGTTTTTTTAGAACATTTTTCCTTGTTCTCACACATTTTTCCTATTATTAAATGGGTTTATAGATATTAAAATAACAGCAAGCACTTTCACATTGTGAGGGTGCTTTTTTTATATCCCAAATATCTGTAAAAAATATGCAGATATTTCACGATAAAGGAGAGAAACAATGGCAAATGCCACACTAAAACAGATTATTGCAAAACGCAGATTAGCCGAAGAGCAAAGTACGCAACAGAGTGAAGACACAAATCAACAGGAAACTGCACATATCGATGAGCAGGAAACTATTGAAGAAGTGCCTGATGTTGCCCCTAGCGATGAGGTAGAACAAGAGCCATCTATACCTGATGAAGCTGGTCGAGATGATGAGGAAGACAATCAGAATGATAAAGGTCAATCTGATAAAGGTAAGTCTGATAATCAAGACAAGAAAAAGGAGGACGACTTCAAACGCAAGTTTGAGCGATTGTCAGGCAAGATGAGCAAAACTGAAAAGGAGAGAAACGAGGCAAAAGCAGAGGCTGAACGGCTACGCAAAGAAGCAGAAGAATTGCGTGCAAGACTTGCTGTGCGAGAAGAGCTAAAATCATCTCAACAATCCCTCCACGATGATGACGTGGACTACGATGATGAGGATGATGAAGGCTTTATTTGGGGTAATGACGATTATTCCGATGATGAAGACGTTAAACCAGCTAAAAAAAACCGCAAGTCCAAGTCTGAAAAGCCAAAAGCTGAAGAAGATATTGATTCAAAGGTTGAGGCAGTGCTTGCCAGGAGAGAAAAGGAGAGACAAGAAAAAGCATTTATCAAAGAAATGGATAATGTTATTTCATCTCTTGGCGAGCAGTCCAACTTTGTTGAACTTGCCAACGAGCCTACATTTATTGAGTTTATCAATAAGAAAAGGACGAGAAAGGCAATCTTTAATGACGCCTTAACCGACATCGACAAAGAAAGTGTTGATTTACTCAAAGAGTTGGTAACTGATTATCTCGGTAAAAATACTGAACCTGTCGAAAAGCCAAAGAGCAATACATCTGTTTCAGTGCAAAAAAATCGCAATGCTCCAAAACAAAAGAGCAATGTGATTAGTGAAGCCCAGTATCAACAAGCTGTAAGAGATATGGGCAAAGCAAGTAAGCGTAAGCAAGCACGAGCAATTGTGAGGGCTTATAAAAAACAACAAGAGGAATAAACAATCCTCAAAAGCAAGTGTAGCACCGTGTAACAACGGTGCTTTTTTTATGTTAATCCAAAACTAAGGAGAGAAAAGAATGGATAAACAAGTGTATGGACAGGGACACGGTCGCATTGTTCCTGATAATCCAGCTATTGCACTCGCAAATGCTGACTTTGAAGGAGATTTGACCTGTGGCAAGAAAGTTACGTGGATTCGTAGGGATACCATTAATGAAGATATCTTCCAAGATGTTCAAGGGAATGAAGAGCCTGAGGTTGATACTATTGCGTTATGTTCTGATGAGGCAGAAATCTGTGGTCAGAAGAAATTTAAAATCAAAGTATCAACTGATCAGATTCGCAAATTGAAATGTGAAGGTTTAGATAGCGTTTACTTTGACACTTGAAATGGAACGATAGCCATTTAGCCCATATGATTATGATGGCGGCAAGTTCTAACACAGGTAATGCTGCTATGGGTATGGCAGACCTTGGTTCACCTGATAATCCTTTGGTTATTCCAAAAGATAAAACATTGTCTGCAAAAATGCTTGAAAGTATTTACCAAGATTTACATCTTGTGCTTTCTGCTAACAATGCAATGGATTCAGACGGCGATACAGCACTGGTGCTTCCAACATTGGCAGCTAACCGTTCAATGCCTATCTTTACTGACTTAAATACCTGTTGTGGTAATGATAATATCAGAGTCAATGGCAACTTGCCAACGACAATGATGGGATTTGACCCATTCAAAACAAATCGCAAAGTGTTATCAACCGTCCACAACGGCAAACGCATCTACTACATTATTGCAGCAGATAAATACGCCAGTGGTTTTGTGTCTGATATGTATGATTTTGAATGGCAGAAAATTATGCACGATTGGTTCTTAATCGGTACAGAGGTTCACGGTTCGTATGTGGTGCAGCCTGAGCATATTGCCGTAGCGTGTGTAGCATTTGAATAATGCTTGTTTTGCGGTGGCATATACACTGCGTTAATGCCACCCTACAATAATAAAATCCGTAGGGTGGGATTTCCCACAAGGGGATACGATAGCGTATATCCCTCCACAATTTTATATATTAATTAAGGAGAAAAAAATGAGTAAAGAATTACAACTTTTTAAAGGTGGTTGGAACGGAGATGTAACCGACCGTATCGTTCCTAATCAGCGACCTGCTGATGGACACCAAAAAACAGCAGTCCACGAGGACTATGCGAAACTAACGCAAAAGTCATTCCGTTGTGGTAATGGATTGTGTGGCAAAAATCGTCTTCAAGTTGGTGATGTGATTGGATTGCACACCACACTGACAATGGGCTTTATTATTGGCTTTGGCTTGGCTACTGTCGTGGCACAAGAGGGTGTGAAATTTAAAGTAGTTTCACGTGATGATAACGTCGATTTAAGCAAACTAAAAGTCAATGTGTCTGAATGGGACGAAGAGAACGAACAGTATGTTGAAATTCAAAAAGATGTACCATTAACTGATATTGAAGATATTGGCGATAAGCCATATTTTTACAGTGCCGCTACGGAAAAAGTAAACGAATTATTTGGTCGCAATACCGATATGATTGGTTTAGAAGTGGTAGAAATGCCTGATGTGGGCTTATCTGAGGAGTTCGTTATTGAAAGCCGTCTGCACAATTTCCAACCTGCACGACCACCTGCGAGTTTAGGCTGTTGCTAGGTCGTTGGTAAACAATAGAAATGGGGGCGTAATGCCCCCTGTAATTAAAATAAAAATAAGGAGAGAAACTATGGCAATAGTGTCAAAAGTAAATGGACTGGTTATCACAACAACAGCCGAGGCAAGCGAAGTGGTAAAACAGGGAAGTGCAAAATTTGCCGACTACGATAGAAATGTCGATAGAGAGCGTATTTTGCAACAAAATAAAGAGCAAGCCGAAGCAAAAGAAAAACAAGCCGTGGCAGAAGAAGAGCGTGTGATTGAAAAAACTAAGCCAAAAGCACGAACACGTAAAGCAACAGAGGTTGAAAAACTGTAATGAATGTCACTTCATTGATAGCTGAAATCCGTTATCACATCAATGATATTGAGGGGCTAGGCTATCCTGATGAACTGTTGAAAGAGTTTATCAGTGATGGTCTGTGTATGGTGTATAAGCTCGCCCCTCACGACTTTACCAAAAGACAATTATTCAAGGCACAAACTGGCAGTGTTCAATGTTTGAATAGTTGTTGCGACAGTATTGTTTCGGTAGATGCTCAAACTGATGCCTGTGGCAATGTGATAAAAGGCGTGAAAAACGGTCGCATTAGTGCCGTGCGTTCGTTTAATAAAAAATCAGTCAAGCCAAAGCATAAACAATACACCGTTGAGCTTCGAGATAACATCAAGGATAGCTTTGATGTTGCACCACCTGTAAAGGCTGATGAGGATATTTACTTCCTGATAACGTGTACGCAAAAGCCGAGCATTGATGATGAATTGCCTAATTGTGCATATCATCAAGCACTGCTCCACTATGTGTTGTATCGTGCCTATTCAATAGAAACGGAAAGTCAAACCAGTATGAGCAATGCACAGCGTGAATACGCCTACTTTTATCAGTTGGTAACAGGATTATCGGCAATGGAAAAAGAAATCAAAGAAGATACAAAATCAGATTAAAAACATTTGGGCGTAAACATTACGCCCCTACGGTTTCATTTTGTTGTAGGGGCGTATTGAATACGCCCAACATAAAAAAATAAGGAGCATATATGCCACATTTAGCAAAATACATAACAACAAAGCAAGGCGGTCTTGAATGCTGTAATGGCTGTAAGAAAGAAAAGAGCTGCTGCGTTCATTATTACCGTCAGCGAACTATTGAAATGACGGATTACGATGCGTGGCTTCCTAACGTACGCATTGCTGTATCAGAAGAAATACCAGATGACGTTTTGTATGATTATATTCGTAGAGGCTGTATTGAGTTTGCTAAACGTTCTACGATTTTAAGACGCAATATCCACCTGCAATTACAAGATTGTGTGGGAGATTATTATCCTTGTCTAGGCGAGCAGGAACGCATTCATAAAGTGCGAATGTTGGCAATTAATGGACAATGTTATGAGGCAATAGGCGATACGTGTACTTGGAATATTGGAGGGTATAAATACTGGTTTGCTCCACCGCATACGTTAGAAATACACCCTGCACCGAAATCCCCCCTAACCCCCCTTTGTAGAAAGGGGGGAAGTGGTTGTGGAGAAGTTATTCTCACGGTGGTATCAGTACCAAGAGAAGACAGCGATAGCGTAGATAGCGTTATCCACGACAGATATTTTTACGCTATTGAAAGTTATGCAATAGCTATGGCGTCTATGCTACCTCTTCCAACTGATGAGAAGAAAAAACAACCTCATTCAAGTTTATTTATGTACAGAATGGCTGAATTTAACAAAGCTGTAACGCAAGCAAAAATTGAAATTGCCCAACATTATAGTAATGGAGGACAGAGATGGTAGAGATTTGTGGTGTGATTTGTTTATTTGCTTTATGACATACTTTTGTCTTATAATAGGATTATGGTAAAACTCAAAGAGCAAACACTGAAAGAATTAGGCAAGTATTTTTTAGATACTTCTAAAATTATAATGGCGTTAACGCTGATTGCCCCTCTTATGAAAAGTGAGCATATAGAAGTGTTTCAATTTATTATGTTTGTGTTTGTTTTTATGTGTTTAATGAGTATCGGTATTTACCTTATTAACAAGGGAGAAAAAGACGATGAGTGTAAATGAAGGAATTATTGTATTTGGTTCGGTGTTGTCGCTTTTTGGTATAGCCGTTATTGTATATGTGAAAGCGTGTGAGCGTTTGGAAAAAAATATTAACAAAGTTAATTGATTGGGAGCATTATGAAGAAGCTGTCTTTATATTTGCTCTCTTTGCTACCATTTTTATCGTATGCCCAACGGTATGGTGGTGATGACTTTGGTTTGCTTGATATTCTCTTTTTGCCAATTGGTTTAATACTTACGTATATGTTTGTTCGTGTGGTAGATTTTTTAGTAGATGGTCTTAATTATATTGAAAAATTTTTTACAAATCCTAAAAAAGTGGAAAAAAATTACATTTTTGTTGCTAACTCACTCTTGGAAGAACGAGTTACACCTTATGATTTTTTTGGTTATAGTAAAATAAATCCTCGTGATTCAAACGAGCCTCATAATATGATTAAATATCTATTTTTTAGAAAAAATGAAAATGAAAAAGAGTGTTTGAAAATAATAAGAGAGCGTTTTAATTATTATGCACAATATTTATCTAGCAAGAAGGATGAGTTGACCTATATTGAGTTAGTGCCTATGGAAACGCAACACAAGGTAGCATTAGCATATTACAAGTACTTTAATTATGAGAATACTTTTCCACAGCTATACGGAGCTGCAAAAGAGGAGTTTCTAAGATTAGAGAAAAGATGTTCACAAAAGACCGAGTAGTTCTAAAAGCCCCTAAACACAGGGGCTTTTTTATTACTTGACAAAAAGAAGTAATTATTTTGAACCAATATGCTTTTCTGTAAGATAAAGGGCTTTGGTTTTTTTATCTTTGAGTAGGATTTCTTTAACCGTTTTATAGTTAATTGGTTGGGTTTTTACAATATCGCTTGCTTGAATATTGCGTTGCAGTATCTCGCCTTGTTGGTTTAATGCTTTGCCTTTACCGTTTGCAATGGCAGACATAATACTATTTACGGTTTCATTTTCTCTATTCATCATACGTACAATATAATCAAAAACACAATAAAAGGAAATAAAAAATGTCAGAAAATAACTGCATACAAAAATGTTGTTGCCCAAAACAAGAGCAAGATAAAGAGTCGTTAAAACTAGGTTCAACCTGTGTTGTTCCCCCTGGTGTGTATAAAAACGTCAATGTGGAGATTAACGAACATTGCAAGATTGTCAGCTTAACGCCTACTGATACTGAAGAAGTGTATCTATGCGACCCTTGTCGTAATGATGAAAATAGTGGCGGTGCTGATGAAATGGATAATGAAGAATGATAAAAATAACAAACTTTAACGGCATTATCCCCAAAGTAACAAGCCGTAACAAAAGCCCTGATATTGCCGAAATTGCAGAGAATGTGGATTTATCACGCAATACATTAAAAGCGTGGCGAGAGCCTTTGCAAGTGGCAGAAGATGTTACAGGACAATCGTTATTTATGACTGATTGCTGTATTGTTGCAGGTGATTGTGATACTCGCTTTGCAAAGACAGGGCTACTGTGTGATGAAATAGTTGTAGCAACTGGATTGTATGATTATCCAGTGTACTCTACAACGAACGTATGCCCATTTGAGTGGAAAAAACTCGGTTTTGATTGTGATTTAAAAGCTCCGATTGTCAAGGCTGAAGCGGTCAATGAAGATTTCAGAATGGAAAACCGTAGCTATATCTATACACTGGTTAATGATATGGGCTGGGAAAGTCAGCCGAGTTATCCATCAGAACCTATTCGCACTGATACACTTGGCAAAGTCTAGTTGTAGAGGCTGAATACGTTTTCGTGGGTGAAACAACAAACGGCAACCTTATAGACAACGGCAAAGTAGTTGGTAGTGCTTGCGTAAGCTATGATTATGAAGCACCGCCAAATGATTTGCGAGAGATACAATCGTGGCGAGATGGACGACTTGCAGGGCTTTCTGGCAATATCTTTATGATGACAGAACGCAATTTGCCGTATGCGTGGAATAGCAAATTTAATGTAACATTTTATGATACGGCGATTGCGTTAATTTGCACGAATAAAACAGGCTATGTTTTAACTGATGGTAAACCAGTCATACTAACATTAAAAGGCGATTATAATCCAAAAGATACGCCTATTGATGTTGTAGAGGTGGCTGAAACATTGCCTATTCTTTCACGCAGATCAGCGTGTGAGTATTTAGGTGGTGTGGTGTATGCCAGTAATGATGGTTTGGTATTGTTGCATCAAGGAAATGCACGAGTAATTACGTCAGAATATTATACACCAGAACAATGGCGAAAACTCCACCCACACACGATGAAAGGCATTGTATATCAAGGGCATTATTACGGCACAACAGATAAGGGAACAATCCGTTTTAGATTGTCAGATAGCATTTATGCGACAGAACAAAAGAACGGATTAACAACCATATCGTTACAGCCAACGACGTGGTTTAAATCTGATGCTGACCGTTTGTATATGATACTTGATGATGAGCAATACAAAGGCGTATATGAATGGAATGAGGGTAAAGGTAAGCTACCTATGCGTTGGCGTGGCAATCTCAATACCTTTGCAGGTATTACACGATTATCAGCATACAAAGTCATTGCCGATGAAAGTGGCAACGAGATAACACATTTTGTCGATAGCAGAGAGATACAAAAATACACCCATAAACAAAACAAACCTACACGCCTCCCAGTAGGACGACATGGCATTGATTGGCAAGTTGAGATAACAGGAAAGGCAGAAGTATTTGAATATCACATAGCTCCGAGTATTAGGGAGTTGGCAACACAATAAAACACAATACACACCACAGGAGAGAAAAAATGAAATATGAATTAGTAAAACCAAATAACAACAATTTAGAAAATCAGCTCAAAGAACTCTTTGGCTTTATGCTTGATAGCAACAGCATACAAGAGCCAACAAACCCACAATATTTTGTAGAGGGCTGGCACAGCGGAGCAATTAAGATTTTTACTGCACGAGATAACGATAAACTTGTAGCACTCAAAGTAGTATTAGTGATTAAAGACCCACTTGCACAGCTGATGTCGATAATGCTTTGGTGGTATATCAGTAATACATAACCTTACAGATAAAACAAAACCCAGTAGGACGGCAATCTTACTGGGTTTTTACTTTTTAACCCCTAAGCAAGTAGGAGTAAAACATAAGTGAATTTTAACATAAATTTTAATGTAAATAAAATGATAAAGCATATTAGCAAGCACAAAATTTTTAGAATATGGAGCTACATCATAATGCTCTTCATTATCGTGGCTATTTTGTCTTACAAATCAGCCGACATCATTAA
>PDWI01006792.1_pt1 | contig 14240 bp, 12 predicted proteins | sample 1430891 | NCBI WGS metagenome assembly PDWI01 (sample SAMN01162508, study PRJNA174530) | Oral metagenome, whole genome shotgun sequencing project. | biome: Marine environment; feature: Marine mammal; material: Swab sample of the gingival sulcus; isolation source: swab sample of gingival sulcus...
ATTCTAAAAGAAAAAGGGCTGTATGATAGCTCGATCATTATTTTTACAAGTGATCATGGCGATGGACTTGCAGCACACCGATGGAATCAAAAGCGAGCTCTTTTCGAAGAAAACATAAATATTCCATTGATTATTAAGCCCAATAAAAAAACGCAAAAAACAGGAACGATAAACCGTGATGCGCTTATCAATATCGGGACGGATATTTTTCCTACTGTTTGTGAGTTTGCACAAGTTCGGAAAAACCTCAAGTTAAAAGGGATTGGCATGAAAGGATTGGTAGAAGGCAATGCCGAAAAGGCACATCAGAGTATTCTTATTGAGACGAATTTGGATGGAATCGAGTCGGCACGGGGTTGGGCTGTTATTAAAGGAAATTACAAATATGTTTTCTATCGTTTTTTTAAGAATAGAGAGCAATTGTTTAATCTGGAAAAGGATAAAGGCGAAATGAATAATCTAATAGGAAATCCCGATTATCAGGATGTATATAAAATGATGAAAAATGAAATGCGTAAACTAGCCGAAGAGGCGAATGACAAGATGTTAGTAAAGGATTTAAATTTTTGATTTTAGTTTAACGATGAAAAAATATTGGTCGTTTTTATTTCTCTTTTGTACGGTTTTTGGGAATCTGTTTTCTCAAGCTACTATTAAATTGATCGATAAGACGTTAATGCATGAGATGCGTGAAACACCTTTGCCCTTGGATAATGCGGTAATCTCTGAAAGGCTTGTTTGTTTTTCATGGCCTCTCAAGCATCCTTATTCAGCACATTCCAGTGCCTTGGATGGGGCAACATCTAAAACGAAAGAAACGGATAAAACGCAATTAAAATACCAAATTCGATATACACAAGACGCTAAATTTAAAAAAGAGATACATTCCACAACGACTATTTGGCCGTTTTATAATCCTGAAGAAGACTTGAGTTGTGGAAAATGGTATTGGCAATACGGGTACATAAGTGAAGATTCGGTTGAATGGTCTGATATGTTATCGTTTACCGTACAAGAAAATCCTGAGAAGTTTACACCGCCCTCTTTTAAATCGTTTATCGATAAACTTCCTCAAACACATCCTCGCGTATGGTTGGATGCAAAAAGCTGGAATTCTTTTATCGAAAAAAGCAAATTAAAACCGGAGCGCAATTGGTATATTGACTATGCAGAGCAAGTTCTTTTGTGGAAATTGAAGCATATCGATGAGACAATGAATACGCGCAATGCAAACACAATAACCAATGAGGTTAAAAGAAATGCCTTGTTGATTAGAGAAAGCCGTCGAATTGTTGATCGTGAAGAGAAAAACACCGAAGCGCTTATTCGTGCATATCTATTGACAAAAGACAAACGCTTTTTTCATGCAGCAATGGAGCGGATCGAAGAAATTGCAAGTTGGCGAAACAGCAAAAACCTGAAAGGTGATTTCAATGAATCCACACTTCTTTCTCTTTCATCGATGGCTTATGATGCATTTTTTTGTTTGCTTTCCGATGCCCAAAAGAAAGCATTGCTAAAAGAAATAAAAATAATCGGCACCAAATTTTATAACCGTTTCAATAATCATTTAGAGAATCATATTGCAGATAATCATACATGGCAAATGTCTTTGCGTATTTTCTCAATGGCTGCATTCAGCACATACGGAGACTTGCCGGAAGCCTCATTATGGGCTAAGTATGCCTATAATATATGGCTGGTACGATTTCCCGGATTAAATAATGACGGAGCTTGGCATAACGGTGATTCTTATTTCCATGTAAATATAAAAACGTTAATTGAAGTGCCTCTCTTTTACAGTCGAATCACCGGATTCAATTTTTTTAATGATCCATGGTATGAAAAAAATGTGTTATATGTAATCTATCAACAACCTCCATTCTCGAAGTCAGGAGGAAACGGAAGCTCTCATCAAAAGATTAAAAAACCAAGTGGCACTCGTGTCGGTTATGCCGATGCGCTGGCAAAACTAACAGACAATACTTATGCGGCTGATTATGTGAGAAGAATTTCGGTGAAAGAACCATGCATACTAAAAGACGCTTTTCTCTCAAAAGCCGGAGATCTGGCATGGTTCAGATTGCAATGTGACAATGCACTGCCTATGGGTGATGGGTTGAATAACTTGCCTTTGGGGAAAGTGTTCCCAAATTCGGGAATAGCCTCTTTCATGTCCCAATGGGACGATATTTCTAATAATGCAATGCTGACATTCCGTTCTAGTCCTTACGGTTCAACATCTCACGCATTGGCAAATCAAAATGCATTCAATCTGTTTTACGGAGGAGAGCCTGTTTTTTATAGCAGTGGGCATCATGTCAGCTTTACGGATCATCACAGTATTTATTGTCATCGCGCAACAAGAGCCCATAATTCCATATTGATCAATAAAATGGGACAACGTATAGGAACAGAAGGGTATGGATGGATTCCCCGTCATTATATTGGAGAAAAAATCTTTTATGTCGTGGGAGACGCCTCGAATGCATACGGAGAAGTGGTCTCTCCTCTTTGGCTTAAACGGGGTGAGGAGTCGAAGCTGGAATATTCTCCTGAGAATGGTTGGGATAAAAATCATTTGAAAATATTTCGCAGACATATTGTAGGACTTGGAAGTGCTCAATTAATCTTTATTTATGATGAATTGGAAGCTGATACGCTTGTTACATGGAGTTATATGCTGCATTCATTAAAGAAGAAAATGAAGATTGAACACAAAAAAGGCTATCTGCTCATTACGGGACAGAATAATACCGGTGTCAGCAAAGCTTATTTATTAGCAAGTGATACTTTAGCAACAAACCAAACGAATCGTTTCTTTTATCCTGCGATAAACTGGTTGCGTGCTGACGATAAAGGATATTTCAAACCTTACGAAAACCATTGGCATTTTACTGCAACTTCTTCAATGAATCGGGTTTTCAGATTTGTGACAATCATTCAAACTCATCATAAAAAGAAACAAGAAAAAACAATCGAAAAACTTCCGAATGGAAAAATAAAAATAGATAATTGGCTTATTGAAGCAAATATTTCCAAAACAGGTAAGCCTTCATTCATTATTGAGAATAAAAAAGAGAATGTCCGAATTATATATGATGGCACAACTCAATTAATTGAAAATAATAAAAAAATAACGTTGACGGATCAGCTTCCGGAATTAGAAATATAAACGATTTTCAGTATAATCATGGTTAAAGTAAACAATAATTTTTTTCTTTGTTCTGCAGCATGTCTCTTAGGATCATATACTTCTTTACAAGCAAGAGAGAAACAGGAAAACAAACCCAATATATTGTGGCTCACGTTTGAAGACACAAGTTGGAATGAATTGGGCTGTTACGGAAATGACCAAGTCAAAACTCCCCATATAAATGCCTTGGCAAACGACGGCATAAAATATATAAATGCTTGGTCGTCAGCTCCACAAAGTTCACCTGCTCGCTCTTCTCTGATAACGGGATGTTATGCCACGACTTATGGCATGGATCTGCATCCTCGAACATTTGATACACCTGCAGATATCTTTTTCCCCGAATATCTTAGAAAAAACGGTTATTATTGTACCAATAACAGCAAAACGCACTATAACACCAAAATAGATAATAAATTATGTTGGGACGAATGTGGAATAGATGCTTCATACAATAGTATTCGGCGTAAAAAGGATCAACCTTTTTTTGCCGTTTACAATACCGTCACTTCTCATATGGGAAGAATCCGCACCTTTCATCTTGACGGGCGAAGGGATTATACAAAGTCCGGGATATATCCTGAAAAACTGCAATTGCCTCCATATTTACCGGATGTCTATCCAATCCGTTCAGATTATGCAGCTCATTTGGAGGCGATACAAGATGTAGATGAATGGGTAGGATTATTTGTCGATGATTTAAAAGAAAAAAAACTGTACGAAAATACCATTATCTTCGTTTTCAGTGATCATGGAGGATGTCTTCCTCGAGGTAAAGGATATTTATATGAATCCGGATTGAAAGTTCCATTAATTATCCATGTTCCTGAAAAATGGAAACCTCTTTTATCCACGAAATCCGGAGAAGCAGACTCTTCATTAGTTAATTTTATTGATTTAGGGGCTACGGTTCTTAGCTTAGCCGGAATCAAACCACCTGATTATATGCAAGGTAAGCCGATTATGGGGAAATATGCGGCTGCTGAAAAAAAATCAATACAGTTTGCTTTTGGCACAAATCAGCTGCATCATTATATGCCCGTCAGAGCTGCAACAGATGGACGTTATAAATATATCCGAAGTTATATTCCATATAAACAATTTGCATTGCGAAATTATTATCAATGGGGAATGCCTTCAAATCAAGCATGGGATAAATTTGTGTTGAACAAATGCGTTCAAAATCCGGTATGGCTACAGCCCTATCAGCATCATCCGGCAGAGATGCTATTTGATTTGGAATCAGATCCGTTTGAAACGAAGAACTTGTCAGATGAGCCTGAATATCAACATATACTGTTGAAGTTTCGTGAAGCGGTTTCAAGTAATCTTCGTCAGACAAGAGATTTAGGCTTCTTTATCCCTTTATCAAGAAAGGGTGTTAATCTTTATGATAAAATTAATAAAGAAAATTATCCATTAGAAGAACTTTTTGAGCTTGTTGAACTTGCAAGTATGCCGGAAAAATCGGATATTCCTGCATTAACGGATGCCTTAAAAAGCAAAGATGATAATATTCGCTATTGGGGAGCTGTCGGACTCGCAGTGTTAGCCGGTACAAGAAGTATTGAATGTTTTCCTAAAGAACTGTTTGCATTATTAGATGATACCAATCCTTACGTCTCATGTGAGGCTGCTTATGCAATCGCATATTCTGCAGAACCGGAAAAAGGAATAAAAAGACTTCTTTCTCCGGTCAAAGAAAATGAACGAAAAATAGGATATTCGTTATTAGAATGCCTTTCTTTAGATCCGAATGTGAAATATTTAATAAAAAAACAGGGTGGCGAGTTAATAAATCAGGCATGGACTCTTCCTGATTTAGAAAATGAAGATTGCGGACTAATGGTTAGAGGCATCCTTGCAAATATTGGTGTTTTAAGTATTAATGACATATATAATAAATTCTATGAAAAGGGATTAAAGCTGAATAGAAGCCGGAGACCCATTAAACCTTTACCTTAATAACCGAATTTACTCCTTCTTAAAAAAATAATAATGATATGGACAGAAGAAAATTTATAAAAAACACAGGCTGGTCTTTTTTAGGCCTTGCTGCTTCCGGCAACCTCTTAGCAAGTTGCACCGGTGTACAAGAAAAGAAAAAAATCTTACCTACTCCACATTCTCTTAAACTATATTGGGGAGACCTTCACAATCATTGCAATCTTACATACGGTCATGGAGATCTCAGAGATGCTTTTGAAGCAGCTAAGGAACAACTTGACTTTGTTTCCATCACTCCTCATGCCATGTGGGAAGACATCCCCGGAAGAGATGATCCTCGCTTACAGTGGGTGATTGATTACCATACGAAAGCATTCAAAGAACTCCGTGACGGGAAATGGAATGAGTATGTTGAAATGACTAATGAATATAATCGTGAAAATGAGTTCCTCGCATTCTTAAGCTATGAATGTCATGACATGGCGCATGGCGATCACGTAGCCTTATTATACGATTTGCAAAGCACGATGGTTGCTCCGACCAATGCCATGGGGCTAAAAGCCAAACTTAGAGGACAAAAAGCATTTGTTACACCACATCACATGGGCTACCAAACAGGGTATCGAGGATATAATTGGAAAACATTTGCAGAAGGAGATCAGACACCTTTTGTTGAAATGTTCTCTCGTCATGGACTGGCTGAGACTGACGATGGTGATTATAATTATCTTCATGATATGGGACCACGCCAATGGGAAGGTACTGTCTTATATGGTTTGGAACAAGGACACAAGTTCGGCATCATCGGTTCTACCGATCAACACGCAGGCTATCCGGGAAGTTACAATGATGGACGTGTGATGGCGCTTTCACCTTCTCTGAAAAGAGAAGATATTTGGGACGCTCTAAGAACCAGACATGTGGGTTGTGCAACAGGAGACAAAATAAAAATTGATTTCAGGATAAATGATGCACTAATGGGCGATGCCATAAAAGGAAACAAGCGACGTATATATTTAAATGTAGAAGGTGAAAACACGATTGATTATATAGACATTGTAAAAAATGCAAAAATTATTGCTCGCATGAATGGTCCACTAATTCCGATAATACCGCCGGACGATGAAATAAGATGCAAGATTAAAGTTGATTTTGGTTGGAATCGAGAAGAAGAATATGTGCACTGGCAAGGCAAATTATCTCTTGACAAGGGTATAATCAATGCTGTAACGCCTTGTTTCAGAGGAGCAGCATATACTTCTCCTCAAGAAGGAGAAACCGCGTTTAAGACTCGTGTGAATAGAATACGCTCTCGAACGGATAGGGCGGTGGAACTTGACATGTATAGCACGAAAAACCCCAATGTATTAACGCCTGCCATGCAGGGGATTGTGCTTGATTTGACTGTTCCTAAAACGGCAAATCTTTCTGCCGATTTTAACGGAATAAAATACACTCACAACATACAGGCTCTACTCGAAGGGTCAAAAGCTCATTTTTTAATCGGCTGGTTAAGCGAAGCGATATTATTTAATAGAGCTGTCCCTGAAAGCGGTTTTCAGATTGAACATTATATGGAAGACTTGAGCCCTGAAAGAGATACCGATTATTATTACGTGCGTGTCCGCCAGCGCAATCAACAATGGGCATGGAGTTCGCCTATTTTTGTAGAAAGGATTTGACGATTAAACATGCGAGGGGAATCGATTTAGGTGTCGCTTGAATCGCATTTGCATTCCTGAGTCAAACGGTTGAGATCTGTTTTGAAAACCTAATTTCATCGAAAAGAAAGACCTCAAAAAGCAGTGGTCAATCAGGCGAATAATTTAAAATCCTTTCTGTTACAAGTTTTGAGCTGATTACGGCCATTGGTAAACCTGCTCCCGGTATGGTTGAAGCTCCAACATAAAAGGTGTTTGAAAATTCTTCGTCGTAGTTCTTGGGTCGAAAGGCTCCGATTTGTAGCATACTATGAGACAATCCGAGTCCAGCTCCTTTGTATAAGTTAAATTGTTTTTGCCAATCTTCAGGTGTATATTCCATTTGAAAAACAATATTTTTTGATATGTCTTGATGGATTCGTTCTGAAAAATCTTTGAGGATACTTGTGATTATTTCGTGTTTATCCGACCAATCTGTTTTATAGAGCAAATTAGGAACAGGACAGACAAAAAACAACGCTTCACAACCTTCTGGTGCACAAGTTGGATTGTGTTTTGATACCACATTCACGTAATAGTAAGGTTTTTCAAGAGTTCCCGGATTTCTCATCACTTCTTTAGCATAAACCGCATAGTTATTACCTAAAAAATAATTATGATGTTGAATATGAGATAGTTTTTGATTAATGCCAACATAAAAAGTCAGATATCCCATTGTCCAACTCATTTTTGAAAGTTTTTTAGGGGAATATTTTTTTCGTTTTAAAACGGTTCCTCTAAAGAATGCAGCATCTGCATTAATAACAAAAAGATCTGCATCCCAAGCTTGACCATTTTGGTCTATTAAGGAGGTTAATTTGCCATTATTCTGTTGGTAATCGTTTATTTCTATTTCGTAATTGAATGAAGCACCACGTTTCAACAATTCATTTACGAGGCTAGTAACAATCGTGTACATACCCCCTTTTACATTGTAATATCCTGTATGCGTGAACTCAATATGTGAAAGTAAGGTATAAACAGCATGCGTATCAAAAGGTGTCCTGCCGAGGAAGAATGCGATTAAAGAAACAATTTGTTTTGCTTCTTGCGATTCAAAATAAGCGTTTACTTGTTTCCAAAAACTTTTGAATAACACAGGAATGTGAATGGGGTTTACCTGCATTAAGGCTTTTAAATAGCTTGCAATGCCGTTAAAATTCTGTTTTACAACGATATCAACAGTGTCGTTATATAATTGCTCGCATGTTTTAAGGTAGGCCGTAAATTTGTGCTTAAAGTTTGTCTCTATTCCCTCAAATTGTTCGCTTAATTTGTCGATATCTTTGTAAAGTAAAAATTGCTTGTCTTTTCCTCTAAAATTAACCGTATAAAGCGGATCGAGTGCTACAAATTCAAAAGGCATCGTTATGCCACAATCGTTAACTAATTCCGTGAACTCATAGGGCATGCTGAAAAAGCTTGGTCCAACATCGAAAGTAAAACCATCTTTTTTAAGCTGGTTTAACCTCCCACCGGCTTGTGTGTGTTTTTCAACAAACGTAACGTTATAACCTCTTGAAGCTAACCTTAAACCCGTTGAAAGGCCGCCTAGTCCAGTGCCCACGATAAGTACATTTTTGCTCATCTTCTTATTTTTTTTAATGTTTGGGGATAAAGTTGATCTTTTACCCAATAAAATTGGGGTTCAATGGCTAATGTTTTTATACAAAACTTTTTAGCTAAGTCATATTTTCCTGTTTCATAATAAGCATTTATTATAGTGGCTAATAAGTTTAAATAATTCCAGTTGTTTTTTAACAAAGTCGGATTTTTTTCTATAAGTTTAAGTGCTTTTAGATAGTGTTTTATAGCATCTGTTTTTGAGCCTCCCAACATAGAAGGTGTGTAAAAAGCAATGTTTCCTAACTGAACATATCCAAAATAATTAGAGTGTTCTAAGGCAATAGATTTTTTTGCATAAGCTAAGCTTCTTTTGCCAATAAAGGGTGCTTTATATGGTGATAGCCCTATTTTAAAGCCTACAAATGCAGATTTATAAGCATTGACCATGGACATTTTATACTGTTGTTTTGCTAGATCAGCTAAAAGTTTTTCTGCTTTTTGCAGGTGTTTTTCGGCTTCATCTTTATTTTTCTTTTTAATGCAATATGCGATATATCCATATTGATAGTTAATTAACTCTAGTTTTTGTGCATTGCTACTTGCATGATAGAGCTCCATGTGTTTTAACCATTTAGCCATATGACCTCTTATGTAGGCCTTGTAAATTGTTGGATCTGTTTGCCCAGAAACAGTTCCAATCAACCCAATAAAGATCGCTATAAGTAGATATTTCTTTCTTTCCATTCGAGTTTTTTGTTTTTTCTGATTAAAAATGCGTTCCCGATAATTAGTATGAAAGAAACTAATTGCAACGGATAAAAAAATATATTGAGCGCACTATTTTGATGGCTTATTAAAGAATAAAACAATAGAATAAGAACTAACCCAATAAAATAGTAAGCTATATATTGGGGCAAACCAACTAAAACAGGGATGAAACCGAAGGCGGAAAACAACCAAAATGAAAAAGCGACGACCGGTCTGTTTCCAAAAAACATGAATATGTTTTTAGAAAACCCATTTATCGTTTCTCGGTATGATTTATACATTCTGCATTGTATCCGTTTGTCACCAGTCAGACAAGCCACGTTTATTTTTTCTTTTTTAAAAAGACGAATAATAGCGATATCCTCTACAGCGGAGTTTTTAAATAATCGGTGAGGTTGTATTTTTTTATATGTTTCTGCATCGAACAGCATAAATTGCCCGTTTGCGGCTGCGTGTGAAGCAAAAGGAGAAATCCGTACAAAAATCAACGGAAGAAGTGTTAGCAGGATATAGTTCATAATAGGGATAGAAATTTTCTCGCCAAAGGTTTTTTGTGTCTGGATTGGAAAAACCGAAAACAATTTAAGATTAAACCGTTTTGCATAACTAACTGCTTCTGGTATAACCGAATGGTTGATTCTCACATCGGCATCAAGAAAGAGAAAGTATTTACCCGTGGCTTTTTGCGCCAGTTTATAACAGGCATGATTTTTACCCAACCAACCTTCCGGTAGATTATCCGATTGCATCAACATAATTCGTTCGTCAATCTTTGCAAAATCCAGTACAACCTTTGCTGTGCTGTCAGTAGATTCATCATCAAAAACAATAATTTCCATGTTCTTGTTTCTTGATTTTTGCAAGTCGGAAAGTAGAACAGAGATGTTTTTTTCTTCATTTCGAGCTGGGATTAATACAGAGATATGGTCGTTATTTTCTGCGTCAAAAAAAATGATTTTTTGTTTGAAAATAGTGTTTAATAAAACGTTGACGAATTGCATCCCCAAAAACAAAAACGATATATAGGCAAGATATAACATTATGATCTCTTAGTTCTCTGATGAGTATATGCTTGTCTGTAAAAAGTGTTGTATTCACCTTCCAACGTTGACTGTTGGAAATCTTTAGCCAACAATGACTTGATATAGATATAAAGCGTTGGTTTGCGATTGGAAAAGTAATCGATAAGGTTTGCAACAAATAAGAGTTGAGTCTCAGGCGAAACGTTTTTTAAAATTTTTTCGACACCTTTTTCAAATCTTGGTGTATCATTGTACAATGAATGAATTTGTCCTTGCGGAAAAATTAAAACTAAGTTTTCACGCTTTTCTAGTAGCTCGATACTGTAATTGATGCTTTCGAGAACGCTTTTAGAGTTCTTTTTTATTGAATATCCTCCTGAATACTTAAAGTACCAATGCTTTTTTAACTGTTCTTCCAGCATCATAAAATGAAACCTGCGGTTGATTAATTTTAAATTCAAAAGCAGTAACCAAAAACCATCCCACCAGCTTACATGGTTCGCAATTACTAAGACTTGTTTTCCATTGTCGGTAAATTCTCCATTAATACACACTGAATTAAAGTTTCGCTTGATTAAGAAGCGAGTTAACCATTGAAACAAAGGGTATATTACGCGGTGATGCTTTGCCTTTATCATCTTTATAATAATATGGTTAATAAAACAAAAAAGATAAACTGGCAAATAAAAACAATCGTAGCCAATGGATTTCTCGTCTCAATGTTGAAAAGTTTAAAAAGAGATACAAAACAAACGGCTATTATATACCACGCAAGATAATTCCTGATCGGAACTTCTGAATTCCGCCAACTCCACATGTTCATTTTTGGAGCTGCTTGCTCTAAAATAAGATCATAAACTACCATGAATGAGGGAGCAACAAAGAGGGTTTTCCATTTTTTAAGGTTAAAGCTTTCGGCAATAGCGGTCGCTGTGTAGGTTAAAAAAAGCCAGTTTACACCAATTAACAAAGGCGTTTCAAACAAACGAAATCCTAACGTGTTGCTATAAGTGTAATTGCCGAAAATCAATCCTGTTTTTACGCCAACAACTTCAATCGAATACCCTCCGAGAAAGATTAATAGAAAGATTAGAAAGTCTTTTAATGCATATTTTTCGTGATAAACGAACAAAAGATAAGAATTAAGCAGCAACGCAAAAGGAGTAATGATAATAAAGAAGGCTTTCGTAAGTGGCAGAATAAACCCGCATAAACCTACGATGTAAAAAATAATAAGAAATTTCTTTACATTCGCAATCGGTATTTTGTTTTTAGGGTATAAATTCATTTCCTTGAAAATCTCTATTGATTATGCTCTACCCATAAAAGATTTGAGGTGTTAAACCCTAATTCTTCAGCTTTTCTCAAATAATCTTGCTTGATACGATCCGGTATTGTTTTTTCTCTGGAGAGAATCCATAAATACTTGAAATTTGAACCACATACTAATGCGTATTTGTATTCGGCATCGAGGGCTATAACATTATACCCCGAATAGAACGGTCCGAAAAACGAAACTTTAAGCATTGCCGTTGTTCTTTCCCTCACAAATTTAGCTTTACCGATGGCTTCTTTCCATTTTTGGTTTTCATAATCGTAGCCACGGTTGGTTACTTTTATTTTGCCGTCATCTCGTAGGGCATACTCAGCGGTTGTGTTATTCAACCCTTTTTCGAATTTAAAATCGAAACGAGCAATTTCGTACCATTTACCTAAATATTTTTCTTTTTCGAAAGGCGAAACAGCGGTAACTCCTTCCGGAATTGTTGAGCAGGAAAATAATGAGAACATCATAGTGTTTACAATTAAATATACAATAAGTGTAGAATTATTCATCGCGTTATTTTTTTAGTAAAATTTATATTGTTGAATTTCAGACAAAACTTGGCCGATTGTTTTTTTAAACCATACGGTGTAGTTTTCAGGATGTTTTTGTATTTGTTCTAAAAGAACATGAGGAGCTATATAGGCAAAATCACAGACTTCCGACGGATCTGGAATTGGTAAATCGTTAGACACACCAAAAAAAACATGGTCGAACTCATACTCTGTTAAACCGTTTTCGAATTTTTCTTTGTAAATGAAATCAAATAACTTTGTGAGTTTTACATGCTTTATACCCATTTCTTCGTCCAGTCTTCTTGCTGCTGCATTTTCGTTGCTTTCATCAGGACATGGATGAGTGCATGCTGTGTTTGTCCATAAACCCGGAGAATGGTATTTGTTTAACGCTCTTTTATGAAGCAATAGTTGCTTCTTCGTATTAAAAATAAAAACAGAAACAGCCCGATGCAATTGTGCCGATTTATGGGCTTGAAGCTTTTCCATTGCTCCAATTGCTACATCGTTTTTATTTACAAGTATTACTTTGTCAGCCATTTAAATACGTTTTGTTTTATACAAAAAGATTACTTGTAATATGATCAAATACTTTTGAAGTATAGGGATTCTAATTCTTTTTTTAAGAACTTGGTCATATGAGACTCTTTTTATTTTACTAAGTAAGCTTTTGTAATAATAAAAAGCTAAGGCAACAGCTAATTTTGATCTTCCCGGTAACTGTTTAACGCCTTGCCATGCTTCATCAAAATCTTTTTGTATTGACTCTTCAATGAATTGTTTTGTTTCTTGATTAAACATATTATTTGATAGTTCGGGGAAATAACTTCTGCCTAAATCATTCATGTCTTCTTTTATATCTCGTAAAAAATTTATTTTTTGGAAGGCAGAACCCAATTTCTGAGCAGAATAGTTTAATTTATTATAGAGGTCATTTTCTCCATTGCAAAATACGTTTAAGCACATTAATCCTACCACATCAGCTGAACCATAAATATAGGTAGCTAAATCTCGATTGTTGGTGTATTTTTTTTTGTTAAATCATGTTCCATGCTTTTTATAAATGCCTGAATATGCTCCATTCGGATGTTATATTTTTTTACGGTGTCGGCAAAAGCGGTTAGAATCATATTTGTACTTATGCCATTATTTACAGCATAATCAAGGTCTTCTTTCAATTTGTTTAATAAAAAGGTTTGATCATATCCCTGCAAACTATCCACAATCTCATCAGCTAATCGCACAAAACCATAAATCGCATAAATCGCACGTTTTTTATCCCTTTCTAATAGCGATGTCGCCAAAGAAAACGATGTGCTGTATTTATTGGTAATCAACTTTGCTATGTTGTAACTACTGTCGATGTAAAAATCAATGTTCATTTATTCATCTGAGTTTCGTTTAAGAAAATCTCTGAAAAAATTGCAATCACACCATTTGTTTGTGTTTTTATACTGAATAAAGAACAAAACGAAAATGTGAGTTTGCTTGCCAAAGACAAAATTAATCATTTTTTTTGTTTCACGTATTCTTTTTGAAAGAATATTCCGAAGATTTTTTTTATCTTTTTACACATATAAGAACAGAAAGAATTAAAAACCAATTTTGATTGTTTTTCAATTATGAAATTACAATCCATTAAAGTGCTCGAAAATTCTTCTCAACGAAAGTCTTTTCGCGACTTACCGTCTATGAGGATATGATTATCTTTACCTTAACCAATGGTCATTGCTTAATAGTCTGTTATATTACAAAGTGTTGATGGGTGTCGTATGTCGGGCTAACGTTAATTAACGATTATTCATTGACTGTTTTCAATGAATATTCTATCTTTGCATCGTGAATGTGACGTGGAAAGATTTGTATTGCTTGCAACCACGGGAAAAAATGCTAAAAAAATCATCTATCCTTCTCGTTGTTCGGCAAAAGAATCTTATTCTGACGTCAACATTCAAGTAATATTGTTTTATTTAATTATATAAATGTAATGAGTTATTTATTTACCTCCGAATCGGTGTCGGAAGGACACCCCGATAAGGTAGCCGATCAAATCTCGGATGCCTTGCTGGATGAGTTTTTGGCGTATGACAAAAACTCGAAAGTTGCTTGCGAAACGCTGGTTACGACAGGACAAGTTGTACTGGCAGGAGAAGTAAAATCAAAAGCTTATATCGATGTGCAGGATGTGGCGCGTCGTGTAAT
>PDWI01006793.1_pt1 | contig 14240 bp, 11 predicted proteins | sample 1430891 | NCBI WGS metagenome assembly PDWI01 (sample SAMN01162508, study PRJNA174530) | Oral metagenome, whole genome shotgun sequencing project. | biome: Marine environment; feature: Marine mammal; material: Swab sample of the gingival sulcus; isolation source: swab sample of gingival sulcus...
CTCCTTCCTTAAGAGAAAAAGCATTTTCTGATTATTTTAAAAATAATAATATTGATTTTGAGTTTATTTGAATTGATAAAGATTATTGATTAGTTAAAAATATTTTATTTGTTTTTAAAAGAGCTAACTATATATTAAAAAAAAGAGAATTTGAAAATATTATTTTGTATAGAAATATTTTTTTATCACCATTTATTTTATTTTTAAAAATTAAGTATAAATTAAAAATAATACAAGATTTTCATGGTTATTATTATTTTGAATTACTACAAAGTAAGAAATATTTTAAAGTATTTGTTGCATATTTATTTGATAAATTATCAAATAAAATTTCTGATAAAATAATTTCTGTTAGTAAATGAATTTCTGATAAACAAATATCTAAATATGAAAAAAAAACTATACTTATTCCAAATTGAATTAATAAAAATAGTTTAAAAAATATTTTATTAGATAAAAAATTAAATCTAAAAGCTAAAAATTATTTTAATAAACATAAAAATAAATATAATTTATGATTTTGTTGAAATGCTGGTAATTGGTTTAATATGAACTATGTAATAAATGAATTAAAAAATATAGATCATATTAATTTTTTTATTATATGATCTTGATATAACTATGATTTGTTAAAAAATAAATTAAAACTTGAAAATATTTCTAATGTATTTTTTTTGGGAGTTTTAGAAAATAGTTTTACTATAAATTTGTTAAAATGTATGGACTTTTTAATAACTCCATATAGTAATAATTATATTCGTTCTAATATAAAATTTTTTTATTCAGCAAAAAAAAATAGGGAATATATTTACTTAAATAAACCCATTTTGATTTCAAACATTCCTTGAAAAGATTATATTTTTAAGGATAATTATGGAGTAGTTTTATATGAAGATGGAATAGAATGAAGTTTGTGAGATGCTATAAAATATTTATTTAAGAGAGAAAATTATGATTTGAAAGTAAAAGAGTTAGAAAATTTAAAAAATAAAATTGATATTAATGATTTAATTAAAAATAGTTGAATTTTCAATTAAATTTAATTATTATTTATATAATATACAAATATTATGAAAAAAGTATTAATGATATTATGACATGATTTGTTCAAACCTTTTTTAGATCCTAGGCCTTACAAAGAAGCAAAATCTTTGATTTCTTTTTGATATGATTTAGAATTTCTTTGTTTAGTAAATAGATCTTGAATAAAAAAAATGAAATATATAAAAGATATAATAAATTGAATTACAATTAATTATATCTTTTATGATTGATGAAAGTTATTTTCACTTAATTTTTTTAATTCTTTATATTCAAGATACAAAATGTATAAATTTTGAAAAAGAATTATTTATAAAATTTCTCCAAATATAATTCATTGTCATGATTCTGATACTTTAAAGTTTTGATGAATATATAAAAAATATAATGATTGAGTGAATTTAATTTATGATTCACATGAAATATGTACTGAAATGTGACATTGAAAATTAACAAAATTTTATATTAAACTATTTGAAAAACCTTATATAAAATATATTGATATATTTATTTCAGCAAATGATTCTAGAATACCTATATTTAAAAATATTTATCCCATACTTAATTGAAAAAAAATTTATTCTTTATATAATTATCCTGTACTTAAAGAATTTAATTATGATTTAACTAGGTGTAGTATAAGAAAAGAGTTAAATATTAAAAGTGATACAAAAGTTTTTTTATATCAATGATGATTATCTAAATGAAGGTGAATTTTAAATATTATTAAGGCATTTGAAGAGCTAGATAATAATAACTGGAAATTTATTATAAATTGAGGTAGTGAATTACAAGTAAAAAAATTAAAAGAAAAAATAGTTAAATATAAATATAATTTTATTTTTACTTGATTTGTTAATAATATTGAAGTAGAAAAGTATATGATATCAGCAGATGTGTGATTTGTGTCATTATTAAATGTTTCATTAAATAATTATTGGGCTGCTCCAAATAAATTATATGAGTATATGATGACAAAAAATTTTATTATATGACCTAATTTTGAAATATTAAATAATTTTATAATTGATAATAAAATTTGAATAGTAACAGATTTTTGAAATGTAAATGATATCAAGATGTCTATAAAAAAAGTTTTAAATATTAGTATTGATAATTTAAATAAATGTAAAAATAATTGATACAATATGTTTTTAAACAGTTGTAATTGGGATATTTCTGAAAAAAAATTAAATAAAATTTATTCTTTAATAAAATAAATATATGTGTTGAATTAATTGATTAAACTTTTCTAATACAGATATAATAAATAAGATGAATTATGCATTAAAGCATAGATGACCTGATAATATTTGATTTTTTTCTAATAATTCAGTTTCTTTATGACATACAAGATTATCTATAATTGATTTGTCTGAAAATGGTAATCAACCTATGGAATTTGATGATGGAAATTTAGTTATTACTTTTAATGGTGAAATATATAATTATTTAGAATTGAAAAAAGATCTTATAAAAAAATGATATAAATTTAGTACTGATACAGATACTGAAGTAATTATAATTTCATACAAAGAATATTGACAAAAATGTGTTGAAAAATTTAATTGAATGTGGGCATTTTGTATATATGATAAAAAAAATGATTATTTTTTTCTTTCAAGAGATCGTTTTGGTATAAAACCTCTTTATTATTATTTTGATTGAGACAATTTTATATTTAGTTCTGAAATAAAATGAATTATAAAGTCATGATTATATAATCCAAAAGTTAATGAAAGAGTATTATTTGATTATCTTAATTTTACACTTGTCGACAATACAGAAGATACATTTTTTAAAAATATATATAAATTAGAAAAAGCAACAAATCTTATTTTTAAATTAAGTTCAAAAGAACTAAAATATAATAAATATTGGGAAATAAATATTAATAACAAAGAAAAAAATGATTTTTATAATTTATTTAAAAAATCATTAAAATATAGGTTGATTTCTGATGTTCCTATTTGACTTTCTTTAAGTTGATGACTAGACTCTTCTTCCATAGTATCATCTGTTGATAAATATTTTTATAATAAAAAAATAAAAACTTTTTCAGTTATTTTCCCTTGAGAAGATATAGATGAATCTAGTTACATAAAAGAAGTTACTGATAATACAAATTTTAAAAATATTTATACAACAGTATCCTGATTAGATTTAAAAGATAATTATAAAAATTTTATATATTTTCAAGAAGAACCTGTAAGAAGTACTAGTATGTTTGCTCATTATAATATTTTACAAAAAGTAAAAGAAAATAATATTGTTGTATTACTTGAGTGACAATGAGCTGATGAATTATTAGCTTGATATTATCCAAATCCTAATATATATCTACTATGTTGATTATTAAAGAAATTAAAATTTAAAAGTTTTTTAAAAGAATATAAAATAAATAAGAAATTATACAATATTTCTTTAATAAATATATTTATTAATTTTGTTCCTAAAAAAATAAAGAATTTTTTTCATTTATTAATTTTTAAAAATACATTAATTAATAAAAAATTTTTAAAAGAAAATATTAAAAAATCTTCATATTTTAAAACTAAAAATATTACAGATATCAAAACACATTTATTATATAAATTTTCCAATTGACTTACTGCATTACTTAGATACGGAGATAAAAATTCAATGTGAAATTCTATAGAAGTTAGATATCCTTTTTTAGATTATAAATTAGTTGAAAATGTTTTTTATAGTTTTAAAGATGAAGATTATATTTGTAACTGAGTAAATAAATATAAATTGAGAGAGAGTTTAAAATGAATTATTCCTGATGAAATCTACTCAAGAAAAAATAAAATTTGATTTGAAACACCTGAAATGAAATGGTTTTATGATAAAAAATTTATAAGTTTCTACAAAAGTATTATTAATTCAGAAACTTTTAAAAGAAGAAAATATTGGAATTATTTTAAAGTTTTAGAATTATTAGAAAAATCAAATAAATCGAAAATAGAAATTCATAACTTATGGAAAATTTTGAATACTGAGTTATGGTTAAGAGTTTTTATTGATAAAAAATAGTTTTAATTTTTTTTATTTACTATTTTTTAATATTATTAATGATAAAAGCATCCAGCTTTGGCTCCGTCTCATCATGGGAGTTTTATCAATTTTTTTAAATAATATAATTTTTTTAAATATATTATATTTTTTATATTGTAAAGAATAGTCTTTATAGTAAAAATAATTTTTTTCATTATCATACATTTTTTCAAATGTATATTTTAATATATTATTAACTATTATATTATTATTTTTTATAGATTTTAGTTTTGTTAGTGTAATAATTGATTGACTAATAGAATGAATATTTATTTCATAATTTGATTCTGTAAGAATAGGAAATGAATCATTCAAAAATAACTTTTCAGTATAATAATTAAGTCATTTTTTTATTGTGTTTTTATATTTATCTAATATATTTAAGTTAATACATATTTCGTATAAATCTTCTAAAAGTATTCATGTATGATAATTATCAATATTTTTACTTCATTCCATATAAAAAAAAGATCAGTCAGGATTTTGTTTATTGATTACATTTTTAAAAGAAATATAATAATTTTTAACTTCATTTTTAGATAGTATTTTATTTTTATACAATAAAGTAATGAAATTAAAAATTTGAATATTTATATTCATTACATTCATTTTATCTTTTTTTGTATATGAAAAATATTGTCATTTCCAATTATTTTTAAAATATTTAAAAATATTTTCCAATTGTTTTTTAATTATTTTATTATCTAAAAAACTATAATTTTTTTCATATAATAATACAAAAGCTTTTCATACTTGTATTGTTGCAGCTGCATTTCATAAATTTTTATTAAAAGTTAATTTAGAATACCATACAAAAGGGTATCCCCATGATAATCAAATAGAATCATCATTGTTTTTAGATAAATAATTATATAATTTAATTATTTTATTATTATAATTTCATTTGTTATTTATCATTATATATGACCTTAAAATTAATCATAATGATTTATTGTTTATTTTTTTTTCAATTTTTATTAGTTTACGTAATATATATCAAAAATTATATTCAGCAACAAATACTATATTTCTTAATATAGGTATTTCATGAATATATTTTCATAATCATTTTAAATCATAAGGATCATATCATTTATAATTTTTAGATTCAATGTATTTTATTAGTTTAACTATTTCATTTTTTAAATTCATTATATGTCTTATATTGAAGTATAAAAGATATTAAATATATTAAAATTGTTGAGTATAATGCTCACTTTAATCATAAATATTTAATTAAAATTATATTAAATAATATATTTAATATTCATAATGTAATTAGTATTTTTCTAATTTTTATTCATAACTCTTTCTTTGTATTTATAAAATTGTTAATAGGTTGGTATATACCTTGAAAAAATACAGCTATAATTACTAATCATAGTATATTCCAAACTTCAATATATTCAACTCAAAACAAAAACAATATTAAGTATTTTCAAATAATTATTAGTCATAAACTACTAAATACTAACCATATAAAATTATATAATATTACTTTCTTAGGAATTTTATTAGCATGAGAAAAATTTTTATATAAACTTCTTGATAATTCTCTTGAAAGTGTAGAAATCGGGCTTACTATCATAAAAGCTAGTACATAAAATCATACTTCTTTACTTGATAAAAAAAATGCAATTAAAATTGTATCTAATTTAAAAGTGGATTGCTCAAAAATTCTTCATAAATAAATATATTTTCAAAAAACTTTATTTTCTTCTTTAATTAATTTATAATTTTTTTTAAATCAATTAAATATTGGCTTTATTTTTAATAAAATAATTAATAATGAAATTATTAAAGATAATTGCATTGCAATTATAGTGTTAAATAAATTTAAATTTATAAAACTAATTAAAAAAATTATAAAAATTAAGTATATAAAAGGTCTAATTATATTATATAAAGCATTTATTTTCATTTCATTCATTCATTGTAATGCTTGAGGAAGCATATAAGAAAATGGAAAAAACATGAGTAAAGGTGATGTATATAATATTATTTTTCAAATTTTCTCTTTTGGATAAATAAAAAAGTCAAACACAAAACTAGATAATATTAAGAAAAACAAAAATAAAATAGAAATTATAAATGTTATTATTATAAGAGTTCATAGTATATTTTTTTCTTTTTTCTTATTTTTTTCAATTCAAAGTAATCTTGTAGATGATGAAAAATATCAGAATTCAAAAAATAATCATAAAAATCCTACAATAGATATTATAAGTGAAAATTTTCAGTAATTATCTGGTCATAAACTTTTTGTTATTAAAGAACTTGTTATTATTCATAATAAAGTAACTAATAAAAAAGATCAAAAAAGTAATATTGTATCTTTTACTGTTTTTAACTTAATTAAATATTTTATTTCATTATATATTTTATTAACTATTTTCATAGTATGAATGACTATTTATTACTAATTTTATATTTTTATATTTTTTAAAGTCAATTTCATTGTAAATATCATGATTTGTATTTACAAAAATTATGTTTGATTTATTTAGTACTTTTTCTAAATCTTCTGTTTCATAATCAAAATCCTTTACATAAGGGTCTGTAAAAAATACTTTTATTCATTTATTAATTAATTCTTTTCAAATATAATATGCGGGAGTTTCTCTCGCATCATCAACATTTTTTTTGTAAGCTATTCCTAATAATCAAACTACAGGTTTTTCTATATTAAGTTTTTTAATATTATCAAGTATTTTTCACACCCACCAATTTGGGATGGAATCATTAATTTTTCTAGCTTCTTTTATTAGTGAATTATTAATTGTATCTTGAGTTAAAAACCATGGATCAATAGCTATACAATGTCATCATACTCATGGACCAGGTTGTAGTATATTTACTCTTGGGTGTTTGTTTGCTAGTTTAATAGCTTCCCATGGGTTAAATCATAATTCATCTGATATAGTAAGTATTTGGTTAGCTAATGCTATATTTATATCTCTATATGTATTTTCAAGTAATTTACATACTTCAGCTGTAGTAATATTAGTAGTATAAATATTTCATTTTACAAATGATTTATATAAATTCTTAGTTTTTTCTTCTGCTTCTTTTGTTAAACCTCAAATAATTCTATCATTATTAACTATTTCACTCATTGTATTACCAGGTATTGCTCTTTCTGGACAATGAGCTAAAAGATATTTTTTTCACGATTTATCTAAAATATTTTTAACTATTTTTTTACATGTATTAGGTGAAACTGTAGATTCTATAATAACCAAATTTCAATCTTTTAAATAACTAGTTATAGATTCTAAAGCAGAAATAATATACTTATTATCACATCTGTTATTATTATGAGGTGTTGGTACTGCAATTATAAATATGTCAGATTCTTCAGGTGTTAATTTAGCAGTTAAATTTCATAACTTTACTGCTTTTTTTAGTTCATCTTCTAATCAAGGTTCTGAAAAAGGAACTTTTCAATTATTTATATCATTTACTTTTTTTTCTATTATATCTACTCAAATAACTTTTTTTCAGTTATTTGCAAATAAGGATGCTGTAGGGATTCACATATACCCTAATCAAATTACACAAATTTTTTCCATTATCAATTTTTTATTAATATATCTAATATTTTAACTGATGTATTTCATTTTCCAAATGGTTTAATTTTCCAATTGAACTTTCAGTTAATCATTTTATCAGTAGTTTTAATTATTTTTTCTCTATCAGATCAGACTAATATATTTCATCAAGTTTCTAAAGATTCAGGTCTTTCAGTGTTGTTTCTAAGAGTAATAGTAGGAATATTCAATATACATGATTCTTCTTGTATTCATCCTGAATCAGTATATATTATTTTTGATTTATTCATTAATTTTATCATATCAAGATATCATAATGGAGCTGTTGTTATAATATTATCTGGAATATTAATCTTATGTTCATTAATTTTTATTTTTGTTCTAGGGTGAATTGTAAATACTATATTAAGTTTAAATATTTTTCATATATCACTTACTCAACTAATAATATTTTTTAGATTATTAATGTTGTCAGTATTTGATGGTCTATGACATGTTAAAATAATGTATTTTTGTTCTTCTAATCATAAATCATTTAAAATATTTGATTTTTCAGCTAATTTTTTATGTTGTAAAATTGCATCAACTATTGTATTTCATACTACTTTTATTTTTTTATTATTTATTCATTCTTTTTTTAAATTATTAGCAGAATTTTCTGTTGGAGCAAATAAATAATCTGATATATGATCAACTATAATTCTATTTGTTTCTTCAGGCATTGTATTATCAAAACTTCTAAGTCAAGCTTCAATATGTCATACTTTTATTTGCATTTTTTTTGCTGCTAATGCTCAAGCTAAAGTTGTATTTGTGTCACCATGAACTAAAACAATATCAGGTTTTTCTTTGAAAAAAACTTTTTCTATTTTTCAAAGCATTTTTCATGTTTGTTCTCAATGGTTTCAAGATCATACTTGTAGATTATATTTAGCTTCTATTATATTTAAATTATCAAAAATTAACTTATCCATTTCTTTACTATAATGTTGATTTGTGTGTATAATAAAATAATCTATTTTTCTTCTTTCAATTTCTCTAATAATAGGAGCAACCTTTATTATTTCTGGTCTGGTTCAAATTACTAATGCTATTTTCATAATTTTTATTTCAATTCTAAACTAAAACAATCAAACTCTATATCACCCTTTTTTCAATAATTAAATCACAACTCTTTTAATTCTTCAGGAGAATACATTTCATCATATACAAAAAGATTTAATCATTTTTCTTTTAATAACTTTGCTAGTGCAAAATTTCTAGAGTGATATAATTCTTTTACTCATTTTCTATAAGTAATACCTTTTACTAAAATACTTACTTCTTTTAAAGGTTTATTTATCTCAAGAGCTTTTAATATAATCTTTTCAGCCCAATAGTTTATCATATCTTCATTTACATCTCTAGAAGTAGATAAAAATTTTCTATAAGATTCTTTATTTGCTTCATCCATTTTTTTAATCAAAAAATGCGGATATACAGGTATACAGTGTCATCCTACTCAAGTGGAAGGAGTATGTATATTACAATACTTATGATTAGCAAACTCTCTAGCTTCATAAAAATCTATGTTAAGTTCTTCTGCTATTTTATATAATTCATTTGCTAAAGCTATGTTGCTATCTCTATAACATCATTCTATTACTTTTATGTATTCTGCTGTTTTAGAATTTTTAACTTTATTTAAATTTGGTATAAATTGAGAATATATAGAATGCACTACTTCAGATGATTTCTCTGATACTCATCAAATTACTTTTGGAAATTCTTCAAATCTAGAAAGACTTACTCAAGTCATAATTCTTTCAGGAGAATATCATAAATAAAAGTCAATTCATTCTAGCATTCAACTTTCTTTTTCTATAATATCTTTTAATCTAGTTTCTGTTGTAGTAGGTGGAAAAGTAGTTTCAAATATTATAGAATCTCATTTTTTTAGATTCTCTCCAATACTTTTAGAAACAATATCTACTATAGAATAATCAGGATTATTATGTTTATCAATAAAAAGTGGTACAATTACAATAAAAACATTTCAGTTTTTTGTTTCTGACCAATCACTTGTAGCAAAAAGTTCTTTTCAACCATGTTTTTTTAAAAGTTCTGCTAATCAAGCTTCTTCTGGAATTGGGTTATTTCAAGAATTTATATAATCACATCTTTTTTGATCTATATCTATTCAAATTACTTCTATTCATTTTCTAGCTATATGAGCTGCTAATGGTAATCCTGCTTTTCCAAGACCAATAACATTTATTTTTGTTATATTCATTTTTTTTAAATAATTAATTTAAACTAATTTTTTTAGAATTTCAATACTATTTTTTCCTGCTTCAAAATCTGATAAGTTTTCAAAAACTCATCAATCTATTGCATTTACATATTCTTCAAGCTCTTCCTTTAGTTGATTTGTTTTTTGGAGGTATTTTTCATCTATCATATAAGAAATATTCATATCTACTCAAGCTTTTGAGAAATATTTACTTGGTTTATGATATATATCTACTTTTCAAGTCATTAAATCTCATATTATTGTTCTATCTTCATAATAAAATTTTATTTCTCTTATTTTTTGTTGTGTTATTCTATTTGCTGAGAGAGTTATATTTGTATTATCTATTTTTAATAATACTGTAGAAGAAGAATTTTCTATATTTTTTCATTTAATTTCAAATTTTTTAGAGTCAAAAAAATAATTAACTAAATCTAAATCATGAATCATTAAATCAGTCGTTACATCTGTATCTCATATTCTATCACTTCAAGGATTATATCTAAAAATTTCTATAAGTTTTGGTTCTCAAGAATTTTTAATTTCAGATTTTAAAAATTTTGAAATAACATTAAATCTTTCTATAAATCAGACAGCAATATGTCATTTATAATCATATTTTTTTATTAAAGAATCAATCTCAACTATTTCTTCATAGTTAGAAACAATAGGTTTTTCTACAAATATATTTTTATTGTTTTTTATAAATATTTCTAAATATGTTTTATGAAATTTAGTAGGTGCTACAATATCTACAAAATCAATATCAGAAATAGAAACTTCTCAAGATATATTTTTTAAATCATCAATATTATTTATATAAACTACTTTATCATTTTTTAATTTAAAATTTTTCGTATCTATATCAAAAGCATAAATTTTTGAAATTTTTTTAATTTGCAACAAATTATTTAAATGAAATTGTCACATTTTTCCTAATCATATTAAAAGTACTTTCATTTTTTTGTGTATTTAATAATTAATTTATTTTAAGATTTCCAGTAAACTATTTCAAATATACTCAATCTCTTCTTTAGTTAATCAAGGATAAATCGGTAGAGAAAAAATATTTTCACATAAGTAATTTGTAATTGGACAAAGCTCACTAGTATATCCTAAATCTTTATAATAAGGTTGTTTATGTATAGGAATAGGATAATGTATAGCAGTAGGAATTCATTTTTCTTGTAATTTTTTTTGAATTTCTTCTCTAGAAATGTTTGCATCTTTTTTTACCAAAAGTGTATATTGGTGAAATACATTCTTTCTATCACTTATTATTTTAGGAAGCTGAACTTTATCTTGATTTTCTAAAATCAAATTATACATTTTTGCATTTTCTATTCTTGATGAGTTGAAATTTTCTAGTTTTGAAAGTTGCACATTTCATATTGCAGCTTGTATATTTGTCATTCTGAAATTATATCATAAAGCCGTGTGATAATATTTTTCTGATTGTCAGTGATTATAAATAAGTTTAGCTTTTTTATAGTGATTTTCATCTTTAAATAATGTTATTCATCATTCTGCTGTTCCCATGTTTTTGGTTGCATAAAATGAAAAACATGAAATATCTCAAAAACTTCAAACTACTTTGTTATGTATCATTGCTCCATGAGCCTGAGCACAATCTTCTATTAATTTTATATTTTTTTGTTTACAATACTCAGCTATTTCTTGTATCTCTTCTATAGGATTTCAAAATAAATGTACAACTATTATTGCTTTTGTATTTGGAGTAATAACTTTTTTAATTTCTTCTAAAGTAATATTGTAAGTTTTTTCACAAACATCTGCAAATATAACATTTGCATTTTGAAATTTTACACAATTAGCTGTGGCAATAAATGTAAAATCAGGCACAATTACATCATCATTTTCTTTTATATCTATAGATTTTAAAGCTAAATCTAAAGCAGTTGTTCAGCTTGTCACACATATTGGAAAATACTTTCCATTTGTTACAAAATCATTAAAATCATTTTCTAACTTTCTTACTTCACTTCACTCAACAATCATTCAACTCTCCATAGTTTTAACTACAGCATCAATTTCTTCTTTTCAAACAGAAGGTTTAAAAAAATTTATTTTCATTTTATTTTATTAATTTATAATTTATTTCAGTTTTTATCAACTTTTCCAACTATTCTTCAAGGATTTCATACTACCAAAGAATATGGAGGAACACTTTTTGTAAGCATAGTTCATGCTCATATAAGAGAGTATTCTCAAATAGTTATTCAGCATTTTATAGTAGAATTTGCTCAAATACTTACACCATTTTCTACAATTGTTTTTGATACTTTATCTTCTCACCATACAAAAGCTCTTGGATATAAATCATTTGTAAATGTTACACTAGGTCATACAAAAACATCATGTCATATTTCCACTCAATTATATATATTTACTGAATTTTGGATTTTTACATTATCTCAAATTTTTGCTTTAGAATCTATGTAAACATTATTTCAAATATTACAATTTTTTCAAATAATAGACTCTGTTCTTATATGTGTAAAATTCCAAATATTTGTTCAATCTCAAATTTGAGATCATTCTTCAATAATTCTGTATTTTGCTTCATTCATAATTTTATTTTTTATCTTAAAAATTAAAAAATAATATAATTAATTATTACAAAAAATCAAAATTAAATTAATGATTTTTTAACTTCTTAACTTCTAAAATAAACCCCCTAAACATACTATAATTAATTCATACAAAAAACAGGAACCAAATTATAGAAAATAAAAATAAAAGTCCAAAACTTTGCCACCTACCTAAATTTTCAAAAAATCATATTCAAAAATAATAAAATCCTAATGCTCAAATTCCTAGTAAAACTATATTTTTTAAAATATTTTTAAATGGAAAATTAACTCTGTATTTTTTTCATAAGGATATTTCACTAAGTACAAAAATTAAAATCCAACCAAAAGCAGTAGCAAGTGCAGCTCAAGCTACTCAAAGGAGTTTTATAAAAACTATATTTAAAATAGCATTAAAAAATATTGCAACTGCTAAAATTTTTACTCTTTCTTTTACTTTTCAAATTCAAGACATTATACTGAAATTTATTTGTAGTAAGAAATTAAAAACTAAAAATAAAATAGAGTATTTTAAGATTGTTCCAGAAGTTAAATATTTTTCTCCAAATAGTATAAAGGCTATTATTTCAGCAAATACAAAGAAAAATATATTAAACATAAGTCATACAGCTACAAAAACTTTTACAAATATTTCTTTTGTGCTTTTTATTTTTTTTATTTCTCATTTACTATAAAGTTCTGAAAAAACAGGAAATAATAAGGCAAATACTGGTCAAATTAACATAAAAGGGACTGTAATTATAGAAAGATAATTTGTGTAATATCAAGCATCAGTTGTTCCTAGTAAATAAATAATCATTTGCATATCTATTTGACTAAGAAGAGTTCCTGCTTGAGCTCAAATAAATACAACTATAGCATAAGAAAATATTTTTTTAAATAAAGCTTTATCCCAAAGTATTTTTTCATTTTTTAGGTATTTTTTATAATATTTAAAATAAAATAAGTTTACTATAAATATTATTCAAATATATAATCAAACAATCCAAGCATAACTATAGTTTTCTAAACTTCATATATTTAAGAAATATAAACTCAAAACAGAAATAAGAATAAAAATCATTCTTATAAATTCTGACACTTTATTTGCAAAAGTATTTTGTGTAGCCATAAAAAATATAGAGAGAATTTGAAAAATATTTATTCATAAGAAATAAAATGCAAATATTTTTAGTACTTTTATTGCTTCTAAACTTTTAAAATAGTTATTTGCTATAAAATCTGCTCAAAAAAAGAAAAATAAAGCTATAGTTATTCAACTTATCATTTGAGCTAAGAATGCAAAAACAAGTATAGTTTTTACTTTATCATACCTTTTTTCTGTTATAAATTTTGGTATAAAATAATTAATACTTTCACTCATTCCGAGGTCATTGTAAGCTGAAACTAAAGTTATCAAACTTATTATTCAGTATAAAATACCAAGTTCACTTACAGAAATTTCTCCTGAAATTATTATTTTGATTATATATCAAATTGGAGCAATAATAAAAGAAAAAAGGTATAACCAAAAACCTTTTTTTAAAAATTTTTCAGATAATGTTTTATGTTGGTCAATCATGAAAGTTAGTAGAAAGTTAAAAGTTAACTAGTTAAAAGTAGTTTAAAAATCTTTGAGATTATAAGATTTTTTTTAAAATTTACAAATTGTTTTAGAAAATAAAAAGAGATGTTTTTGTAAAAACATCTCTACTTTATACTTTT
>PDWI01006794.1_pt1 | contig 14239 bp, 14 predicted proteins | sample 1430891 | NCBI WGS metagenome assembly PDWI01 (sample SAMN01162508, study PRJNA174530) | Oral metagenome, whole genome shotgun sequencing project. | biome: Marine environment; feature: Marine mammal; material: Swab sample of the gingival sulcus; isolation source: swab sample of gingival sulcus...
TAACACTATAAAGCACAGCTCCTGCTGCATGTTTGGCAACTTTGCCGATATCAAAAAATTCCTCTTGGTTATTTACTTGTATGGAACATTTCATCTTTATTCTTCTCCTGTATTGGTTTCTTTTTTAAATGCTAAATAATGCTTGGAACTCTCAAGCATCTTTTTTATCTCTTCATCGTCTATTTCCTCTTTATTTTCATAGTAAAAATCAGTATCTACAAAATGGTCAACATGATAAAGTGTAAAAATATCATCAACCGATGTTTCAAGATGTGATTGTAGATTTGTTGGCAGTATGGGAACTGCAAAAAATACACTGTGAGCTTTTGCATTAATCGCAGTTTTAATGGCAGTTAATGCACTTAGTCCCGTTTCACAACCCTCATCTAAAAGCAACACCCTTTTTCCTTCTAGCAAGCCTATCAGTTCACCTTTTTTATATTTATAAACTTTTTTTAAGATTTGTTCTTCATATTTTCTGTGAGCCTCTCCATAAATATACTCTTCATGTACTTCAAAAGAATTTATAAGATTTTCGTGCATCACAATCTCTTCGAGCTCACTTACCATTGCAATTGGGTCTGTTTGATTATTTGGTGAGTAGATTGGTTCTAAAAATAGTATGTCAAAATCTAATTTTAATTTTTGAGCCAAAATTTCAGCCATAAAAATACTATGAAAAGATATGGCAACGATTAGCCAATTTTCCTCTTGCATCTGTTCACTTGGCAAATGTTCAGCTAACTTTTCGCTTGCATCTTGTAAATTTTCAAAAAATTGCATTTTTTGCTCTATATTTTCACCCATAATTTACCTTAAAAATCTATACTCAGCTCCACCAATAGGAAAAAGTTTAAAACCTACATAAAAGGTTTTTTTATCTATCCCTCCGCTCCCAATACTAGTTAGCTTAGGGTCTGTCTCTTCTTTATATGCTAAGGTGTAACTCCAACACTTTTTGGCTAGTTTCATTCCAATTTGCCATGAGTTTGAATAATCCTTATTTAAATCATAATTTATCGAACCAAAGTATGACAAAAAATTATTATATTTTAGCTTAAATTTAGCTAATATCATATTGTGTTTTATGCTATTTGTGTCATTTTTGTAAGTATGAATAAAATCTAGCTTCATTTTGTCATTTTTTAAATGAGCAGATGTCTGAATTTTAGATATTTTTTTATTTTTATACGAGTAGTACAAATCATTTTCCACATAGTTATCTTGGTCAAAATAGTAAGCAAAATCATGCTCTAAATCTTCATAATTATACTCATTTTTTTCTAAGTTAAATACTTGTTGAAAACCATGTTTTATCTTCTTTTCTCCATTTAAATTATAAAAATACTGATCAAATTTCAATCCCAACATCTCTTTGTCATCATTAGTTTTTAAAAAGTCTTCTCTTATCTGTCCTTGTTTAAAACTCGGAAGTATGTAATCTAATTTAAACTGCATTATATGATAAAAGTTTGAGTAGGGTTTTGATATATCTGAAAAAAATGAGATTTTGTGGAAATTTTTTGCATAAAAATCACTGGTTTTTTTATTGTGGCGATATTTTATTCCTGTAAGATATATATTTTCTGAAATAGAAAAATTTAAAAATTTATGAAAAAAGTTTGTATAAAATGTAATTGGCAAATTTGCTTTTAACTGCTCAGCTCCTACCCCTTTTTGTCTTGTAAAATTGTGGTATTTCATATCAAATGAATATAGCATATTTGGCATAAGAATTGCATCTAAATAGTGATGATATTGTACAGCTGGAAGTTCTTGGAGTGTTGTTGTGTTGCTTACTTTTTTTGTATCAATATGATATTTTGCATAAATTCCTCCAAAATGTTTATCACTATTTATATAATAATTTAACTTTGAGGTGACCAGACTTTCATATTCGGCATTATTATCTTTTTTTAAGTTTAAATAGTCAATATCGTTTAGCAAAGTTGCATTAAATAGTAATCCATCATCAACTTCTTTTGATAAAAAATCTTCTAAAATTTTTGTATTTTTATAATGTATTTCTAAACCCTTATGCACCCTATTTTGTAATTTTTCAGTTTGTTTATAGCTTTTTTTACTCTTAAAAATACCTGCACTTATACTCCCTTTTGAATAAGGGGTATCAACAAACCGAAAAGTATTATAAATACCAACTCCTCTTTTTGCTCTAATTTGTGGGGTTATCTGTAAATCCCACCAATCTTGTTTTGCAATATAAAATGGTTGCATAAAAATAAATCCATCATTTCTCCCATATCCAACAATAGGATTTAAAAGTCCAGTAGTTCTTGTTTTATTTGTCGATATTCCAAAATATGGGAGGTATAAAATAGGTGTATCTTTTATGTAAAATGTTACATTTTTTAAATGTAAAAATTTTGTTTTTTTATTATATTTTCCACTTTTAAATGCAAATGACCAGTCAGGATTTTGCACATTACAACTTGAAGTTATAGAGTTTTTAATTTTATAATATCTTTTATCGCTACTTGCTTTTTGGCACTCTAGCCAAACTTTACTCTTTTGTTCATATGTAAAAAATGGAGTAAATTTACCTTGTTTTTCATATAAATTTATTTTTGCATAATTGCTTTTTACTGCATCATTAATATCTTTCATAAAATTGACATTTTCAAACAGCTCCAAATCTCCATTTTCTTGGTTATAAATAGCTTTTTTAGCTGTTATCAAATACTCTTGGCTATAAACCAAAATATCTCCACTAGCAACTATTAGATTGTTTTGTTTTGTTATGGACTGGGCCAAAAGTTCAATATTTTGAGTTTTTGCATACAAAAAAGATAGCGTCATTAAAACACAAAAAATGAGTTTAGGCATTTATGACCATCGTTTTTGCTATCTTATCATGTAAAGTTTGCCTATTTTTATCAAACAGCCCTAATACAAATCCTAAAAAAAATATCCACTCGCTAATAATTCTCCCGCAAGCTCTTAAAAATGACACCGAAAATGATGGTTTAAAACCATTTATATCTATCACTTTTATTTTTAGCATAATTTTACCAAGACTTGCACCATAAAACCAAACAAAAAAGCTTTGATATACGATTTTTAAAGCAATCATTGGCATTAAATGACTATTTATTAAAATAATAATCTCTTCAAAACTTTTTGCATTTAATATTTGATTGTAAAGAATTATCATAAATAAAATTGATATTAAAAAATCGTCAATCAAAAATGCAAATATTCTTGACTGTATAGAGGATAGAGTAATGCCTTGGTTTGGTAAATTTTCATCTGTCATTAGTAAACTTTCCCAAATTTAAAAATATCTTACTCTCTTGTACAACTGTTAGTATTATCATTTCCTCTCCGTAGTAAGGGTAAGCCCAGATAGCCGTTCCGAAATTAGCTGTGGCCTTAATTAGCCAACGATGTGGATAGGATAATCTTTTAGGCTACAATTTCTCGCTTCGCTAAAAGCTCAAACGAAATCACAGACACACCAGATATATACGACTTCTCCACGAATACTGATTGTTAGACCCTCTGATATACGGTTGTCGAACTACACAGGCTTACTTAAAAACAATTATAATATATTTTAGCTTAAAATATAATGTATCAGTCCGCCACTTATAGCACTCTATAGCCAAATTCACTGAAATTTTAAAAACTGTCAATAGAAATAAGGATTTTAGAGATAATACTCCAAATACTAAGGGTTTGAACAAAAAAACTTGTCAATGACAATACAAAATAAGATATAACAATGCAATTTAAGACTAAATTAAGCAAAATAAGGCAATATAAAAGTCATTAAAACCCATATTTATGGGCTTTTAAAAAAGATATAATGGTGGAAGTGTGGGGTGTCGAACCCCAGTCCAAAAATAGAACAAAATAGGCGTCTACATGTTTAGCAAGTGTGATTGGATTCATTTAGCGTCGCACACACTCCGAAACTAAGCTAAACTAAGGCTTGAGTCTCGAAAATCATTCAGCCACGATGATTTTCAAAGTCATTTATTTTGTTATTAGCCTTGATTTGCCATAGTTAATGACACCTATGACACAAGACCTCCAAAGTTAGTTAAACTTACGCAGCTTTAGCGTAAGCTGGAGCGTAATCTGTATTGTTTGCGTTTAATTTTAAACTGACAGTTTATCGTTTTATCAAGAACGACATGCAGCCTTATCCCACTCTACTCCTGTCGAAGCCAAGTCACTCCCATTGTGTAAAAGCAAATTTTACACAAAAGTATACAATTTGTCAAGGAAAAATTTATTTTCTACATAAAAGTAGAATTTATATTATCAAAATTTCACTTTTTAATCTCTTTTTAAGAAGATATATTATACTATCAAACTAGCAATTTAGGATAAAAACTATCTTAATTAAAAACTTTTGCATTTTTGATGCAAATTCGGAGAAAAAATGAGAGTATATTTAGACAATAATGCAACGACTATTATTGACCCAAAAGCTTATGAGGCGATGAAACCTTATATGCAAGACATGTATGGCAATCCAAACTCGCTTCATCAATTTGGCAGTGAAACTCACCCAGCTTTAAGAGAGGCTATGGATATACTTTATGAGGGCATTAATGCAAGAGATGAAGACGACATCATAATCACATCATGTGCTACTGAGAGTATAAACTGGGTTTTAAAAGGAGTTTATTATGACCTTATTTATACAGGCAAAAAAAAGCGCATTATCACAAGCCAAGTGGAGCATCCAGCTGTTACTGCAACTTGTAAGTTTTTAGAACATCTTGGTGCCGAAGTTACATATTTGCCAGTAAATAACAATGGAGTTATCGAACTTGATGAACTTGAGAGTGCCTTAGATGAAGATGTGGCACTGGTTTCTATCATGTGGGCAAATAATGAAACAGGTATGATTTTTCCAGTAAAAGAGATTTCAAAATTATGTAAAAAATTTGGTTCATTATTTCACACAGACGCCACACAAGCTACAGGTAAAATTCCAATAGATGTCCAAGATGTAGATGTGGATTTTTTGAACTTTTCGGCTCACAAATTTCATGGTCCAAAAGGGGTTGGCGGACTTTTTATCAAAAATTCTATGCCACTTACTAGTTTGTTTCATGGTGGCGAGCAGATGGGCGGACGCAGAAGCGGAACTTTAAATGTAGCAGGTATTGTTGGTATGGGAGTTGCACTTAAAAACTCTATTGCCCATTTTGATGAAGAAAAAAATCTAAAAATTTTACGCGATAAGCTTGAAGATGAGCTTTTAAAACTTCCAGATGTTTTTATAGTTGGCACAAAAGATGAAAGAATACCAAATACAATACTAGCAAGCATTAAAGGCATTGAAGGTGAGGCTATGCTTTGGGATTTAAACAAGCATGGCATTGCAGCAAGCACAGGAAGTGCGTGTGCTAGTGAGGCTTTAGAATCTAACCCTGTTATGGAGGCTATTGGCGCTGATGCGGACTTAGCTCACACGGCTCTTAGGCTTTCGCTTTCAAGATTTACTACAAATGAAGAAATTGATTATACGATAGATGTTATAAAAAAAGCAGTGCAAAGATTAAGAGCAATATCAAGCACATACTCTTATGCTCCTAAAGGGCATAAGAGCGGACTTTAAAAAGGAAAAAATATGGCAAAAAATGATTTAATTGGTGGCTCAATATGGGAAGAATATAGCCAAAAAGTACAAGATTTAATGAATAACCCACAAAATATGGGTGAAATTACAGAAGAAGAAGCACAAAAAAGAGGAGGCAGACTTATAGTTGCCGATTTTGGAGCTGAAAGCTGTGGAGACGCTGTTAGACTTTACTGGTTAGTTGATGAAAAAAGTGATGTCATTATGGATAGTAAGTTTAAATCTTTTGGTTGTGGAACGGCTATTGCGAGTAGTGATACTATGGCAGAACTTTGCAAGGGTAAAACTGTTGATGAGGCAGTAAAGATAACAAATATAGATGTTGAGTTTGCTATGCGTGATACCCCAGAAACTCCAGCTGTGCCACCTCAAAAAATGCACTGTTCTGTTATGGCTTATGATGTTATAAAAGCAGCAGCAGCTCAATATAAAGGCGTAGATGCTGAGAGTTTTGAAGATGAAATCATCGTTTGCGAGTGTGCGAGAGTGAGTCTTGGAACCATTAAAGAGGTTATAAAACTAAACAATCTTAAAAGCGTAGAAGAGATTACAAACTTCACAAAAGCTGGAGCATTTTGCAAATCATGTATAAAGCCTGGCGGGCATGAAGAAAAAGAGTACTACTTGGTGGATATTTTAGCTGAAGTAAGGGCTGAAATGGATAAAGAAAAGACACTAGATAAAAATATCGTTGGCGATTTTGAACACATGACTGTCATTAGACAGCTTAAAGTCATAGAAAAAACCCTTGATAGCGAAATCCGACCAATGCTTATGATGGATGGTGGGGATATGGAGATTATCGACATCCAAAGTAGCGATGAAAATATCGATGTCTACATAAGATATTTAGGCGCATGTAGTGGCTGTGCGAGTGGTTCTACTGGTACTCTTTATGCCATAGAAGATGTGCTTCGTTCTGAAATTTCTTCTAAAATTAGAGTTCTACCAGTTTAATCAATAAGTAAATACCATAAACAAATATAAAGTATCAGATTGTGAATATTTTTTGTGAAATTGTAGTTGGCTACTATGAATAAAAAATATTTGCAAGGTGGTGCTTTTATATTTCATAGTATCATTAGTAACTAAAAATATAAGTATTATATTGATTTTATTTTTTTAAGCCATTCATTTAAAGTTTTTTCGAATCCTATATTTTTAGAGTGGTAGAATGTTAAATCTTCGCTTAAGTATTTTTGCTCAACCCAACCATTAAAATCATGCGGATAAAGATACTCGTTTGAGCCTTTTTTTAAATGTTTTGGCACTGTTAGCTTATTGGTGTTTTTAACAAAATCTAAAGCACTATTTATGGCTCTATATGCACTATTTGATTTTGGGCTAGACGCAAGGTAAATAGCACATTGAGAGAGAATTATTCTAGCTTCTGGATATCCTATATGTAAAACTGCTGTTAGGGTTGAAGTAGCTAGATTTAGAGCATTAGGATTTGCATTTCCTATATCTTCACTTGCAAAAATAACCATTCTTCTCGCTATAAAATCGCAACTTTCTCCACCATCTATCATTCTAGCTAGATAGTAAATCGCAGCATTTTCATCGCTTCCACGCATACTTTTTATAAATGCACTTATCAAATCATAATGAGTGTCTTTACTGCTAACTCCATCTTTTAACGCATTAGCTCTTAGATTTTTTAAAATTTCAAGAGTGATATTTTTGCTAATTTTACAAGAGTATTCAAGCAGATTTAACATCGCTCTTGCATCATTTGAGCTTGAGTGGATAAGGTATCGCCTCGCTTCTTCCTCTAAGCTTATGTCCTCTTTTTGTATCACAAAATTTAAAATATTCTCCATTGCCCTACTGTTAAGTGGCTTAAACTCAAAAAGCATACTTCTTGAGCGAATTGCACCACTTAATACATGATAAGGATTTTCAGTGCTTGCTCCAATGATTATGGCTTGATGATTTTCCATAGGCAAAAGTAAAACTTCTTGTTGATTTCTTGAAAGCCTGTGGACTTCATCTATAAAGATAAGAGGTTTTATAAGTGAATTTTCATAATTTTTAAAAATTTTTCTTACATCTTCGATTTTTAAACTTGTGGCATCAAAGCTAAAAAAAGGCATTTGTAAACTATTTGAGACGATTTTTGCTAAAGTGGTTTTACCTGTGCCTGCAGGCCCAAAAAACATGCAGTGAGGTAGTGAATTTTTTTCTAACAAAATCCTAAATGGAGCATTTTTTGCTGTGATATGCTCTTGACCATACATCTCATCTAATGTTTTTGGTCTATAATTTAGTGCAAAATTCATCAATTTCCATCAAAATACACTAATGCGCTTCCCCAAGTAAGTCCGCCACCAAAAGTATCAAATAGTATCAAATCACCGTTTTTTATCTTTTTCTCTTCGTATGCGTCATTTAATGCCATTGGAATTGATGCTGCGGAAGTATTACCATATTTTTGCACGGTTAAAATGGTTCTTTGGACTGGAAACTTTAATTTTGTTCTTACTGATTCAATTATTCTAAAATTTGCTTGATGAGGGATAAAGAAATCAACATCATCAGCTTTTAGTGTATTATTTTTTAGAATTTGTTTTGCATCATTGGCTAAAGTATTTACAGCTATTTTAAAAACTTCATTACCTGACATTTTTATAAAATTTAATTTTTTTTCTAAAACTTCTTTGGAGCAAGGATTTACAGAACCACCACCAGGGGTTATTAAAAGCTTACTTAGCTTACCGTTTGAATTGGTTTGCACATCTAAAATAGATTTTTTCTTGTCATTAGTTTGTCCGATAACACAAGCTCCAGCCCCATCACCAAAAAGTATACAAGTACCTCTATCTGTATAGTCCACAAATGAACTTATCTTTTCAGCACCTACTATGAGGATATTTTTATAAGTATGTGACTCTATAAAAGCTTTTGCAAGGTTTAAAAGATATACAAAACCACTACACGCACTACTTATATCAAATGCGGGTTTGTTGTGAATACCTAACTTATGAGAAATGACAACAGCAGTTGAAGGCATAGTTAGATAGTCTGGACTTAAAGTAGCACAAATAACACAATCAATATCTTTTGGTCTAAGATTGGCTCTTTTTAAGGCTATTTTACTAGCATTTACGCCTAAGTCGCTTGTTGCTTCATTTTTATCCGCAATTCGCCTTTGGCTTATACCAGTGCGTTTTTTAATCCATTCATCGCTAGTATCAACAATTTTTTCCAAATCAGCATTGCTTAAAATTTTTTTAGGCACATAAGCACCAATTGATTTAAGACTTGCGTACATATTTTTCCTTTAAATATTTTTACTAGCAAAAAAAAGATTTTACAAGATAAATCAATACCATTTTTTTGTCAAATGCAACATCAAAACATTACTAAAAGTAGTCTGGCTTTTTTTGCAAAAAAAACTAAATATTTAAAATCACTTATCTTGACTAAATTGTGCTAAATGTTTAACAATATCTTCATTTGTATTGGAATTTGCAAAATTTATCGCTTGGAAGATAGCATTTTTAATGGCCTTTGCGTTACTTTTTCCATGACTAATGATAGCACAACCGTTTATGCCAATAAGTGGCGCACCGCCATATTCAGCATAATCAACTTTGGTTTTTAACTGTTTAAATACATTTTTCATAAACATTGAGCCTAAAATCGCAAGAGGGGATTTTTTAATATTTTGCTTCATGATTTTAGAGACAGATTCAGCAACACCTTCACTGGTTTTTAAAACAATATTGCCAATAAATCCATCGCAAACAACAACATCAACGCTTCCATCAAAAATGTTATTTCCCTCTACATTTCCAATGAAACCATCAAGACCTTTTAAAAGCTTAAAAGCTTCTTTGTTTGTCTCATTGCCCTTGCTCTCTTCTTCACCATTTGATAAAAGTCCGATTTTTGGGTTCTGTTTTTTCAAAACATCTCTTGCGTAGCTTTCTCCCATTACGGCAAATTCAAATAGATGATTGCTTTTACAATCCACATTTGCACCCACATCTAAAACCAAAGTGGAGCTTTTTTTACAAGTTGGCATTAAGGTTGCGATTGCAGGTCTTGAGATGCCTTTTAATCTTCCTATTTTTATGGTTGCAAGTCCCATAGTTGCACCGCTGTGTCCAGCTGAAACTATTCCATCAGCCTCTTTGTTTGCAACTAACTCAACCGCCTTATAAATGGAGGTTTCTTTTCTTTTTAGTGCCAACGATGCTGCTTCTTCCATACCAAACACTTCACTTGCATGAACTATATCTATGTAAGAGAGATATTTTTGTGGTATTTTACCCTTTAAAACCTCTTCATCACCTACTAACTTCGCATTAAACTTAACTTCATTTAACGCAAGAGTCAACCCATCAATTATCGGGTCGGGGCCAAAATCCCCGCCCATTGCATCAATTGATATTGTTATCATTTAATATTAATATTCGCCTGTTGTAGTATTTGCTCTATGAGGCATCTTCCATGAACCGTCTTTATCTTTTACGGGCTTTGCAAGTTTAATTTTATAGTGAGTTCTTCTTTTTAATCCTTGAGTTTTACTCACTCTTCTCTTTGGTACTGCCATTTTACATTCCTTTTATTAATTTTTACAATTTTCACAATAAAAATAATCAAACCTAATGGCTTCAAATTCACTAGTGAAAATCTCATCAAAATCCACTTTGCCATCAAAAAATTCGATTAAATTTATAAGTTCGTCATTTAAAGGTTTCGCAACTCCATTGCTAACCAAAACTTCAACATCTTCATCTATTTTAAGACAAAATTCATCTCCACATCTATCACATAAATGAGGAGTTTGTCCAAATATTCTACCACTGCATTTTACTAAATCCCTGCCAACACTTCTAGCAGTAAAAGAAAATTCGACCCCATCTTTTTGTAATGATGCTTTAAAAACATCTTTACTTAAAGATAAAAAATCTTTTTTCATGAGATTTAGCAAATCTCCTTTTTAGCAAAGAAAAATTCGATCTCTATTTTAGCATTTTCTAAGCTATCACTTCCATGAACTGCATTTGCATCAATATTTTGTGCAAAATCAGCTCTTATAGTGCCTTCTTCTGCTTCTTGAGGATTAGTCGCTCCCATAAGCTCACGGTTTTTAGATACTGCGTTTTCGCCTTCTAATACCATCACAACCACAGGGCCACTTGTCATAAAATCAACTAAATCAGCAAAAAATGGTCTTTGCTTATGAACTGCATAAAAAGATGCAGCTTCTGTTTCGCTAAGTTGGATTTTTTTCATTGCAGCAATTCTTAAATCATTTGTTTCAAATCTGCTTACAATTTTACCTATAACACCCTTGCTTACCGCATCTGGCTTTATGATTGATAATGTTTGTTCTACCATACTAATTCTCCTATAAACAATAAAGCTTGTGATTATAGCAAAAAATTAAAATAAAATCAAAATTTTACAATATTAAAGCTTTTATAAGCATTATTTTAGTAAATTTAACCCTTTAAAATATTATAAAATTATATACTAAAATGGATAAAGTAGTGGATATTAAAAACAAAAACATAGAGCAATTAGAAAAATTATGCGAAGAGATTAGACAAAAAATACTTCAAACTGTAAGCAAAAATGGTGGTCACTTAAGCTCAAACATCGGTGCAGTTGAGCTTATTGTGGCAATGCATTATGTTTTTGATAAGGATAAGAGTCCATTTATATTTGATGTAAGCCACCAAAGCTATACCCATAAGCTTTTAACTGACAGATGGGAAGATTTTGATACTCTGCGTCAGTTTAATGGTCTTAGTGGCTATACAAAACCGAGTGAAAGCGAGTATGATTATTTTATAGCAGGGCATAGCTCCACTTCTGTATCTTTGGCAGTAGGTGCTGCAAAAGCATACAAACTAAAAGGTGAAGATAGGGTTCCAGTTGCTGTTATTGGTGATGGGTCGATGAGTGCTGGTATGGTTTATGAGGCATTAAATGAGCTTGGTTTTAGAAAATATCCAGTTATTATCATTTTAAATGACAATGAAATGAGCATTTCAAAGCCAATCGGTGCTATTAGTAAATATTTATCTCAAATTATGGCTGGAAAATTTTATCAAAAATTTAAAGATACAGTCGAACTTGGACTTAGCTATTTTCCAAAAGATTTAGCTTATATGGCAAAAAAATTCGAAGAGGGTTTTAAACTTATAACTCCAGGTATGCTTTTTGAAGAGCTAGGACTAGAATACATCGGCCCAATAGATGGACACAATGTAAAATCACTAATCGATACTTATAAAATAGCCCTTGAGCTTAAAAAGCCTGTCATTATCCATGTGCAAACGTTAAAAGGAAAAGGCTACGAAAAAGCAGAAGGTCAACATGCAAGTTGGCATGGAGTTGGACCATTTGATTTAAAAAGTGGAAAACTTAGCAAAAAATCTTCAGCTAAATCTGCTACGGCAATTTTTAGTGAAGTTTTGCTAGATTTAGCAGATAAGCATAAAAATATAGTTGGGGTTACTGCTGCGATGCCAAACGGTACAGGGCTTGATGCGTTGATAGAAAAATATCCTGAGCGTTTTTGGGATGTGGCAATAGCAGAACAACACGCAGTTACTTCCATGGCAGCTATGGCAAAAGAGGGATTTAAGCCTTTTATTGCGATTTATTCTACATTTTTACAGCGTGCTTATGATCAGGTTATTCATGATTGTTGCATTTTAAATCTTAATGTTGTATTTGCCATAGATAGAGCGGGGATTGTAGGAGAAGATGGTGAAACTCATCAAGGAGCATTTGATATTAGCTACCTTAACGCTATTCCAAATATGACTATTTTAGCTCCAAGAAGTGAAGCTAATATGAGAAAAGTGATGGAATATACCTATAAGCATAACGGACCGTGTGCTTTTAGATACCCAAGGGGATCTTTTAGCATAAATAATGACACTATAAAGGATATTGAATTTGGAAAAGGTGAGATTTTAGAGAGTGGCGAAGATATTGCTTTTATAGGATTTGGTCAAGGTGTCGGAAAAGCAATAGAAGTCAAAAAGATGCTTGAAGGCAAATTAAATCCCGCTATAATTGATTTAGTTTTCATAAAGCCACTTGATGAAAATTTACTCAAGAATTTGACAAAAAAATACAAAAAATGGTATATTTTTAGTTCTTCAGCTAAAAAAGGCGGAGTTGGAGATATATTATGTGCTTGGCTCATTAAAAATGATGTAAGAAATATTTTACTTGAAAGTTTTGAGTATGAAGATGAGTTTATAGCTCACGGAAACACAAGCGAAGTGGAAAAAGATTTAAAACTCGACTCGCAAAGCATAAGTAAATACATTTTAGAACAGTAAATATTTTACTATAACAATAAGTGAATTTATGTAACACTAAATGTTTTTTTTGCGAAAAATAATAAAAATTCTCGTTATTTAAAAGTTTTATCAGACTTTTATGCTATAATAAATTTTATTATTTAATTATAATTTTACATTAGAAAGGAGGATATATGGATTATTTACAAATATTAAAAAATAAAAATTTAAAAGCAACACCACAAAGAATAGCTATTTTAAAATCACTTGGAAAACATACTCATCCAAATATTGATGAGCTTTATGAAGATATTAAAAAAGATTTCCCCTCGGTTTCCCTTGCAACTGTATATAAAAATGTCAATACACTAGAAGATGAAAATCTCATACGAAAAGTGAGCGTTCCAAACGGGAAGTCAAAATATGATATTTTTATTCATCCCCATATTCACATAGTATGCAATAGTTGTCAAAATGTTTTAGATATACCGTACTGCGATGAGCTAGATGTTTATCAAAAAAGTATAGAAAAAAATATACGAAATGAAGTTGCATCAATAGATATCGTGGCACATACAAATAGTTGCAGTATGTGTTTATGATAAATATAATTGCTAAAATATTTCTTTAGTAATACATTTTACAAATTTTACTTAAAAATTTATACAGATATCATCAATTTTATAAATCGAGAATAAAAAAAGAATAAAAATTACTTTTTTTATTCTCAATATTGCTATTTTAATGATAATATAATAATTGAAATGCTATAGTGTTGCATAAATTCAATTAGAGGAGATAAAAATGGCAGTAAAAATTACAGATACCTGTATCGCATGTGGAGCTTGTATAGACGAGTGTCCAGTAGAGGCAATAGTTGACGATGAGGAGAACCCAACAGGAGAAGATACTTATTTTGTTTATGCTGATAAGTGCGTTGAGTGTGTAGATCACAATGACGAACCAGCATGTGCTAGTGCGTGTCCAACCGAGGGTTGCATTGTTTGGAGTGAAGTGGTAGATGGAAAACCAAGCAAGAGTGATATTGGTGCTGATTTAAGAGATGGCACTGTAGCTTGTGTTGAGTAAAATTTGCAAAATAAAAATAATTTGGCTATACTTACAGTCAATTTAAAAAGAAAGGTGGTGAGAGTGAATGCCAGGAATTAAATTACATCCTAACGAGTCTTTTGATGAGGCTTATCGTAAGTTTAAAAAACAAACTGACAGAAACTTAATCGTAACAGAAGCAAGAGCTAGAAAAAATTTCGAACCAATGACTGAAGTTAGAAAAAAACAGAAGATCAATGCTAAGAAAAAAATGCTTAAGCGTCTTTATATGTTA
>PDWI01006795.1_pt1 | contig 14238 bp, 13 predicted proteins | sample 1430891 | NCBI WGS metagenome assembly PDWI01 (sample SAMN01162508, study PRJNA174530) | Oral metagenome, whole genome shotgun sequencing project. | biome: Marine environment; feature: Marine mammal; material: Swab sample of the gingival sulcus; isolation source: swab sample of gingival sulcus...
ATTTCTATCCCATTTATCTGTACTGATAAAGACGGACAACCTAAAAACTTGGATGAAAGTCTAAGTAGAGCAAAATATGAAGAATTGGTGAAAGATTTGTTGAGACAAGTAAAAGAACCGGTTTTGAAAGCGGTTGAAGATAGTGGATTGTCTACGAACGAGATTGATAATATTATCTTAGTTGGAGGATCTACCAGAATGCCTGCGATCAAAGATATCGTAAAAGAAATCTTCGGGAAAGAAGGAAAATCTACCGTTAATCCTGATGAATCTGTTGCACAAGGTGCTGCTATTCAGGGTGGAATTATCAAAGGAGATGTAAAAGATATCTTGTTGCTCGATGTGACTCCACTTTCACTTGCGGTTGAGGTTGAAGGAGGACTTGCGCATGTGATGATTCCGAGAAACACAACCATTCCTGCAAAAAAATCTAATATTTATACGAATGCGGTTGATAATCAGTCTGCCGTGACCGTACATGTGGTACAAGGAGAGAGAGAATTTGCAAAAGATAATAAATCATTAGGAATGTTCAACTTGGAAGGAATTCCTGCGATGAGAAGAGGACAAGCGCAAATTGAGGTGACGTTTGACATTGATGCGAATGGAATCATGAATGTTGCAGCGAAAGAAAAAACTACTGGAAAAGAACAAAAAGTGACAATCCAAGGAGCTACAAACCTTTCTGATGAAGAGATCGCAGCAGCAAAAGAAAACGCAGAAAAATTTGCAGAAGAAGACAAGAAAAAGAGAGAACTTGTTGAATCTAAGAATAGACTAGAACAACTTACCTACCAAATGGAAAACTTGAAAGAGGAAAACAAAGATAAACTTCCAGAAGAAGAGATGAAAACGATTGATAAGCTCATTGCAGAAGCGAAATTATTGAAAGAAAAAGATGATGCAACTAAAGAAGAAATTGATAAAGAAATCAAAAGAATGACCCAAGAATTCCAGACGCTTTTGCAAAAATATCAAGCACAAACGCAAAATACTGGAGGAAACCCTGATGAAGAAATTGAAGACAAATCAGGAGATAAAAAATGAGGAAAAGATGAAGGTGAGGTTATTGAAGCAGAATAAGAAAAATGATGGGTAATTATTAGTGATTAATAATTAATGAGGAAGGTCCCCCTTTGCTAAGGGGGATGTCCCGCTTTGCGGGACAAGGGGTTTCTGTTTATAAAACCCACCGGTTTCACTTTGTTCAACCACCTCCCTTCAAAAGGGAGGCATCTTAGAATACTCCTCTGAATAATAAAAGAAATAGAACTACTACTCTTCACGGGGTGGTAGTTTTTTTTCTTGCAATAATCTTCAGTTTATATATAGTCTATATCGTAAAAATATTTTATATCGCACTTTTTATAATGAAAAAAATAATTTTAAGTTTACTGTTAATAATGGGACTAAGTTGATGTAGCATTACTCAGCAAGTCATAGAAACACCTAACACAGATAATGATATAACCATAATCCAAACTGAAGAAACGTTATCTTGAAAGGTAGACTTAAAAGTAAAATTATCAGAAAACCTTTATCGAAATACTCAAGATAAATATCTCTATTATATTGAATCTAACAATACTGTTAGAAAAGTTTCAGATATTGCTTTTGATGAATATCTTTGATGATCTTATTTCAGAAAAGGAGATACTATTTACGTTCATAAATATACGATCCCTCTCATTTGATGAGAAGTATTAGCTATTTCTTGAGCTGATATAACAAGTTTCAAAGTTTATGATAAAAATTATGCTTATGACAACAAAGGAATCTATATTGATAACATCTTTACTTCAAAATTATGAAATACAATAGATACTATAGAAGTATATGATCATGGCCTTTTGAAAATCAACAATATTTGGTGTTACTATCATAATTTGAATGAACAAACAATTCATGTTTTTGATACCTTACCACAAGAAACTCAATTCATTACTTGATCAGTATTATATAATCCCGTTGATAACACTATTTATTCTATACTTGATGGAAAACAATTAGGAAAAATAGATATCACAAATCGAAAAGAAATAAAAGATACAACACTCCCAACTGATGGAAAAGACTGAGCATATTACTATTATAGTGACAATAAACATAATATTTTTAGATTTACTACCAGTCATTTTGACGGCTCACTCCAAAACATTGAAAATATTAATAACAGTATACAGTAGATTGTGAATAGAAAAAATATAAAAGATATTAATAAAAAATACAAATAACTACTACTCTTCACAGGGTGGTAGTTTTTTTCTTGCAATGTTTCTGTAAAATAATTAGCAAACAAAGAAACACTTGCAATCTCTTAGAAATTTACTATACACTATACTGTATATAAATCATAGTATTTAAGCATAATATTTTTTATTTTTCTAATAACCTATAATTCTAATGAGAAGAAAACATTCATTTTCAGAAAAAGTAGTAGCATTATCTCAAAAATTTTTAAGATTTACAAAAGGACAAAAGACTTTCATTCTATATTTAGCGATATTAACATTTTCTTTACTACTATTCCCTATCATCTCTATTGATGCTATCTGAGAATGATCAGGATCAAGCATATGGCTATTATCAGGTACATTCTTTAAGACTTCACTTTTTATATTTAGTATCTTAGCAATTCTCATCTGACGAAATACAAGCTTTAGATTCAAAAATTTAATGATTAGATATTTCGGATTTAGAAATGATGATAATCTAATAAATTTCTTCTTACTACGAAGTATGTCTATCGTATTTATCGGAGTAACAGAATCTATAACCCTCACAAATGTCTTAAGTACAGGTATTAAACTTACAGGATTTGCAATATTTATAGAAATCATACTTTTGATCGGACTATTACTCAATCTATGGTTTGTACTAAAATCTGCACAAATAAACGGAAAAAAAGCAAAAATCATAACAACACAAGATCATGATCTCAATGGTCATACTCACGAATTAAAAGAATCTGAAAAACAACAACTCAAAGGATTGTTTAGTAAATAATCTTATCTTTTTTCAAATACAATCTCAATAATTTTTGTTTGATTTTCTTGAGTAATATAGCTAGTATATTTTTGAACTATTGAAACAGGAGTATTAACAATGGTAGTTCTATCATCTACTCCATAAATATTTTTGAGTGAAATATCTTTCGGAAAATAAACCATTCATTGTGTTGCCCACAAAAATTCCTTTCAATCCTGTACATGAGGCACAAGACTTAAAATAGATTTTTCCCTATCTGTCATAGTAATATGATACTGTTTTTCAAGAAAACTCATATATTTAACATATGCAGAAGGAAGATTAAAATGATAATAGATCTTCAAACGATATGATCATTTAGGAAGTTGTTCTATTGAAATGATATCATCATGTACACTATCAATAACATGTCATTCCATATCAACTATTTCCAAATATTTATCTACAAAAGCATCTGATTTATTCTGAGCAATATTAATATCTCGAGCATAAATAGTATTTGGTTGAAATGTCGTCATTAAATTATTATGTTCGAGAATCTTTACTAATCACGAAGAAACATTCGAGAGATAAATATGTATTCATCTATCATGTATAATTTCCTCAAGATTATTAATAACTGCCTTAAAAATTTTTTTTCGATTATCTCTAAAAAAGAGATTAGCCTCCTTGATATACTTTTCTTTTTTGTTACTCTTCACCTCTCCTCTAATAAGATCAATATTTGCATTAACAAATTGCCATTCTTGAGAAAGCTTCTCTAGTTGAGGAAAATATTTTGTAAATAAATCCAACCTCACAAAAATAACTCCTTTAATATATTTATGTAAAAGTAATTTCTGTTTTTCAGGCATGATCAAAGTATTAAGTTTTTTCTTATCATAATGCGTATTAAAAGACATTTCATATAATTTTTTTAGATTTTCCCCATCAAGATCAGTAAATCCAAATTTATTCCCTGCAATAAAACCAATCCCCTTCTTAGCTAAAGGAAAAAGATTCTTTTCCCAATCCTTAAGTGGGATACGAGCATTAGGAGCAAAATAATCTGGATAATAACTATCAATAATCTCTAAGTTCGTAATTCTTCCTTTATCAAAAGTCACAAATGCAAAAGATCAGAAAAAACCTCCATTTGGTCTCTTTTCATTCGTATTTTGTAATATAACAAGATAATTATACGGCTGTGTAGCACCTAACAAATCTTTAATTTCCTCTTTTTCATACCAGACCTTACTAATAAGATCAATCAAAAAAGCATATTTTTTAAAACCTAAATTATAGAGATACTCATTATTTTTATTCACATACTGCATTAATGTATCAATCTGTTCTGATTGTGTCACTAAAATATTCTCTCAGTTTTGATACTTAACAGCAAGATCATCTAGCATCACAAGCATCTTCGCTATATCATTATCTATTGCCCAAAAATAAAATGCTATCTCTTGTAAATTTTGAGCAAAGAGATCAATCTTATTTTTCTGTGTCATTCGCATATTTACTCTTGCAAAAAAAACTATCACAGCAAAAAGGACAATTAAGATACCACCAAACCAGATGGATATTGACCTAATACGATAGTTTTTATCTTTATTTTTCTCCTGAATTGCAAAAGATTTCATAAGTAATCGTTAAGAATTATGATGAACTATTTTTTTTCTTGTGCAGATTGTCGTTCTAGAAAAGCCTTATATTGTTCTTCTTGTGAAAGTTGATTCTTCACTTCTTCTCAAGAAGTAGTGCCTTGTTCAGCATCAATACATTTCCATTCAGGAACAAAGTTTTCAGGTTCACCTATCATTGTTGAAGCCATCAACTTTTCTCCAAAATACGTATTTACTCCATCAGTAGCTGATGTACAATTTGGCTCAGCTTGTAATAACGCTTCTTGTGTTGGATAAGTTTTTAAGGTAACATTTTTTTCAGGAGATACAGGTACACCAGTATGATGAATATCTTCTGGTGAAGATGCTACAGTATTCTCCAATACTTCTATTTTATTAGCAAGTTCATGAAGTTTATCCATAACATCAGTATACTGTACTGTAGAATCAGAAATTTCAGACGATCCAACTTTTGCACATGCACATACAGGACAAGTATGCTCAGTTTCTGAAACTCACAATACATACGAATTCATAACATCTTTTACTTCCCCTTGATCAAAAAATCTCACATATCCAGCAAATCCAACAACAACAAGCAACCAAAATAAAGTTGTCCATAATACTTTTTTCATTTTTTTATTTTTTATAAATTAAAATTGCTCTCCCTATACTTACAATAACTTTGCAATATCTTGAGGTATCTTCGTAGAAAATGTAATCTTCTTTCCATCAAGATTTTTAAAGCTATACCAACTACAGTGTAAGATTTGCCTATTGATTTTCAAGTCTTTATATACTTTCCTATTCAAAGCAGGATTTCCATACATAATATCTCCCAATACTGGATACCCAATATATGCTAAATGTACCCTAATCTGATGCATTCTTCCCGTATAAATTTGTACTGCCAACAAAGAGATGTCTCCTAAAATATGATGCTCTTTTGTCTGCAAAGTTGTAAACGCTGTCTGTGCTGGTTTTCCATATTTACTCACTTGGGTGATACCTCTTCCAAATTTCTTATCAAAACCTTTTTCTAGAGGCACATCAATATAGTGTTCCTTCGGAGTTACTCATTCCACAACTGTAAGATAATTCTTCTCTGTCTTTCTCTCTCTAATAAGGGCATTAAGATATTGTAATGCTTGATAAGTTTTTGCTGCAATCAATACTCATGAAGTATCTTTATCCAGTCTATAACAAAAACTTGGTTTAAAAGTAAGATGAGTATCACCAGACTCAGCAATATACTTATCTAAATAATTATTCATACACAATGTTTCCGTATTTTTTGTTCCTCCATGCATTGGAATCCCTGCTGGTTTATCAAAAACAAGCCAATGTTCATCTTCGTAAATAATCAATTTCTTTATTTTTTCAATTCACAAAACTGCGATTTTTTCTTCTTTACTCACAGGGGCAAGCTGTTTCAAGACAAAATCTTTTATCAATACAACATCTCATAATAAAAGTTGAGACTTTTCCGCTGTCTTCTTTCCATTCACTCTAATATCTCATTTTCTGATTCGCCTATAAATTTCTGTCAGACTAACTTCTGGATACTGTCTAAAATATTTTCTACAGAAACGATCAAATCTTTGATTTGCAGCATTTTCATCTATTCTAATTTCTTTCATAATAATACTTATAACAAATATCCTCAAGTAAAATATTAAACAAGAAAAAAAATGAACCGTAGCTCACTTTTTAGTTAATATATATAATATATATGGTGGGCATAGCTGGACTCGAACCAGCGACCGATCGGTTATGAGCCGATAGCTCTAACCAACTGAGCTATATGCCCTTAATAATGAGCAGAATGCAATAAAAGTCTCCCTCTTCCTATTAGGAGCTATCATATAACGATGAGAATTATAATCAAAAAAATATAAATTGCAAATCATTTTTGCAAAAAATACAAAAATCATAAAATATACCAAAAAATAACACTTATCTAAGCTATTTCTAATTTTTCCATCGCCTCTCTAAGATCTACATTAGTGACATGAGTGTATCCTTCTGTTGTTTTTACATCCTTGTGTCCCAGTATTTGTTGTACGGCTCTAATGTTTGCACCTTTACGAAGCATGTGCGTTGCACAGCTATGCCTGAATACATGAGCCGTAATATGTTTATTAACCAATCCCATTTCTTTTAGTTTTCTTCAATAATTTTTGATTAATTCTGACATACTTGCAACTGTGAGAGGTTTTCAATAATGATTATCTGAATGAGAAATAAATACTGCATCAGAATAGAATATCTTGTGTGGATTAATTCCTAATATTGCCATATTCCTTCTGTATTCTATATAATCCAAAAATAATCTCCTAATTTTTTTATTTATAAAAATAAGTCTAGGCTTCCCTCATTTTCCTATAATTTGGATTTCATTGGTTGGATTATTTTCAAAGTCTTGCACCTTTAATTGTGCTACTTCAGATATCCTTGCTCCTGTATGATATAAAACATTTAGCAACAAGATATTCCTGGATTGAGTATCTGCTCTTTTTTCCAACTTTGCTAATTCATACATCAGATCTAATTCTGATAACTCCAAAAAATCTATTTTTGGTTTTTCTGCTTTCGGAATAATAATATCATCCACATTGATTTGTGTCGTAAATCCTAGTCTAGCTGTCCATCTGAAGAAGTGCTTGATACTATTTAATCTTATTTGAATACTTCTTGCTGATAATGTCTTCCTCTCCCCTGCATATCTAGAAGTTTTTCCTAGTGGTCTCGTAGATAAGAAGTAAGTGTACTCATCAATGTCTGCTAGTGAGATAGTTTCTATTGTTATGTTTTTATTTTTAATTTTTAGGTATTTTAAGAAGTTTTTTACATTGTTTATTGTTTCCCTTTGTGTTTTTTCTGTTCGCCCCTGTATAGAGATAGTAATAGTAAATCATTCAAGATACTTCTGTAGATTTTCCATTTTTATACTAATTAAAAAATAAATAACAGCATTCAACTCCTATTTATTTTCTTGCTTATGTTTTTTTATTATACAGCAAAATAAAAATAATGCAAAAAATCTACAATAAAAAAAAGTGTAAAATATCTTGCAATACACCCTAGTATCATTAATATAACAGTACCATAAGCAAAAAAACAAGGAGTGAATACTCATCTTTTATTGATGAGTATTTTTGTTATAAAATGATTTCTCGTAAAAAAACAAGAAAGTCAAGAAAACCAACAGCACACGAAAGAAGAAAAGCCTACAATCAACAATATAGGCGTGATTTTCTAAAAAGTCGTAAAAAAGATGAATACGATACTTTTTTTTGTGAATATCCGTGATGTGGAAGTATAGCCGTAGATATTCATCATATCCATTGTCCGTATAGATGACAAAGGAAACATAATCCTAATGGAAGTAATTTAATTGCTCTATGTAGAGAACATCACGAGTATGTCACTTTCCATAACACACAAGAAGAGAAAGACAAACTGCTTGAAGCAGTAGCTTCTCTAATTTTTTCGTAGTATCAAAATTTTACACGCCAAAAATAAAAGACAATGCAAAGTTTACTACAAGATATTTTATTTAGATTAACTAACACACAGATGTTTATATTACTGTTATTAGTATGTATCATAATCATTATAGCTTTGATAATACTCTTAAAGCTAGTAATTAATCTTCCAAAGATGATTCAAGGGAAGCAATTCAAATTGGAGATTAAGTAATTTTTATATTTTATGAAATAATAATCATGAAGAAAAACACAAAAACAAATTACAAAGTAAACTTTAATAGAATCAGAGAAGATATTATTTCTTTTTCTAAAAAAAACGAGAAAAAACTCTTATTTATAATATCATTATCCCTAATCACATTATGATCTTGGGTATTTGATAGTAGTATATTAGTTACTGCTGGTATATTGTTTTTTATAGACTACTTATCTTACAATATTTGAGAAAATATCGGGAAGAATATAATCATAAATAATTCCGTAAACTTTGAGGTACAAGAAGAAAAAAAATCTTCTTCTTAATTCAACAGGGAACGAGTTGAAACGCTATCGTAAAAAACACGACAGCAACAACTCCTCCCCCACCGTAGACAATCCATCAAGGACAATCTCTCTGTCCTTAGGTTACCTCCTTGATATTATATAGCTTACAAGTTTTAAATCCTCTCCCTAATCTATATGAAGAAAGAGACAAAAAAAAGAAAACCAAGAAGCAAGAAATCTAATACACGGAATACAAAAGAAAGGAAGTCCTCAAAAAAGAGAACAGAAGATAAAGCTAAGACTATCATATTCCAATCAGAAGAGACACCAGTATTGTGTACTAGATGTAACAAACCGAAAAGACCCAAAGACCTTCCTGAATGGGAGAGAGGTTTTTGTCGTTGTTGAGTGAAAACGAAATATAGAGAGATTTTCTGTTCTATGGTTATAGATTTCTTCGAGAACGCGAAGAACGAGATAGCTGTTGATAGACAATTCTATCAACCGAAAAAAGATGGAGAAATATTCATAACTCCTGATGGATATGAACATGGGGGGATAAAATCAGAGTTCACCAAGATATTAGCTACGAAGTTCCCTACTTTTCAGAGATGGAATACAGAAGTGTTAATATCCGAGTCTACAAGAAGAAGGTGGGTTGAGACTTATCCAGAGTTTCGCAATGCTTGCGAGATAGCCCAAGAAATTCAACATGCTATATGGTTGGAGAACTCTATGGCAGGAATATTTAATGGACAATTTGCAATCTTTTTTGGAAAGAATTGTTTAGGGTATAAGGATAAAGCAGAAATCAAACACAGTGGAGACAAAGAAAATCCTATTCAAATTTTAATTCCTGATAATAACCGTGTCAATGGAGATAAGACCACAGAAAGGGTATCAAGAGAAGGTGCTTAGCTGTAATGCTGATATTGTTATTGGATGAGGATCTGCATGAGCAGGAAAAACTTTTTCATTATTATTAGATCCTTTGAGATGAATACATCTTCCTTGATTTTATGGGGTTATATTCCGTAGAACAACCCCGCAGATTAAGTGAGGATGAGGACTACGAGATGAGAGTGTGAAATTATATTCAAATATACCAGGAGCAACACCCAAAGAAAGTGTTAGTGAATGGATTTTTTCTTCATGAGCAAGTTTGAAATTTACGCACTTAGAATATGAAAAGAATATGCTAGACCACCAAGGATTGCAGTATGCTTTTATCGGTTTTGATGAATTGACGCATTTTACAAAAAAACAGTTTTTTTATCTTATCACTCGTAATAGGTCTACTTGCTGAATTAAACCCTATATCAGAGCAACCTGTAATCCAGATCCTGAAAGTTGGGTTAAAGAATTTATAGAATGGTACCTTGATGAAGATTGATACATAATTCCCGAAAGAGATTGAGTTATTAGATATTTTACGATAGATAAAAACAATGTAGTTTGGGGAAACAGTCCAGAAGAAGTTATGGAGAGATGTCCCCATTTATTTGATGATTGAGGTGGTAAAGAGCTAATCAAGAGTTTTACTTTTATAGAATGAAGTCTTGAAGATAACAAAATTCTTATGGAAAAAGACCCGAGTTATAAAGCAAACCTTATAGCACAAGACGAAGCAGTAAGAGTTGCATTATTGGGTAGATGTTGGAAACCTGTTGCAGATAATAACTCTCTAATGAATTATGAGAAAGTTAATTCTATAACCAGTAATTATGTAGATGAATGAGAGAAGTGTATTAGTTGCGATGTTGCAGGACAAGGGAAAGATCTTGCAGTAGAGAAAACACGACACGGATTTTGGTGTAAGAGGATACAAGTTTTTACAAAATCTACACCAGAAGATCTCATAGCTTGAATAGAAGCTGAAAGAGAGAAAGAGAAAATCCCTTCTCATAGAGTGGTATACGATAACGATTGAATGGGTTGGGGTTTATCTGGTAGAGATTATGTTGCATTCAAAGGAGATGCTCCACCAGTTGAAGTTAATGGAGTAAAAGAAGCATACCCCAATTTAAAAACACAATGCTATTATCATTTAGCAAATCACACCAATCAATCTAAGATATCATACAAAGACTGTGAAATATATGTTGATGGTGTAAGAACGGATCATATTACAATGAACAAAAAACAATACAAGGTATTAGACCTTGTGAAAGCTGATTTTAGAGCAATAAAAAAAGGTAAAACAGACCATGAATTTAAAAAACACATAAACTCAAAAAAGGAACAGAAAAACATACTGAATAGGTCACCGGACTTTTGAGATACAGCTATGATGAGAATGTATCTTGATATCAAACCACAAGTGAATGTGAACATCTATTTTTTTGACTAAGTCAAGGAAGTAGAAGAAGACTACTATTTGCGAAATCCCTCCCCTAAGGAGAGTATAAAATCAAGAATATTGACTTTATATTAAAAAATATAAAATGGAAAGAAAACTTTGGTTTCCAACCCCACCAAATCACCGACCAGTCAAAAAACATGAAATTTTTGATGCTTTGGATTATAGAAAGCAGGTATTTATTTATCTTAAATATACAAAAAATCGACCTAAAAAAGCAATTATGAAGAATTTATTTATTGTTTCAGATCATACTTACTACAAATTAGATAAAGAAATCAAGGGAATTATTGCATTTATTTTCAAAAAAGACTGCAAAAATGCAGTACATACTCCTTCAAAATTTGACAACAAATATCAATAAGCTATATTGAGGGCGATAATTATTTTATTCTTTGTTTATTAAAAAAAATGACTGATGTATTTACTGGGAAGAAAGTTTGAGTTGGTGTAGGGCTGGAAACTACAAGAGGAACAAAAACGAATATTGGATATTGGATGCCTTGGACTGATAATACTTTTACAGACAAGGTTGAAACTGAAAATAATGAAGGAAATGTGGGAAGTATTGTAGATACGATTGATACAGAAACAACCAAACAATACGCAGAAGGAAGTATTGGAGGGGTTGTATATCCTAATGGGATTGGTTTTTTCTTAAAGGCATTATTGGGAGAGGTTGCAACTACTGGAACTTGACCTACTTATGAGCATGTATTTACTTTGAAAGAAAGCAATACTCATCCTAGTATGACTGTGGGAACAGTAAATCCTGTTGGATCGTATTCTTATCCACTATGTTTGATTGAGAGTATGGAATTTTCTGCTGAATTAGGTGGAAAACTTACTACTACTATCAATCTAAAATGAAGAAAGGGAGAAGCAGAAACCCACACAATGGAGTACTTGGATGAAAAAGGATTTGTTGCTAATATGCTCAAAGTCTATTTGGCTGATACTGTTGCAGGGTTAGAAAGTGCAGAAAATATTTGTTTGCAAAATATTACCCTCACATTCACTAAGAATATTCAAGAGGTTGGGTGTTTGTCTTCTGTAGATCCTTTAGATTATATCAACACTTCTTTCTCTATTGAGGGAAGTATGGAATTAAACTTCACAGATGAACAATATAAAACTTTCACAATTAATAATATTGCAAAAGCAATGAGATTGGAGGCAGAAAACACTAAAAATCCTATTGATGATAGTAATAACCCAACATTTAGAATTGATTTGTCTAAAATACAGTTTACGGATTGGACACCAGCGTTTGCTAAAAACGATATCGTAAAACAGTCTGTAAACTTCAAGGGTCATTACGACATAGCGAGTAAAAAAGCTATTGAAGTATACTTAAAAAATACACAAGCATCATACTAATTTATTTAATAAAAATGTATTATGAACGAATTACAAGCTAAACTTCGCCAAATTATTAGTAAAACAGAAGTGGAAACTATAAGAAATAGTCTTGCAGAATTAGAAGTAAAAACAGATGAAAAAGGTAAGAGAACATTCAAAGTTATTGCTTCAACAGAAGCTGTTGATAGAGCTTGAGAAACTATCAAAGCAGATGGTTGGAAATGGGAAAACTTTATGAAAAATCCTGTAATTTTAGCGAATCATCGTTATTCTGTTGAGAATATTGTTGGTAAAGCAACAAAAATATATGTGAAAGATAAAAAACTTATTATTGAATGAGTATTCTCTGAGTCTAATCCTCTTGGGAAATTGGTTGCAGACCTTTATGAAGAAGGAATGTTGAAAGCTGTATCAGTATGATTTTTGGTATTACAAAGAGACGAAAAAAATAGAGATATTATTATAGAATCTGAATTATTAGAATGTTCTTTCGTTGCTGTTCCTTGTAATTATGAAGCATTAAGCCAAGACCAAAAAGAATTGTATAAGAAGGGATTAGAAGCAGGAATAATTAAAGAGACTGAAGAAAATAATAACGAAAAAGAAAAAAACCTAGAAAAGAAAATAGATGACCTTACTACTCTTGTAGTAGATTTGAAAGCTGAAGTTAAATCTTTGGTAGATGGCAATACCAAGAAGAAACAAGAGGCTGATTATCAGATGAAGGAAAATCTACAAGCTATTTCTAGAGTTGCTAACGACTGATTAGCACAATACAAAAAATCCCTCAAAGGGTAATCTTATTAAAGATTTTTTTATTATTTGTACTTATTATTACTATGGATCAAAAACAAATGGAAATGATTGCAAAAGCAATCGCAGACAATTTAGAAAAAATTGTCCCTGGTGCAGTTGAGACTGCTGTTGAAGAGAAAATGAAAGAAGTAAATCTTTCAGAAAATGCTGATATTAAAGAAATTAAAGGTCAGATTAAAGAATTGGTTGAACAAATGAAAATGTCATCTGGTGTAAAATCAGAAGATGAAGAAAAAGAAAAAGCTGTGAAAATTATGGCTACATTTGCTAAAAGTTTGAAAAAAGGGAACTCTGTGCAAGTTGCAGCAAAAGAAGCTCAAGATGTTGCAGATATTCAAAATGAGTTGATAGATGGAGAGGGAGGTTTCCTTGTCCCAGAACAATTCATGAGAGGAATTATTGATAAACTCGGAAAATTTGGTATTGCAAGAAGAGAGGGAACAATAATCCCTATGAGTAGAGAAACTTATAACATGAAAGATATTGCTTCTCTTCCAGAAGTATACTACGCTGATGAAGGTAAAAAAGGGAAAAAATCAAAAGTAGACTTTGGGAAAGAAAAACTTACAGCTAGAAAAGTTATAGGTTTGATTGGGGCTTCGTTAGAATTAATAGAAGACTCTACTCCTGACTATGATGTTTGGGATATCTTAATGAAAGCTATTACTAAAGCTATTATGAAGTTTGAAGATGAGAATTTCTTCAAAGAAGTTACTAAAAATACTGATGTAAATATTGTTTCTGCTAGTGGTAACGCAAAAACCATTACATTAGAAAATATTGAGGATATGGTATTTGACCTTGATGAAAACTTTATTGAGTCTGAAAACGATTTGAAATTCTACGGAACAAGAAATGTTTTGAAAGTATTGAAATCTATAAAAGATAATAACGGAAACCCTATTTTTGGAGTAGATGGGAAAGAAAGAAACATTTACTGATACCCATTCGTGACTGTTCCTGCTGGAATCAAAGGAGTATCAGCTGGTAAAGATGAGGTTGTTCTTGTGTTTGGAGACCTAAAAGCAGTCTTCTTTGGAGATAGAAAGAAAATCACACTTGACCTTGGGTTTGCTGATGGAGATTTTGAGAGAGGAACTCAAACTCTTAGAGCTATTTCAAGACATGACAT
>PDWI01006796.1_pt1 | contig 14235 bp, 12 predicted proteins | sample 1430891 | NCBI WGS metagenome assembly PDWI01 (sample SAMN01162508, study PRJNA174530) | Oral metagenome, whole genome shotgun sequencing project. | biome: Marine environment; feature: Marine mammal; material: Swab sample of the gingival sulcus; isolation source: swab sample of gingival sulcus...
TATTTTTGTCAACCTCGATAAAGGAAATCCTAGAGCCTACTATTACCGAGGTCTGACACTTTATGCTGCCGGAAACGATAAAGAAGCTAAAAAAGATTTCCAGTTGGCTTTACAATTGTCGCCGGGTTATATAGAGGCACAAAAAATGCTGGAAAAATTGAAGTGATTTTAATGACACGTTAAAATTTGATAAGTGAAAATAATTTGTATCGGTAGAAACTATATAGACCATGCAAAGGAATTGGATAACCCTGTTCCTGATGCTCCCGTGATTTTTATGAAGCCCCCGAGTGCTATTCTAAAGAGCGGAAAGCCTTTTTATATACCCGACTTCTCAAATGATATTCATTACGAAGCGGAATTGGTCGTGAAAATTGCGAAAAACGGAAAATATGTCCCCCAAAGTGCAGCGATGGATTATTGCAGCGAAATAACGTTGGGAATTGATTTTACCGCGAGAGATATTCAAAAACAACTCAAAACAAAGGGACTTCCTTGGGAACTTTCCAAAGGCTTTGACCAGTCTGCTGCCTTTGGCTCGTGGTTAGATTTTTCAAAATTCCCAAAAGATAAAAATATTGAATTTTCTCTTAAAAAAAATGGGGAAGTAGTGCAAAAAGGCAATAGTAAAGATATGATATTCGACATTAGCTTTTTGGTTTCTTATATCTCAAAGTTTTTTAAACTACAAATTGGAGATTTGATATATACGGGTACCCCTGCCGGCGTAGGAAGCGTGGAGGAAGGAGACATTTTGGAAGGATATATATTTGAAGAACAATTGTTGCATTGTGAAATAAGATAAGTTTAATTGATGTTATTATACAAACAAAAATAATTAATAAATTGAGAAAATCCGCACTTGCCATATTGCTGATATTAACGGTTTTTTATTCAGCAAAAGGACAACAAAACACAAAAACAGAGGCTCTGAATAACTATGTGAGATTTGCGAACGAATCGACACATGGTATGCTTGTTATACACCGATTGCTGGAAATATTCAACCAAGAATTAAATTCTTATGTTGATTTGCCCAATCATAAAATGAATAACATACCCAATAAAGATTTGCCTGAAAATATTTTTGTTGATACCGACCATTGGTTCTACGAAATTTCACCCGATGAGTTGTTCCAAATCATAAAAAAAGAAAAAAACATAATAGGGCAAAAAAATTATGATTTACTCTTTCCAATAGCACTGAAAATACATAACCTCTGTAATAAAATAAATACAAAAAGATTTCAAATAGCCGACCTCGTAAGTGATACAGACCTTAATAAAAGAGAAAATCAAAATAAGGTTTACGAACTTTTGGAAGAGCAAGTGGATAACTACGATTTGTATTTTGCCTATATTCAAGAACTGCAAAATAATTTAAAAAAGACAGATAATGGCAATGATTGGGGCGATGTAAAATACCTTATCGATATTTATAACTCGGCAATGCCAATTCTAACCAAACTGAGATATCAAGAGCTTACAGATACAGAAGAATATAGAACGCGCCTAAAAAATGCCATGTCAGAACTATCTAAATCAAATGACAAAGTAATCGGTAAGTATAAAAATGATTTATCCCGAAATATCAATAACATAATAAAAATCGCCAAAAAGTTTAGCGAGACGGACGATATAGAACAAGGATACAAACTGTACGGCAAGTATTACTACTATTACAATATTGTAGTATTAGACAAATTCAATAGATACGGCAATGGTTTCATACAAATTATCAATAAAATATTATCTGAAAAAGAGGTAAATGCTACTCATTTGTTAGAGTATCCTCACTTTTATAAGGTAATTTATCCGGAAAAAATACCGGAAATTGCAAAATTGATAATAGCTCCGCCAAAAATAATAGAGACTCTACCCAAAGAAGTAAATAACAGAACCGTAAACCCTGTTGGCGATAATGTAATCAGTGTAGATACAAATATAATTTTCATAGAACTTTTTGACTACAAAATACAAGATGGCGATATTGTATCAATAAACTATAATGGAAAGTGGATTTACAAAAACATATCGTTAGAGACTAAGCCCAAAAAGTTAAGACTAAAAATCAATAAAAAGGGTAAAAACTACATCCTGTTACACGCAGAGAACGTGGGGAAAAGACCGCCGAATACCATAGGGGTAAAAACAGGAGGCAAAACCTTCATACTTCAATCCGACATGAAAAAAACAGATGTGATTGAGATAAATTTTACGGGCAAATAGTCAATATTAATATCTAATGGTCAACTCGTTATTATTATTTATAACAAAAGCTCCCTTTATTCCTATATTATTTGATTGGTTATCGAACAACTCTTCGATTTTTAGGCAAACAAGCCCTTCAGAATAAAAAATATGTTCATAAGGATTTCGCTTTGCGAGATAAACATACCTTCTTGCATTGTTAAATTTGGTTTTTGCCAATAAATACCTGATACTTTTTGACCAATATACTTGATTGAATTCTCCAATAACAATAGTTGGTATATTATCAGTATTTGCCAATACATATTCCGCTAATTCATCAATCTGAGCATCTTGTATAGAATTTCTATTATTATACATAACAGGAGTAATATTTGAACATATCAGATTAATATTCATTTTTTTATTTGATACTCCCACCTTAAGTTGAGGATGCCCTTTCAAGTAAAAAGTATCTACACCGGTTATCGGTATTTTTGACAATATAAGTTTACTATCTATATCACCTCCCCTATTTATAAAGGTATTGTATGCGTATCTATTCTTTAAATTCTCAATTAAATATTTATTTAACATTGGAGATAATGCCTCGAAAGATAATATTTCAGGATTTAATTCAATTATAGATTTGATTATCTCTGTATTGTCACCATCAAAATCAATAACATTGAAATGGCACACTTCCAAATTCGGCAATGAACCATCATTTTTACTGTAAAGCAAATTATCGTTGGAGATATTCTTCATATACAATGTGATTACCAACGCACTCAACAAACTGATATAAACAAGTTGTCTTCTATCAAAAAGTGCAGATAACATTCCAATGGAAACATATATTAAAACTACGATGAGAGCATTATCCAAAATCACTTCAACTGACCTAAATCTGGGTTGCAAGACAATAATAAGAGCAATTCCCACCAAAATAAACGATATAATTTTATCTTTTAATTTCATTTCTATTACCTGTAATAAATCATTTCAAATCATTTGCAATCACAAATGTTTCTTTACTTTTGTATACATTACCTTTTTCATCCAATATTTCCGAAACCAGTATATATACTCCAATAGGCATTGTCTTGTTATTCACTTGCCCATTCCAAGCGATAATACCTTCATTACCTATTGTCTCATTATTGACAAATTTATCTATAAATCTTCCTTCAGAATCAAATATGTACATATTGGCTAAGTTTGTTTCTGAATTTAAATTGTAACTTATTATCAACTCGTCATCAAAACCGTCAAAATTAGGAGAAAAAACCTTTTTTATTATCTTCACACCATTAAATTTGACGGTATTTGTATTTATAGAATTAGAATTCTTGTACCCGGGAGTTGCTCCGCCTACTATTGTCGAAGCAGAACTCCAATTGAATCTATCATTTGTAAGTGAATGCCCATGTCTCCTCTCAAGACTAACTCCTTCATAATTATCAAAAAACGAAGAGTGCATATTTTCACTATAATCGAAAGAATCAATCATAATCATTCTATGCTCTATTGTATCACGACGCTGCAAAGTTAAATTACCCCTATCATTAGGCAAAGAAGGTAGCTTATTAAAAAATAATTTAGAACTGTCCGGAACAAAATAATTCTTTACAATATCAGAAGTGTCACCTGATATACAAACATACCCTCCGGGTTTAAGCAATAAAACTTCATCGATAACATAAGTTTTTTCCTTATTATACGCATTAAATATTATCGTACCTTCTAAATTGATAACCTTATTAGAAATATTCTTTAACTCAACAAAATCGCTTCCTTTAGGAAAAGGATCAAATAGTAATTCATTAATAACTATATCACCGAACTTAGGACAATCTATATAGTAAAAAGTTACTACTATTGGATTTTTTAATTTGTTTCCTTTTAGGTCTGCAATATTAGATATTTGAAGTTGATAATTAATGCCACTACTGAATTCTTCTTCAAAAACCAACCTCAATTTATTGGGTATTCCCTCTTCAAAAATCACTTCTTTTGGTGAGATGCTTGAATCTAAAACTTTATAATTAAGAATATTACCAATTCCGTGTTGACTTAAAGGCTCATCAAATTCAAGAACTAAAATAGTTCGAGAGATAAGCTTTGTACTATTTACATTGGGGGCTAGGGTATCGGGAATATAAGCTCCAAGATAAAAATCATCAAAAAAGAATTTATCTATTCGAGATTTAGAATATTGAGGATTTAGTACAAAATAATTATTCTCGAATACAAATTCATCATCAAATATTTCAAGTTCTTCCACATAATACCCTTCACCTCGGTCGGAATATATATTCCATATCCCCTCGATATTTCTCGTTACTTTTATTTTGGCGTGAGGTGTATTGGCAAAATTCCCCATATTCCCTTCTCCTAGTTTACTTGATATTCCGCCTTTTAATTTATTGAAAATTATTCTATCTCCTGCACCATTTTCTCCTATGGTTATATAGTACCCGTTTGCAGTGATTACATCATTAGTATCTAAGCACAAAAACACATCTAACTTATTAGAAATAGATGGGTTAAAATCCATTTTGAAGTAGTATCTCAATTCAAGATTATTTTCATTAGGATATTCGAGATATAGCAAAGATTCTCCCGCCTCGTAAGCATCAAGTTGTAATTGGTAATATTTATTTATGACAAAATCGTAGCGATCTCCTTTCCACTCGGGGTTAGCATAAAAATCACCATCGCCAAAGTCATCAACAATTTGGGCGTGCACAGGAAAAAACACAAAAAATAATACAACTAATGGGGCAATAGTTTTCATCATTCAATACAATTATCCAAAGTTAGCAAAAAAATTGCTTTTTTCAAAATGAATTAACAAAAACCATAATGCAACTAGAATGATTTATTACGTTATTTCTTTTTTCGGGATTTTTTTCCTCCGGTAAATTTTCTTTTTGACTTGTTCTTATTGCTATCCTTGTCTATAAAAGTATCCAAAGAATATCCTTTAGGAAAAATCAATTTTTCCTTAGACATTTTTTTTAAATCATGCTTAATTATCCTGTCATTTACAAAATCGTCAGAACTCCATGTTATATAAGCTAACTTCATATACGAACCAATCGTTGCTATAAATTGGTCTTTTTTGACACCATCTTCCATCGCTATTGCTTTCTCTATAAAATTATGAATATGATGTCCGTAATGTCTAAAATGTTTCTCCTCTTCAGGATAATCAAGTTGTCCCGGCTTAAAATCATCGGGCTTGGGTGTTGGTATAACACCGCCCGGGGGGACTGCTTTGAGGTCAAAATCGGCTATTCTATAGACATGTATCCAAATATTTTCAGTATACTCATCTGATTTTTTATTACCGATTTTCATTTTTTTCATAAGTTCAACCACTTCATCCAAAAATGCTTGTTGCTCATCTTTATCTTCAATGGTTTTAGCATACTTAATCAACTTTTGTATATTTCTTCCATACTCCGAAATAACCAATTTTTCTCGTTGAGAATTGTATGTCATATTTAATGTTCTATTCTCCATATATTTCAATATTATATGTTATTCAACAGTAACAGATTTTGCTAAATTTCTTGGTTGATCTACATCACACCCTCTCATAACCGCTATATAGTAAGCCAATAATTGTAAAGGTATCACAGATAATATCGGTGATAAGGGTTCTGCTATATGTGGTATTTCAATAGAAAAATCGGACAATTCTCTTATCTTTTCATCTCCTTCTGTTACTATTGATATTACTTTTCCTTTTCTCGCTTTTATTTCCTGAATGTTACTGACTATTTTAGAATACGCACTTTTGTTTGTCGCTATTACTATAACAGGCATATTCTCATCTATAAGTGCTATAGGACCGTGTTTCATCTCTGCTGCGGGGTAGCCTTCCGCATGGATATAAGATATTTCTTTTAGCTTCAAAGCTCCCTCAAGGGCAATTGGGAAGTTATATCCTCTACCGAGATACAGAGCATTACCTGCATCTTTTATCTCGTTAGCTACTTGCTTTATTTTTTCGCTCTCCCCAAGAATCTTATTTATTTTTTCGGGCAAATAATACAATTCTTCCAAAAGAAGCATAAGATAACTATGAGGAATTGTGCATTTTTCCACTGCAAGATGCATGGCAATCAGAGCTAATACCGACAGTTGGCTCGTAAAAGCCTTGGTCGACGCTACGCCTATCTCCGGTCCTGCGTGGGTGTAAGAGCCTGTATCGGTCATTCTTGATATCCTTGAACCTACAACATTTACTATACCATAAGTAAAGGCACCTTTAGATTTTGCTTGTTCCAGTGCTGCGATAGTATCTGCTGTTTCTCCCGATTGAGAAATAGCAATTACAACATCATCTTTCCTGATAATGGGATTTCTATACCTAAACTCAGAAGAATATTCTACCTCTACTGGTATTCTTGCCAAGTCTTCTATCAAATACTCACCGATCATACCTGCATGCCAAGAAGTACCGCTACTTACAATTACTATTTTTTGTGCAGATTTTATATCTTCCAATTTTTTATCAAGTCCACCAACCTTTACCCAGCCTTCAAAAGGATTGTATCTACCCCTGATGCTATTATTTATAGTATCAGGTTGTTGAAATATTTCCTTAAGCATAAAGTGCTCATACTCTCCTTTTTCAATAGCCTCAATACTAAGGTCTAGTTCTTCTATTTTGGGATTTATAACATTGTTGTTAATATCTTTCAACGAAAGAGTTCCATCAGAACTCAGCACAACCATTTGCTCGTCTTCAAGATACATCACTCTATTGGTGTGCTTTATAATAGGTGCGGCATCTGAAGCCATAAAAAGTTCATCGTCTCCTACACCAACCACAAGGGGGCTTGACCTCTTAGCACCAATGATAATATTCGGCTCCTCAACACTATAAACTACTATCGCATAAGCTCCAACAGCTCTTTGTAATGCCAATCTAACGGCATTTTGTAAGGTGTTATCTCTATTTTTATATTCTTCTATTAAATGGACTAAGACTTCGGTATCGGTTTCACTTTTAAATTCGTGTCCAAGTTTAATCAACGCCTTTTTTAGGGTTTCATAATTTTCAATTATACCATTATGTACAAGAACTATTTTACCGTCTCCCGACAACTGAGGGTGAGCATTAATATCGTTAGGCTGTCCGTGAGTAGCCCATCTGGTATGTCCAATTCCTATTTTTCCGGGGACATTTTCCTTAATAGACTTTTTTAAAGAACTAACTTTTCCTTTCTTTTTATGTATTCTGAGTTGACCGTTTGCAACCGCAATTCCTGCGCTGTCATATCCTCTATACTCTAATTTTTGCAAACCATCCAACAGTATCGGATATGCTTCTTTATTTCCTATATATGCAACTATACCACACATAAATTAGTTTGTTTCTGTATAAATAACCTTCAATGTAGGCTTAAAATCTTCATTCTTTGTCCCGTAAAATTCTCCAAATCCGGGGTTCGACAATCTTTTGGAAGTAAACAGAATAAGATTAACTTCATCATAACCTTTTTTCACCACTCTCTTTATAAAAGTTGTCATGTTCATCGTGTATTCATAAACCTCTAAGCCATTTTCCTCTTTTAGTTTTCCCTTTCCATCGAAAAATTCCAAAGTACTATCCCAACCTATATCATCAATCAATACTTGTTTCCCCTCGTCATTTAGATGATATATGAATATTCTCTTAGGAATAGATTCCACTAAATCATCATCCTTTTTACAATACAGATTCAATTTAGCTTTATTCACATTATAATCCTTAAGCGTATCTAAGTCCGAAATCTTCATCTCTACCTTAACACCTCTCATGCCCTGCAAAAATAAACTTTCTTCCCCTGCTTCTTCACTGTTAAAACTAGCTTCTGCTTTGCTATCTCTATAGTCATGATAAAATTTTCTAACAATATTATCTATAGGGAAATAAATTTTCCTTAGTTTATCATCTTCAGTATAGTATATTTCTATCTTTAAAGGTGTTTTAGCCGCCATACTAATCATGGAACTTATATCAGAAGTAGACTTGAGGTATATTCCTTTAAATTTGTCTCGAAGTAATTCTTGATCTGTCAAAGCCGCTGTGTCTTTTAGAAGTTCCTTTCCTAAACCATCGTCAAGCCTTATTCTCAATTGATTGAAATAAGTAGAAGTATCCTTTTCAGGCTCTATCACTACCAATGAATCAATACTTCGAGAATTAAAATCAAGTTCTCCTATGGGTGTACTGTTATATTGATACTGCAAATCTGTTCTCAAATTTTGGTTAGCAGTATCCGGCAAATTTTCTTGTAATTCAAAAACTTCAATATGTTGTTTTGCTCCCTCCTTTGCAAATGTAGATGCTGTATCGGCAAATATAGTCAATACAATAGAATCAAAGGCTACAGAATTGGCATCCGGATTAGGGATAGATGCCGGCTTTAAAAAATCAAAATAACAACTCGCCTGAGCCTGTCCTATTACATCATTTGAAAACGCACCTAACAACACGTTTCTCCCTTCTCTATTTGCTCCTATTAAAGAATCGAAGGGTACTGTTTTGGCAACAATATCAAATTCATTGATAAAATCTACTCCTATTTCGTCATCTTTAAGTATATCTTCTCCTATCACGGAAGATTTGATACAGCCAACATAAGACATTGACAAAGTACCGAACAATACTAAAAACAAAATAAACTTCACTATTTTCATATCTATTATTGAATATTAATTATTGGTATGGAACAATGTAAGTTACAAATTTATTATCCAAAGCAAAGATAATGTTTACATTTTATCTGATAACTAAAAAATAAAACCGTACTGAAAAAATTATTTAATTACGGAATTATAAAACTCTATATCTTTACTAAAAGATTGGTCTTCTGCGTCGTGAACATGGTACAAATCTTCTTCAACGCCCAACTTGTTGATGCTTTCTTCGTTTTCTTCAAAGAAAATAACACCGTCAGAATTTTTAACAGCCCCCAAATCTAAATCTATTTTACCATCAGAGTCGATATAATCATCGATGTCTTCAAGCTCCATGTCATTGATTAAAACCTTATCCTTAAACTCATCTGAAATTACGATTTCTTTATTGCTCGCCGGCGTATATATTACCTTTGAGTGCTTGTAAACAGGGTCTTCTCTATAGGCTTTTTTTATAAAAAGTGGAATTAAGCTGGTCATCCAACCTCCTGCGTGAATAATATCGGGGGGCCAACCGAATTTCTTAACTGTTTCCATGGCTCCCTTGCAGAAAAATATCATTCTACTGTCGTTGTCCTCAAAGTATTCACCATCGTCATCTTTAAAAACATTCCTTCTATCAAAGAACTCTTCGTTATCCAAAAAGTAAACTTGAATTCTGGAATCCGGTAAAGATGCCACCTTTATTATCAACGGAAAGTCATCATCATCGATTATTATATTCATTCCTGACAATCTAACAACTTCGTGAAGCCTGTGCCTCCTTTCGTTTATATTTCCAAACTTAGGCATGAGTATTCTCATTTCAAAAGACTTCTTTTTCGCATTCAAAATAAAATTTCTCATAAATTCCCCTAATTTGGATATGTCAGTATAGGGTTCTAATTCTTGTGCAATGTATAATATACGAGTTTTATGCATAAATTATTAATAATTGGTTTCTTTAAAGCAGTGGGCAAAGGTAATAAAAAATTATGTAATATTATTCATAATACCGTTAATAAAGCATTAAAATACGCTTTATTAACAGTATTTAACCATAATTTTTGTCTTCATTGGGTTTAGACAGCTTCTAAAATATTCAAAGAAACCTTATTCCCAATCCTTTTCCTCCAAGGTGAAAACTTCATTTACTGTTGTATCAAACACCGAAGCTATTTTCAATGCTAACATTGTAGAAAGGTTATACTTTCCCAGTTCTATAGCATTTATCGTTTGCCTGCTAACCCCCACCAATTCAGCCAATTTAGCTTGTGTGATATTCTTTTTTGCTCTCTCTACTTTTATACTATTCTTCATCAGATAATATTTTTTTATGTTTGTACAATAACCAGTGGAAACGTATCACAAATAAAACCAAAGTCGTAAACATATTGAATACTAAAACCCATAAGAACTCTAAGTCATAAACCAATATTATGGAAATAACTAAAATTATATAATTGGCATAAGTAGCCCATACCAAAGCATCTAATCTAAGCTTTGAAATAAGTTCGTCCTCAACTTTTTCTGCAGAAAATGCAACCAACATAGCTCCTATGATAATCGTAAGACTTGTAATTTCATCAAATAAATTATTCTTGATCCAATGAAAAAATTTGGAACCCTCAAAAATATTTGACACCTCTAGTGAAAATACTTTAAAATCCAGAAATTTAGGACCTTCCTCCAACATAAAGAAAATCAATGTCATTACAATTGAAACAGAAAAAATAACCCAACCTACTTTCTTAAAGCTGTTCGGAAATAAATAACGTGCTTTCATGATAAAAAACTTTAATTATGTAATTTTTAAAAGACATATAGTAATCTATACTTTACATTTATTAACGCAAAGATTACATAATTGTTTCAATAATCCAAAAAAAATCAAATTAATAATTAAAAAATTGAAAAATATCTCATTAAGGGTTGTCGTTTAAAAGTTCGTTCTTTTTTGTTTATTCGAGTTGAATATGTGAAAAAGTTTACATTATATTTCTATTTTTGCGGTGGAGTTGTTCGGCAACAAAATTGAGAGCAGGGAGTAATAAATCATTTTTTTGAGATGATTTTTGTGGGAGCGTTTTTGTTACAACTCGTTTTGAATTAAAAAAACCTTTGAATAAGTATTAAAGTATTAGAAAACTAAAAAAGTGTTATGTTTTTAAAACAAAAATTTGCAGTTATCGGCTTTGTTGTGATGTTTCTTGTCTCAGGAAATATCTATTCGCAAAAAGGCAGCTTTTCAGGAGGATTAGAGAGTAATTTTAGCTTTTTTATGAGAGACACATTGATTGGGGCTTACAATATTCCTCAATACGACCATCTTTTATACGGAGCGGAGTCTTGGCTAAACCTCAGATACAGCTACAGCGGTTGGGAAATAGGTGCACGATTCGACATGTATAACAATTCCAACCTTAGAAACCCCACAAGTGCTTACACCGATGAGGGAATCGGACATTGGTTTGTAAAAAAAGAAATAAAAGGTCTTGAAGTAACCGCCGGATACATCTACGACCAAATAGGAACAGGAACCATATTCAGAGCCTATGAGCAGAGGGCCTTATTTATAGACAATGCTTTGGTAGGTCTTAGATTGAAATATAAATTGACACCCAATTGGTCTATCAAAGGATTTACCGGAAGGCAAAAGAATCTTTTTGAGACGTATCCTGCCATTATACACGGTGGTAATATTGAAGGATATGTATCTATCGGCGAAGAAAAACCTTTTAGTTTCGCCCCCGGATTTGGTGTTGTCTATAGGACTTTAGACGATAAAACAATAGACCTTTTGGTTAACACTGTTAAAAATTATTTACCGGAAGACCGAAAAGCACCGGTTTATAACGGAATGATGGGTACTGTGTATTCTACGATGAATTATGACGCATTTACAGCCTACGTTGAACTATCTTACAAGACAAAAGACATGTTTTATAACGTAAATGCTAAAAGAAAAACACTATCGGGAGAAGAAGTATTCGGTAAGTATGTTTTAGAGCCGGGTACTGTGATATATTCTAGTGTGAGCTATGCTAAAAATAAATTGGGGATTACGGCAGAGTATAAAAGAACCGAAAACTTTGACTTTAGAACAGACCCAAGTCTAAAATTGAACAGAGGACTAATTAACTTTATTCCTCCGATGAACAGACTTAACACTTATACTTTGACCGCAAGATACAGTCCTGCTACACAATTGTTGAGCGAACAAGCCTATCAATTGGATTTGAGATATGCTTTCAACAGAAAATTAAGCTTTAACGTCAACTTTTCTAATGTTACAGACTTAGACAACGAATTGCTTTACAGGGAAGTGTTTACAGAGTTGTACTATAAAAACGGAAGAAAATGGAAGTTTGTTACAGGTTTGCAATATCAATACTACAATCAACCGGTGTATGAATTTGAGGGAAAAGAAGCTGTAGTTGCCTATACGCCGTATTTTGACTTTTTGTACAAATTGAGCAGAAAAAAATCTATAAACATAGAAGGACAATATATGATGACTGACCAAGATTATGGTAGTTGGTTGAATTTATTTGTAGAATTTGCGATGGCACCTCATTGGAGTTTCGAGGCTTCTGCTATGTACAATATAGAGCCGGGAGAAAGGTCGCCAAAAGATGAAAACAACGAATCTATAGCATTATTATATCCATCTGCAGGTGTTACATACACGAGAGGATCAAATAGATTTGCAATTAAATACGTTAAGCAAGTGGAAGGAGTTGTTTGTTCCGGTGGTGTTTGTCGTTTAGAACCTGCTTTTAGTGGAGTAAAATTGAATGTAGCATCTAGATTTTAATAATTAAAAAAATATTTACAATGAAAATAATAAAGTTTATCATAATATCTTGGATATTCGTATTGGTAGGATGCTTGGATGAGCAACCGGTTACTATTCCTGAATTTGAAGCTCCTAAAACAGAAAAGACAGTTCTTTTGGAAGAGTTCACAGGGGCGAGCTGTGTCAATTGCCCGGAGGCGGCAAAAGTAGTAAAAGACTTGGAATTGAAATATGGCAAGGCACTGGTGACCATAGCTATTCACGCAGGTAGCTTGGCAGAGCCTGTTGAAGATGAAAGTAAATATGATTTTAATTGTGAAGATGGCACTAAAATTGAGAAAGTTTGGCAATATTACGGAAAGCCTGCCGCTATGATTAACAGAGGAGATTATGGCGACATAGACGGCTCGCCGATAATAACCGGAGCGGATTCTTGGGACGCACTAATAGAAGAAGAACTTCAAAAAGAAGTCATTTTTAGTCTGAATACGAGTGTGTCTTACAACGAGGAGACAAGAGAATTGAAAGGAAATTGCATCATAATACCTCTGAAAGACTTAGACGGAGATTATAGAATAAATATTGCCATTACGGAAAGTAAGATTATCGATGCGCATAAAGTGAGAGGCGAAGACGGAGAGATAGAAACGGAAAAGGAATATGAGTACAATCACGTATTAAGAGATATGATTACGGCTTGGGACGGAAAAAATATTGGAGACAATCTCAAGAAAGATGATATAATCGAATATAAATTTTCCTATACTTTGCCTAGCGATGATAAAGGACTTTGGAATGCTGAAAATATACACATCGTATCGTTTTTGACAGGGGGAGAGAATGGTATGTCGCCTGTTCATAATGCGATAAAAACACATTTGAAATAAAAAGAGAGAAGTGGGAAGTTGGGAGTGGGAAGATGACGGAAGACGAAAGACCGAAGACGGGAGCAGTTTTAATGGTTAATGCGCTCTGACAGACGCTTTTTTAATTGATAATTGAAAAATGGAAATGCGAATTGAACACTGAACAAGGATTAACGAACGCTGATTTAAGAAGTTTTAACCGGTAGAGAGAACTAATCTCACTTTTCCACATTTTGTCAAGAGCACAAGAAACGGTTCAAAAGAATATGAAGTAGTGAAAAATTAGACATTTGCTAACACATCTAAAATCGTTAATCGGTGTTCCTTGTTCTTAAATCAAAAAGAAGAATGAAGAGAGTTAGAAGTTGGAAGCAAATTAATTAAAAATTGAAAATTGTTAATGACATGTGAGACAGACTCAGAATAATGGAGTAATTCTTTTGTTAAAACATTGCAAGCTAACTGCTAAAAGCAAAAAACTAAAGGCTATGAGAGAAGATAGAGAGCAATTGTTAACTTTTAATTCTTAATTTTTAATTTTTTAACTCTTAATTTTTTAATTTAAAAATCTAAAGGCTAACGGCAAATTGCCAATAGCTGAAAAAATAAAAATAAACAGATGAAACCGACACGATTAAAATAATTATTAAACACACAGCATAATGATTATTTTAATCGTCAAAGGTTCCATCTGGCAAT
>PDWI01019095.1_pt1 | contig 14234 bp, 8 predicted proteins | sample 1430891 | NCBI WGS metagenome assembly PDWI01 (sample SAMN01162508, study PRJNA174530) | Oral metagenome, whole genome shotgun sequencing project. | biome: Marine environment; feature: Marine mammal; material: Swab sample of the gingival sulcus; isolation source: swab sample of gingival sulcus...
CTGTGCATGGCACTTTGATGGTAGAGCCTACAGAGAGCGAGCCTCTTTACGAACTTGACCGTTTTATAGACGCCATGAAGAGCATTCGTGCAGAGATAAGAGCCGTAGAAGAAGGTAAAGCCGCCAAAGACAATAATGTGGTGAAAAATGCGCCCCACACGGCTGCTATGGTGGTAGGCGATGAATGGGACAAGCCTTATAGCCGTACCCAAGCAGCTTACCCCAAAGAGTGGTCTTATACCGACAAATACTGGCCTGCTTCTGCTAAGATAGACGATGCCTATGGCGATAGAAATCTATTCTGTACTTGTGGGTCTATTGAAGAGTATGAGAAGTAATGCTAATGTGTTAATGCGATAATTTGTTAATGCGATAATGTGCTAATGAGAGGGAAATTGGGAGTTGGAAGTGGGGAGATGGAGGACAGCATCTCGATACAAATCCGCTCATTCTTCGCAGATTCACTCGATGTGACAGCAAGCATTTATGCGTCAGCTCGAGTAGGTTTTGAAGAATGAAAAACCGTATCGAGAGCTCGGGTAAGTTTGAGGTACGAAAACCATATCGAGAACTAACACCCAAAACTATCCTGGCTTTGTAGTTTAGTCATAGCATTCGTTTGATATTGCTCATTACTAATTACTAATTACTAATTACTAATTGATTACACCTAACACCCTATTAAGGCTAAAGACTAATTACCCCATTAACACATTAACACATTGCCACATTAACACATTGTCACATTGCCAAATTATCACATTAATAAAAACAGTTTCAGACCAATGGGTTTGAAACTGTTTTTTATATCTATTAACCTGAGTTCGGGTAATAATAGGGTCGCTTTGGAAAAGTGTTTCCTTATAAGGCTTGAATATAATTTTTAAATATTTCCTAAAAAAATATTATATTTGTCGCCGGATTGACTTTTTTAGTACGCATTATAAATAAAAGTTCCATGAAACACTTTTTTCTTTCCCTTGTGCTATTGAGTAGCCTTTTGAGCATAGCACAGCAGCCATTTAATCATGATATTAGAAATAGATGTAGTCATTTCAAAAGTTTTGAAAACAGTTTTAGAACACCACCACGTGATAACACGCATGTGGCAGACACCTACAATCCACACTATATGCATATGAAAATGGATGTGCATAGCGATCGTGTAGATATCGCAGGCGATATAAGTACTTATGCCAAAGTTACCAGTGCTCAATTAGATACTATTTATTTAGAACTGAATCAGGCTTTTAGTTTAGATTCTATCAAGTTGAATGATGTATTAACCACTTCTTATACTTTTGAGAATTCGGAAATTTTTATTGTATTGGATACGCCACTTAACCAAGGCGATGATTTTAAAATAAATGTATGCTACCATGGTGCTGTACCAGCGGGGATGGCTACTGATTATTCTGGTGTTGCCCATTTCTATTTGGGTTTATATAAAACACATGGCGCTTTTTCACATTCAGAACCTTTTGGTGCACGGCATTGGTTCCCTGTGCGTCAATCTTTACAATATAAAATCGATTCTGTTTACCAAGAATATACCTGTCCAACCGGTAATATGGTGGGGTCTAATGGGGTATTGGAACAAATAACTGCCAATAACGATAGTACCACTACTTTCCATTGGAAAACCCGCTATCCTATGGCATATTATTTAATCTCTTTTGCAGTGTCTGATTATATGGAGTATAATGTATATGCCAAGCCTGCTCAACTGCAAGGCGATTCCATTTTGATTCAGAATTTTATATACAACGACCCCAAATGCCTGAATTTTTATAAAGATGATATTGAGGCATCGGTAGGTATTATGGAGGTGTTTTGTGAAAAGTTTGGTTTATACCCTTTCTACAAAGAAAAATATGGGAATTGTTTGGCTTCTAATGCCGGTATGGAACATCAGACCATGAGTTCTGTCGGAAATTTCGATTTTCACTTAAATGCGCACGAAATGGCACACCAATGGTTTGGTGATAATATTACCTGTGGCACATGGAGTGATATTTGGTTAAACGAAGGCTTTGCTATCTATGCAGAAGTGGTAGCAAAAGAGTTCTTAGTAGGACATGATGCAGCCATATATTATATGGAAAGACTTCAGAGGAGTGCTATGAGAGCTAAAAATGGCAGTGTGTATGTGCCCGAAGATGAAGTGTATTATGGGGATAAAGGGCGTATTTTCAGTCTTTTACTCACTTATTATAAAGGGGGCTGCCTAATCCACCAACTGCGTTATTTGATAAATAATGATGATACTTTTTTTGGCTTCTTGCAACATTATATAGATGCTTTTAGAGACCAAATGATTACTACTGATCAGTTTCGTGATGCGTTGGAAGATTATACAGGCTTAGATTTGCATTCTTATTTTGAACAATGGTGCTATGGGCAAGGGTATCCTACTTATAGTGTGGCTTGTGAGCAAGGCGAAGGTGGCCATGCGCATTTTACCATTACACAAACTACTTGTAATACTGCCACTCCCTTTTTTGATTTGCCTTTGGAAATAAAAGTGCTTTATGCCAACGAACAAGGCGATAGCACTTTCCGCATGCCTATCACCGCCAATACCTCTTATTTTGATATTCAACTGCCCTATCAAGTTGACAGTATACTTATAGATCCCAACCATTGGATTATAAACAAAGTGGGAGAAGTAAGTGTAGGTATAGATGAACTACAAAACGACTTGGACTTGGTAGTAGGCCCCAATCCCGCACAGAATTATCTTCAAGTCCATTTTAAAAAAACCAATACGCCTATGAATATTGATATCTTTGATATCAGTGGTCAGTTGATGCAAAGCTATCGCCTTTACCAAAGTGGTCAGCATATTGATATATCTCAGTTGCCCAATGCGTATTATTTAATACAAGCCACCCAAGGGCAAGCTACGGTAAGCAAAAAGATAGTGAAGATTTAAGGTAATGCGGTAATGTGCTAATGCGAAAATGCGGCATCTCGATACAAATCTGCTCATTCTTCGTAGATTCACTCGATGTGACAGCAAGCGTTTATGTGTCAGCTCGAGTAGGTTTTGAAGAATGAAAAACCGTATCGAGAGCTCGGGTAAGTTTGAGGTGCGAAAACCGTATCGAGAACTAACACCCAAAACCTAACACCTAAGACCTGTTAAAGCCTAAAGCTAAAAAAATAAACCACCCAATAAAACAAAATCACCATGAAACATTTTTTTCTTTCCCTTGTGCTATTGAGTAGCCTTTTGAGTATAGCACAGCAGCCATTTAATAATGATATTGAAGGCAAATGTAGCCTTTTTCATCGTTTTAAAAATAGTTTTGATGTGCCATTGCGTAACAATACCCATGTGGCAGACACCTACAATCCGCATTATATGCATATCAAGCTGGAAGTGAATAGCGATAGTACCAATATTGTGGGTGATGTAACTACCTATGCCAAGGTAACAAGTACGCAATTAGATACTATTTATTTAGAACTGAATGCCGCTTTTAGTTTAGATGCTGTTAAATTGAATGACGTTTCAGTTACCTCTTATACTTTTCAAAACTCAGAGCTTTTTGTTGTGTTAGATGCGCCTCTGAACCAAGGCGACGATTTTAAGATAAATGTATGTTATCATGGTGTTACTGTAGATCCAGCTTCTACTGAATATTGGGCGGGGGTGCATAATACTTATAATTCTGTTTATGATAAAAAGGCTACATGGTCGTTCTCTACGCCTTTTTTTGCATGTGATTGGTTGCCTATGCGTCAGTCTCTACAGTACAAGATAGACTCTGTTTACCAGGAATATACCTGTCCGGTAGATAATATGGTAGGCTCTAATGGTGTATTGGAGCAAGTAACGACTAATGGTAATGGAACCAAAACCCTTCATTGGAAAACCCGTTACCCTATTGCTTATTACCTGATTTCGTTTGCCGTGTCTGATTATATGACCTATGATGTATATGCCAAGCCAACACAATTGCAAGGTGATTCTATTTTGATTCAGAATTTTATTTACAATCACCCTAATTGTTTAAATACTTACCAGAATGCCATGGACAAATCGGCAGAGATTATGGAACTATTTTGTGAAAAGTATGGACTATATCCTTTCTACAAAGAAAAATATGGTAACTGTTTAACCGGGATACAAGGGGGTATGGAGCACCAAACCATGACTACTATCAGTAATTTTGGCTTTAATCTGAATGCACATGAGATGTCTCACCAATGGTTTGGTGATAATGTTACCTGTGCTTCTTGGAGTGATACCTGGATAAATGAGGGTTTTGCTACTTATTCAGAAGTGATAATAAATGAATTCCTAAACAGCCCGAATCATGCATTTGCAATAATTAAGCAAAAGCAAAATGCGGTAAAGCGTCAAAATGGGGGAAGTGTATATGTGCCCGAAAATGAAGTGTATTATGGTAACGAATGGCGTATTTTTGATAGCCGACTTACTTATGACAAAGGCGCTTGTATACTGCATCAATTGCGTTATCTGGTAAATAATGATGATACTTTTTTTGGTTTCTTACAGCATTATACAGATACTTTTAGAGGTAAAACGGCTACCGGAGCTCAATTTCGCGATGCTATGGAAGCTTATACGGGTTTAGATTTGCATCCATTCTTCGACCAATGGTATTATGGGCAGGGTTACCCTACCTACAATGTGTCTTGCAAGCAAGATAGTGTTGGTAATGCAGGTTTTGTAGTGGCGCAAACTACATCCTGGCCTACTACACCATTTTATGATTTGCCCTTGGAGATAAAGGTTAATTATCAGGGCGGCGGCGATAGTACGCTTCGCGTTCCTATTACGTCAAACATGACTTATTTTGATACTTTTTTGCCAAAACAAGTGCGGAGTTTAGTTATAGACCCTAACGGTTGGATTATTCGTGGCAAAGGTGATGTAAGTGTAGGTATAGATGAATTACAAAACGATTTGGATTTAGTAGTAGGCCCCAATCCTGCACAGGATTATCTTCAAGTGAGTTTTAAAGCAACCAATATGCCTATGAGTATCGATATCTTTGATATCAGCGGCCGATTGGTGCAAAGCCATCGCCTCTACCAAAGCGGTCAGCATATTGATATATCTCAATTGCCCAATGCGTATTATTTAATAAAAGCCACCCAAGGGCAAGCCACGGTAAGCAAAAAGATAGTGAAGATCTGATAATGTGAGAATGCGGTAATTTGCTAATGTGATAATGGGTTGGAAGTTGGAAGATGGGAGACCGAAGATGGAAGGGCTGGCGTGGGTAAGCAAAAGACCGCAGGTCTTATTCCCCCTTGGAGAAGCGCTGTATTGAGTGATTCGACTACGCTCATCAACCACGAAGTCGAAATAGGGGTAGGGGGATTGATTTTTATTACCCATCATTCAACTAAAAACTTAACACTCGTAACTAAAAACTATTATTAGTGTCCGATAAACGTATTTAAGTATTTGATTTTCAGCATAATAAAATAGAACAAGCCCCTATTCTCAATAAATGTTATAAAAAGCTGTATTACAGTAAATTACAAGGATATGGGAAATTTTTACCGGACACTAATAAAAAACTATATAATGCTTACAGCCTAAATCTAATGCCAAAAGCCGACAAGCAGTTGAAATCCATCACACTCATCACCCCATCACTCCATCACCCATATCTTATCATTGATCCCAACGCGTAACGAAATATTTGGAGGTGTTTTATCAATAGAGTATTTGCTGTATATTTGCAGCTGTGGTTTATGAATTATCATAAAAGTGGGTTGGTTTAATAATGAGGTTATAATACTGTAAATATGAAACGGGTAATATCGCTTATATCAGTCTTCTTTTTTGTGGCAAGTATGTATGGTCAAACTGTGGTGATTAATGAGTTTATGGCCAAAAACGGTACTACTATCCAAGACAAAGACGGTGATTTTAGTGATTGGATTGAGTTGTACAACCCTAGTGATGCAACTATCCATTTGCTTAATTATGGTTTGTCAGATGATGCTGATGAGCTTGGTATGTGGTTGTTTCCTGAGGTAAGTATATTGCCTCACAGCTATATGCTGGTGTTTGCTTCCAAAAAAAACAGTGTAGATACCACAGAGTTGCATACCAATTTCAAAATATCAGCGAGTGGAGAAGCGTTGTTTCTTACAGATGCCTCAGGCGTTGTGATAGACCAAACCGATGCCATAGAATTATCAGAAGACGCGTCTTATTGTAGGGTGCCGGATGGCAGTACAAACTGGATTGTTACCAATGTGTCAAGTCCTAATGCGAGCAATAATAATTCTAACCAATTGATATTCTCTAATCAAGAGGGTTTTTATTCAGCACCTTTTTCATTGTCCATCAACTCTGCAACAGGCGATACCGTATATTACACTTTGAATGGTGATATACCTACTACCAGTTCCAATTATTTTACAGAGCCTTTATTGATACAAGATAGAAGTGCTGAACCTAATGTGTTTGCAGAGATTCCTTCGAGTCCACCACAAGAGCTTATTGCTTACAAAGCATGGGAATCTCCGGGGCATCCAATAGACAAGGCTACCATTCTGAGATGTGCATCGTATAGAAATGGGGTGCGAACAAGTAAGGTATACACCAAAACATATTTTGTTGACCCTCATATTTTCGAGAAGTATACTATGCCTGTTATCTCCTTAATTACAGAGGGTGATAATCTTTTTAGTAATGATAGTGGATTGTATGTGCCGGGTATACATTTTAATATAGAAGACCCCCAATGGACAGGTAATTATTTTATGCGTGGCGAAGATTGGGAAAGAGATATACATATCGAATATTTTGAACCCGAAGGGATGGTGAGAAATACTTTAATTATCAATTACTCCCTTATAGAGAAGTGGATAAATACAAACGTTTTTTATTAAGAACAACCATGGGGGCTTGGGGTGGTCAGACTATTATCAAAGATGCTTTGGGTCAAAATATAGCATCTGAATTAGATATTGATTATCAGGAGTTTAATCCCGTTGTTGTTTTTGTAAATGGAGAATATTGGGGTGTGCAGACCATTAGAGATCGCATTGATAAAAGATATATTGCATATACGCATAACATAGATAAAGATTCTGTTGAGTTTAAAGAATATGGTAATGTTGCTTATGAGAATTTGATGGATTTTATAGAGAATAACAGTCTGGAGTATAGTGATAATTATAACTATGTAACCACACAAATAGATCTTGGTAATTATATTGATTATACCATTGCGGAGTTGTTCTTGAAAAACTATGATTGGCCGGTAAATAATATGAAATTATGGAGACAGCTACCTGATGGTAAATGGAGGTGGATCTTGTATGATCTTGATGCGGGCTTTGGAGGTGAAAATTATAATATGTTCTTGCATGCTACAGCAAATGATTCTTCTATTACTTGGCCCAATCCCCCAGAATCGACTTTTTTATTCCGAAATCTACTACAGAATGAGTCTTTTAAGTTCGAGTTTATTGATAGATATGCAGAAATATTGAATACCGATTTTGGTGTTGAACGTATGGTAAATAAGCTAGATTCTATAAAAGATATTTATGGCCCCGAAGTGCCTGGTCATATTGACCGGTGGCATTACCCCAATAGCCTAAATGCATGGGATGCAGATATAGCAAACGATTTGCTTTCTTTTCTTCAAAAGAGACCATGTGTAGTGAGAGAACAGATTATGTCGTTCTTTGAGTTGACCAGTTTTGATTTTGAGTGTGAGACTAAGCTGGATGAGCATTCCGGGTTAGGACAATTCGTGCTTGCACCAAATCCCAATAATGGTCGATTCTTTCTGTTAAATACGGGGGAGCATATTGCCAATGCCACCATCACTATTATCAGTGCCAACGGACAAGAAGTGTATAAGGAAAGTGGTGTGGATATTATGACGAATGAAAGAAAATATTTTGACGTATCAGGACTACCGAAGAATATATACTTGTTAAGAGTTGTATCAAATAATTTTTCTGAGCAAAAGAAGATGATAAAAATCAATTAATCTTTTTTGACCACCACAGCTTTGTTTCTTATAATTTAGTGTTATTCAAATACTACAATATAAACAAAAGCTATCTGATAATGTGATAATATGCTAATGTGACAATAAGGAATACGTCCTACCATTCCCCCTTGGAGAAGGGGGCAGGGGGATTGATTTTTATTACCCATTATTTAACTAAAAACTTAACACTCATAACTAAAAACTATATAATACGTACAGCCTAAATCCTATCGTTAATCTAACACCCAAAACCTAATACCTAACACCTACTTAACACCAATAGCCGACAAGCAGTTGAACTTCATCACCCCATCACTTTCATCTTGTTATTTATTCCAACGCATAACGAAATACCTAGAGGTACCTTATCAAGAGACTATTTACTGTATATTTGCAGTCTTGATTTATGAATTATCATAAAAGTGAGTTAGTTTAATAATAATGTTGTAATAATAGAAAAATGAAACAGATAATATCGCTTATATCAGTCTTCTTTTTTGTGGCAAGTATGTATGGTCAAACTGTGGTGATTAATGAGTTTATGGCTAAAAATGGTACTACTATCCAAGACAAAGACGGTGATTTTAGTGATTGGATTGAATTGTACAACCCCGGTGATGCAACTATCCATTTGCTTAATTATGGTTTGTCAGATGATGCTGATGAGCTTGGTATGTGGTTGTTTCCTGAGGTAAGTATATTGCCTCATAGCTATATGTTGGTGTTTGCTTCCAAAAAAAACAGTGTAGATACCACAGAGTTGCATACCAATTTCAAAATATCAGCGAGTGGAGAAGCGCTGTTTCTTACAGATGCATCAGGTGTTGTGATAGACCAAACCGATGCTGTAGCATTATCAGAAGATGCGTCTTATTGTAGGGTGCCGGATGGCAGTACAAACTGGATTGTTACCAATGTATCAAGTCCTAATGCGAGCAATAATAACTCTAACCAATTGATATTCTCTGATCAAGAGGGCTTTTATTCAGCACCATTTTCGTTGTTCATCAACTCTGCAACAGGCGATACCGTATATTACACTTTGAATGGGGATATACCTACTACTAGTTCCAATTATTTTACAGAGCCTTTATTGATACAAGATAGAAGTGCTGAACCCAATGTGTTTGCAGAGATTCCTTCGAGTCCACCACAAGAGCTTATTTACCGTAAAGCATGGGAGTCTCCGGGACATCCAATAGACAAGGCTACCATTCTGAGATGTGCATCGTATAGAAATGGGGTGCGAACAAGTAAGATATATACCAAAACATATTTTGTTGACCCTCATATTTTCGAGAAGTATACTATGCCTGTTATCTCCTTAATTACAGAGGGCGATCATCTTTTTAGTAATGATAGTGGATTGTATGTGCCAGGTATATATTTTAATATAGAAGACCCCCAATGGACAGGTAATTATTTTATGCGTGGCGAAGATTGGGAAAGAGATATACATATCGAATATTTTGAACCCGAAGGGAGTATGCAAGAGCCGAATATGGTAATAAGTATTTTGAATACCCTTTGCTTCCACACAGACAAGTAGATAAGTACAAACGTTTTTTGCTTAGGTCAACCATGGGAGGTTGGAGTCCAACTATTATCAGAGATGTTTTGGCTCAAGATATATCTTCTGCATTAGATATTGATTATCAGGATTTTCAGCCGGCGGTTGTTTTTGTTAATGGAGAGTATTGGGGTATACACACCATTAGAGACCGAATAGATGAAAGATATATTGAATATACTTATCATATAGATAAAGATTCGGTTGAGTTTTTAGAAGGTAGTAATATTCATTATTTGACAAATTTTATAGAAAACAATAGTTTGGAATATAGCCATAATTATAATTATATCGCCACACAAATAGATATTCCTAATTACATTGATTATACTATTGCTGAGCTGTTTTTTAATAATTATGATTGGCCGGGAAACAATATGAAGTTGTGGAGAAAAATACCTGATGGTAAATGGCGGTGGGTGTTTTATGATATTGATGCCGGTTTTGGGAATGAAAATTATAATATGTTGTTGCATGCCACCAATACCGATTCTGCTCTTGTTGGGCCTAATCCGCCTCATTCTACTTTTTTGTTTCGCAGTTTGCTACAAAACGAGACTTTTAAGACGGCTTTTATTACAAGGTATGCAGAAATATTGAATACGTATTTTGATACCAGCTTTATGATAAACAAGTTAGATTCTATACAAAATGTATATAGTCCTGAAATTCCCGTTCATGCAGATCGATGGCATTATCCCAATAGCTTAAACCAATGGGAAGAAGATGTAGAAAGTGATTTGCTTACTTTTCTTAAAAACAGACCTTGTATTGTTAGAGAACAAATAATGTCGTTTTTTCAGCTAACCAGTTTTGACTTTGAGTGTGAGACTAAGCTGGACGAGCGTCCCGGGTTAGGACAATTGGTGCTTGCGCCAAATCCCAATAATGGTCGGTTCTTTCTGTTAAATACGGGTGCATATATTGCCGATGCTACCATCACTATTACCAGTGCCAATGGACAAGAAGTGTATAAGGAAAGTGGTGTGGATATTATGACTAACCAAAAGAAACATTTTGATTTGTCCGGCTTTGCACAAAATATATATTTGCTACAAGTAGTAGCCAATGATTTTTCAGAGCAAAAGAAAATTATAATAGTACCTTAAGCCTATAAACCTGAGTGTAATTACCAAACACATGATTGCTAATGGAATTTAGGTTATAAGTGTGTTTTTTTGTGATAAAAAAGCAAAATGGTACGCTTGGTGGATACTTGTAAAAGTAATGATGTTGGCTTGTTAATTCATTTGTGGTATAGCCTTGAACATTAGTTTAAAATCTTGTTTTTTGTTACTGCTTTTTTTATAGATTTGCACCCTGCAAATAATCCAATATAATAAATACGATGAATGTTTCTTTTAGGCCTGTAGTAGTGATTGCGCTCTTGCTATTGGTGGTGTCTTGTCGCAAAACAGAAGGCGAGGGCGGTACAGCTTCTATCCAGGGTAGAGTTCAGGTAAAGGTATGTGGTGCAGATACCACTAAGCCTTATGCTACCTATATGGCGCACGAAGAGGATGTATATATTGTATATGGTGACGAAGATAGCTATGGCGATGTGCAAAAAACACATTACGATGGGGGGTATCAGTTCAATTTTTTGCGCAAAGGCGATTATACTTTATATGCTTATTCAGATATGTATGGTGGGCAAGCCAGCGGTGAAAAAACGCCTGTCAAATGTAAAGTGCATATTGCCAAGAATGGCGACAAAGTAGAAGCGCCTTTACTTACTATATACAAATCTGTAGACAATTATGAGGGTACTGCTACCATCAAAGGACGTTTGTTTGCCTACGATTGGAATGCAGAGCTTACCCATCTCAAAGATAGTTTTTATGTAAAGAATGAGTATGTGTATATAGCTCGTCAAATGGATGCGTATTATTTTGAACGTGTGCGCACCTATTACGATGGTAGCTTTGTATTCCCGTTTTTGCCCATAGGCAAGTATGAGGTATATGCTTACGGGCGTGATATTAGTGGACAAGACCCTCAAGATAAGGTGCCTGCTATTAAATATGTTGAGATTACAGAGAATGCTCAAATTCAGGATATTGGAAGGTTGGAGATTATAAAATGAATCAGTTAGAGCGCATAGAAAAGATCTTGTTAGAGATGACGCCTATTAGTCTGGAAGAGATAGCAGGTTGTGCATTTACCGATAGGGTAGATACCAAATTTGTGTTTCCGGCTCATAGGTTGGCAGATGTGTTGGCGCTTGTAAAAGATGAGTATGCAGTGCTGAGTATCGATGGCAAACAATTGTTGCCTTATAGCACCTTGTATTTCGATACATTTGATTTCCAATTGCAGCGTTGGCACGAAAACGGCAAAGCCAATAGGTTTAAGTTGCGCCAAAGGCATTATGAGCAAACACAGCAGGCTTTTCTCGAATTAAAATATAAAACCAATCAAGGTAAAACAGTTAAACATCGTATAGACAATAATGTAGAGGATAGTCAAAAGGCTGATTTCTTCAACAGTATATCCGGTTTTAAGTTAGGCAATATGCAAGCGCATAGCTACAATCGTTTTTCGCGTATCACTTTGGCGCATCATGCGCATTCGGCACGCATTACCATCGATGTTGATATGCGTTTTTCATCCGATGCAGAGCATTGGCATGCTTTGGAAGGTATTTGTATTGCGGAGTTTAAAACCCCAACACATCGTCATGCCTTATTCGAAACGCTCAAGCAACACCAAATATATCCTCTTGGTTTTAGCAAATTTATAGTAGGTATGTATTTAAACGGTATGCCTGCCAAATTAAACAGATATAAACCGCTTTTTAAACAATTAAAAAACATGCAAGCTTCAACAGTTCAACAAAAGGCTGTTTAGGCGCTTATCCATCTTAAACACATTAACATATTATGATAGATTTTATAGACCAACACTGGGCAGAAACTTTATTGCGATTTATCAGTACCATTATTTTCTTTTTGGTAAGTCTGTTGGGTAAAGCTAATATAGGCATTGGTTTTGCTTTTGGTATGTTTGCTATTTTTGGAATTATCAGGTACCGTACTTTGGCCTTCCCTATCAAAGAGATGACTTATCTTTTTGTAGTGATAGGTATGGCTGTAGTAAATGCTATGAGTTTGCCCGATATGCCTGTGATAAGTGTACTGCTTGCCAATGTTTTTGTGTTGGCGTTAGCTTATACTTTAGAGCACAGATGGTTTGCCAAAGGCGAATCGGTAAAGTACATCAAATATGAAAAAGTAGAATTGATTGTTCCCGAAAAGAGAGCAGAACTTTTGGAAGATTTGAGTCGTCGTACCGGTCTTAAAATAAAAAGGATAGAAATAGGTGATATTAATTTCTTGCGCGATGTTGTGCTTATCAAAGTCTATTTCTTGGGCGATGATCATCCGGGACAAAGCAGGGGCGATTTTAGGTTTGACGCGTAAGAGAGGAATTCAATGTGATAATGCAAAAATGTGGTAATGAGTGGAGAGAGGGAAGTGGGAATGCGTAGAGACAGGGCATGCCCTGTCTGTAATCCGCAGTTTTAATCCGTATCATCCGCGTTCCAATTAAACAAATAAACAATTAAACCATTAAGATAACATTAAGAAGTTAAGAGAATGAAGATAGATAATCAACTTTGCGCCCTCTGTGATACACTTTGTGTACTTTGTGGTTAGATTGTAATATTGCTAATTACTAATTATTAATTGCTCATTGATTAATGCCTACAGCTTAAAGCTAAAAGCATATTAATCATTAATCCTTCAAAATTAACATGTCTTTTCAATGGTTTAAATATCTGCTTTTTGTAATGTTAAGTGTGTGTGTTTCCAGGGTATGGGCGCAGGAAAAGGACTTGCAGCTATGGGCAGATGTGTCTGTAGATATGAAACTGCACAAGGCATGGAAAGTAAGTGCTGCTATTGGGTCCAGATATCAGGAAAACATAGCCATATTACAGCAAAAGTATGGGGAAGTGGGTGCCTATTATTCATGGCGCAAACATTGGCGTGTGGGTATGCAATATCGCTATGTGATGCGTGCTTATCCTATGTCTCGCCACTTGCATCGCTATGCTATAGACATCAGTTACAAATACAAATGGCATCGATGGCGTGCCACATGGCGAGAGCGTGTGCAGTATAAGGTGAGAGGCGGCAATAGAATTATCCCCTTTTGTAGCGGTTGAGCATTATTTGGCTTTGCAAGGTAGGAATAAAGGGTTCACAGATAAATGGCGGTGGCAATGTGGCGCTTCTTATCCGGTGTATAAGCATACAGAACTATCTGCCAAATGGATGTGGCAGCAAGAATATAATACCAACAACCCTTTGGCGGCCAGTGTTTTTATGCTGTCGCTTAATATTACACCCGATTGGTTTCCGTCCACATCTGTGGATTAGCTGTTTTTCAAATAATTATCTGAAGTATTGCTCTATTTCTTGGGTTTCCAACTGTCTTTCAAAGACAAGGTACGGTTAAACACCATCTTCTCTTTGGTGCTGTCCGGGTCTACATTAAAGTAACCTACGCGTTCAAATTGGAAAGCATCCAAAGGCTTGGCCTCTTTCACAGAGCTTTCTATAATAGCGTTGTCAATAATGTCTAAGCTATGAGGATTGATAAAGTCTTTGTAGTCTTTATCTTTGTCGCCATCGGGGGCTTCTACGGTAAAC
>PDWI01006797.1_pt1 | contig 14233 bp, 12 predicted proteins | sample 1430891 | NCBI WGS metagenome assembly PDWI01 (sample SAMN01162508, study PRJNA174530) | Oral metagenome, whole genome shotgun sequencing project. | biome: Marine environment; feature: Marine mammal; material: Swab sample of the gingival sulcus; isolation source: swab sample of gingival sulcus...
AACCGCTCTTCCGTTGTGGTGGTGCTGAGGCTTGAAATAAAAATATACTGCCGTGTTTTTTCTTCGCTGACATAGACGGAAAAACGGGCGTCTGTTTCCTCATAAATCAGTTCGGCATCCGTGCCGCTTACTGCTGCATCAATTGTTGTGCGGTACACTTTTGAAGAGCGGAGCGCTGAATCAATGTGCGTATAAAAAAAGGTTTTGCTGTCATTTGCCCATGCGGCAGATACAACGCCTTCAATTGAAACAGCTGTATCTGCACCGGTTTTGAAATCACGGATTTTCAGCGTAAAATCAGCATAGGAACCGGTATCATTGTAGAGATAGATACCTTTCGTATTATCGGGAGTTACGGTGTAATCGTCAAAGAGAAAGGCGTCTGTTCCTTCTGCCATGGCATTAACATCGAACAGAAGTTCTTCCGTTGTATCGGTGAGTTGTTTTTTGCGGTAATAGGTGCGGTATTGTTTTCCTTTTTCGGTGCGGTAGTAATACCAGTAGCCGTTTTCAAATATCGGGCAGCTTTCATCATCTTCCTGTATGCGCCCGACCATTTCATCATACAGTTCTTGTTGCAGTTCTTTTGTTGAAGCCATAACCGTATCGGTATAGGTGTTTTCATCTTGTAAATACTGCTGTACTTTCGGGCTTGTTTTATCATTCATCCAATAATAATTATCAGTTCGTTTTGTTCCGAATGCGGTAAATGTTTCCGGCTGTATTTCTGCCTGCGGCGGTGCGGGAAAATCAGATTGTTTCATAAATACTCCTTAAATAGACTATCAGCATAACAAATTAAGGTAGCCTCTCGCAACCGGAATATAAAAAGATTTTTTCAAAAAAAGCATACTATTTATCTGTTCAGCGGCGGATAAATGTTTTATGATACATCAATGTTTAGACAAAAAAAATGTATATTTTGTATTCTTCTTTTTTCTGTACTACTGTTTTCGTGCGGATTGAAATCAAAACATGACGGTGATAAACAGTCTGAAAAAATATTAACAGCGGATGTTCTGGTTATTTTAGGGGAAGCATTTTATGAGCAGGACAATATATTAAAATATATAATAAAGATGTATACACCTCAAAGTGTTTCAGATCATATACACATTCTTTCTTATGCTGATATGACTGCGCATTCTAAACAGGCTCGTACGAAAGTAATTAAAGAATATGTTGATGAACATACTACCGATTATATTATCAGTATGGGATTGCCTGAAGGGGCAGGGCGTTGGATGTTGGCGGTAACAGAAAAGTATCCTGATATCATTTCTATTGCGTTGTTGCCTGAAGAAGAAGTGCTGCCGGTACAGGTATCAAGTGCTATTGTTGTTCAGAGAGCAGATGCACTTGATGAAGAGTCTTCAGATCTTTCGGGACGTGTTGATGATAATAGGATATTGTTGCTTGCCGGTTTGCTGGCGGCTGAAAATTGTGTACAAATGCCGGAAAAAGAGCCGCGTGAGCAGTTGAATATCGGGATAAACACAGCCTATAGAGCGATTTTTGGTAATGAGATATCCGAATCCAAAAACACGTATACACTTTTACCCTATATTGATCCTGATTCTAATATTCCGGCATATAATCATTTTATATTATTTGAAAAGCATCCGATGGAAGAAAAATCTGTTGAGCAGGAACCGTCCTGATGTGTTCATTAGCGGTTATTGCACCGGGCATTATTGCAAATACGGATTATTATACGCAGATACAAATAGCTGATCATGCTTCGATTCTGTTACTGTCTGATACGCATGGCGGAATAGCAGCTGTGCAGTGGCTTTTTTCAGAATGGAAAGAAAAATGTGATGCCTGTCTTTTTGCAGGAGACGGTGCAGAGGATATGTTACATGTACTCGGTACAGCTGCACCGGATGCGGCGTGTTTGACGGTAAACCCGTGCTTCGTTTTTGCGTGTGGTAATTGTGATACGGGAAAATATAATCTGCCGCATGCTATACAGAATAATCAATCGGTTTTTTCTGTGCCGTTTTATCAGACTATTGTTATTGCACATGAGCGTATTTTGCTGACTCACGGACATCTTGCCTGTGTTGAGTTTGATACGAAACGGCTGTTTAAGGCAGCAGCGGCATCTCAGTGCGGTATAGCGGTATACGGACATACGCATATTCAGCATTTCAAATATAAACAGCATGCGGTCTGTATCAATCCGGGCAGTTTAATTCGGCCTCGCGGCAATTCTCCTGCCGGATTTGCGGTATTACATATTGATTCAAATGGTACAGAGGATATGACAAAAACGCTTGTGTTTTATACTCTTAATCAGGATAGTTCCGGAACTTTTTCTGTTGAAACCGGAGAAAGTTATACATTTTAAGGTATAATAGAGAAATGCAGGAACCGCTGATATGATTGTTTTTATGTTATGTTTCACGGTGAGGTAATTATGAAACGATTTTGTTATTTTTTAGTGTGTTTGTTCGGGCTGATGGCATTTGGGTGCCGCACCGGTAGCAATAGTAAACAAAATGAACATTCCTCTGTGGGGAATTTTAGAGGACATACAGATCATGTTCTTATTTTTACCGGTTCGGATTGGTCTGATGAAGCCCATGACTTTGTAACGGCTGTTATGACGGAAGAATTGTTTTCCGGTTTGAAACAGCATTATACGGTTCACCATATTGATTTACCCCGTGTCGTTTCAAAATTGAAAAAGAGTCAGGTGAAAAAAAATTATATACTGTTTTCCCGATACGGAGTAACTGAGATTCCTTTTGTTGTGTTACAGACGCCTAAAAACGATGTGTATGCAGCTGAATTGCTTTCTGACTCTGTCAAATCCCCAAAGGATTTGATAGCAAAAATTGAAGCGTTAACGGCATTGCGGGAACCGGTTGTTACAGCGCGTAAGCGTATTGAACATACGAACGGGCATGAAAAAGCACATGCGATTGATTCGTTTCTCTCAACGGTGTTGTACGGGTATTTTCAGCGTTATGATTCATTGAGACTTCAAGTTCCCCTGCTTGATCCTGATAATATGTCGGGATTAAGAGGAAAATATTTATTAATCAGTGCTGATATTCAGGCAAAGAAGTGTATCCGTAACGGTGATGTATCCGGTGCGTGTAATCAATATGTGAAGACAGCGGAATTAAGTGAATTATCAGCTGCAGAACGGCAGCTTGCATGGTTTTTAGCAGCAAATACTTATTTGAGTGCTCAAAAGGATGCGGATAATGCGGTTCCTATTCAGTATTTAGAAAAGAGTATTGCGGCAGATCCGGAGGGAGCTGGCGTTCCGTCAATGAAAAAAATGATAAAAGAATTGAAAAATGAGAAGGTGCGGTAAGTATATGTAAGGGGGAATGAATGATTCCCCCTTTTTTAATTAGCTGATTGCATTCAGTACTTTGTTGAGACGCGGTTTATCGAATAAATCAAGTGGTCTGCCGTCACAGAAATGGCGTGCTTCTTCCGTAAAGACTCCGGCGGTCATACAGATACCTTTTCCGGCTTTCATTTCTTTTACTCTTCCGTGGAAATCACGGAGCAGCAACTCTCCGACAGAGGTTTGAGAACGGAAAAAACGGAAGATAACCAAGTCAGACCATTTCGGTGTATCAATTTCTGCAACAATATCGGTATGTGTTGCAAGAACCGTAATATCAACAATCTTTACTTTTGCACGGGAGAAAAATTTTGATACAATTTTCCGGCATAAACCGACAAATTCACTTTGCCCTGCAATAAGATAAATATGTAAATTTTTATTCTGATTAAGTTCTTGATACCGTACAATAAGAGAGGCAACATCTTTATATGCAGGACTTTTTGCTTGAATTTCTCTCAGCTGTATTAACCCTTTTTGTAAATCTTGTGCCTTGATAAATGCGTTTGCTAAATTATAACGAAGTTCATTTACTGTTTCTAACGGGGCGTCTTCGTGTTTTAAGCCTATGCTAAAGTCTTCGATCGCTTTATCAATTTGATCGGATCTTACCCGTATAAGCCCCGAGTATAATGCAGCTTTAGGTCCTATTCCGGGCGACAGACGAAGATGGGTGAAAATTTTTAATGCTTGTTCATTTGAACCGATTTCATAAAAACATTCACCCATAGCAAACAGAACTTCTTTATTTTCAGGATGAACATCTAATACTTTTTTGAGGCATTGCAGTGCATCCTGATATTTCCGTAAATGCTGCATTGTGTACCCGAAATACTCCATGGCAGTACTGTTATCAGGTTGTACAACTAATGCTTTCCGTAAAAAAGGCGCTGCTTTTTCATATTCTTTCTGGCTGTAAAAAATTGAACCGAGATTATAGTTAACGTCAAAGTGGTTTGGGTTAATTGTTTTTGCATGCAGCAATGCTTTTTTTGCTTCTGTGAATCTCAGTGTTTTTAATGCACTTATCCCGCACCGTGTGCTGATTTCAAATTGTTCCGTAGAACTTTTTGTATACATACTATTGATAAGCGGTGCATAAGCATTATAGCTCTTTTCCCAATTCTGTTCTTCATAGTATATATCGCCGATAGTCCGTAATGCTGTTGCATCATTGGGGTTTTGTGCCAGTTTTTTTGACGCTGCTTTCAGTGCAGCAACTCTGTTTTTTGAAAAATTACTTCCTGCATTTGATTTTTTCATTGTCTTTGTAGAAATCAGTAAAATTGAAACTACGGTAACTATGATAAATACAGAGAGTATGAAAATAATAATTGTCATAGCTCATATTATCTGCAGTATTTTGATAACTGTCAAGATAGTATAGTTATTCTGATATAATATAAAATACGGGTTATATATGATATATTATTTTCTTATAGTGAGGAAATCGTTCGGTAATATTGATTGGGGTACATACAGGAGCATCAATACTTTTGCCGGTAACTATTGCTACGATGAGCGCTTCGGATTGAAATTTTTTTTGAAATATGTAATACTTCGCGGACACCTTCACTTATTTTAAGGACCATTATATGATGCAATCAAGTTCAGCCTCTTTAGCTATTGTCGCGTGCCCGGGCGGTGAATCTTTCGCCGATGCAACCATCCGGCATTTACAACGGATGTATATTAAAAAATTTAATCAGAAAACAGAAAAACTTGTCAAACGGTACGGTATTGAAAAAGATCAGCTGATAAAAGATATTAATTTTTATAATGATGTATTTTCTGCCAGTTTACATGAAAATAAAGAAATTACAAAACCGCGTATACCGCGGTATAAAGTTGATGCACGGTGTACCCATTTTTCAAATGGTGAATTTAAAACGGAAATTCATGAATGTATCCGCGGTAAGAGTGTGTATATTTTTCAGGATACTGAAAATCATTGTCCGCTTTCTGTGAATGAAGGAAAGAATACGCATGTTTTTTCCGTAAATGATCATTTAATGTCGTTACTGGTAACTATTGATGCGGTACATCATGCGGGCGCAGGTTCTATTACGCTTGTTCTTCCTTCTTATCCGTACAGCCGTCAGCATAAGAAAAAAGGACGGGAAGGATTGACGGCAAGTATGCTCGGGCATTTTTACGAATGTCTGGGTGTCAGTCAAATTATAACGCTCGATATCCATTCACGTGAAATTGAAAACGCATTTCACAGTGCCCGTATTGAAAATCTCCATGCCAGTTATCAAATTATTCGGGAACTTTTGAAGATTGAAGATCTTTCCGATCCTGATGCCGATTTTGTTGTCGTTTCTCCCGACAGTGGTGCTGTAGACCGGAATAAATTTTATTCTGCCGGATTACAAAAACCGCTTGCAATGATTTATAAAGAGCGCGATTACTCTGTTGTTACGCAAAATGCAAAACAATCAAATATTGTTAGTGTAAAACTTTTGGGTGATGTAAGCGGTAAAACAGCCTTTCTTGCTGATGATATGCTGGGAACAGGCGGTACCTTGCTGAAGGCAATGGAATTTTTGAAGAATAAAGGTGCAAAGAAAGTAATTGCTGCCGTTAGCTTACCCTTTTTTACCGGTAATGCAATTAAGCTTTTTGATGAAGCATACAAAAAAGGGTATTTTTACCGTATTATTGGAACCAATGCAGTGTATCATGAAGAACTGCTGAAAAAAGAATGGTATATTTCTACTGATGTTTCCGGTTTGTTTGCGCATGTTATTTCCCGATTGCATCATAATCAGTCGCTGAGCGGCTTGCTTGATAATAGAGATATTATTGAACGGATGCTGAGTTCTACTGGACAGACGGCAAAGGAATAACCAATGCAAAGCGGTGTTTTTACCGCCGATATCGGAACGACATCGTTTAAGGCGGCTGTCATTTCCCGTGATGGAACCGTATTGGATTTTACGCGTGTTTTTTTTCCTCAGCCTGTCCGTGCGGTCGATTGGGTTTCAGCTTTTTTTTCTGCATGGCGTACATTTACTCAATCGTATACTATTCGGGCAATTTGTATTTCCGGTAACGGTCCGACTGTGGTAAGTGTGCCGCGGAGAAAAAAAGTATCCTCTGTAAAAGTTGACGGAGACTCTTTTTCAGATGCGGCAGTTGATGTACTGATTGAGAATGCTCAGCAAGACACCCTTTTTTTGTGGAATGAGCATATACCTTCTTCAGTACAGCTGTCGCAGTGTTCTTCACTTTTTTTACCGCGGATTGCTGCATTTCAACAGTTGTATCCTGAAGCGTTTTCTCAAGCACAGTATGTTCTTTCAGGTCATGAATATCTTTCTTTTATATTAACGGGTCGTGCGGTTACCGTGCTGCCTGATTCCCGTTATATGCGTGCGTATTGGACAGATGAAGCTGTTCGGCTTTTTGCATTTAATCCTGATTTGCTCCCTGAATTTGTTGAAATTGGTACTGAAATCGGCAGATTTTGCGGTATTCCCGTTATTGCCGGTACACCTGATTTTATTGCCGCATTGATCGGCAGTAATACATTGCGTCCGGGAACTGCATGTGACCGTGCAGGATCGAGTGAAGGTATCAATATTTGTATAAGAGAACCGCTGCGCTTTGAAAACACACGGCTTCTTCCTTCTGTTATAGCTGATTTATGGAATGTATCGTTTCTTATACCTGATTCCGGTGTATCATTTGCAGAATTTTTAACCGATGAAGGCTTTTTGCCGCATGAATACGGTGCTTGTATGGAACGGATTGCAGCAGAACCGCCGCTTTTTTCAGAAGAGTATCCTCGTACGAGGGGCGGGCGGGGGCGCCGTTTTATTGAAAATCTTGCCTTTCATTTGCGGCGCGGCTTTGATCTCTTGGAACAAGTGAGCGGTTACCGTCCGGTATATACTCTTTCAGGAGGGCAGGCGCGCAATCCTCTTTGGTGCAAAATGAAAGCTGATATAACCGGCCGTACGTTTGCATTGCCTCATTTTGCCGATGCGGAATTATTGGGAAATGCGGCTGTTGCTTTATACGCATTAGGTGAGTATTCAAGTCTTACCGAGGCTGCCGGACAGATGAGTACGGTAGTTCGTCTCTATGAGCCGGAACCGCATCGGGCTCAGCTGTACCGCGAAAAATATCACCGTTGGCAGGAAAACATCACGGAAAGTAATATGTAAAAAATCTTCCTCATTTTATTAATAACATATTGTGTGCTATGAGTGATATAGTATGATAAACGATTGTGTTATTGCTATGAGTAATACTATGAGATAGAGCATTTTATTAAATGAAGCGGATGATGGGAATCGAACCCACGTCTCCAGCTTGGAAGGCTGGGGTAATAGCCATTATACGACATCCGCAGAACGTGAAAAAGATAGTATAAAAAATTGACAATTTTGTCAATATATATGTGAAAGTTATTTTATAAAAAGAGCATTGTTTACGGAAGCCGTTTATAAAATGCATCAGCAATTTCCAAAAGCTGTTCACGGGTATTTTGTGCAGGATCGTCCAACACAGTTTCTAAGAGCTCATTCAAAATTAAACCGATTTGTCTTCCGGCGGGAATTCCCATTGCCATTAAGTCTCTGCCGTTAACCGCTAAATCTTTGAGCGTATACGCGGTCTCTTCTTCTAAACACGCGTTAATTCTGTCTTGAAATTCACTTAAAAAAGCCGGATCTATTTTTTTACCGGCAAGACCGAACGTGTCTGCATGACGCAGAAGAAAAAGATCAGGAATACAGTCTTTACCAACCCGCGCAATAAAACGGCGGACAGCAGCGTCCGTCCATGACGGTTCATAATGGAACATGTGCTGTGCAACAAGATGGGCTGTTTTTTCTATATCGGCATTTGAGTATTTCAGCCGTTTCATAATAGTACGGGTCAATCGGTCTGAAACCGCTTCATGCCGGTAAAAAGTATACACACCGTCAGGAGTTTGTTCGCGTACTTCCGGTTTTCCAATATCATGAAAGAGTCCTGCAAGACATACATGGAGATTATCGCGCGGACAGGCACTGCATACTAAAAAGCTGTGATCCAGTACATCAAAGTGATGATAGCCTTTTTGCTCAACATCGCGGCAGGCGGCAACTTCCGGCAAAAAGAACTGCAATAATCCTGTTTCTTCTAAGAGCCGTAAACCGGTTAATACATAAGAGCCGGTAATCAGTTTGTTAAATTCATCACGGAACCGCTCAATAGAAATTTTAGCGGTTACCTCTCGTGCAAGAGGAATAGCAGCACGAGTATTTTCTTCTATTTTGAACCCCAGTTGTGCCGCAAAACGAACTGCACGAACCGGCCGCAGTCCGTCTTCCAAGAAACGGTCAATCGGTTTCCCGACCGTTTTAATACGCCCTGCTTTTATATCTTTATGCCCGTCAAAAGGATCAACAAGAACTCCGTCCGGTAAAGAGACTGCAATCGCATTCATCGTAAAATCACGGCGGGATAAATCATCTTCAATTGTTGCAGCATAGGATACAGATTCAGGATGTCTGCCGTCTTTATAATCTGTTTCAGTTCTGAATGTAGTGCATTCTATTGCTGTTTTTTTATAGAGAATTGTAACAGTTCCATGCTCAATACCGGTAGGAATCGTTTTTCTAAATATTTTGATTACATCGGACGGCTGGGCATTGGTTGCAATATCAAAATCATTGGCATTTTTTTTCAGTAGGAAATCGCGGACAGCACCTCCCACTAAATAGACTGAAAAACCCGCAGCATGAAAATGACTGCTTACTTCTTTTAAAATCTGAGGAACAGGAAAATGCCGCTGCATACTAATATACCGACTATGTTAGATAAAAAAGCGTAAATCTTTTGTATGCATCATTTTAAAATGATATGAAATAATATAGGTGCCGACTATTCCGGTTAATGTATTCAGTGCAGCGGCTGCAGATCCGATAAAAAATGCTACGGGACGCAAAATCAGATACCCCGATTCAAAACCTCTGCCGTATAACATGCAAATAGAGGCAAGGGCAATATAGGTGCCGCCAACCGGAAAGCTGCCGAGAAAACAAGAAAAGAACGAGGCATAAATAATGAGCCACATCATATCTTTATAACCGATGCCCAAACTGGAATATGATTTTAAAATGACCACAAAACTTATAGTAATAACCAAGGCGGAACCTGCGCGGGCAAAAATTGAAAATACCGGCAGCACGACTGATGAAACTCTTCTGCGGATTCCCAAACTTTCATTTGTATGCTGAAGAGAAACAGCGAGTGAAGTATGGGTATCACCTGAAAAGAATGCGGCTAATACCGGTGCAATTGATGCATAGAGAACCCGGTACGGATTTTCATCTCTGCATAATAATTTGATTATGAGCGGATACAAAATAAACACGACAAAAATCATGGCAAAAGTCAGTAACAGAATAAAATTGGTAAATACCGATTTTGTGAGCATATCGCGGAAACTGACTGTCCAATAGGCTGAAAGGGCGATCATGCAGAATAAAAACATATCAACAAAAAACACCATGACTGCATACGCAACCCGCGCCAAGGAATCAAACAGTGTTATTGCCGGCTTTGAAACAGTCTTATCAACTGCACAGCCGACACCGGCAAACCCGCCGAATACACAAAGCGGTAAAATATACGTACCGTTAGTGAATACTTCAAAACTTGATGACGGAAATAAACGGATAATTGATTCTGCAATGCTGATAGCCTTAACATTAACGGCTCCTTCAGCAAAAATAGGAATACGGGTAGACGGATATATCTGTACCGCAATTAAACCGATAATTGATAATAACAAAGCGGATGCACAGGTAAACAGCATGGAAAAAACAGCTGTTTTTAATAAGCCTCTATTTTCACGCAATTCGAAAATACTGACCGTAAATCCGAAGAACAATACCGGATACAGCGCATACCGTCCCAACTGAATTGAAAGTTGAGAAAGAAATTCGATTGACTGTATAAAAAAGCTATTGTCTGTTGTTGAAATAATTCCGAGTGCGGTTCCTAATACTATTCCGATAAGATATTTAAGCCAGATTTTCATAACCAAAGAGTGTAAACAAAAGCGGTCTTTGCGTCAATCAAGCGTGTTCCGAATTGTATTTTACACTCTCAAAAGCGCTATACAAATGTGCGGTTACAGCAGAAATGTAAAAAGAATGTTAAAACAGACAGCTTGCATTTTTACTTCAGGGTCAGTACAATGCGCTTTCAATGCGGGCAACAAGAGCACTTATTCATTTAGACAATTTTCATCACAATATTCAGCAAATCAAACAGCATCTTCACTCATCGGTACAACTCTGTCTTCCGGTAAAAGCAGATGCATACGGTCACGGGGCGCTGCGTATTGCCCGTGAGGCTGAGTATGCGGGGGTTTCGTATCTCGCTGTTGCATCGGTTGAAGAAGCTATTGAATTACGTACTGCCGATATAGCACTTCCCATTATAGTGCTGGGCGTACCGTTACCGGAAGATATTGCAGATATAATCACATACCGGATTGAACCATTGGTGTTTACGCAAGCCTTTATTACACAACTGAATAAAAAGGCTGCGGAACAGAATAAGATTATTTCTGTACATCTCAAAATAGATACCGGTATGAACCGTATAGGATGCTCTCCTTTGGAAGCTGCCGCTCTCGCACGCGCTATTGCGGATTCCCCCTATTTAGCTTTACAAGGTGTTGCCACCCATTTTGCAGTGTCCGATTCTTCTCAACAAGCTGACGGTGATTTTACCCGACAACAGCTGAACGATTTTAACTATGCAATACAGCAGATTAAAAAACAGGGAATATCCATTCCGTTGATTCATGCCGCAAACTCAGGAGCTGTTCAGCATTATCCTGAAGCGTATTTTTCTATGGTGCGAACCGGTTTGCTTGCATACGGATATAATGCAGATAGTAACAATGAAACCGCTCTTGCGGTAAAACCGGTTATGGAGTTAGTAACACAGGTTGTGTTTATAAAAAAAATTGCTGCCGGTACTACCGTATCCTATGGAAGGAAGTGGACTGCGGAAGAAGACACCGTGATAGCAACACTGCCGATCGGATATGCAGACGGTTTACGCAGGTCATTGTCTGAACATTTGCGCGTGCGGATAGGAAAGTCATTATTTCCGCTTGCAGGAACCATCTGTATGGATCAATGTATGATTGATCTTGGCTTGGAAAGTACGGTACAAGAATCGGATGACGTGTGTATTTTCGGTGTTGCAGAAAAAGATAATACCGCGGCAACGCTTGCTGATTTAGCGCAAACTGTACCCTATGAAATCACCTGCGGGATTTCAAAACGGGTTCCGCGTGTTTATACTAACTCGCCCCTATCTCCATTATAAAACTGTTGATAACGCTGCTGCAAATACTTTTTATTCAATTATGTCGAACAAAACGAAGAGCCATTTTTATTTTTTTTGCAATTCATGCAGCGAATCAAAAGGATAGAGTTCCTCTACTGTTTTTACGACAAGATTATCTTGTGAAGATCCGAAAATAACCGGTGCGTTTTTGTCCATAAACTCAGAAATAACTTGACGGCATGCTCCGCAGGGACCAACCGGATAATCGGCATCGGGAGTTGCTAATGCCAAAGCTGTAAAGTCTTTTTTTCGCATTGTAACTGCACGGAAAAATGCAGTCCGTTCTGCACAATTCGTTAATCCGTACGATCGGTTTTCAACATTGACACCGGTAATAACCGAGCCGTCATTCAACAATAGAGCGGCACCTACCCGAAAATGAGAATAGGGAGCATAAGCCGCACCGGCAGCATCAAGTGCTTGTAAAAATAAATCGGTATAGTTACTTGCATTTTCCATGCTACTATTATACCATTCGCACTATGAAATTAAAAGGTTCAAAAAAGCATCTCATTATTTTACCCATTGTTTTTCTTATTATATATACTTTTGTTGCAGCGGTTCCGCTCGGTTCGGATATGTATTTTATGCCGGTATGGATACAAAGTATTATTCCTGATACTGCAAAGGCGGCTCTTTCAGGTATTACATCAAAACAGGCACTGACAATACAAGCTGATGCGGATGACTTTCACAAAGAACCAGTGGAATATTTTATTACGAATAAACGTTTCGGATATTTTACCGAAAACGGCAATCTTCTCAGGTCTTCGCCGATAAATGACCGTATTTCAGCGTCTTCGACAGCATGGTCTGTATATACTGAACAATCAAGTAAGATTCCCGTCTATAATCCTGACGGAACATTGATAACAACAATTAACCGCGCCGGATTTGTTCATATTGACGAAGACCGTATGTACCTCTTTGAGAAGGGCGGAAATGCAGTATGCGAATATACTGCTGACGGAAAAAGACTTTGGCGGTATATACACGCTGCTCCGATAACTGCCTTTAACAGCAGTGTACAGGGGACGATAATCGGCTTTTCCGATGGAAAGCTGGTATGTGTTGACCGGAATGGAGATGTGCTTTTTGATTTTTATACCGGAGGAAGCAGTTACCGTGTTGTTTTAGGTGCTGCCCTTTCAGAAGACGGGCGTTATGCTGCCTGTGTATGCGGTCTTGATCAGCAACGTGTTTTACTGATAGATCTTGATCTCAATAAACATAAAATTGTCTATCATGCTTATTTAAAAGGCAATTTACGCAGACAGCTTTTTGTTAATTTTGATAAAAAAGGAGAAAATGTTATTTTTGAATGTGCTGAAGGGATCGGATTTATTGACTGTACGCAATTTGTGTCAGGCATTATACCGGACAGCGGCTTTATTCTGAATCTTGGAGATGAATCATACAAAAATATTAAAACGATTTTAACACATAATGGTCAAAAAGCGGATCTGTATTGTATTGAAAGTCCAATGCATCTTATCGGGAAAACTTCTTTTAATGCTCAAAAGCCTTTTCTTATACAGAATCAGGAAAAGCTTTTTCTGGCAACAGAAACACATCTTGTCCGCATTGATATAAAAGGAATAGCAAAATGAAATATTTTTTCTCTATACTATTTTTACTGTTGTTACCGTTTCAGTTTCTTTTATCTTTGGAATTACCTGCTGATAATCCTGTTTTTTTAAGTGTATTCGGGCAACACACACCGCACGGCGTATTTGAAGAAGGTTTGATTTTTGCCGAACCGGCAGTTGTCCGTGCTGCTGATACCGGAACTGTGCTTATTAATCTTGAAAAACAATATTCGGTTCGGAATTTTCCGTCTACTTTGGGAAATGCGGTCATCATTTTTCATGATGAGGGATTGCAGACGGTCTATGCTAATTTGGATGAGATGGATAGTATCCGTGTTCGGCATCATGTTGAAATGGGTTCATTGATTGGAAAAACAGGAAACAGTGCCTGGGGTACTGCTAAGAGTTTGCCGTTTCAAGTAATTGATACAGAGAAACACGTCTATATTAATCCTTTGCTTATTTTACCGGCGGTTGATGATGATATAAAGCCAAAAATAAAAACTGTTTTTATTAGAAATGAAAAAAAGAATAGTATAGAACTCGGTGAGAAAAAAACTGTTGCACAAGGTAGTTATGATTTATTTGCGCATATTACTGATCAAACTCATGTTGATAGCCCTGTTATAAATCCATTCCGTATTAGTGTATTGGTTAATGGTGTTAATATCCGTTCTATTCCTTTTGAAATTATTACAATACAAGATCGGCATGCATATCTTGGAAACACCGCTTTTTATGATAAGCTTTTGTATCAAAATAACAATCTTATGTATTTAGGAAAAATTATGCTCAACCGCGGTACTTCAAAAATTACAATAACTGCACGTGATATAACCGGCAATCAGCGTTCAAAATTGTTTTTAGTAAAAGTTAACTAAGTAGTCTGCTCATAATTGGTAAA
>PDWI01006798.1_pt1 | contig 14229 bp, 12 predicted proteins | sample 1430891 | NCBI WGS metagenome assembly PDWI01 (sample SAMN01162508, study PRJNA174530) | Oral metagenome, whole genome shotgun sequencing project. | biome: Marine environment; feature: Marine mammal; material: Swab sample of the gingival sulcus; isolation source: swab sample of gingival sulcus...
AATAAATAATTGTAAGCCATTGATATAATCACGAGGTTGCAATAACATCCATACAGGCAATAACGAGGCAATCGACGCATAGACAAATAAAATAATAATCCACCAACCTGTACTACTCATACCCATCATTTCTGTTGGTAAAGCGATTGGGAATTGAGGACCCGCCCAAATTAACGCATAAAGAGCGACTACACCAACAATAGACACGATTGGCAAGGATAATTTAAAGCGATAAATAGCTTGCCCGATAATAAAGGCAACCACTAATGCACCCCAAACAGGCAACACAGCGGAGGGCGTTTTTACCATCATACGAGCGATAACCGTGCCAAATGCGGTATTAACCATTAATAATAATAGGAAAATTACTACCATTAACAAGGCTCTAGCCCGACTGCCAATCACATTACCGACGATTGCCCCCATAGATTGCCCTTTGTTGCGGACACTTGCCCAAATGGCTGACATATCATGTACGCCAGCCATAAAAATTGTACCAAAAACAACCCAAATAAAAGCAGGTACCCAACCCCAAATTACTGCAATTGCGGGACCTATAATTGGAGCCGCCCCTGCAACTGAAGTAAAATGATGTCCCCAAAGCACATATTTATTCGTGGGTACATAATCAATCCCATCTTCTAATTCGTGAGCGGGTGTTTTAAAATTTTCATCGAATTGAAAAATCTTTTCAGAAATGAATTTTGAATAAAAAGCAAAGCCTAGTATCATACAGCCTAGACCTGCAAGCAATAAAAAAATACTATTCATAGAAAAATCCTTACATATCAAAAAATAACATAAGTTTTAAAAAATTAAATCTATAGAAAAAATAATATTTGCAAGAAGTTCATTATATCATGATAACAAACAAAAATTTTAGTAATGACAAGTCAGTAATTAAATAAATAATGTTAGTAAAAGTCTAAAATAATATGCTAGAATAATGCGATTTTTATATGCAAAATAGAATTTCTGTATTAAATTTTAACTAATTTCTTCGGTTGCAAGCGTCCATTTTTTTCTAACCTTGCTAATCCAAGAAAATTTTCATCATTATCATATAAACGAATATCAATTTTATCATCAACATGAAACCAAGCTAGATTTAATAAATCATGCACATTAAGCCGTTGCCCATGTCCAACACGTTTTACTTGTTTATCATCAAGGGTAATTTTTTCTAAATCATTTAAACAAACATCAACTGCTAATAAATGCTTAAAACGCTCTGTAAACTCTAATTTTTCTAAATCCTTTACACTAATCGCATTTTTTACCTGAAAATCTGCAACGCCTATTCTGCGTAAAGCGGTTAAATGCCCCACCGTTCCCAAACTTTTTGCAATATCTTCTCCTAAAACTCGAACATAAGTCCCTTTTGAGCAAGTAACCGTTAATTGAATTTCTTGAGGATTAATTAATTCAAGAGTTAGATTTTTAATAGAAATAGGACGAGGGGGACGCTCAATTTCAATGCCTTGCCGTGCGTATTCATATAATTTTTTACCGTCTTTTTTTAATGCGGAATACATGGGCGGAGTTTGTAAAATATCGCCTAAAAATTGCTGACGAATTTCTGCTAATTTATCAGAAGTAATCGGAGGCGTTTCTTTTGTTGCGATTACTTGACCATCAACATCGCCTGTATCCGTTTGCTCACCAAGTTTGATAATGGCTTGATAGGATTTATCGGCATTTAGTTGATAATGACTAAATTTTGTCGCCTCGCCCAAACATACAGGGAGCAAACCTGTTGCCATTGGGTCTAGTGTTCCTGTATGCCCCGCTTTTTTGCTATTGTGGCTAGGAGACATAAATAGGTATTTCACTTTTGATACGACTTGTTGCGAGGTTATTCCTTGTGGTTTATCAATTAGGATAACGCCTGATACGGTTTGCTTTTGTGACATAGGGTTTTGTTTTTTAATTTAAAGATTGGTAGGTTGGTGTCGAAGTATGAGACCCAACAGGGCTTATTATTACTTCGCTATCGCTACATCTTGCAAAGCTAAATCGATACTTAATCGATTTTTAACGCTTTTCAGGTTTCGCAAGCTCAACCACAACCTACAAAATACACATTATATTTTGAGATTGGTAACATTATAGCTTATTTTTAAAATTGAAACGTAAAAAAACGCCTTTCTATGAAGAAAGACGTTTATAAACCCCACCCCAACCCTCCCCTTGAATAAGGGGAGGGAACTTCTCCCCTTCTTTTTCTCAAATAAGGAGTTAGGGGATAATTGGATTAATTATTCATCTAAAAATGAAAAACTATCAATGTCCATGTCAGTCATCACTTCGCTAGGGGTTAGCATACTTTCCGCATGAGCAGAGGCGCGAGGCAATAATTTATCAAAGTAGAATTCAGCAGTTTGAATTTTCGCTTTATAAAATTCAGGTGATTGTTCACCACCTTTTTCAAGTTTTTCATAAGCAACCGCCGCCATTCTCGCCCAATGATACGCCATCATGGTATAGCCTGCATACATGAGATAATCATCAGAAGCCGCCGAGATGATTTCACGGTCTTTGCGAGCCAACAGCATAATACGCACAGTTAAAGTATTCCATTCGGCACAAAGTTTGGTTAATGCCCAGACGAATTTACGCATATCTTTATCTAACGCATATTCACCGCACCATTTCATCACGCTAGCAGTGTAGTCACGCACCACTTTACCTTTTGAGCCAAGAATGATTTTACGACCCAATAAATCCAACGCTTGTACGCCTGTTGTACCCTCATAAAGCGTTGAAATACGTGCATCACGAGCAATTAGTTCCATGCCCCATTCTTTGATATAACCATGACCGCCATAAACTTGCATACCGTGTTTCGCCACTTCAATAGCAAGTTCAGTTAAGAAACCTTTTAAAATTGGTGTATAGAAACCAATTTTGTCATCCCATTTTTCAAACTTATCATGGTCATTTTCTGCCACGCCTTCCGCCATTTTATCAGCATAACGTGCTGAATGATAAATCATTGAACGACCGCCCTCAGTAAAGGCTTTCATTGTCAATAACATACGACGAACATCAGCATGGTTGATAATCGCATCAGCCACCTTTTCAGGCTCTTTGACACCTGATAAAGCACGCATTGAGCGACGTTCTTTGGCATAAGGCAAGGCATTTTGATAAGCTAACTCACAGTGAGAAACGGCTTGAATTGCTGTACCCATACGAGCAGTATTCATAAAGGTAAACATTGCACGTAAGCCCTTATGTGGCTTACCAATCAGATAACCTGTGGCACCGTCAAAGTTGAGTACACAAGTTGCTGATGAGCTGATACCCATTTTATGTTCGATTGAACCACAAGTCACCCCATTGCGTTCACCAACTTCACCCTCGTCATTTGGAATAAATTTTGGAACGATAAATAAGGAAATACCTTTTGTTCCCTCAGGAGCATGTGGCAAACGAGCCAATACGATATGAATAATATTATCAGTTAAATCATGCTCACCGCTAGAAATAAAGATTTTTGTACCTGTGATTTTAAATGTACCGTCATCATTTGGCAGAGCTTTGGTTTTTACTTGTCCTAAATCCGTACCCGCTTGAGCTTCGGTCAGACACATGGTACCTGCCCATTCACCACTGATTAATTTTGGTAAATACAAGTCTTTTTGTTTGTCTGTGCCATACTGCAAAATGGTATTAACACAACCTATGGTTAAACCTGGGTACATAGACCAAGGCCAGTTCGCCGTACCTATCATTTCTGATTTAATCAAGTTTAACGACATTGGCAAATTCATACCGCCATATTGTTCAGGGTAAGAAATCCCTTGAAAACCTAATTCTACAAACTGATTATAAGCATCTTTAAAGCCTGTTGGGGTGGTGACTTCACCGTCTTTAAAGGCACAACCTTCTTTATCACCTGATTGATATAATGGAGAAATAACATCTTCAGAAAAATCTGCCAATCCCTGTAAAATCATATCCATGGTTTCAGCGTCGGCATTTTCACCATTTGCCAAAGCTTTGTAGTGTTCTTGATAATCAAATACTTCATTGGTTAAAAATTTAATATCACGGAGAGGAGCTTTATAACTTAGCATAATAATATCCTTTTCATTGAGTAAATAAACAATTTTACATAACTTATTACCGCCTTTCTATTATAGCTAAAAGTTAGTATTAAAGATACTACTTATAGCTATTATTCATCTATTTAATAAGAATACATGTCAATTAGTTATGATTTAAGAAAAATTGGCTGTAATTAGTCACAATAAAATATTATTTCACGCAACACTAGAGAAAATTGTTATAATGGAACTTTTGTATTTAATATTTAATGTTTTTTAATTTAATAGTGTGGTTTTGTGTCTCAATCTAGCAATACAAACAAACGTCCTAGCAAACTCTGGTGGTTACTTGCTCTTATTATTTTAATGATTTGTTTATTGGTGCAGTTGCCGATTTCTTGGGTTGCTCAAAGATTTATACCCAATAATCCGTATATTCAATGGGTTTCAGGCAATATTTGGCATGGCTCGGCGAATTGGCAATTACCGCCAATAGGGCAGAGTGACATGTTGAATGGTAATGCGACTTGGCAATGGAAACCGCTAAAATTAGTCACAGGTAAATTTTCTGCAGATGTAGAAATTAGCACAGGAAAAACGGCTTTAAAGGGAGAGATGAATATCGGCTTGCAATCAGCACAATTACAAAAATTATCTGGGCGTATTCATCAAGAAACCCTTGCAAGTATTGTTAATTGGCAATTGCCTGATGCCCCTATTCAAGTGAATAATGTTGGCATCAAGATGGATAAAAACACGGGTTTTGACGAAGCAACAGGGCAAATGACTTGGGTAGGTGGACAGCTCGGTTATCCTTATAATGGGGTAGTTCAACAAGTCAATTTACCTGCATTAAAAATTGATTTAAGCACAGAAACTAAGGCAGAAAATAAAGTGCTTCGTGCTCATATTGTTAATCAAGAAGATAAAACTTTGGGTGATTTATATTTGGATAAAGAAGGTATGTTGGATATTAGTTTAACGCAAAGATTGTTAGAAAATGCTCCAAGTTATCAAGGCTCTGCTCCGCAAGATACCCCTGTGATAAACTTGCGACAGCCAATTAGTTCATTGTAGATTATAAGATAAAAAGGTAAAAACGTGGCAAATTTTTCTTTTTCCAAGATAACCAATATAGCGAAAAAATGGCTTGACTATTTATCGCCTGTGCTATTGTTGTTGGCGATTGTTTGGTTATGTTGGAGTTTGTCTCGCATTCTTTGGTTATTTCTTGCTCCTGTGCTTGCTCCTAATTTACCTGAGGTTGCTCGGCAAAATCAAGCCGTGTACGCAAGCAACCCCAATAATTTTATGATTTTTGCAGAACCGCAAGAAAATGTTCTTATAGGGGAGCAAGAGCAAGCAGTTGCCCCAAGCAATATTGAATTAAAAGGGGTCATGGTAGCCAATCCGATGAACAATTCATCAGCCTTGTTAGCGGTGAATGGTAGGGTGTTAAATTATCGAGTGAATAAAAAAATTGAGGGTACAGATTACATATTAAGCTCTGTTGATTGGAATAAAGTCATTCTTAAAGATAGTAGTAATAAACAATTAACTTTAAAAATCAGTGAACCTTTTGAGCTCAATCAAAAGTTTAAAGTTAATCCGAAAAATAATGACAAGCAAGCTATGGTTAACGATATAGATGCTCCACAAGCCCAAGCTTTTGATAGTTCAACAGAAATGCCTATGGGTAATCAAGCTAATAATGACTTACAAGAAGAAAATGACTATAATGAAGACGGTAATAATGGTGAGCCTATGGAACATACACCGCCACCATCTATTGATCAAAATCATTCCGTCTCACCAGCAAATCCTGCTGGTTATTTAGGTCAAATGGGCATGTCGGCAACCCAAGATGGTTATGAAGTCACCGAGGCAATGTCTGATGAGTTACGTAATAAAGCTGGTTTACAACTGGGTGATAAAATAGTTAGTATTAATGGTGAACCCGTTGGTAGTAGTCCAATAGCAGATGCCGAAGCCTTTGCAAAAGCAAAAAAAAATGGACAAGCTAAAATTCAGATAAAACGAGGTGAGCAACTGATTACTATTAATCAAAGCTTTTAAATTAAACAGAAATTTATAATTTATAGGATATAATAATGAAATTGCGTCAATTAATTAAACCACTATTGTTAGCAACGCCAATTTGGCTTGCCAGTCAAGGAGTGGCTTATGCTGGCAGTTGGAAAGTGAATTTGCAAGATGCCGATATTCACGCTTTTATTAATGAAGTTGCTAATATCACCAAAAGTAACTTTGTCCCTGACCCTAGAATTAATGGTAGAGTCACAGTGATTTCTAATCGTCCGATGAACGAGGAGGAAATTTATCAATTATTTTTAAGTGTCATGCAAGTCAATGGTATTGTTGCCATTGAGAAAAATGGCATTGTCGAATTAAAACCTGATAATTTTGGTAAACAATCAGGATTACCTGTTGATTTAAATGGAAAAGCGAGGGGTGAGGATATGGTGACTCGCCTTGTGTATTTGCATAATATGCAGGCAAGCGAAGTATTGTCCGCCATTCGTCCACTTATGCCACAATCTGCTCATGCGGCCACTGTGCCTAGTGTTAATGCCTTAGTTTTATCCGACCGAGCCAATAATCTCAATGAATTAATGGTTTTGGTGCGTTCTCTGGATAGTGCAGGTGATACCAATATTGCCACTATTCCCTTACGTCATACCGATGCTGACCGCATGATGGAACTGATTTCTAAACTGATTGCTACAGGAGATGGACAGGCTGGACAGACAGGTCAAGTCAAAGTGATTGCAGATACGAGTTCGGATAGATTATTGGTCAGTGGCAGTCCTGATAAAATTGCTAAAATTAGAAGCATGGTCACTCAAATTGACACGATTCCCAATAAACGTTTGAGTGGTATGAAAGTATTTGCATTAAATTATGCCAATGCTCCCCATGTAGCAAATATTTTGCGAGCATTATTGACAGGTTCTTCCATTAACAGTTCTGAACAAAAATCTTCCTTATCAAAGGCCTCATTAAGCAATAGCAAAAAAAAGACAGATGCATCTGCAAATAATACCCAATCTGTTTCAACGACAAGTTCTGCAACGCCTACAAGCAGTGTAAAAAGCGGTTCAGGTACAACCGATAAATATGGTCATCATTTTAGTATTATTGCTGATGAAACAAAAAATGCCATTTATGTCAATGCCTCTGGGCAAACTATGGCAGAAATTGAAGACTTTATAAAAAAAATCGATACTGCAGAAGTACAAGTGCTAATTCAAGCAGCCATTATTGAGATTTCAGGTGATGATGTACAACAACTCGGCGTACAATGGGCATTAGGTAATAATAACAGTGGCTATGGTTTTGTTAATTTTGATAATGTTGGGGTGAGTGCAACAGGATTGGCATCTGCTGTATTGGCAAAAAAAGCAGGTCTTGGTAGCGGTATTAGTAGTGCTGCTCGTACCATTGCAGGAGCATTGCTTGGACTTGGTAGTAGTAAAAAATCGAGCAATGGCACAAGCCAATTTTATGGAGCAATTTTGCAAGCCATTGATAAAACAACCAGTGCCAATCTATTATCTAGCCCTTCAATTACCACCCTAAATCATAAGCAGGCGAGCCTATTAGTTGGACAAAATGTACCTTTTGTCACAGGCTCCTATACTTCAGGAAGTTCAGGCGGAAGCAATCCATTCCAAACGGTAGAACGACAAGATGTTGGTATTCAGCTCAATGTTATTCCACATGTGGGTTCTGATGGTATGGTAAAGCTTGACGTTTCCCAAGAAGTTTCTTCTGTGGTGAAATCCAACACAACCAATATCAAAGGCTTAGTCACCAATAAAAGTTTTATTAACACCACAGTCATGGCAAAAAATGGGCAGACTATTGCTTTGGGTGGGTTAATGCGAGAAAACAACAGTAAGAATCGACAAAAAGTTCCTGCCTTAGGTGATGTTCCTGTATTAGGACGCTTGTTTCGTTCGGACGGTAAATCAACCCGTAAAAGTAATTTAATTATCTTTTTACAACCGACTATTATTCGCAATGGTGGGGTCATACCAAGTGTTACTCAAGTTGATGGTGATAAAATGAAAGTGATGCAATTATCGATTGATAAAAATGGTACGATTAAACAAGTACCACTTTATAACAATCAAAATAGTAATCAAGATTGGTACAGAAAAGAAGTCAAACTTGATAGTAATACGAGTTTAATGTCATTAAATCCTCTACACTCGGAAGACCCGACCTATATATTTCCAAAAGAAGTGACCTTTGATTATAGTTCTCTACTCCCTAAAAAACGAGTTTTTAACAAACAGAGAAATTTTGTAAATCATACACAAGAGCCAATGCCAGTAGCAATTCCAATCGAAGACAATACAGGAGTAGGAATGCAACCGAGCAGTAACTCAACAGAAATTCGTAAGAAGTTAAAAAATAATAATCAGTCAATAAATAAAAACGATGAAAATAAATCCATTAATATTCATCAGTTTGATTTTTAATAACCCTCACCCCTAGTGACTAACTAAAGGTGGGTGGAAGCAATTAATTGGTATGCGAATTAAAGTTAGCGTATTAATCAATACCAAGAGTCTTTATTTGCATTATTTTGTTGTTCAATGCTATGCTGATTTAGCTTGCTGATGCCTGTTGAAATCGTTGATTTTTTAAATAATCCTTGATATTCATCAGCAACTTTTGGCATTAACCCATCTATCACTGCTTGCCATTGGGCTTGGGTGTTTCTATATTGTTTTTGTTGATAATCAAAAATTGCTAAGCCTTGCTCCGCAAGTTGCGGGTAAATAGTACGTTCAGCAATCCAAGCAAGCGGTTGCTGTCCAATATTATCAAAAAAGTTTTTTAAACTATCACTTGTGCTAGCATTGGGTTTGACACGATTGGCAAGCAGATGAATTTTAACCTTGCCTTTGCGAATACGTTTGATATCTTGAATAGACTTGAGAAATTTTTTGGTACTTGCAGAATCAAACACGGAAGGTAACACAGGGATAATAATAGCATCAGTTTGAGCAATCAAGGAGCTTGCTCTTTCTGCAGTCAATGAACCTGGGGCATCAATAATTAACCAATCTTTTTTGCCTAGTTTTTTATTCACTTTTTTTGGTAATTCACCGATATCATCTAGCTCTCGCCAGTCTACCGCCATAATTGGACTTGCGGTATCAGGTCGCTGTTTGAGCCATTGTAAGCTAGATTTTTGTGGGTCTGCGTCGGCTAAGGCAACTTTTTGTCCTTTATTAGCCAGAGCAGAGGCAAGGGTAATAGCAACGGAACTTTTGCCACAACCTCCTTTTTGATTTGCCACCAAAATGGTATTCATTTTTGCTCCTTACATTTTTATTGATTGTGCTATATGTGTAACCTCATTTTTTTATTCAGTTTTGTAGCATTTCCAAAAATTAAAATATCGAGGAAAACGAGCGAAGATGTATAAGTAATACTTCAAGCGAGTTTGACAAAGATAGTTTATTTTTTGGGATTGCTACTATTCAACGACATCAATCACAGCGGTCAATGGATAACCTTGATTTCTTGCTACCGCATTGACATGATTGGCTTTTGTTTCTGCAATATCTCGACTATAAACGCCAGCAATACCACAACCTGAATGATGAATATCCAACATGATTTTCACTGCCATTGCCTCTTCATGATGAAACTCTTCCATTAAGATAAACACCACAAAGCCCATAGGCGTATAGTCATCATTTAGCATGAGAACGGCATATTCTGGAGGTTCTTGTAATGTTTCTGTTTCTTCTTCTAACAATATATCATCGTCAAAGTCATCTTTATGGTTATTATTGGTAGTCACGGCTATTCTTCATCATTAATTGGTCTTTGGTCAGGGGTTGGTACTTCTGCTAATGATAAAGGAACATCATTTTTACGTTTGCCTAGTCGCCAATTATACAACTGTTCAACATCTTCATCACCTGCTGACAAATTCAATCTTAATTGTTGTGGTTTAAAGCCTTCAGGCATGGTAAAACGCCCTCGAATACGAGCAACACCATTGATTTCATAGGTTTTTGGTTCGATAGGAATACTAACAAAGCTGGTACTATTTAATAAATCAATTTTTGGATATAGGGTATAAGTTTTACCATCAGGAGCAAGCTGTAAGATATCAAAGCGATATTCATATGCCTGTTCTGGTAAGGGTTCAATTTTTACCCCAATCACTTGCAGAGGAATACCACCTTGTAAAGACAGGTGCTTACCATATAATTTTATCGTTTGTTTTAGTTGGGCATTGGTAATATTTAGCTCTTCCATACGTTTGCGTAAATTGACTAGATTATTTAAACTAATATCACGCTCTTGTAGGGCAGAGTTCGCCTCAGTTTTTAGAACTTCATTTTCTAGCTGAATATTTTTTAGCCCAGCAGTACTCATTTCAATACCATCAGCTAGGATTTTAGTTTCTTTATTGGCATCATGATAACCTTTGCGATATGCAAGTTTATAAACAAAAATAGATAGAATAAGACTTACAAAAACTAAGCTAATGGCAAATAATGGCAATAACTTTTTTATTAATTTTTGTTTATTATCATTCGTGTCGTCTTTTTTAAGATAGGATTGCAATGTATTTTACCTCTAGCAAGCTACTGTTTTTTCCGTTGGCAATTATAACAGATTATTGTCAATGTAAGTGTAACAATATGAAATATAGTCAAATATTACAAATTATTTTGCTATCCAAGCTCGAATGCGTTCCCTTTCTGCTGGGGTTGCTTTTAGCCAAATCTGCATAAATTGGTCAAGTGTTGACTTTTCTGTATTACTTGTTGTTGCTTGCGGTTTTTCTTGAGCAATAGAGGCAATCACTTTCGCATTGTCGTTTACAGCATTGTTATTAAATAATGAGCTAATTTTTTGCTCTGCTTTTGCAAATAAACCATTCTCTGTAATTTGCTGAGATTGACTAGCGAGCGTTTTACCGTCTAGTTTTATCGCTAATGTTGGTTTTTTTGCATACTGTTTGGCTTGCTCATAGCGTTCGGGTTGATTTGGCATGACTAATTTATAAGTCTTATTATCTGCTAAATCGGCAGTCACGGTAATATTGCTTGACTTGACATAATCATGCTTATCACGAGATAAATTAAACATACGGTCATAACGGGCGGTAATCACATGTCTGCCCGCTTGCAAGTTAAAGTGCATTTTATCACGGCTAAACAAGCCTTTATTCACTGCTTGACCATTAATGGCGGTGACTTTGATGTTATCTTCAACGTCTAAAGTAACCGCTGAATAAGCAAAACCACTTGTCATAGATAAAACAATTGCAAGAGGTAGTGTTTTATAAGAAATGAGTTTCATTGTTTTTCCTTAAAATTTTTAAAAATTAGTTGGATTTTCTGACTGCTGTAATTCTTCAATGGTTGCCAGCTCAGTCAGTAAAGTTTGTTCATCAATAATTTTAATCGCTTCGGCAACGCGTGCTTTTGAAACACGTTTGCGAGATAAACTTGCAAATAATGGCTGAATATAAAGCAAAACTTTCATCATATCAGCGGTATGATGAGGCCCTTCTTTAAGTAAATGCTGTAAAATTCTTGGGTCAAATTGCCAACCACGACGATGTAAGATTGAATTTAGGGTTGCTTGACGGTCTGCAAATACTTGTCCATTAGGGACTTTAAAAGAAGTTGCTTGTGATAACCGTGTGGTTAAATCAAACAAGTCAAAATTCATTTTATTTGCAGGCTTGCTTGAGGCAAAAATCAACTTTTTATTTTGCTCTTTTGAACGATTAATTAGGTGAAACAAGCCTTCTTGCCATTCAGGATAGTTTTTTATCACTTGTACGTCATCAATGGCAATTGCCTCAAAAGTTTCTAAAGAAGATAACACATCAACGTTAGTGGAAAGTAAATCGGCTAAAGACAAGCAAATAGCTGAATGGTTTAAATCCATAAAGGATTCACAAATAGCGGATAATAAATGACTTTTTCCTGTGCCTTTTTCACCAAAAATATAGAGTTGATGAATAAGTCCAATATGCAATTGACGCACAGCATCAATGATAGGTGTCCAGCTTGGACCCGAAAAATCGCTTAAACTGGCGTTGTCTTTTATGTCTAATTCTAAATTGAGTTGTGAATTAGTCATACTTCCCACTTGTTATTTTTCATGGTATTACTTACCGATTAATTTTATAAAAAACAATACACCGCTATTTTAAGGCGATAGGTAGGCAAGTGTCAATGTATATTTTGTTTACTTATCAAAGGGGTTTATGGAATACTTCACATAATTACATTGATAAGGCAAAATTTTTGGCTTACGTTTTTTAGTCGCTTTTCGTTTCGGTTTTATTCGCCCTGTGATGAGACCACTTTGCTCATCAACCCAATTATATAAATCCGCATTACAGCCATCGCCTTCTGGTGGTGGATTTTGGTTTTTACAATTTGGGGAATTTTCAGGACAAGTTAAACGTACATGAAAATGTTGGTCATGTCCCCACCATGGACGTAGTTTTCGTAACCATTCGGTATTTTGTTCGGTTTGGCATAAATGCCATTTCACCACAGGATTAACAAAAATTCGAGCAACATCAGTATGAGTAGCAGAAAAATATAGGGCATCACGAGTTGACTTATCTATCCCACCGCCAAGAATACGCATACCAACTTTATCAACTATGGTTTGCATATCACGCATAGGATTAACGTAAGTATCTTTATCAAGCGTTTGCATCCATACATCAACATCAAGTCCGATTTGATGACTACTATGTCCAAAATTCATTCTTCCGCCACGAGCTTGTGATAAGTCACCAATTAAGTGCTTTTTGCCATGTAATTTTGCGGTATGTTCGCCTAATTGCTCAATAAAATTAATAAGCTTAGGGTGTCCATAATATCGCCCACGATAACGTCGCATATCTACATAGCCTGTCCCTGTCGGTGGAAGAAATTTTGCTCCACTGATACAGCCATTTGCATAGCTACCAATCGCCTCTGCCTCGCCTTGCGTTGGCGTAGTGAGTTTGCTCCACGCATTATCAGGTTTATTTTCAGGGGTATGGGCATAGCTTTGACAGGCTATTAATGCACCGAGTGCTAAGATATATTTACGCATTTGTTACCTCGTTTTATTAATTAAGAACGTCACTATATTCTATCATTTTTTTGCAAGTATATTTTAGGGTCTGTTGAACATTACTTTAACCAACTAAATGCTCTTGTTAAAAAATCAGTGGTATTATCAGTTACTATCTCACCATGTGACATAATTAATTGTTGCGGTTGCCACAGTAAGATTTTTTCTAAACATTGTCGAGCTTGTGTTTTTTTGAAGATAAAACTCAATCGCCAATCCAATGGCATTTTTCCATTGGGAGCGAGAATACCTGTCAGTTTTGCGAGTACTTTTTGCCAGCGATTAAAATTTTTTCCTGAAAAATTTTCTACCAAGTCCGCAACGATAAGTGTTTGTGATGACTTGTGAAAGAAAACACATTCTTGCATGAAGGGTGAGCCGATAAACATTAGTTGTTCGATATCATTTTGCCATGTCCAATGTTGTTCCATGTTTAGAGACTTGGTAAAAGACAAATCGGTTCTTTTTTTGATGATTTCATCAGTGCCATATAATTTTGCTTGTGGATATTGTGTTAACCACTCTGTCAAAAACAAGTGATGTAAACTATTGGGAGAGATAAAATATTTAATTTCGCCTAATAATGCCAATTCGTTATGTAGAGAAGGCGACCACTTAATAGGGCTATGCACCCAAAGACCACGACTGGATAAGCGTATCACTGTCATTCGAGTTGAATAGGGTAATCCCGCAAAATTGACACAATCACCATCGACTATCCATAGATTATCTGTCAGTTTTTTTATCACGATAATAAATCCTTATAATTTTACGATGGCTTGTATTTTATAGAATTTTAACTTAATGCAATTATAGCATATTTTGGGAAAATATCGCTGTCACTGTAAAATGGAGTGTTAAAAAAAGGACTTATATATCATGATATAAGCCCTTAAAAATAATTTAAATTAATGGAAAATTAACCTTTTAAGCCTTTTTCCATAGTATCAAATTGTTGTTGAATTTCTGCATTTGGTTCCGCCGTTGCCAAACTCGCAACAACAATGGCAATCATACTTAACACAAA
>PDWI01006800.1_pt1 | contig 14228 bp, 10 predicted proteins | sample 1430891 | NCBI WGS metagenome assembly PDWI01 (sample SAMN01162508, study PRJNA174530) | Oral metagenome, whole genome shotgun sequencing project. | biome: Marine environment; feature: Marine mammal; material: Swab sample of the gingival sulcus; isolation source: swab sample of gingival sulcus...
GCTTGAATCTTTCTGTTTTGAGGATGTACAAAACCTATCATTGGGATATCTTTTACAGAAGATTTCCAGTTTTGTGACAATGTAATCATTGTATCACTCATACCTGGAATAAGTGCAGCAGACATTCCTTTATATGCACCTGTAATACCGAACTCTAGTATACCCATAATCATAGAGCAACAGAAAGCTGGGAAATATTCTTTTGACTTAACAAACTCAACTTTTCCGCCCCATAGTCCCATAGGAACCATACCTGCAGCTTCTACGATTTCACCTGGACAGAATACAGGAAAACAACCTACAACCTTGTACCCATCAGCCAAATACTTATCCATCATTTCTCTTGGATTGTTGGCAATATGATCAAACTTCGATAATAATTCGTTAACTCTCATCAGTTTCACCCCCTACTTTTTTCTTGCTTCCATAACTTCAAGCAAACCTTCTACCCTAGTTTCAAACTGAGCTTCTGCAAAGTTTCTAGGATCGGCTTGGTCTCCGTCAAAGCCCGCATATGGTAGATTAGTTTCTTCTGCAACTTTACGTGCCATTTCATACTGAATGAAACTCATTAGTTTACAGCTTCTGTTCATATGATATAAAGCACCATCACAGTTACCATCTTTAAGTGCATTTACTCTGTAATCGATCATTCTCTCGATGTTTACGTTGTCAAACATTGAACTGTATGCTCTAGCCATACCGTCTAAATCATTTGCCTCGTATATAAGAGCCCATGCGTGCGGATAAACACTACCAGTCATATTGATACCGTGTTTTGCAAGAGCCTTCATTTTGAATCCAATATAAGGCCAGCAAGGAATACCTTCCATCATAATTCTGAATTTTTCTTCGCCTCTGAATGAGCTTGTACCATTCTTAGCATTTTCTTCCAAATGCTCTATCAAATATTCAAATGCTTCAGTAGTTTCTTTCTTACCTCTAGCACAAACGATTACTGCCATATAGTTAAATAGGTCAAAACCGTTCATAGGTGATGGGAAATTACCTTGAGGTAAACTCATTGAGTATTTCCATAGTTTACCATTTTTAGAAGATATCTTCATAACTTCTTCTAATTTTTTAGGGTCAAATTTCTTTCCAGAAATAATTTCGAATTGTCTGATAGCCTCGTCAAATTGACCTCTTAGATATTTAATTCTGCTGTCACTTACTTCGTATTCATAGTTATAAGTAGTGTCGATCATTATTAGTGGAATATCTAAATCTCTAGCAATGTTCTCATACCATTTAATAACCTCATTACAAATGTTGTTACAGCAACATAGGAAATCTGGCTCAGGCATTGGAATAGCATCTGAATGACCTTTTATTAGAACCCCAAAGTTAGCTCTTGCATAAGCACATAGGTCAATTGAATAACCAGCTTGCTCTGCAAGGTCACAAAGTTCTAATGACTCACCTTTTGCTGCAACACCAGCAGCATGGTTTTCAGGATATAGTAGAGGTAAATCAAAACACTCTGCTAGTTCCTGTGGGAAAACTGATGTAGACCAACCTACTGGAATCCCCGCTTCTTTAGCTTTAAATGCATTTGCATATTGCTCAGCTAAAAGATTACTAATAACTTTTTTAGCACTAGGTTTTTCTTCGCCTTCAGGCTTAGCTTTTTTTTCTTCAGCTTTTTTTGCTTCTTTTTTATCTATCATTTTACATACACCTCCCACGCATATTACAACGACTACAAGAAAAACTCTAGACCCTGCAATAGGGCCTAAAGTTTAAGAAACAATTTAATATTTTATAACGCCTTTTTCTTGAAGTTCTTTAAGATCTTCGTCAGTATAGCCAACACCTTTAAGTTGTTCAGCAGTGTGTTCAGCTAGAGCTGGAGCACCAATGTACTCTTCCACTTTGTTTTCTGTGAACATAACAGGAGTATTGAATACAATACCTTGATTTCCATTACGATAAGTATGTTTAATTAGATAGTCATTTGCCCAAGCTTGTTCGTCTTCTAGAACGTCAGCTGGAGTAGCTAGTTTCTCATGAGGGATTCCAGCTTCAGTCAATCTCTCGCACCACTCTTCGATAGGTCTCTTAGCAAATTCTTTTTCTAGTAGCTCTACGAACTCTTCTACATAGTTAACTGCACTCTTCATTGTACTGTATTTACCGCCAATTAGGTCAGGTCTTTCGATAACTATATTACAGAATCCTGGGAACCATTTATCATATTGGAAGAACGCCAATTGAATCCATTTATCGTCAGAACATTGGAAAGTAGTGTTTAGTGGGTTTGGTGGGTTCTTACGAGAAATTGGAGCTTCATATCCATACTGAGCAGCACAAACTGGAATACCCATACCATAAATAGCTGTATGGAATAGAGAAACTGTTACTCTCTCACCTTTGCCAGTTTGTCTTTGCTTTAATAAAGCAGCTAGAACACCACCAGCTAAAGTAGAACCTGCATAGTGGTCACCAAGACCAGCCATAGGTACGCAAGGAGCAGTTCCTTTTTCCATCAATGCCATAGATACTGAACCTCTTGAGAAATATGCAGTATAGTCAAACGCTGGGTTATCTTTTGCTGGTCCCTTTTCTCCATATCCTAGTAAGTGAGCATATATGATATGTGGGCAACGCTTTTTAACTTCATCATAGTTAAGACCACTCTTATCCAAAGCTTTTTGTCTTGTATTAGTTAAGAAAACATCAGCTGACTCAAGAAGCTTATAGATAGCCTCAACGCCTTCTTTTGTACGAGTGTCAACTACTATACTCTTTTTAGCAGCGTTCTCAATCTCATAAAAAGCGTTTTCATCTTCGTCAGTTGGGAAGTTCCATTGGAAACCAACGTGTCTCATAACGTCGCCTTCTTTTGGTTCTATTTTTATAACTTCTGCTCCCCATTCTGCAAGTAGCCTACCACAACTAGGTGCAGCAACAAAGTTAGCGTATTCAATGACCTTTACACCTTCCAAAGGCAAACCATCTCTAGCCATTTTCCTTACCTCCTTATTTTTTACAAATAGTTAACAAACTACATTTAACATTTTTATAGAACAACCTGTTATAACGCTAGTAATTACAATAAACATACAATTGACAGATTATTGACAATCTCAAATATAACTAACCCTAAAACAAATTGTCCTACATAACTCCAATATCATTGCTATAAACTAGTTTGATAAATTTATAACTTTGATATTTTCCTTGCATAGATTATATTATTTTTTAATCCCTTTGTCAATACGATTTTTGTAAAATTTCTCTTACAAAACACACAAAATATCAATAAATAATTAAGCTACTAAACGGGAGTAAATTCATCTCGTTTAATAGCTTAAAATACTACTTATTCTTCGACCACAATTTCCTTTATAAAGAACTCTTTTCCAGATAATAGTTCGAAGTCTTTTTCCCCACATATAGTGCAAGTTCCATTTTGTTCTGTAGCTGAATAAACTTCCTCACATTTCTTGCAAAGACAATTAGCCGGAATCATTTCTATAACAAGTTCAGTATCCTTTAAAAAAGTATCGTGAACCGCCGCCGGATAACAAGCTCTTAAATAATGAGGTATGACCGAAGAAACCTCCCCAACTTGTAAAACTAATTGTTTAACATTGTCTACATCTTCTTTTTTAGCAATGTCAGTAACCTGTTTTACAATTTCTATCATTATCCCTAGTTCATGCATTCTTACTCACCCTTAAATCCTTTTGTAACCTTATGAACCAAAGTTTTCCCTTTAGTTTTAACTAAGTTTTTCATTACATAAGGTTTAAGTTCTTTTACATAAACGCTTTCTTGATCCGCTACTTTTTCTAAAGATATAGCGTCAAATCTACATTTAGTTGTACACTGACCACAGCCAACACACATATATTCATCGACATAAGTTTTTCCACAAGCCAGACATCTATCAGCTTCTAATTTAATTTGCTCTATAGTAAAAGTATTTCTCATATCTTTAAAACTTTTTCTGCGAGACTCGTCATGACCCGGATCTTGTCTAGGTTTTAAATCAAATCCATCTTTAGCAACCTTGTCTACGTCGAGCGCCTTGTAATCTCTTCTAATTCTACCCAATACCAAACTCTGACCAGGCTGAACATATCTATGCAAACTTATAGCAGCTTCCTTACCCGCCGCAATTGCATCAATAGCAAATTTTGGACCAGTATAAGCGTCTCCACCTACAAAAACATCTGGAATATCTGTTTGGTAAGTCACAGGGTCAGCTTTTAGAGTTTTGTTTGGATTTAATTTCGCATCGGTACCTGTTAGGATGTCTTTCCACTCTATAGTTTGACCTACACTTATCAAAACATGATCCGTTTCTACTATAATAGTGTTATCTTCATCAAATTTTGGACTGAATTTTCCATTTTCATCAAATACACTTATGCATTTTTTAAACTCAACAGCCTTTGCCTTTCCATTTTCAAGAATAATTCTCTTTGGACCCCAGCCGTTGTTAATTTCAATATCTTCTTCCAAAGCCTCATCGATTTCCTCTTGTAAGGCTGGCATTTCCTTTTCGCTCTCTAAACAGAACATCTTAACTGAATCTGAAGCGGTTCTAACAGCAGTTCTAGCTACGTCTATAGCGACGTTTCCGCCACCTATAACTATAGTTTTGCCGCTGAGTAGCACCTGCTCCTGACAACTAACTTTACGCAAGAAATCGATTCCCGTGTAGACTTCTTCTCCGTCTTCACCTTCGATGCCTAGTTTTCTTCCGCCTTGGGCACCTATAGCTAGATAAAAACCTTTGAAACCCTGTTCTCTAAGTTCATCTAAACTTACATCCTTGCCCACTTCTACACCAGTCTTGAACTTAACGCCAAGTTCACGCAAAACATCAATTTCAGAATCGATTATTTCTCTTTCTAACCTAAAGTTAGGAATTCCCCAAGTTAACATTCCACCTAGGATATCTTCTTTTTCAAAAACAGTAACGTCGTAATTATCGATAGCCAGATAGTAAGCGCAAGACAATCCAGCTGGACCTGCACCTACGATAGCGATTTTCTTGTCACTATAGTCGTGTTTTTTCTTTGGAATAAACCTATGTTCATCATCTAAATCCTGATGAGCAATGAATTTTTTGATTTCGTCAATCGCAACAGATTCGTCAACTGTGCTTCTAGTACAAGCTTGTTCACAATACCTAGGGCAAATGTGACCACAAACTGCAGGGAAAGGATTTTCCAACTTTATCAATTCCAAAGCATCTTTGTATCTACCTTCAGATGCCAACTTAATATAACCTTGAATACCTATATGTGCAGGACATTCAGCTTTACAAGGACTAGATCCGCCATCCATAACAACTTTTAGATTTTCTCGGTAGTCGACATTCCACTTATCCACGCCCCACTTAGTATTGTCAGGCCTGTCTTTGTGTATAGGAACTGTAGGCATTTTTTCAGTTGAAAGAACTTTTTGACCTAATTTTAGAGCGTTAACTGGACAATGTTCTACACATTCCCCACAAGCTACGCACTTATCTGACTCGACTCTCGCAACGTAGTTAGAACGTGAAAAATCTGGATTTTGGAACATGTTCGCATTACGAAGCGCCAAACATCCACAACCACAACAGTTACATATAGCGTGAGTTTTTCCAGAACCGTCCAAGTTAGGAATCTGGTGCATAAGACCATTTTCCTCAGCTCTTTTTATAATTTCAAAAGCTTCTTCTCTAGTAATCTGTCTAGCTCTACCTGTTGCAATATAAATTTCTGCTCCGTGACCCATCTGTATACACATATCTTCTTTTAAGTGACCACAGCCCTCGCCCATAGACTCACGCACGGTACGGCACGAGCAATTCGATACAGAAAAAATAGTATTTTCGTTTAAATAGTGACTTATCTCCTCAAAACTAGCCGATCTAGAATTTCCATCTATAGCTGTCTCTATTGGAATTACACGCATAGGAGTCATACCCATAGGAAGGACTCCAGGCGCCATTAGACCTTTTTTCTTTCCATAAGCGTCAAATGCGATATGAATTTCTGGATGTTTCAAAGAATCAGGATGATTTGCTATGGCTTCCATATGACCTGGAACCCAAAGCTCTAAAAAGTATTTTCTAACACCATCAATCGTTTCAAAAAATACTGCACCAGAGACAACTAAATCCCAAAGAATTGGAGCCACCTCATCTACAGGTCTACCTAAATTTTCGGCAATCTCTTCTACGGTTTGGCTATCCTTAAATTTTACTCCCATACCAACTTCTGCCATCTCATCAGTAACCATATTTTCCATAACATAGTATTCAGGGTCTTCAAAAGTTAAATACAACTTATCACCTGGTTTTGTTCTATTTATATGGTTCGCAAAAGCTAGAAGTTTTTCACTCCTTCTTTTGGGTGAATATTCCCCCGCGTAAGGAATCTTAGACATAGCACTCCCCCCTTCATAGTAAAACTAGTTAAAAACAATATTCACTCCCAAAATCTACAATATTGTTATTAAATTAACCTAGTATAATTTTACCACAAATAAGCCTTTTTTCCAAGCTTAATTAGGCATTAAAAAGGCTTTCGAAACCCTATGTAATGAAAATGGTTATTATTCATTAAATAGTGAAAATCCATCGTCTAAATCAGGTAATTCAGAGATGTTTTTTAGACCGAATCTAATTAGAAAAGTATCTGTCGTGCCGTACAAAACAGGAAGACCTGGAGCATCTTTTTTGCCAACCGCCTCAACTAAGTCAGCCTCTATCAAACTCTGGACTATCCTAGCAGAATTTGTTCCCCTTATTCTCTCTATTTCTCTTTTGGTAACGCTCTGTCTGTAAGCGATTATAGACAACACCTCAAGCTGGGCGCGTGACAAACCCTTGCCCTTGTCATTTATGAATAGTTCATCCACATATTCAGAATACTCAGCCTTTACAAGCATTTGCAGGGAAAGGTTAATCTCGACTATCTCTAGAGCAGAGTTTTTTTCATACCTCTCTTTTAATATTTGTACAGCCTCTTTTAAATCCTGAAATTCTACACCCAAAACTTGGGTGCACTTTTTATAAGAAAGCGTTTCTGCATAAGAAAACAAAAGCGCCTCGATTTTTTTACTGAGTTCTATAAGTTCATTTTTTTCCATAATTACTCGCCCACATATTCTAAAATTATATCGCCATACAATTCGTCTTGGCTTGCATTCAAAACCTTATCTTTCATCAAATTTAATATCGCCAAAAAACTCACAACCAATTCTTCTCTAGATTTAGAATCCTGAATAAAATCAAAAAAGTTAGCCTTTTTACTTTCTCTCATAAACAAGATAATTTCTTCCGTTCTTTCCTCTAAATTTACGCTGTCGTTCTGAATAGTCTCAAAAAACCCCTTTCTCGTTTCGTCTTCAAGCGGCATGGTCATCAAGACTTTTCTATACAAATCACGCAAAAGGTTTGAATCGATGCCATCAAAATTAATTTCTCTTTTTGAATTACTTAAAGTCTTTTTCTCTTTAAATCTCCTGCCCTCGTATTTTTCGTACATTATAGCAAGTTCTTCGCTAATCTGTTTGAACTGTTTATACTCTATAAGCCTCTGCATCAAGTCATACCTAGGGTCTTCTTCACTCATCAAAACGACATCTTTATACGCGTTATCGGAATTAGGCAGCAACATTCTCGCCTTAATCTCAAGTAAATTGGAAGCCATCAAAACAAATTCGGTCGTGAGTTCAATCTGATTTTTTTCAGCTATTTCTAGGTACTCCAAAAACTGATCCGTTATCAGGGAAATTTCTATATCGTAAATATCTATATCATTTTTTTCTATCAAATGCAAAAGCAGGGACAAAGGTCCATCAAAATGCGTAATAGAAAGGTGTAAATCTTGCATATTATTATTCCTATCTTTGTTTTTAGCAAGCTTAATTTTATAACAAAATAAATTATTAGTCAAACGCTAGAGAGGGAGTATAATAGAAAGACTTGGACATTAAAGAGCTTTTGTTTTATAATTAATAAGTGAAGACAAAGAAAAACAAAACAGAAAAAGGGAACTAAATAAGGAAAAAAGAATGCAAAAGATAATAAACGAATTAAATAACACACTTTCAAGTAGCGAAATATCAACTGACGAAAGTATGGCAAAACACACTAGTTTTAAAGCGGGTGGTACTTGCGATATAATGATAAAAGTGGGCTCAATAGACGACATAAAAAACGCAATAAAAATTCTAAAAGAAAACTCACTCCCCTACCTCGTACTTGGCAGAGGAAGCAACGTCTTATTTACTGACGAAGCTTACAGAGGAGCTGTTTTAAAACTATCAGACGATTTTGCTGACGTTAATATAATAGAAAAAAACGATCATTCATACATAATAAAGGCACAAGCAGGAATCAAACTAAAAAAACTTGCCGAATTTTGCCTAGATAAAGAACTATGCGGACTTGAATTCGCACATGGCATCCCAGGTACATTGGGCGGAGCAATAACAATGAACGCCGGAGCTTATGGTGGAGAAATGAAGGATATAGTAAGAAGCGTAACTATATTAAACGAAAAACTTGAAATAGTAAATCTTAATTGTGAAGATATGAACTTTGGATACAGAAAATCGATAATTCAAAGAGAAAAATACATAGTACTGGAATCGACGCTAGAACTACAAAAAGAAAAAAAAGCCGAAATAGAATCAAAAATGAAAGACTATATGCAAAGAAGACTTGATTCTCAGCCTCTAAATTACGCCTCAGCGGGATCGACCTTCAAAAGACCAGAAGGATATTTTGCAGGAAAACTTATACAGGACGCAAACCTAAAAGGTGTAAAATACAAAAACGCAATGGTTTCTGATAAACACGCTGGATTTATAGTAAACACAGGCAAGGCAAAGGCAAACGAAATAATAGAATTAATAGAATTTGTAGAAAAAACAGTCTATGACATTCACGGAGTAAAATTGGAAAAAGAAGTGAAGATTATATAAAAAAGCGAGGTTTATATAATGGATATAAAGATAATAACTGGTCTTTCTGGAGCGGGAAAGTCATCTGTGGTAGATAAACTAGAAGATATGGGGTATTACTGCATAGACAACTTGCCGCCAGCCCTTTTAGAAAAATTCGTAGAACTCATTGCAGAAAAAAGAGAAAACAAATCCCAAAAAGTCGCAATAGTTATCGACATCAGAGGTCGAGCATTTTTTGATGAACTAAAAGAACAACTAGAAAAATTACTGTTCAAATATCCAAATACTCAAATTGTCTTTTTAGAAGCTTCGATAAGCACTCTAGTAAAAAGATTTAAAGAAACTAGGAGAACTCACCCGCTAAGCATAGGCGGAGAAAACGAAAACTCAATGATAGATGCGATAGAAAAAGAAATCAAAGTAACTCAGTTTTTGAAAGATATGGCTCACAAGGTAATAGACACGAGCAGCATGAGCAGGCGGGAATTGGATTTATTGCTTATCAAAATCTTTGCCGATAACCCCAAGGAAAAAATAAGCGAGATTATCTTTAATTCCTTTGGTTTTAAACACGGCATCCCTCTCCACGCAGATATGGTTTTTGACGTCAGATTTATCGAAAACCCACACTACGTAAAGGAACTTAGACCTCTAACGGGAGAAGACAAAGATGTTTATGACTTTATTTTTGCGCAAGAAATAGCAGAAAATTACTATAAAAAAATGTACGAACTACTGGACTATAGTTTCAAGGCATACCTAAGCGAAGGTCGTTCGCAAATAACAGTTTCTATTGGTTGCACAGGAGGTAGGCACAGATCTGTAGCCTTTGCGTGTAGGCTCGCTTCGGATTTCAAAAAACAAGGATTTAAGATTTCTCTAAATCACAGAGATAAAAACAAAGCCTAGCAAATCCAATAGACAAAATATTACAATAAAATTTATACAATAAAAAATTTAAAATAATAAAGGTAAAAAAATATGATAAAAGTAGTAGTAATCGGTGGCGGCTCAGGAATAAGCGTCGTTCTAAGAGGCATCAAAAAAATCACAAAAAATATAAACGCAATAGTTACGGTAGCTGACGATGGCGGCAGCTCGGGAATACTCAGAGAAGACCTTGGAATGCTTCCCCCTGGGGATATAAGAAACTGCATTTTGGCCTTATCTAATACGGAACCTATAATGGAAAGTCTAATGCAATATAGGTTTAAGGATGAAAAATTCAAAAACCACAACCTAGGAAATATCCTAATCGCTGGGCTAGTTGAGATGACGGGAAGTTTTGAGGCTGCCCTATCACATATCCACGATATATTTGCAGTAAAAGGTAGAGTTATGCCAGTTAGTTTGGAAGATATTATCATCCAAGCAGAACTAGAGGATGGAAGCATAATACTCGGCGAATCAAAAATAGCCCTCGAGGTTATGAAAAAGAACTCGCCTATCAAGAAAATTAATATATTGCCAGAAGACGCCAAGATTTTTGGAGAAGCGATAAAAGCAATTAAATCAGCAGATGTCGTCCTTATAGGACCCGGAAGTTTGTATACGAGCATACTGCCTAATTTACTCGTAAAAGGAGTAAAAGAAGCCATCCTAGAAAGCAAGGCAAAAACTGTACTTTGTTCAAACTTACTTACCCAAGCGGGTGAAACTACGGGAATGAAAATAGAAGACCACCTATTTACAATAGAAAAACATATAGGAGCAGAAATTTTTGACGCTATTTTTGTAAACGACAAGAAACTAGACGAAAATGTATATCTACCATATCAAAAAGAAGGTGCCGCGCCTTTGTTTTTGGATGAAAAAGGCAGACAGACTTTGAAAAATAGAGGTATAGAAATAATAGAAAAGGACTTCGTCGAAACCAAGGCAGGTTATATCAGACACAATGCCGACATAGTCGCTGAGGAAGTCCTAAATATTGTGGATACTAAAGTATTTTAAGTACTTGCCGCACAAAACAAGAGGCTTAATAAGCACTTAGTACAGATTTCTCGACTACGCTCGAAATGACAGCATAGTAATCATAACACTAGAAATAACAATGTATGTCATCTCGACCGAGTATGCAAAACATACGAGTGGAGAGATCTATAACAAAACAACTAAACAAGAACAAAAATCTCTTATTCAATCACATCTTTTATCAGCTCCAGATCCTTGAAGGAGCCAAAGGCAACATAAACCCTATCTTCATTATTTTCCTTAATAGACTCAACAGTCTCCTGAACATTTTTAGTAGACTTTATCTTGCCTCTATACTTTACAGCAACTAAGATATTTGAAATATCAAAAGTTGGCATAGACCTCTCTACATTAGGCTCATGTATAATAAACTCATCAAAAAGGTCGTGAACCTCTCTAAGAATACTTCTAACATCCTTGTCCTTCATAACCGCAAAAATAGCAGTTCTTTTTTTGCCCTCGAAATAAGTCAAAATAGACTCTCTAAGTTTAATAGCCGCGTCCTTATTATGAGCTCCGTCCAAAACAATCACAGGCTCTTCCGATATCACATCAAATCTTCCCTGAAGTTCCGCTTTAGAAACGCCATTCTTCATTTCTTCTTTACTTACATTTAGATCATTATATTTTTCGTTCAAAATCTCAATTCCTTTCATAGCCAAAGCAGCATTGTAAATCTGGTGTTTTCCTAGAATATTTATCCTATAGACATCATCCAAAAAACTAAACTCACTGTAGCCCATATTCAACTCAAGAATTTCAACACCTTCCCTTTGCAAAGAATAAAAATCACAATTCAGCTCTTTAGCCTTATTTTGCAATACTTCCAAGACTTCTTTTTTTTGAAAATAAGATAGCACCGGCACTTTACTCTTTATTATTCCAGATTTTTCTTCTGCTATTTCAATTAAATTCTCGCCTATCATTCCAATATGGTCCATAGATACAGAAGTAAAAACAGACAATATAGGACTAACTACATTCGTTGCATCATTTTTACCCCCAAGTCCCGCCTCAATAATCACAAAATCTACATTTTTCCTCTTAAAATAATTAAAAGCTAGGGCTGTCATAGTTTCAAACTCACTCGGATAAATATTTTCTTTTTGTAATTTTATACAAACTTCGTCTATTATTGAAAGCTCAAAATCAAGGTCCTCTTGGCTTATATTCTCACAATCCACCCTAATCTGTTCTCTAAAATCAAAAACATAGGGCGAGCTATACTTGCCCACCCTATAATTAGATTCATTTAAAATGTATTCCATATAAGTAGATACAGAACCTTTGCCATTAGTTCCAGCAAGGTGAATTACTTTTAAGTCCTTTTCCGGATTTGATAATTCCTGCATCAGACGTTCTATTACATCCAAATTAAAATTAATAGGCATATTCTTTTTTGCAGCAATAAAATCCATAGACATTAGAGTTTTGCCTTCACCTTGTCCAAACTAGCCAAAGTATCTTCCATCATTTTCTTATATTCGTTCAATTTTTCTTTTTCTTTTTCTATTACCTTTGCTGGAGCTTTTGAAACAAACCCCTCGTTTTGAAGCTTACCTTCTATCCTAGCAATCTCGCCCTGCAATTTTTTCTCTTCCTTGCTTAGTCTTTCAAACTCTTTTTTGTAGTCGATCAACTCATCTAGAGGAATGTATAGTTTTGCATGCTTAGTGATAGCGTTCAAAATATCTCCTTGAGGAGCCTCATCATTTGACAAACCTTCCATCTCGCTCACAGAAGCAAGTTGTTTGAAATAGCTTTCATTGTTCAAATATATGCCGTTATCATCAGAATAAACGTATAATTTAGCCTTTTTAGATGGCAAAATATCCATTTCTTGTCTCGCATTACGAACCGATTTAATCGCATCCATAATCAAGTTCATCTCGACTTTAGCTTCCTCAAACATATATTTTTCTGCTGACTTATCCCAAACCTTATCCATCAAAATTCCATCTTCCATAAATGAATAAATCTCTTGAGTAATAAAAGGCATATAGGCTTGCAAGAGTTGTAGAAGCTTTTTCAAAACGTATATCAAAACCTTGCTCACGACTTTTTTAGCATTTTCATCATCAGAATACAATCTTATTTTAGCTATCTCAATGTACCAGTCACAGTATTCATTCCAAATAAAATCATATAAAATCGAGCCAGCTTGTGAATACTCGTACTTGTCAGCTAGTTCAAAAACAGACTTTGACACTTCGTTCAACCTAGATAAAATCCACTTATCAGATAGTTCTAAATTATTAACTGTAGAAATATCATCATCAAATGAATCCACACCTTGGATTACAAACCTAGATGCGTTCCAAAGTTTGTTCGCAAAATTTCTAGCAGCTTCCACTCTCTCTATTTGGAATCTCTGGTCATTACCTGGAGTATTTCCTGTGATAAGCATAAATCTCAAAGCATCTGCCCCGTATTTTTCAATAATTTCTAGAGGATCTACGCCGTTACCCAAAGACTTGCTCATCTTCCTACCTTTTTCATCCCTAACTAGACCGTGGATAAGAACATCGTCAAAAGGCATAATATCCATATTATAAAGAGATGCAAATACCATCCTAGCTACCCAGAAGAAAATAATATCGTACCCAGTAACTAGGGTCGAAGTTGGGAAATAAACATCCAAGTCCTCTGTTTTTTCAGGCCATCCAAGTGTAGAAAACGGCCACAAAGCAGATGAGAACCAAGTATCCAAAACGTCCTCGTCCTGCCTAATATTACTTGAATTACATTTTGAACAAACACTAGGAGCCTCGTTTTCTACCATTACATGATTACAATCACCACAATAATAAGCTGGTATTCTATGTCCCCACCAAAGCTGTCTAGAAATACACCAGTCCTTGATGTTCTCTAGCCAATTCACATATATTTTTTCAAATCTCTTAGGAACAAAGAACAAATTCTTATTTAGACCGTCAATTCCTCGTTTTGCAACCTCGTCGGTATTGGCAAACCACTGCATAGAAACCATAGGCTCTATTGATTTGTGACACCTGTAGCAAGTTCCGACGTTGTGACTGTGCTGCTCGATTTTTATCAATAGACCAGCTTCATCCAAGTCTTTTACTATTTGTTTTCGGCACTCTTCCCTAGTCATACCCTCGTACTTGCCAGCATTTTCGTTCATTCTACCAGACAAGTCCATAGAGCTAATACTTTCTAAATTGTGTCTTTCTCCTATTTCAAAGTCGTTCACATCGTTTGCAGGAGTTACTTTTAATGCACCTGTACCAAATTCGATATCGACATAGCTATCTCCAATTAGTTTTACAACCCTACCTACTACAGGAACGATAACATTTTTACCTATCAAGTGT
>PDWI01006801.1_pt1 | contig 14224 bp, 12 predicted proteins | sample 1430891 | NCBI WGS metagenome assembly PDWI01 (sample SAMN01162508, study PRJNA174530) | Oral metagenome, whole genome shotgun sequencing project. | biome: Marine environment; feature: Marine mammal; material: Swab sample of the gingival sulcus; isolation source: swab sample of gingival sulcus...
TTCCGCAGCGGTCTTCAGACCTTCCTGGCGGATCCTTCCGACAGCACCATATCAAAGGTTGTTAAGGCCTGGGAAGCCAAGGCTGAAACTCTCTATTAGTTAATATTAAGCCGGGTCCGCTTTAATGCGGACCCGGTCTGTTTTTAGAGGAAACAGGTACGGATTATGATAAAAAAAAGGGATTGGGATGCTTACATCCTGATTGCTCCGGCTTTTGTTCTGTTTGCGCTGGTTATGCTTTACTCAGGTGTTTTTACACTGCGCCTGAGTTTCTTTTCATGGAAGGGCCTTGGGGCAATGAAGCCGAGGGGGCTTGGAAATTACAAGCTGCTTTTTCAGGATCCTAATTTTCTCCGCTCACTCCGCACTACAGCAGTCTGGAGTCTGTGCAGTACTGTTTTATCGGTGGGACTGGGCTGGGCTATTGCACTGCTGGCCGGTTTGAATCCACGGCGCAGCGGTCTTTTCCGTCTGGCGGTATTTATGGCTTACGGAATACCGGCTGCTGCTGCCGGTATTATGCTGAAAGGTATTTTCCAGACGGATATTGGCATGCTTAACGGCCTGCTTGAGTCTCTGGGACTTGAGCAGTGGATAAATCCCTGGCTGGGCGATGAAAAGACAGCTCTCTGGGTGCTGATTGTTTCTTTTGTGTGGACCCAGACAGGTCTGCCCCTGCTTACCTGCTACGCTTCTATCCGGGGAATTCCGGTTCAGCTGTTTGAAGCCGCCTACATTGACGGAGCGGGGCCCCGGCAGATCTTCCGTTATTTAATGATTCCCTTTAGTCTGCCCGGGGTTCAGGTTTCCATTTTCCTGAATCTGCTGAACAGTCTGAAAAGCTTTGACATTATTTTTATTATGACGGGCGGAGGACCGCTGCGCTCCACAGAAACTATTGGTTTCTTTATGTACAAGGAAACAGTATCGTTCTTTAAGCTTGGCTACGGTTCGGCCAGTGTTGTTGTTATGACGCTGGTTGTGGCGTTGTTTTCCATCCCCCTTCTGAGGGAAAGGTCGAGGTCGGTATGATGTATAAACAGTCACGTTGGCCCTTAATTGTGCTGGCTCTGCTGGCTTTACTCTGGGTTTTGCCCATTCTGGGCATTCTTATGATGTCGGTCCGGCCGGAATCTGAAATTATTCAGGGGTGGTGGAAGCTCTCACCTTTTACTTTCACTCTGGATGCCTGGGTAGAGGTATGGACCCGGCATAAACTGGCTCCGGCTTTTATGGTTTCATCCATTCTGGCAGTGTCTTCCACGGTTCTGACAGCGGTATTCAGTGCTTCAGCGGCATATGCCTATGAGTTTTTAAACTTTCCCGGCAAGCGGCTTACCCTGATTCTGTATGTGGCTTCGTATGTTATGCCCCAGCAGGTGCTTCTTATTCCCATGCTGATGCTCTGGCGGAAAATCGGCCTGCTGGACAATCCGCTCAGCTGTATTGTCCCCTTTGTGGGCGCCAGTTTTGCCTGGTCTATTTTCATGCTGAAAAGCTACCTGAAGGATTTTCCGCAGAGTCTTCTTGAGGCGGCACGTATTGACGGAGCAGGAAATATCCGGACTTTCTGGTCTATTTTTCTGCCGAATGCCGGTACTCCCATAGCCGCTGTTTCCATTCTTCAATTTATGTGGACATGGAATTCCATGCTGCTTCCTTTAATGTTCCTGCGCAACCGTATTCCTCTGCCGGTACTCCTTTCGCGTCTGAGGGGAACTTACGAACCTAACTGGGATCTGCGCGCAGTGGCGGTTGTTGTAACAGCCGCGGTGCCTTTGGCCTTCTTTTTGTACTTTCAGAAACATTTTTCCGATAGTTCTTCTGTCGGCAGCGGCGGTAAGGGCTGATTCAGGAAACAAAGGATGAAGCATAATGGTAAATAATCTGAGAATGCGTCAGATCCATCTGGATTTTCATACAAGTGAACATATTCCCGATGTGGGAAGCGCGTTTAACCCCGGAGAGTTCGCCGCCAGGCTGGCCTCAAGCCATGTTAACTCAGTAACTCTTTTTGCCCGGTGTCATCATGGATGGTGTTATTATCCTACCCGGGTAGGAAAACCGCACCCTCACCTTAAACGGGAAAACCTGCTGGGCGAAATGATTAAAGCCTGCCGGGAAAAGGATATTGATACACCGGTCTATCTGACAGTTCAGTGGGATGAGCGCATTGCCCGGGAACACCCCGAATGGCGTGTTATGAATGCGTACAATATCAGTCCTCATTCACCGGGTTTAGAGCCTTCGGCTATGAATCAGCTGACGCCTACATGGCACACCCTGTGTCTGTCTCATATAGAATATCAGGATTATCTTATTGCTTTGGGAAAGGAACTGGTGGACTTATACAATATTGACGGTCTTTTCCTGGATATTGTTTCATCTCATGAATGTGTCTGTCCGGAATGTTTGAGCAGCATGGCTGAAGAGGGCCTTGATGCTCTGAACCCGGCGCACAGAAAACAGCACGACCGGAATGTGAATCTGCGTTTTACAGAACGGTTTACTACAGAATTACAGGCCCTTAAACCGGCTATCCGTATTTTTTACAATTCCGGCCATGTTTTCAAAGGCGACAGGGAACGCTATCAATTTTATTCGCATTTTGAGCTGGAATCTCTTCCGACCGGCGGCTGGGGTTACGACCATTTCCCGCTCTCAGCACGGTATGTGGATACTCTCGGGAAAGACATGCTGGGGATGACGGGCAAGTTTCACACGCACTGGGGTGAATTTGGAGGTTTTAAACGCCCGGAAGCCCTGGAATACGAATGCTGTCACATGGTGTCGCTGGGGGCGGCCTGTTCTATCGGTGACCAGCTGCACCCGTCGGGAGAGCTTGATGAACTGACCTACAGTATTGTGGAACCAGCCTACCGCCGAATTGAAAAGCTGGAACCTTATCTGAAGGGAAGCCGGTATTTGTCGGAAATAGCCGTTCTTTCAGCAGAGGCTGCTTCAAAGGGGGCCGCCGGCAGTTTTCTGGATGTCAGTTATGCTGACGCGGGGGCCGCCAGGATGCTCCTTGAGCTGCATTATCCGTTTGATATGATAGATTCCTTGGCTGATTTCTCCCCGTACAGGGTTCTGGTGCTTCCGGATAATATCAAACTGAATAATGAGCTGGCCTCTAAAGTGAAGCAGTTTCTCTCTCACGGCGGAAAAATTATCCACTCTGGTTCATCGGGAATGGATGCGGAGGAAGAATGTTTCATGTTTGATACAGGTCTGCAGTATTCCGGAAAAAAAGGTGAGTGGAATCCTGAATACCTGCGTCTGGATGCAGAGTGGGGCAAAGCCGTTGCCGGTGCTGTTTCACCTGACTCTGCCCTTGTTATGTACGGTTCTCCCCGGATTGTCCGTGCCGGTAAAGGGCATGATGTTCTGGCTCAGTGTTATCCGCCGTACTTTAACCGCAGCTGGAACAGATTCTGCTCTCATATGCACGCTCCCGCAGATGTTCAGGCCCAGCCGCATGGAGATGGTATTATCCGCACTGAGTATGGTTACTACTTTGCGCATGAAATTTTCTCCCAGTATTACAGCCAGGGTCAGCCTCTTTTGAAATATATGGTACGGGAAGCTCTGAGGGCGCTTTTGGATACTCCTCTGCTGAAGGTTAATCTGCTTTCTGCCGGCCGGGCATCGGTTTTGTTCCAGGAGAAGAAAAACCGTTATCTGGTTAATCTTCTTTATGCTCCGACTCAGCTTCGGGGCAGCAGTTACGGTACTTTACAGGGAAATAACGAGAAAATTGAAATTATTGAAGATGTTCCGGAAATCCGGGATGTCAGCGCCGAGCTGCGTGTTACGTCTCAACCCGCGCGGGTTTACAATGCCTATACAGAAGAAGAACTGGAGTGGACTTATTCGGAAGGATATGTCCGGTGGACAGTTCCTGTTATGCATATTCATGCGGCCGCCGTAATTCAGATGTAATCATTCTTTAAAAAAGAGGGCAGTCTGTTCAGGCTGCCCTCTCATGAAGTTTGTAAAAGACCCGGACTCCAGGTCTGGAATGTTATTTGGCAATCATGCCGCTGATAATTCCGCCGGCAACTTCAACACAGGTGGCGTTTACGGCGTCATTTTCTATGGCCCAGCAGATCATATTGGCAATTTCTTCAGGTTCCACAAGGCGGCCCAGGTGGACACCGGAAAGGATCTTGGCCAAAGCATCCTGATTCATGCCTTTAACCATGGGAGTACCGACGTAGCCTGGAGCAACAGATACAACACGGATGTCTTTGATATTGCGCATTTGGAACTCGCCAACCAGAATTTTCGGCCAGAGAGCCATGGCTGCTTTTGTGGATGAGTAGTTCAGCTGGCCTACTCCGCCCTGTTTCTGAATGGATGAAATGGTAAACAGAACACCTTTCCAGCCGTTGTCTACCATCCGGTGGGCTGCTTCACGCAGAGTAATAAACGGCCCAACCAGGTTAACGTCAATAACGGCCCGGAAGTCTGCGGTAGACATGGTCCGTTTTACTTTGCCGGTTGCCTTGTCGGTAGACAGCATCAGGCTGTCACGGATAATACCGGCACAGGGAACAACAACGTTAATTTGTCCAAAGGTTTCCACAGCGAAGTCCATCAGGGCGGCTGTTTCTTCATCGCTGGTTACGTTAACCAGTTTACCGGCAGCTTCTCCGCCTGCACTTTTCAGGTCTTTGACAACCCGGTCTATGCCTTCCTGATTCATGTCACCAATAACAATCTTGACGCCTTTTTTTGCCAGATAGTGCGAAATTGCTTCACCTATTCCGCTTGCGCCCCCGGTAATAACTGCAACAAGTCCTTTTAATTCCATTTGTCTCCTCCAAAAAATGACCCAGGTCATTGACTGTGGTAATTAACTAAGGTCAGTGTAAGTGCCGCAAGTCAAACTGTCAAAGGTTTTCTTGCATTCTGTTTTGGAATGGAGTATAACTGAAAAGGAACCGGGCATTTTTCTGCAGTATAGATTTTCTCATATCGGTTATTAGGTCCACTGTGCAAGTGTGGATTTCTTGGAGGAAATACCTATGGCTAAACAAAAAATTGTAACAGCGCAGGAAGCTGTGAGTAAAATCCCCAACGGTGCGGTTCTTGCATCAGAGGGATTTGTCGGAATCGGTTTTGCCGAAGAGCTGGCTATCGCTCTGAAGCAGAGGTTTCTGGAAACTGGTGAGCCCAGAGATCTGACTCTGTTGTATGCGGCAGGCCAGGGAGATGGAAAAAGCCGGGGATTGAATCACCTGGCTCAGAAAGGACTGATTAAACGTGTTATTGGCGGCCACTGGGGACTGGCACCGGCTTTGGGTGCAATGGCCATTAACAACGAAATTGAAGCGTACAATCTGCCCCAGGGCTGTGTCTCTCATCTTTTCCGCGCCATTGCGGGCGGCCGGCCGGGGCATATTACCCATGTGGGGCTGCAGACTTTTGTTGATCCGCGCAACGGCGGAGGAAAGATCAACGAAAAAACAACAGAAGACATTGTGGAGCTGGTAACCCTCAGCGGCAAGGAATGGCTGTTTTACAAATCTTTCCCCATTCAGGTTGCCTTTCTCCGCGCTACTTCTGCCGATCCCAGCGGTAATCTGAGTCTTGAAAAAGAAGCACTGTCCCTGGAAAACCTGGCCATTGCCGAAGCTGTTAAAAACTCCGGCGGTATTGTTATAGCCCAGGTTGAACGGATTGTGGAAAACGGTTCCCTGAGCCCGAGAGATGTTCAGGTTCCGCATATTATGGTGGATTATATTGTACAGGCAGAGCCGGAAAACCACTGGCAGACGTTTGCTTCACAGTACAATCCGGCTTTTTCCGCTGAAATTAAAATTCCTGCAACAAGCATGAAACCGCTGCCTCTTTCTGAACGGAAAATTATCAGCCGCCGCGCGGCCATGGAACTGATTCCCAATGCCATAGTGAACCTGGGAATTGGTATGCCTGAAGGAGTGGCCATGGTAGCTGCTGAAGAGGGCATGCTGGAAGAAATGACCCTGACTGTAGAGCCGGGAATTATTGGAGGCATTCCTGCCGGCGGTCTGGATTTTGGCGCGGCAGCCAATATGGACTGCATTATTGATCAGCCTGCTCAGTTTGATTATTACGACGGCGGCGGTCTGGATCTGGCATTTCTGGGTCTGGCACAGGTTGATGCTCTTGGAAACCTGAATGTCAGCAAATTCGGACCCAAATTTGCCGGTGCCGGCGGTTTTATTAACATTACCCAGAACGCGAAGCGTGTGTTCTATATGGGAACCTTTACAGCCGGCGGACTGAAAATTGCTGTGGAAAACGGCGCTTTGAAGATTCTGCAGGAAGGTAAAGTCAAAAAATTCGTCAAGGAAGTGGAACACAAAACATTCAGCGGTGAATACGCTGTCAAGGTTAAACAGCCGGTACTCTACATTACCGAAAGAGCCGTTTTTGAATTGAGTGAAGAAGGCCTGGTATTGACAGAAATAGCTCCGGGTGTGGATCTTCAGAAGGATGTACTGGATTTAATGGACTTCAAACCGGTTATGAAAGGCCAGCCCAAACTGATGGATGCGCGTATTTTTGCCGACAGCGTTATGAACATTGCAAAAGAGATAGCACAGAAGGCTTAAATATACTGGCATTAAAGTACTTCCCGGTGCTGTGTAACTGCATCAGCACCGGGGTTTTGGGCTGACTTATGACAAAAAGACAAAAACAGGCACAGCAGACAAAGCAGGCTTTGTTTGAGAGTGCCGTTGCGCTTTTCCGTGAGAAAGGTTTCAATGAGGTAACAGTTGAAGAAGTTGCTCAGCGGGCCGGTATGGCAAAAGGGAGTTTCTACACCTATTTCACCACAAAAAGCGATATTATAATTGAAGAGTTTACGACAATAGATCATTTCTACAGAAAGTACGCAAAAAATCTGCGCCGGTATAAAACCGCCAGCGAAAAACTGGCGGCTTTCACACGGGCCCAGATGCGTTATGTCCGCGATCAGGTTGGAGCCGATATTATCAAGGTTCTTTATTCCAGTAATCTTACGGAGCCCTCAGCGGATAAAATTTTAATTGATCCGCACAGGTATCTGCATCATTTGACAAAGAGCATTATTGAAGAAGGACAGCAAGCCGGTGAATTCCGTACTGACCTGACTGCCGAAGAACTGGCTGTTTTGTTTAACAGGGCTCACAGGGCTGTGTTTCTGGATTGGGGTATTTCCAATAATGGATTTGATCTTGTTCAGGAAGGGGTGAATTACTGCAAAAATATGGTTATTCCGTCGTTGATTTGCAGTGCGCAAAAGGCCTGAGAGAGCTTGTGGATTTCCTGGAAAATCCACAAGCGTATCCTTATAATTCAATTATTCGTAATTAAAAAATCCACGTCCGGTCTTTCTTCCCAATAAACCGGCTTCTACATATTTGCGGAGAAGCGGGCAGGCTCTGTATTTGGGATCGCCGAAAGAATCGTAGAGTGTTTCCATAATGTGGAGACAAATATCCAGACCTATCAGGTCGCCCAGAGCCAGCGGACCCATGGGATGGTTGGCTCCCAGTTTCATTGCTTCATCAATTTCCGCGGCGGAGGAAACGCCTTCCTGCAGCAGGAAAACAGCCTCGTTAATCATTGGAACCAGCACACGGTTAACAACAAAACCCGGAGAGTCATTCACTTCCACAACGGTTTTACCCAGTTTTGCCGCCACAGCTTTGACCGTATCGGTTGTAGCGTCAGAAGTTGAAAGCCCGCGGATAACTTCAACAAGTTTCATTACAGGGGCCGGGTTGAAAAAATGCATGCCCACAACATTCTGGGGCCGTTTTGTGGTGGCCGCAAGGCGGGTAATGGGATATGAGGAAGTGTTGGACGCCAGGATTGTATGCGGCGCGCATATTTCATCGAGCTTTTTGAATATCCCGGACTTTATTTCCACGTTCTCGCTGGCTGCTTCAATAATAAGATCGGCCTTGGCAAGGTCTTCAATGGAAGTTGTTGTTGTAATTCTTCCAAGGACAGCATTTTTGGCTGCTTCGTCTATTTTTTCTTTTTTGACAAGCCGATCCAGACCTTTGGTAATAATACTCATACCGCGGGCGACAAACTTTTCATCGATGTCGTTCAGTATAACCTGGTATTCACCTTTCTGGGCGGCTACCTGTGTAATGCCGCTGCCCATTGTGCCTGCTCCAATAACACCGATTGTTTTGATCTCCATGTAATACCTCCTGATTTGAATGACCGTAGTCACTGTTTAGAATAACGGGTGTTTACAAGATGTACAAGATTTTTTTGTTGACATATGAACATGGGGCATCTATGGTTTATTACATGTTTATAATAAATCTTACAATTTAATTAAGCGACCAAGGTCGCTGACTTCAGCCATTGAGGAGGGAAAGCCCGCTGTTTGGTGTTAATTAAGCCGGGCGTGTTGAAAGATCGTTATTATTGATAAGACATGGTGATTTTGCCGTAAACGGCGCGTTCAGCGCTTTGCGGCGTATCATATAAATTCTATTCAGGAGGTATGACAGAAAATGCACAGCGCAGCTGTGCAGAGGACTGCGAGAGGAGTCCGGTTCAATCACTCTCAAAACAACAATTATTTAATGGAGGATGATACATGTTAGGAGTTATTGGAATAATTGTCTCACTGGGACTTTTAATGTATCTGGCATATCGGGGTATTTCGGTGCTTATTCTGGCACCAATTCTGGCCCTGTTTGCCGCGTTGGTATCCGGCGCGCCGTTAATGGCAACATACACACACGTGTTTATGCCGAAACTTGCCGGTTATCTGAAAACCTATTTCCCGGTATTTATGCTTGGCGCTATTTTCGGGAAAATTATGGAAGAAAGCGGTGCTGCAAAATCAATTGCACGGACTATTTCCAATGCTGTTGGTAAAACCAATGTTATTATGGCTGTAGTACTTTCGTGCGGTATTCTGACTTACGGCGGTGTATCGCTGTTTGTTGTTGCTTTTGCTGTTTATCCCATTGCCGCTCACCTTTACAGGGACGCCGGAGTACCCAAACGGCTCATACCCGGTTCCATTGCCCTTGGTGCCTTTACATTTACCATGACGGCACTGCCGGGAACACCGCAGGTACAGAACGCCATTCCCATGCCTTTCTTTGGAACAACAGTTTATGCCGCACCTGTCCTTGGTATAATTTCCGCTGTTCTGATGTTTGGTCTGGGTACAATGTGGCTGATGTACCGGGCCAAGAAAGCCAATGCCGCCGGTGAAGGTTACGGGGATCATCCCAATGAAGACATTAAGGAATTTGACGACTCGGATCTGCCGAATTTCTGGCTGTCTCTTATTCCCATCCTGATCGTTCTGATTCTGAACTTCATTATTGTTACCTTTATTCTGACAGCTGACACAACGGCTTATGCCTATCTTGAAAAATACCATACCAACATTAAAGCTGTGCGCGGTATCTGGGCACTTATTCTTTCGCTGGTTGCCGGTATTCTGTTTGCTGTTATTTTCATTGGGCGTAAACGCGTTAAAGATCTGAAAGGCACTCTCAATGCCGGAGCGTTCGGCTCCATGCTTCCCATTCTGAACACCTCCTGTGAGGTTGGATACGGAAACGTTATTAAGAGCCTCAGCGCTTTTGCCATAGTTCAGGCCTTTATGCTGGGTCTTTCCAAGAACCCCCTTATTTCTGCTGCTCTGGCCACAAACGTTCTGGCCGGTATTACCGGTTCGGCCTCCGGCGGTATGAGTATTGCTCTGGGAGCCATGGGCGACCAGTTCCTGCAGCTGGCTAACGCGCGCGGAATTGATCCTCAGGTTCTGCACCGTGTTGTAGCACTGGCCTGTGGCGGTTTGGATACTCTGCCTCACAATGGAGCGGTTATTACTCTTCTGGGTATTACAGGTCTGACTCACAAGCAGAGCTACGCGGATATCGGTATGGTTGCTACGGTTATTCCTATCTTTGTAGCCATTATTGCCATTATCCTGGGTTCACTGGGTGTTGTCTGATATTGATATCTGATTTGTCTGCAGTGTAAGTGCTGCATTCGGGGCCGGCAGACTCTGCCGGCCTTATTTTTTTGGGTTTTAAAATTATAAATTACCGGGAGAGCACTTCTTCCTGCATTTTCAGCATTGCGGATGTTTGCTTTTCAATGGACTCTGTCAATGCAATCTGTGTGCGGCAGCGTACCAGGTTATGCTCCGGATAGGCTGTTTTAAAGTACTTGTTTCCTTCGAGGTAATCGGTCAGAAAGCGCATGCCCACTTCCATAGTCATAAGCCGGGCGCCTTCAGGAAGAAGCGATATTTCTGTTTCGTTCAGAAAGGAGCGTCCGCTCTCCAGAAAACCTTCAGCCAGAGCTTTATACATTTCAGGCCGCATCTGAACTTCTTCCGGACGGGGATGATCTTCCGGTACGGGACTGGTGGAGGTGCGCACAAGGTCGCCAAAGTCGTAGAGGGAGAGCCCCGGCATACTGGTATCCAGATCAATAACACACACGCCCCGGCTGGTCTCGTTGTCCAGAAGCACGTTGTTGAGCTTTGTGTCGTTATGGGTTACCCGTTCGGGAATTTTGCCTTCTTCTTGAAGTTTTATCAGAGTACCGACGGCGTTTTCACGCTCCGTGAAAAAATCAATTTCCTTTTGAACCAGCTTTGCCAGGTTCAATTCGTCTTTTTCAACGGCCGCCGCTAAGTTGGCAAAGCGGTTCGGCGTGTTGTGAAAATCGGGAATGGTTTCGTAGAGCCGTTTGCCGGGAAGGTCTGCCAGAAGGTTCAGGTACTCTCCAAAGCAGCGGGCCGCCTCTCTGGCCTGAAGGGTATTTTGAACTATTCCATGCCCGGTAGCATCTTCAATAAACAGATAACAGCGCCAGTATCCGTTTTCAGAATCTTTATGCCAGGGTTGTCCGCTGCGGGAGGGAATGAGATGGAGTACCCTTCGGGAAGCATCTTGCATGCCCTCGGCCCGGGCACGGCTGGACAGATGGGCGCATATCCGGGATATGTTTTCCATCAGGGCTTCAGGGTTCTGGAATACCCGGGTATTGATACGCTGCGCCAGATAATTAACCCTGCGGCCCGCCTGGCTGAATACCGCTTTATAGGTGTCGTTGATATGCCCGGTTCCATAGGGAAAGGCTTCAACAAAGTCACCGTAAATTTCGAATTCCGACATAACTTTTCTGAGTTCAATCATTTTTGTATCCTTTCAGTAAACAATGGCCGCAGTTATGCTTATGGTCAAGAGCCGGAAAGAGCATTTTCCTGTAAAACTCTGACAGTGCAGCCGGCGCTCTGTTTGAAAGATATACCGATGTGTATTAATATGGGAGGATATATGGACACACGGCCCAACATTCTTATGGTTCAGGTAGATCAGTTTCGCGCGGATTGTTTCGGTGCAGCGGGCAACACTGTGATTCAAACGCCGAATCTGGATAAGTTAAGCCGGGAAAGTACACGTTTTGAACGGGCTTATTGTCCGTCTCCGGTATGCGGCCCCTCCCGCGGTGCGGTTTTCAGCGGGTCATACCCTCCCGGCAGCGGGGTTGTGAAAAACTGGATGCCTTTCCGTGAAGGGACGGAACTTTTTCCCCGGCGTTTAAGAAAACTCGGTTACGAAACACTGAATGTGGGTAAACTGCATTTTGTTCCGCAGAGTTCTGACTGGGGTTTTAACAGAAACATTCTGCATGACGCGCCCTACGATGTATACGACAACGACGCGCAGTACTCTTATTACATGAAATGGCTCAATGAGCAGGTTCCGGACTGTGATTTTCTGTCGAAGTTCAATCAGGATGAACTCGAATATCCGGATGGAAACCTGCGGCAGTTTATTATGGGCGGGAATTTTCTTTCAGAAGATCTTCACTATACCCCGTGGACATCCAGGGAGGCTGTTAAGCTGCTGGAAAACAGGGATATTTCCAAACCTTTTTTTCTTCATGTTTCGTTTTTCAGTCCGCATCAGCCGTGGGATGTGCCGGCTCCCTGGAATAAAATGTACAGGGATGCTGATATTCCCCTGCCGCATCTGGAAAAGGATGCCCTGTCGGCTCCCATTTTTCAGAAAATGAAACTGGATATTCAGAACAGGCTGAAAAGTCAGCTGAGCAGCCGGGATCTTAAAGATATTATCAGAGGGTATTACCAGAACATATCAATGATTGACCATTACATTGGTCTTTTGTTTAACTATCTTCGGGACAACAGTCTGTGGGACAATACCTGCATTATTTTCTTTGCGGATCACGGTGAATACGCCGGACAGTACAATCTGTTTTTCAAAGGGGATATGTACGAACCTCCCGTCAGAGTTCCTCTGCTTATTAAACAGCCGGGTAAACGTCCGCCGGCGGTTTATTCCAAACCGGTATCCACGCTGGATCTGTATGGAACTGTTTTGGAAACAGCCGGTCTTGCGCAGTGGCAGACAGAGCGCACTGAAGGCATGTCACTGAACCGGGTACTTGACGGGAAAGATTATGAGGGGGAGCGTTCCGTTTTTTCCATTATAGGAGCAGACAGGGAGCGTGTTTTAACCATGCTGTGTCAGGGGGGGCGCAAGCTGATACGCCTCGGATGCGGTAAAGATTCCCCTCTCTACGAATTCTATAATCTGGAGGAGGATCCGCTGGAACTCCAAAACAATTATCCGGCGCTGGAGTCTTCCGCTGCTGTGCGGGCCATGAAAGAGGAACTGGATTCCTGGACAGCCCTGCAGAGCGGAAGATACCCCGGCTGAGTTGTGTTATTCGGACGAATTTTCTCCTGATTTTTCCTTTATCATGCGTTTTTTACATGTTTTGCAAAGCTCGGTAATATTTTTCAGCTCTCTGGCGGACGCTACCGTGCCGTTGAAAATTTCATCAGTTCTTTTTGTGTTGATATGGTGGCAGTCCGAATACAGATGATAGCGGTTTCCGGACTTGGTCCAGTAGACGCTGTCTTCTCCTCCTGTGAGGGACTGCACTTCTGCTGTTTGTTCAGCGTACTGCTCTATTGAGGGCGGATTAAAACTGATGCCGGTCAGAGCCGCTATGGCCAGTGCCGCGACGGCAATGCCGCCCAGTATGCCTTTTTGCCTGCCCTCCAGGTTTTTGTTGGTAAAAATAAGGATAACCAGAGGCAGGAAGGCTATAGCGCTGATGAGGAGCCCCAGCTGGTTCTGGATGAAAAACCGCACCTTGTCCTTTTCCGAGGCCGGATCCAGGCGGTTGGATTTTTTCCATATCAGTGAGCCGGTAATAACCAGGGCAAGGTCTGCGGCAATAAGAACAATAAGCCATACCATTGGCACAGGGGAGCGTTGGAGCAGCAGAATGGCGCCAACTTCAAAACCAATGGCAAACAGCCAGGCCAGAATGGAAAAAATTCTGAGTACCTTTGCGCGTGATTTACTCTCCGGGCTTACCGTAAACGGCTGTTGAGAGGGCTGCTGGCTGGAATCTGCCGTACTTTTCACTTTTGTTACTTTTTTGTCTGTACCTTTATCCGGCATGTGTTTCTCCTTGATTACTTTCCTCAGTATAGGTATTTTTACACGAATTGTGAATAACAGGAGGATGGGAATGAAAAAACTTATATTAGCGGCCGGTGCAGTGCTTGTATTACTGACTGCCGGATGCGTATCCGCTCCGAATAATTCTGCTGATTTTGCAGGATTATACTCAGGTGTTATTCCGGCGGCTTCGGCACCCGGTATTGATACCTGTCTGCTTCTACAGCAAGACGGCACCTACATGCTGGCACAGTGGTATCTGGAAAATTCTCCCTTCCGGGAAACACTGGAACAGGGAAATTTTCAGGGGCCGGATTCTCGAAGTCAAATAGTTCTTGACAACGGCGAGAAAAGCCGGATGGAGCTGGATAAAAACACTCTTTACATGCTGAATAAGGACGGGCAGAGAGCTTCCGGAGAACTGGCGGAGTACTATCAGCTTTACAGGGATAAACAAGCCGGCGTTTTGAAGAGCGGCTCAACCAAAGCCTTTGTGAGTTATGTTCAGCGTGAAGATGGCGAATATGCCGTTCTGCTTCTGGAGAGCGGCCAGGCCTTCCGTCTGCCCCGTCTGGATGGTGCAAAGGCATACGGCGGAGACAACGTTGTATGGACTCCTCAAGGAAAGGGCGGTGTTCTGAAGCAGTCCGGGCGGGAAGAAACTTTTGCCGCACAGGGGCACTGTAAATTTCCCGGCTGCAGCAAAAAAGGACGCTTTACCGGCCGCCGGGTAAAAGAAGGCTGAC
>PDWI01006802.1_pt1 | contig 14223 bp, 10 predicted proteins | sample 1430891 | NCBI WGS metagenome assembly PDWI01 (sample SAMN01162508, study PRJNA174530) | Oral metagenome, whole genome shotgun sequencing project. | biome: Marine environment; feature: Marine mammal; material: Swab sample of the gingival sulcus; isolation source: swab sample of gingival sulcus...
GGCATACGCTTGAGTTTAATGGTAAGAAGTACGTGCTTAGATCTATTCCTTCTGGGATTTTCCAAGGGGAGAAGAAAAATATCATCGGTAATGGAGTCGTTCTAGATCCAATTTTGTTTATGCAAGAGATCGAAGACCTCTCTACAAGTGGACACAATCTATATGAACGCTTGTTTATCTCTCGCAAAGCTCATCTTATCCTACCTACACATCGTTTGCTAGACGCTGCTAACGAGAAAGCTAAAGGTGATAACAAAGTTGGTACGACAGGAAAAGGCATTGGTCCTACTTATACGGATAAGATTAGCCGTTATGGTCTGCGTATCGGAGACATAGAAGAGAATTTCGAGGAGAAGTATCAGAAAGCTCGTGATAGACACGTGCAGATCTTGAAGTCAATGGATTATCCTTTGACTGACTTGGAGAGCCTAGAGAAGGAGTGGTTGAGTGCTATTGAAGGCTTGAAGAAATTCCAATTTGTTAATAGTGAATGGCTAATCAACAATAGCCTTGCAGAGAATAAATCTGTTCTAGCTGAAGGAGCTCAAGGTTCATTGCTAGATATTGACTTTGGGTCTTATCCATTCGTTACATCAAGCAATACAATCTGTGCTGGCTCTTGCACAGGCTTAGGTATCGCTCCGTCAAGAGTGGGAGAGGTCTTTGGTATCTTCAAAGCATATTGCACTAGAGTAGGAGCAGGTCCATTCCCAACAGAGTTATTTGACGAAGTGGGAGATAATCTTTGTAAGTTCGGCTTTGAGTTCGGCTCTGTTACAGGTCGCAAACGTCGTTGTGGCTGGTTGGACTTGGTAGCTCTTCGCTATACAGTGATGCTTAATGGCGTGACAAAACTCTTTATGATGAAGAGTGACGTGATGGATACTTTTGAGGAAATCAAGATTTGTACTGCTTATGAACAAGATGGGGTAGAGACAAAGGAATTCCCTTATGAGCTAAACGATAGCTGTAAGCCTGTCTATAAGTCATTCAAAGGCTGGAAGCAAGATACTACTAAGCTGAGAACAGCTGATGAGTTCCCTCAAGAGTTGAAAGACTACATCGCCTTTATCGAGCAAGAGCTGAATGTCCCTATCGCCTTGGTGTCTGTAGGTCCAGATAGAGAACAAACTATCTTGCTTGAAGAATTGTAATTTGAATTTATTCATATAAAGCAAAAAGGAACAGCTAAGAATCTTATATTTTTAGTTGTTCCTTTTTTTGTTAAAGCTATGACATATCAGGAAGCGATTCATTATCTCTATACTTCTATCCCTAGTTTTCAAGCGGTGGGAGCAAAGGCTTACAAACCTGGGTTGGGGAATATACTTACTCTAGATGAGTATTTTGCTCATCCACACAGAGCTTACAAGACTATCCACGTGGGTGGTACGAATGGTAAGGGTTCTACAAGTCATACGCTTGCTTCTATCTTGCAAGAAGCTGGCTATAAGGTGGGCTTATTTACTTCGCCTCATCTACTTGACTTTAGAGAACGTATTCGTGTGAATGGTCAAGTAATTAGCGAGGAACGTGTCTGTCAGTTCGTTGAAAGTATTCAAGATTTAGCTAGTAGGTTAAAGCCATCTTTTTTTGAACTTACAACAATCTTAGCTCTATTATATTTCAAAGAGCAAGAGGTTGATATTGCAATTATTGAGGTTGGGCTTGGTGGTAGGTTAGATAGTAGCAATATCATTGAACCTATATTGAGCGTAATCACAAATATAAGTTTAGATCATACGCAGTTCTTGGGACATAATCTTAGTGATATAGCCTATGAGAAAGCTGGGATTATCAAGAAGAATACGCCTATTGTCATTGGCGAGAGGCAAGTCGTGAGTGATCTTGTCTTTGAGCAGTATGCTAAGGAGATGAATGCTCCGCTTCATTATGCTGAGGAAGAGATCGATTTGAGGGCAGAGTATCAGGCTGACGGCTCATTACTCTACGAAACAGAGTTGTTTGGTTCTATTTATGGCGAGCTAAAAGGCTATGTTCAGCAATATAATGCTAGGACAATCCTGAGTGCAATTAAGTTGCTTCAAGAAGACGGTTGGGATATTAGCACGGAAGCTATTCATAAAGGCTTTGCTTCGGTAACTCAGACGACGGGACTTCTAGGGCGTTGGCAGAGATTACAAGATCAACCGTTGGTAGTCTGTGATACGGCACATAATAAAGCTGGACTAGAGCCTGTGATTAGGCAGATATTAGCAATTAAACATCAAAAGTTAAGGATCATCATCGGTTTTGCTAACGATAAAGATATCTCTTCTATGCTGGCACTCTTGCCTTCTTCAGCTCAATATTATCTTACGCAAGCTAGAGACGAAAGAGCTATGCCTGTGATGCAACTAAAAGAGCTGACAGATAAGTTAGGGCTAGAAAGCAAAACTTATCAGTCAGTTAAGGAGGCTGTCAAGGGAGCTATGGCTGAAGCTAAGGAAGATGATCTGATATTCATTGGAGGGAGTAACTTTATTATTGCAGAAGCTTTGCCTTTGTTTTAAGCTCTTGTCTCTAAGGTTTAATTTGAAGTAGTAAAAATTATTTACTTGATAGGACTAGATAAAACAAAATAAGCTGTGCCAAGTGGCACAGCTTATTTTGTTTTATTGGACTAATCTAAGATTAGAAAGCAAGCTTTAGTACCTTGCCGTTAGCTTTAAGAACGACTACTTGACCAGCGTTCTCTGGGATAACTACAGAAGCAGCGTTAGCTTCAAGAACCTTAACACCTGTTAGGCTATAAACAACAATGTGTTGAGTCTTAGCAAATGTTACTGTACGACCTACAACCTTAACGTCAGCAACGTTGATTGTTTCTACAGCTGTTCCTGTATTTTCTTTCTTCTTGAAAGTACAGATGATGTCGTTGTTCTCACCTACGATGAACTTCATTGTTTCCTTGATATCAACACCATTTACAGTAAGAATATCTAGTTCATAACCTTCTTCAGGAGTAACCTTTACTGTAACTTCTGTATCAACTTCTACTTGGTCTCCATCTTCAAATCCAACAAACTCAATGTCCCCACCAACGATAGAGCCAGGAAGAGTAAGTGTCATTTTTGGTTTTTCAAGTTTAGGTTTAGCCGTAAATGCTCTTTTTTCTGCTTCAATGAAACGTAGTACATTTCCATCATTATTGTGATAATATTTGCCAATCATTTCATCTCCATGTCCATACCAAAGGTTCATACCTTGACTATCTCCTTCTGGAGTTAATTCCCAAGCGTGTTTTGGAGTAGAAAGTTCTACAAGAGTTAGGTATGTTTCTGCATCGTTTTTAAGTTTGAATCTGTCTCCTTCATAAACAACACGAATGTTGCCTTTACTTAGTAGTTCAAGTTTTTCATAAGAACCTACAAGACGGAATAGTTGTTTATCTTTCTTAGATTCATCGATTGGGTGAGCTTGGATAGTTGTACCATCTTCAGCAATTGTTAGAACATCCTTATTCTTTTCAAACTGAATGTAGTAGAATACGTCTCCATTTTCTTCAGAGCTGATTACTGGATCTACATATTCAGGTTCTTGAGGTTCTGTGTATGATGGATCTAGAGCTGGTTCTGGAGTAAAAGCATCCTCGCTAATTTTTTCAAAACGAACAGCATTGTTGCTATCTCCAAAGTTCCATTCACCTACTAGACGTTCGTGTTTTGGATTTCCTGTCATAAACAAGAAGTCTCTTAGACCGCCATCAATATTAAGAGCTTTATTTTCAGCTTCTGGACGAGAGATTTCCCAAGCATCAGCAAATTTAACCGCTTCTCTTAGGAAGAAACGTCCTTTTCTCATATTTGTGAAGATGAATTTACTTCCTTCATCAGAAGCAATACGAAGACCATTCTTACTATAGATTTCAAACTTCTCTGGAGTACCTACGATACGGAATAGTTGATCTTCACTGTTTGCATCTACTGGAGCAACGATAAGACCTTCTGGGCGATCTTCTTCTACTTCTGTAACTGTAGTTTTAGCATTTTCGCCTTCTCCTGTAGTTTCAGTTTTCTTGATAGTAACCTTTCTTGCAGGAGCATAAGCAAGAGCTACATCGAAGTTTTGATCTAGATCTTTGTCAAATGTAGTTTCACCCTTGTCATTAAGTTTAGTCTTATTAGGGTGGTTAGCAAATACAATACGATACCATACGTTGCCATTTTCACTAGAGCTAAAGATTGGCATTTCTGGTTCAACGATCTTCATATCCTTAGGAAGAACGAAGTTAAGAGCATTGTTTTTGTTGTCGTGATGTGCCAGACCAATGAAGCTACCAGGACCTACATTTTCTTGAGAAGCAGAATTAAGAAGATCATATGCTACAGTTGTGTTAAATGCAATTACATAAGAAAGTTTGTGATCTGCATTTGTACTACCAATGATACGAAGATCTCCATTTTCTGTAGTAGATTTAAGTCTTCCATTTGCAAATTTAAGGTGTACATTACCTTCTTTACAAACGATTTCTACCTCTCCAAGTTTAGAACCTACAACTTTCCATAGTTGAGAGTCTTTGTTCTTTGGACGAGCTGTGATAACATCTCTACCATTACCACGAGATTCAAGAACTGCATTTCCTTCATTAAATTGGATATAGTAGTAAGTCTCAAAGTCGATCTTAGGACGTTTGATGATGTTTACTTCATCAGCTTTCTTGAAACGCATTTGGTTATTTTTGTCACCTTTGTCCCACATACCTAGAGCACAGCCTACACCAGAACCACCCCAAGTATTTACACATTTTGATGTGTTTGTACCATAAGCAAAGATTTCCCAAGTATCAGAAGTTCCTGCTACAAGACCTGTGTATTGATCTCCAGCTTCAGCGATATCAACTAATTTCCAACGAGAGTTGTCTTCGTTATCACTATCATAATTAAGGAAAAGAACTTTGTTGTCTTTGTTGATAAGACGAAATCCTTCATCCATATCACCTACTAGTTTGAATAGCTGACTTCCTTCTTTATCTTCTGTAGGGTCATCAAGAGTTGCAGCACCATCTTTGCCTTCAGAAAGAACAAGTTTACAATTATCCCACTCTAGGTAGTACCATTCAGCCGAAGCTTCGTCTGTACCTTCTGCTGTGAACTTAGGTGTTACAGCTTTGGCAGGTTCTTCTGTTTCTTGAGCTGACACGAATGTCATAGAACACAGAAGCATCATCATAAAAAAGTAAATTTTTTTCATTTTGATTTGTGTTTAATATTATACAAATTACTAATTCCTATTTTCAGAAGATAGCTCACTAAGAGATAAGATAGAGCTAAATTGATGTTTTATTTTGCCTTATATTATAAAATTATTGAGCTAACTCTTACTACAAAGATAAGCTTTTTTAATATAGAACAAAATACTTTATTACAAATAATTAGGAATTGATTTCTTAAATTATTTTATTATATGCTTCGTGTTAGGCTCTATTTTGCTCTATTCTTCCATAAAAGTGCAGATATGTCCATCTATCCAGCAGGCATAGATGTCGTATGTATGCTTATTATACTTAAGAGTTAATTTCTTGATGTGTGGAATTTGTGAATGCGAAATATCTTTGAGGATAAATTGAGATAGTGTCAGCCCTTTTACGTCTAAGAATTTGAATAATGTTTCTTTGGCTGACCATAATTGTAGGAATGCGTGAGAGGGATTAGTTTGCTTTTGGCAGATTGCTTGTTCACTTTCTTTACAAAAATGCTTGGTTACAGCTTTTAAGTCTCTATCCATTCGTTCAATGTCTATGGCAATGCTCTTTTTTGTCTCTGTGTAGAGAATGATGACAGCTTGATTGGTATGACTAATACTGATTTTATGCTCGGGGTATTCTTTGATATAAGGTCTGCCCGTAGGATAATGCTCTATTGTCACAGCTTGCTGGAGCTGTCCCTCAAGTAAGCTCTGAGCTGTTGCTTGCTCCCATTTGCGACGTTGAGCTCTATCCGTGATTGGCTTGTCTAAAATGGTGTAGAGCCATTGGGTATCTTGCAAAATCCCCACCTCGTTCAAGGATTGGACAAGGTGGGGAAGACTCAATATATACATATATATAATAAGGTATAGCTTTGCTATTTTTTTATTTTGCTCACTTGTATGCTCGTGATCCTATAGCGTACTAGCTCTTTGACCTTGAGCGACCATTGTCCAGCCACAACGCTATCATTCAGATGTGGTAAGTCTTGTTTAATCTCTAAGAATAGTCCACCCAAAGTATCAACATCTTCGGCTTCTTTGCCTAATTCGGTTTGCTCAATATCTAGATAACGTAAGAAGTCTCCTATCGGTGTTTTGGCTTCGAAGAGATATGAGCCGTCACTCAAGATTTGATAGGGCAAGTTCTCCGTATCATATTCATCGCTGATGTCACCCACGATTTCTTCTAGCATATCCTCCATCGTGACTAATCCACTTGTACCACCATATTCATCCACAATGATTGCCATATGTATTTTATTCAGACGAAGTTCTTCAAGCAGGTCATCTAGTGGCTTGTTCTCTGGTGTGAAGAATGCTTTTCTAATAAGTGACTGCCAGTTGAAGTCCGCCCCCTTGTCCTTGTGAGGAATTAAGTCTTTGAGGTAAATCAGTCCTTTGATATTGTCTTGAGACTCTGCATAGACAGGAACACGTGAATAGCCTGAGTTGAGAATGTAGTTAAGTGTCTGAGTATAGTCCCACGCCTCATCTACAGAGGCAATATCCATACGGTTAATCATTATCTCTGAGGCTGTCTTGCTAGAGAAACTGATGATTTCCTCAAACATTGTTTTCTCCTCTACTTTCTCCGCATCAATAAGATCTACCGCTTGTGAGAGATCATCTACAGAGATGTCGTAACCTTTATTCTGTATTTTCTTCGTAAGAAGCTGAGTAGAGTTCACTAGAAAGTTAGACATCGGTGAGAAAAGCTTATGTATTGTCGTCATTATGTGCGACGAGAAGCGACTAAACTGCAAAGGCTTGGACTGAGCATAGACTTTAGGCACGATTTCGCCAAAAAGCAAAAGGAGTAAGGTCAGCACCACAGTATTAATGATGAAGCCCAGTACCTCATTGCCTTGGAAATTGAAGAGCATATCAAAGCCTGTCGCCGTCAAGATGACGATTGCAACGTTCACAATATTATTACCTATAAGGATTGTTGCCAGCAGATGTTCTGGTTGCTTGAGCAGTTTGAGGAGCTGAGCGTCTTCGTCAGTCTTCTCTTCTTTGAGTTCGTCAATGTCTGATGGCGAAAGCGAGAAAAATGCAACTTCTGAACTAGACATAAATGCCGAAGCAATCAGCAGTATTCCCGAAATAGATAGGACGATGTAGGCTGTCAGAGGTATCTCGTCTGCGAAAATACTAGCCATTGCTAGACTTGGTAGGTCTGAAAAGTTTATAAAACTCGAAAATATATCCATTTAATACTAATATCAATCTATTCTGTGCCTACAAAGATACTATTTATAATGCAAATAATATTTAGAACTAACTCACGTTATATCAAATAAATTAAGTATTTTTACAACAAATTAGTTCAATTATTTACTAAAAATTAAAAGATTTATGAGAAAATTTTCATTGCTAATAGCAGGCTTGTTAAGTGCATTCTGTGCCATCTCTTGCTTAGCTCAGAACCCAGAGAAGTGTGTCGTGGACGGCACTCTGCCTCAAGATGTGAACCTTAACGGTAAGTACATCTATTTGATCGCTATCAATGAGGCTAATCCTCGTGGGGAAAAGATTGATAGTGCTAAAGTAGAGGATAATAAGTTCCATATGGAGCTTACACCTAACGAGAAGCTAGCGAATTTATACCTTACTGCTTACAGATTTAGAACACCTATTATCCTAGAGGCAGGACAAGTAATGGTAAATATGTCAGAAGCTTCGGCTAAAGGCACTAAGCTAAATAATATCTTGTTTGCTTATAGTACTGAGAAGAAGAAAGAAGCTGATGCTATAGCACCTCAGATAGAACAGCTAAAGAAGGACTATCAAGCGACAGGGGCTGACAAGGATGCTATTGAGAAGAAGTATGAAGAACTTGTTACTGGTGTTCAGACAAAGCTTAATGGTCTTGCTTATGATGTCTTGAAGAAGAATGCAGATAATGTACTAGGCGTTTATGCTTTCCAAGAACTTATTCAAAACCAAGCTCCAGAAGAACTTTTGACAGAAGCTAAGGCTTTAGCAAGCCAAGAAGTCTTGAGTAATTTCGTTATCAAAAAGCATTTCGAATTCTTGGATAACCAAAAGAAGACGCTTCCAGGGCAGATGTTCCTTGACTTCGCTGGTGTAGATGATGACAATAAGGCTGTGAAGTTGAGCGACTACGTTGGTAAAGGTAAATATGTTATTGTTGACTTCTGGGCTAGCTGGTGTGGTCCTTGCCGTCGTGAGATACCAAACATCAAGAAACTTCGTGAGATGTATTCAGACAAAGAGCTAACTATTATTGGTGTAGCAGTATGGGATCAGATGGATAAGCACTTAGCATCAGTGAAGAAGGAAGGTGTTACTTGGCCTCAGATCTTCAACAAGCAAGAAGCTACTGAGCTGTATGCGATCAAGGGTATTCCACAAATTATGTTATTTGCTCCAGACGGTAAGATTGTAGCACGAGATCTTCGTGGCGAAACAATGTTTGAAGCAGTAAAAGAAGCTTTGAAAAAGTAAGTTCGTTACGTACATATTAAATAATAACAGCCTAGCACTTTGGTGCTAGGCTGTTATTATTTTGTTTAATTATCTTCTTGTTTACTTCGAGAAGTTCTTCAAGCCTCCTTTGAGGAACTTGACATACTCCTCAATGTCTTCGTCATACGCTCTAGATGGTGTCAAAGGTTTGCCTTCGTGGTCTAGTGCGATGTAGAATGGTTGAGCATTAGCTCCAAATTTACTGCTCTGAAGATAGCTCCACTTGTCTCCCACAGTACGTAGTTTTCTTGTCTTGCCATTGACTTCGACCTCTTCTACGTTTGGTAGTGGTGTCTTGTCATCAACCATTAGGGTGATCAAGACATAATCTTTCTCCAACATATCTTTCACACGAGGGTCAGTCCACACATTCCCTTCCATTTTACGGCAGTTCACACAACCATAGCCAGAGAAGTCCACAAAGACAGGTTTATTCTGTTCCTTGGCATAAGCCATTCCCTTTTCGTAATCTGTGAATTGTGCGTGCACTTCGCCTTCGTATAGGTTGAAGTCTTGTGTATATAATGGTGGAGCGAAAGCAGAGATAGAACGTAATGGAGCTCCCCACAACCCAGGTACCATATATACTGCAAAAGATAGTGAGATGATTGCCATAAACAAGCCTAAAACCGAAGTGTGTTCTCTAGGGCTGTCGTGAGGGAAACGTAACTTACCAAGTAGATAGAAGCCTAATAGTGTAAAGATTACAATCCATATAGCGACAAATGTCTCTCTATCTAGGATACCCCAGCCATAAGCAAGGTCAGCTACCGATAAGAACTTAAACGCTAGAGCTAGCTCAAGGAAAGCGAGTACTACTTTTACCGAGTTTAGCCAGCCACCACTCTTAGGCATTGACTGCAACATATTAGGGAATACAGCAAATAGAGCAAAAGGTAGAGCCAGAGCTAGAGCAAAGCCAAACATCCCTACTGCTGGACCGAGCATTGCACCCTTCGTTGCTGCCTCGACTAGCAGTGTGCCGATGATAGGACCTGTACAGCTAAAAGATACAAGCACGAGCGTGAATGCCATAAAGAGCAAGCTTAGTACGCCTGTTGTGCTATCTGCCTTTTCGTCCATCTTGTTTGTCCACGATGCAGGTAGTACTAGCTCAAATGCCCCGAAGAAAGACACTGCAAAGAAGACTAGTAGCAAGAAGAAGATGATGTTAAAGACAGCGTTTGTGGCTAGGTCATTCAAGGCACTAGCTCCGAATGTCAGCGTTACACCAAAGCCGAGTAGCAAATAAATCAAAATGATTGACAAGCCATAGAGGAAAGCGTCTTTGATAGCTTTAGATCTATCTTTTGTACGCTTGAGGAAGAAGCTTACCGTCATAGGAATCATTGGCCAAACGCAAGGAGTCATCAGAGCCACCAAGCCACCTAGTAAGCCGTAAATGAAAATCATCCAAAGTGAGCTATTAGCCTGAGACTGGCTCTTGTCACCGAAGTTTTTAAGTTCGTCAATGACTGGCTCCCATAGAGCATTCTTTTCACTCTGAGCCTTTTCTTGCTCAACGACTGCTGTGTCTTGAGCGATGGCTTCTTGATTCGATTGAATGTCTGCATCTTCTTCTGTTGTAGCTTTAGTTTCAGTAGCCGTTTGCTGAGCTTTGTCCTTAGTCTCTTCAGCCTTAGTATTGACTAGCGTTACTGCTTTCTCGTCAGTTTTCTTTGGCTCTTCTACTTTTTTAGGCATAGGCATCTCGCCACTCTCAGAGAATTCGTAATCACTTGGAGGAAGGCACATTCCGTCAGTACAAACTTGATACTTAATATAGGCGTTGATTGAGTACTTACCGCCTAGGGCTTTGAACTTCTGTTTGAAGACAGCTGTGCCTGTAAAGGAACTAAGTTCTGCCTCAAAGCTATCATCATAATGTGTGAAAGGCTTTGTGACCATTTGCAGTTTGCCTACAGCCTCCACACCTGAAACGCCGTCAATGTTTAGCTCAGTAGCTTGTGGTCCATTCTCAGGCATCTGAGTAGCATACAAATGCCAGCCGTCTTGGATTGTCGCCGTGAAGATAAGCTCTAGCTCAGTATCACTAAGCTTCTTAACCTCCTTATTCCATTGAATAACTTCGTCAATATCCACCATTTGAGCCTTAGCATTGCCTAGGCAGAGGATAGATAGCACGAATAATGAGATTAGACTAAAGAAAAACTTTCTACATTTTCCCATAATTCTCTGTTACTTTAATATGTTTAATAATATTTGGTTTCTTTTTCTATTCTTCAATAATCAAGGTATTAAGCCATTGACGGAAGATACCTGCTATAGGGCGGTTGAAACTGTGTAGTTCTCCCGTTTTAGGGTGCTTGAAGACGATAGACTTTGAGTCCAATGCCACACGACCTAGCTTATCAAAATGGCTACCATTTCGCCAGTCACCGATAATAGGCGTCTTGAGCTGAGCCATCTGCTTACGTAGTCTGTTGTTACGTCCGTTGAGTAGTACGACAGAGAGTAGCGAGCCAGTAGCTGTTGTCTGCAAGACTTTGTACTCGGCACGTCCTGTGCTGTCTTCCTTGCGAGGCTGACGCTTCTTAGCTGAGCTATTAGCATTCTTGACTTCTTTTGGCTTAGGTGCTTCTAGGATACCTTCCTCTTGTGGCATAAATCCTTCAATGGCTACAACATAAGCTTGCTTGATGACATATTTGTCCCAGTTCTCCGTTACCTCCTCTTGTAGCTTACGGCTCTTGGCAAGCACTAAGTAACCTGAAGAGTCCTTATCAATGCGATTAAGGTGGTAGATCTTAGCACGAGGGTTGAACTTCTTGAGATGCTCTGAGATTGTCTGCACGACAGTTTTGTCTTTCTCTTCGCCACTAGAGACGGTTGGGATACCGACTTTTTTGTAGCAGATGAGGAAGTCATCATCTTGCCATAGTATTTCCACGAGAGGGTTGGCGAGTTCTGTAGGTAGTGGTGTGCTATGCTGACAGACGACGTCGCCCTTTTTCAGCTCATAGTTGTGCTTCGTTACTGGCTCGCCATTGACAGAGATGAATCTATCGTGTAAGATTTGTTTGACTGTAGTACGACTTTTCTCCTTCATCGCTACCGAGATGAGGAAGTCTAGCAAACTTGCCTCTTCTAGTTCTACTGTAAAATAGTGATTTGGCTTTGGTCTTTTAGGAAGACGTACCTTATTTGAATTGTTCTTATTCATTAATATTGTGATAATTGTTTACTCATCCTTAGCTCTAAGGATGATAATATTTGCGTAAATGATGAAAACCCCAGACAGTAGGAAGAAGAATATCCATAGATTACGTCCATAGTTCTCTAGTAGTCCGAACCTTGCCACCACAGAGATGATCAGCAGAGCTGAGGCGAAGAGGTTCATTCGTGAGATGCGTTGCTTGATGAGGTCTCCTTTAACTTTCAGTCTTTGGATAAGGGAAGTGAAAGCGTAGAAAAATCCCGCTTGCATATAAATGTACATCGCATAGTTCTCGGGTATAAATGGTAAGACAGCAACGATTAGTGTAATCGTTGCATACATCTGTAGGTAGTTGAGGACTTTCTCCTCTTTGTCTAGCTTTGCCATATAGTGATTATTCTTCTACTTTGTTTTGGATGATATAGACTATTTCGTCTTTTTGCTTCATCATATAGTGTTCACGAGCGATATGTTCTAGTAGATCTTTATTGTCCTTGAGGTCGCTGTACTCTGTAGAGTCTCGTTGATACTCTTTCTCTAGCAGTTCTATCTTCTCTAATAACTTTTCGTATCGCTCTTCGCTAGCTTTCACTTGAGAATTATAATAAAGATACACGGCTAGGCAACAAAGAGCAGACAAGAGTAAGACGAACTTTGTCGCTGTTAGCTTGATGTAGGTATTCTTGTCTTTGAGTTTTGCTTTGGTAGAATCCCAAAGAAGGAATAGTCGCCTGAGCAACCATTCCTTTTTGTTGGACTTAAATAGATTTGAACTCATATTTATTTCATATTAATATATCGCATCAATGCGGTTACCTCTGCTATCTACCATAATGATGAAGGCATCTCTATAGTTGCGATAGTTCTTACGTATCCTATCTCTTAGCTTCTTGGCAGAGTATAGCGTGCGATAGTTTCCTACAGTATAATGATACAGACCATTCGCTTCTTCTTGGTAGCGGTGGATAGGTCTGCCCATAGCTTTGAATTCCTTGATCTTCGTTGAGATTTTCTTATCTACTGCCATAAATTGCACACGATAGCGAACGTTTTTGATCTGAGTGATTTGTTCCTCATCGCTTTTGCTAGCTTTTAGCTCGGAGTGTAATCCGTGTTTTTGGTAATAGTTTGTGAAGGCATTTGCTAGAGCATTAATGATCTTCTTCTGTCCATTACGTGTGAGGATGAATTGTCTATCCTTGTGATTGGAGATGAAACCACACTCTGTCAGCACTGTTGGGATGGTAGATTCTCTCAATATTTGGTAGTTGCCATCTTTGACACCACGGCTGTGGCGACCTTGTTTCCTATATTCTGCCTCTATTAGCTTGGCAAACTCATTACTTAGCTCTCTATTCTTGCGTTGGATAGCATAAGAGCCTTTGCCGAAGCGACGCAAGTGATACATATTGATGTCAGAAGCGTAACGTGTCTTAGGTATGATGAAGCTCTCCGTGCCATAAGCTGAGGTATTCTTCACGTAATTGACGTGAAGGCTGAGCATAAAGTCAGCCCTATTACGACCAGCAAACTCAGGGCGTTTGCTAAGATCTACAAACTCTTCACGAGAACGAGTATATAGCACTCTAACTTCGGGGTGCTTTTTCTTGATTTGATGACCTAGTTTCTTAGACATCTCGAGCGAGAGTTCCTTTTCGTAGTTATTTTTGTAGCTAGTACCTACATTTTTACCGCCGTGCCCTGGGTCAATAACCAAGATAAATGGGTGCTTATTCTTCTGAGCGTTAAGCTCTATTGTCGGAATAAACATCAAAAAGAGTAGGGTAAGGCTAAGATAAGAAGTTATGCTATGTAGATACTTTGTCATAATACATTTATAATTAAGGAGGAATAAAAACTCTGTCCTTACAAAGATAAGAAAAAAACTTATACACTAAGTTGCTTTGAATGTAGTTAATTTTTTATGATATTAAGCATACTTTTAGGTTTTAGCTGAAAGTTCGTCTAGTGAACCGATGAAAAAGGGCTGTTTCTGCTGAAATGGATTAAGGTTAAGCTGTGTTTTGCTAACTTGCAAGCTCAATTTTTTGAGAACTCAGCTCAAACTTTTTTTATTGTAGGACAAACTTATTTATTGCGAGCTTTATTGTGAGCTGTGGTGGGTTGTTTTTTGGGAATGTTTAGCTCAAAAAATATAAAAAGAGAATAGCTTCAGAGGACATAATACCCTCCGAAGCTATTGTTATATCACAAATATAATTTTTTTTCGGAATTGACAAATTGCTATTCAGTAGAGTTTAGTAGGTACATTCCATTATCAAGTGCAACGGTTAATACAAATTTAAATGAAATCTTTCGAACGGCGTATAGAAATTAAGTTTTTTACGCGGTCTATTATTTAA
>PDWI01015244.1_pt1 | contig 14223 bp, 16 predicted proteins | sample 1430891 | NCBI WGS metagenome assembly PDWI01 (sample SAMN01162508, study PRJNA174530) | Oral metagenome, whole genome shotgun sequencing project. | biome: Marine environment; feature: Marine mammal; material: Swab sample of the gingival sulcus; isolation source: swab sample of gingival sulcus...
ACGCGACCCAGGCCCTTGAGCACCTGAGTTTTCTTAGCCTCTTGTTCAGAAAACTGGATGGCGCGCAGACCTGAGCGCAGCCCCAACCCGCCTACTGAATCAACTCGAAGAAGTTGAAGGTGAGCGTCACGGATTCGATGACGTTCTCGTCGGACTCGTTGTCCCAGTCGCCCGCCACGAACTTCACGGGCCAGGCGCGGGACAACGACCAGCGGCGTAGCGTGGTGCCGTCGCGGTCCTGCTGCACGATGTCGATGTTGCGCTTGTAGTTGACGTCGGTGAGGCCGAGGCCGCTCGAGGTGATCGCCACGTCCTGGAACCAGTCGAACAGGTCCCGATCCTGGGTTGCGCCTCTCTCGAGGGTCACGTCCGCAAACGTCAGTCGGCCCGGGCTCTTGTTGGGGATGAGCGAGCCGCCCTCGAAGTACTGGACGTTCGCCACCTCCACCGAGAGCTCGCTGCACTTCTGAAAGCCGGCGTGACCGATGTCGTCGATCTCGACGATGAACTTGAACTTCTTGTGGAAGCTCCTGGGGTTGCCGATGACCGCCATGGTTTCGTCCTCCTTTCTCACGCGCCGGCCGCGGCCAGCTCGGCCTCGAGCGCTCGGGTGTCCTGGGAAATTCTCAGCACGATGAACTCAGCCGGCTTGTTTGTGGCCAGGCCCACCCTGGCGATGAGCTTGCCGGCGAAGATGACCGTGGGCGTGTTCAGCGTCTCCGAGACGTCCACGAAGAACGCCTTGGAGGGCTCGCGGCTGCGGAACGCGCCGTTGTTCATCTGGGTGAGCAAGAACGCAGTGATGGTCCGGCGCACCTGGGCGCGCAGCCCCTCGGTGTTGTTCTTGTGCCTGGCAAACTGCAGGCCCTGCTTGAGGCTGCGCTCGATGAAGATCACCCCGCGCCGCTCGGCGACGTAGGGGAAGTTGCCGCTACCCTTGAGGGTGCGGGAGCCGTCGATGTAGCGCGGCAGACCCGGTCCTGTGGTCAGCGGGTTGATGCGCTTGGGGTAGACAAGATCGCGCCTGGCCTCCTCGAGGACCTCGTCGGTCTCGAAGCCGAGCACGCCGAACATCCGGCCCTTGTCGATGCCTGCCGGCGGATCGTAGACGCCTCCCGGTCTGGCCGAATCGGTGCGAGCGTAGACCCCAGCGATGATGCCCGAGGGCGGCACCGGGATCTTGTCGGCCGGGCCGAAGACGCTCTTGGCCGGGTTGAGCACGAGCACGCGGGGCCAGTAGATGGCGGCGAACTCGGTCAGCTCGATCAGGGCCGCCGTGTTCTGCACGTAGTCCACGATGCCCGTGGCGCTCTGGTTGGCTGGCGGGTCCAGGATGGCGAAGACCGTCCCGTCCCTGTCCACCTCGCAGTAGGCGACCATGGCGTTGTGAACCGCCGAGGTCGCCCGTCCTGGGACCAGGAGCATCGTCAGGTCCTGCACCTGGTCGAAGGCATTGAGGCCGGTCTTGCCTGCCTCGGAACCCACGAAGTCGGTGTCGTCCAGCACGGTGAGCCCGTCGTTGCCCCCGGCGAGTTGCACGGTCTGTACATCGGGCACCGGATGACCAGCCAGGAGCTGGTCGATGACCCGGATGAGGTTGGAGCCAGTTCGCTCGTCGTTGACGATGGTTTCGATGTAGCGGGCGTGGCTCGGGTCCATCGAGAGATTCGGGAAGGTCTCCCGGTAGACGCCGTCCTCGATGACCGCCAGGTCGAAGGCCTCCGCTTCCCCGTTGGTGGCGGCGCGGACCTCGGCCTGGATCTGGTCGGCGTAGGCTCCAGGGTCCTTGCCTTCCACGCGGACGGCGTCGGCTGCACCGGAGTCACTGCCGCTGTGCAGGTCGTTGTCGAAGCCGAACGCTGCGGCAGTAGCCGCCTGCACCTGCAGGCTCACCGCGGCGCCGGTGCCGAGCGTTCGCAGCTCGATGACGCCTCCTACGCCGGCGGTGACCTCGACCGAGGGGATGGCCGCCTCGACGACGGTCTTCACCTCGCTCACCGACACGGCGCCGAGGTCGGCGACGTTGCCCGTGCCCGAGACCACACCGGTGGAAAAGCCCAGGGTCGGGTTGGCGGTCCCGCCGGTCACCTCGACCTGACTCGAAGAGCCCTCGATGTCACTCGATAGGTTGAGAATCCCCGTCTCCACCGTGGCCTTGCCGCCGGCGATCTGGGCGTTGATGGCAGCCGCGAGCTCGTCGGCAGTGGCCGCGCCGATATCGACGAAATCGGCCGCTGCCAGGGTCACGGTCTGCTCGGCGCCTCCGTCGAAGCGGAGTGTGAGCGTTTGCCCGTCCGTGAGCGCGAACGGTCCCGCGCCGCCAGCGGGAAGCTGAGCCGCCGACCCGTTGAAGGTGGCCTGCTCGTCTGCGCCGCCATCGACAGAGACGACGATGCGATCACCATCGTCCAGGATGAATGGCTCGGCAGCGGCCGAGACCACCAGGGCTGGGGTCGGAGCGCCGGGCGTGGTCAGAAAGCCGAACGAGCGCACTGCGATTGCGGTGGCCGGGTCGGACACGTCGGTGTGATGCACCGTGCGCACCAACCACAGCTGGCTGCCGCCGTTTTCGAAGAAGCCCATGGCGGCGAGCGCCATGTCCGAGTTGGGCGTGAAGCCGCCGAAGCGGTCCTGAAACTCCTCGAAGGAGGTGCAGAGCACCGCCTGGTCGATGGGCCCCCGCTCGGTGATGCCGACCATGCCGGCGACAGCGGTGGGAAGTCCCGGAATGCCCCGGACCTTGGGCTCCTCTTCGACAACGACAACCTTGGAAGAAAGTAGTTGTCCGCTCATGGGTTACCTCGTCTCTTGTGTCGGGAGCTTTGCTTTGGCTTCCGGCTGTTGATCTTGGGTTTGGGTGGAGGCGCCTGGCGCCGGACGCGCAGCTCTCCCGCTCGAACGGCTCGAATCACATCGGGCAGGGTCAGCACCGCCTCGTCGAAGTCGGCGACCGACTCGCCAGCGGGAATCGTCACGGCGCGGGCATGGCGTTTGCCGCCTTGCAGGCCGCAGACACAGGTGCCCCCCGCCTCGCAGTAGATGTCATGGATCAGATTGATGACCGCGATCCGCCGGCTGGCGTTGATCAGGGTGATGCTCATGGTGTTCCTCCCGGAGGGATGGCCTCGGTGTCCAAGCCGAGCTCCGCGACCGCCTTCCCGAGATCGAGGGGAAGCCCCTCGTCGAGGTCGAAGCCGCGAACCACGAACCCGCAGTTGAAGGCGCGCACGTCGTCGGGGCCGTCGAGCCGGGTCTGGAAGTCGCCTTCGGGGTCCATCTCCCAGCGCACGGTTCCAACGCCTTCGTCGTCCGGGTCGCGCGGCAGCTCGATCCAACGGTTGCGATTGAGAAAGGTGGCCACCGCCGCCATCAGGTTCAGCAGTTCCACGGTGCGGTCCGATGCCGCCGTGATGATGAAGGACAGGTCCACGGTGAACGGCGGGCGTCGCCTCAGCAGCTCCGTCCCGCTCAAACCCGGAACTACGTCCTCGTGGGGCTCGTTGGTGGAAAAGAAGCGGTTCTCGCCGACCTTCGGGCCACTCAGCACCACCGAGGGCAGCCGCGAGATGGCGACAACATTCAGCCCGTCGATGGTGGTGTCGTCGTAGTCGACCGAAACGGTGATGCTGGCGTTGGCGATGATCTGCTTCTTCAGCTCGCGCAGTAGCCCGCGCACCAGCCTCGTCAGATCGGCCTCTCGGACGATGCGCGGTCTGAGAAACCGGTAGGCGCCCTGAATAGATGCTTCTTCACCGGGCACCGGATTACCGGCGGCATCGAGGTTGCGCAGGGTGATGTCGACGACCGCCTCATCGTGACCAGGCGTGCGGATGTCGGCGAGGGACACTCCAGCCTCGTCGCGCACGGAGACCACTTCCGCGACAACATCCCCAAAGAGCAGATCGACTCGCGCCGCGAAACCGGATCCCGAAATGCGGACGATGTCTCCACCGGAGGTGAGACCGGTCGATGGCGAGATGGTGCTGATCACTGGGATGGCCATGGTCAGACGCCTCCTCTGCCGGTACCGAGCCCCATCAGTCCGGCGACCCGGCCGAGGAAGCGCTTCTGCACCCCCTTCTGGAACTGTTTGAACGCTGGTCGAAGGAAGGGGCGCGCGGGGATTTGGACCACCACCACGCCTTTGCCCGATCCGCCGCCGTCGGACTCACCGGCCACACGCAGCAGCGCAAACAGGAAACGCCGCATGGCGGGCGTCATGGGGATGATGATCGGGCCCGCGCCGAACTCCTGGGTCTGGGCCACGTCGATGAGCGACTTGCCGTTCTTGCCTCGAGCCTTGCGGGGTACACCCACGAATGCCTCGTCACCCTTGACGATGACGGCGATGCCGTTTCGCAGGTCGCCGCTGACCATCAGGGCCTTGGTGCCACCTCGTCCCTTCATCTGGCGAGCTGCCAGAGTGAGCGGCGACGGCGGTTTGATTGATTCACCACCGGGCGCCTGGCGGGTGATGCCCTGCACGATCTCCTTGCGCAGGAGGTGTGCTTCCTGCCGAAGCGCGGTCCCCACCGCTGCTTTCAGCTTCACCGGGCCACCGGCTAGCAGGCGACGGGCTGTGGCCCAATCGCCGGTTTTGCGCACAGAGGTCATTCGCTCTCCTCGTGCTTCAGCTCGGGCGCGTGACGCTCGAGCCAAGAGATTGCCTTCTGCGAAGCCCGGTTGACGATGCCGCCCCGGCGAACCGTCGCCGCGGACAGCTCGAGCATCCGCTCGGCCATGTCGATGTCTGCTTGGTCGCAGCCGTAGTGCTCGAGCCGCCTGGCGAGCTTCTTGAGATCGGGAATCTCCCCGAAACGCCAGAAGTGCAGCTCCATGTTGCAGCGGAAGGCCTCGGCCTCGTAGGCGGCACGGGCCGCGCTGGAGACCAGGTATCTCCCAGCGAACTTGATCCAGCTATCGCGCAGAAGCTGCTCGACATGCTGGTGCTCGTGAACACAGACGGTGATCTGGTTCCACAGGCTGTAGTGCTCGTGGGGGACGCCGACATCGAAGGGCGTGTAGATCCGCTTGCCGATGGTCGTGGTGTAGCGTCGCAGGAACTCGGTCTCATCGAGCACCTTGATTCTGTTGAGGAACATCCCGACCAGGCGCATCTCCCAGGCGCTTCGCTTATCGATCACACGGGAGCCGTAGGCGCGGGTCATCTGCCTCCAGAAGTCCCGCACCAGCTCGGCGGTCGGCTCTGCCTTTCGGATGGGCTCCCGCCGCGCGATGGTCTCTCGTTCGACGGGGCTCATTGGTCACCCCCTCCGCACTCGCTCTCGGGCACGCAGGTGTGTCCGGTTCCGGCGTCTTCGCCAAGCTCAGCGTCGCAGCAGACCCACGGCTCATCACCGCCGGTCACGTCGTCGCAGGTCATCGTTCGCTGCCATTGGCCGTGCTTGTCGCAGACTTCGACGTAGGGGCCGTTGCAGCGGGTTTGCATGTTGGCGCAGACCGGAACGCAGGCTTCCAGCGTCGCGGAGAGCGCGAGGATGATCATGGTCTCTCTCACGGATTCCTCCTTGCTCCCTGCTGCCGGTCCTCGAAGGTGACGAGCAGCAGGTTTCGCCGAGGTCTGGCCATGTTCAGACCGAAGCCGATGGGCCGCGCCTCGGTGATGAAGAGTCCCGGCGGCGTTCGCACCTGCTGCACGAGCTTGCCGGCCTTGTCGTGAATCGAGCCGAGGCGATCTCCCGGACGCAAGAGCGCGTCGCCGCTCGCGGCGTCCACAAGTCCCATCCGCTCGAGGCCCTTGAAGTGGAAGACCAGATCGATGCGGCTCTTGGGCGCATTGCCCGAGGCGAGCATGCGCAGCTCCTCGAACGCCTTGGTGTCCACCTGGCACGGGATGCGAATCGGCGGGTGCTCCTGCCGGATGCGTTCACCGATACCGTCGTCGTCCTGGTCCACGAGCACCGGCTCTTTGAAGTCGGGGTCGTAGCCTCCCGTGAGCGGACCGGCTCCGTCTGGGTCCACCGTGGCGGTGGCGTGGGTGTCGAGCCTGTGAAGCTCGGCCAGAAAGGCGAAGATGAGTCGTCCGCGCATCAGGCTGCCCCCAATCCGAAGGGCCGCTGGAATCGACCGAGAATCCCGTCGATCTCCGGGTCGCCGGTGAATGCGCCGGACTGATGCACGCGGTCGAGCTTGTAGCTCTGGTCTCGGGTTCGTGAGCTTCCCCCGCTTTCACGGACAGGTTCATGCAGTCAGCTTCGATGCTGACCTGAAGTTATGCTCATAGTCCAGCGGACTCATGTTGCCAATCGTGGAATGCGGCCTGTTTCGGTTGTAGTACCTCTCGATGTAGACGCCGATGGCGCGCCGGGCTTCAGCGCCGCTGTCGTGCACGAGGCCCAATTCCATCTTCAGCGTGGAGAAGAAGCTCTCGGCGACCGCGTTGTCCCAGCAGTTGCCCTTCCTGCTCATGCTGAGCACCATGCCGTGACGTTTGATGGCGGCGACGTGGTCGACGCTGGTGTACTGCGAGCCCCGGTCGACATGAACCAGCACGCCCGCCTGCGGTTGTCGGCGCGTGACGGCTTGCTGGAGGGTGTCAACGACGATGTCGGCCTCCAAGGACTCGGAGAGCTTCCAGCCGACGACAGCTCGCGAGAAGAGGTCGATGAGCACCGCGAGGTAGAGCCAGCCCTCTCGGGTCGGGATGTGCGTGATGTCGCCGACCCACGCTTTGTTCGGGGTTACGGCGGTGAAGTTCCGGTCGAGGACGTTGGGCGCCTTCGGGGCCTTCTCATCAGCCACCGTTGTTTGCACGAATCGCCGCCGTTTGCGGGCCATGAGGCCATTGTCGCGCATGATGCGAGCCACCCTCTTCTTCGAAGCAGGCGTGCTGAGTTGGCTTCGCAGACGAGGCTCACCGAGCCTGCCCTTGTGCTCCTTGAAGACAGCGCAAACCTCCGCGGTCAGCTTCTGGTTTGCAAGCTCGCGCTTGCTGGGTCCACGCTTCCGCCAGTCGTAGTAGCCGCTTCTCGAGACACCGAGTGTCCGGCACAGCGTCGTCACCTGGTGGTTGGCCTCCTCCGCCTCGATGAGCTGGTAGGTCACGGCTACCGGCTCTCCTTGGCGAAGAAGGCTGCGGCTTTTTTTCAGATGTCGCGCTCCTCGCGAAGGATGCGGACTTCCCGTCGCAACCGCTTCAGCTCTTCGAGCTCGGTCTCGCTGGCCGCCTTGGCCCGCGCTTTGCCTCTCTCAGCCCGCGCCTTCTGCACCCAAAGCTCCAGCGTCGACGACGGCACACCAAGGTCGCGACTGGTCTGGTTCACGCCAACTCCATGCACCAAGACCAAGTCGACAGCCTCTGCTTTGAACTCCGGCGTGTATGTCCGCCGCTTCTTCTTTCGTCCCATCTCGCGCACCTCGCCAGAGCATTCTCGCTCATGTCAGGTGTCCGCGAAAACGGGGGAGCTCCATCGTTCCTCGATGATGCGCCAGCGGTTGCGGGCGTCGCCCGAGGCGTCCTCGTCACCGAGCGACGCCATCCAGCGCAGCACGAGCAGGATGCAGGCGCGGCGAATGGCCAGCGGAACCCGGCCTTCTGCCGTGCCGTCCGGCTCGGTGTAGCCCCATAACCCTTCGGATTCCACGTTGCCCTGGCCCCTGGGAAACACGCGGCCGTGCCTCAGCGTGAGCCGTGGTCCGTCGAAGCCGGGCTGCACGGGCGCGCCAACGACAACCAGGTCGTCGGAATCGGTGGACAGCTCCGTGTCTTCAACCGCCAGGCGATCCACGCGAATGGGTGGCGCGGGCGGCTCGATGCTGGGCGCACTTCGACCGTCGAGACGGTACACGAGGGCCCTGGGCTCGAAGAACCAGCCCGTCACCCGGTCGATGAAGCTGCTCGCCTCATCGATGAGGGCGGTCAAACGGTCGTCGCTCGCCTGAGCCGCCGTCACCCCCTCGTCGCGTAGATCTTGGACGGTCGCGTACACGTCACTTCCCGCGTCCCTTCTTGCTCGAACCCCTGGCCGTGCCGGTCGCGGGCTTGGAGTCTTCGGGCAGATCGCTGGTGGTCATGGCCCCGTCACCACGCGCCTCGGACAGCTTGATGTCGTCATCTGCGGTCTTGCGCGGCGTGACGGCGTCCTTCTCCTTGGCGTCGAGGGTCTTGGCTTCGTCTGCGGTGCAGACGTCGAATGCCAACGGCGCGTGTTCGTCCGTCGCCACCTGGCGCACCTCGCGCAGGTAGTCGGCGACGGATTTGTCCACGCGGTACCAGCCCCGCTCCTCCTGGAACTTGATGCCGCGATAGGTGTAGCGGCGAAGGCAGTGTCCGCGCCGGGGGTCGTGGGGCTTGAGCCGAACGAGTAGAGTCTCCATGGTTTCGGTCTCCTTCCCTTAGAGCTGCACGTTGATGCACTTGCAGGCGCCGGGCTCCTCGGCGTACTTCGTGTCGAAGCGCAGGGTGGCCACGATCTTGAGCGTGCCCTCGGAGATGTCCCGGGCCGACTCGACGCGGATCTGCCGCCAGATGCCCACGTGGACGTTCTTGGGGTTGCACAGCAGGATGGCCGTCTGGTCGTTGGTCGGCCCCAGGTTCTCGGGGAACAGCGGCACCGGCTGCACGGGCACGCCCGAGTACAGCACCGGGGTGTCTCCCTCGAGGAACTTGTCGCCCACTGCGGTGGCGCGCTCGGCCAGGGTGTTGCGGTAGTCGAGGTCGGCGTCGACGCTCGTCAAAAACCGCATGGCCTTCTTGTCCCGCAGATGCTCGGACGGCAGCGTCTTGAGCATGTCGCGGAGCAGATCTTTGGAGATAGGGTTGGCCGCCGCGTCGACCACGTTGCTGGTGGCCTGTACGAGGACGCCGTCCATCACTGCGAGGAAGGGATCGGCCGAGCCGGTGTCACCGTTGATGACCACCTCCTCCATGTCGCGGGAGATGGCCTCGGCCATCATTTCCATGATGGTCTGGCGCAGCTCGCCGCGCTCGATGCTGTCCTCCAGGGTCTCGTCCGAGAGACGGACCTCGGCCTTGAACAGCTTGGCGTCGAGCTCGACCGAGGAAAGGTCGGGCTTGGACCGGTCGGCGGGCGCCAGGGCGGTGGCCTCCGCTCCGGGCCGCAGGATGCGGCTGCCGAACTTGATCTTCGAGATCTGCTGTTTGGGCGACGCCATGGGGACGACGGTCGCCAGTTTCAGAAGCACGGACTCCTTGACCAGCAGGCGCATGAACTTCTGGGCCTGCGCTGGTTTGAGGATGCCTCCCCCGGCGGTAAGGTCCGCGAGGGCGAGGTCCGCCTTCTCCAGGATGGTGCGGTTGCTCATGTAACTCATCGGATTGCTCCTTCTCCCTGCCGGGGGATCACACGTCGTGAAAGGAGGTCGCCTTGTCGACGCTCTCCCGGTCGAATGGTCGATTGAGGTCCATCGGCCACCCCACGTCCTCCTCGTCGGGCTTTGCGGGACGCTCGCCGGATGGCGCGCTGTTGGGCAGGCCGAACCGCTTTTCGAGCCTGGCCAGTCGCTGTTGCTGTTCCTTCACCGTGCCGGTGAGGGTTCGAAGCTCACCGACCAGCTCGGTCAGTTGCTCAGCGAGACCGGAGCCGCCTTCCTGGGCGGACTCGGTGTCTCCACCCTCGCTCGAAGGCGCCTTGAGCAGGTCGGTGACTCGCTGCAGCGTGGCGCGCACTGCATCGAGAACCGAGGACAGATCGAGCCTCTCCTTGGGCGGTTCCGCGCCGTCTTCCTCGCTGCCATCGACGGCGTCGGCAGATCCTGCACCGGCGGCCTCGGCCAGTCGCTGGGATGCCCCACGCAATTCGCCGGCGAGCTCGCCGAGGCGGGCACGGGCCTCGTCTTCATCGACGTTGCCGAGAAGCTCGACGGCCTCGGTGATGCCCTCCAGTGCTGCGACGGCCACGGCGAGCGAGGAGTCGTCCTGCCCGTTGTCGTTGGAGCCGGCGGCGTCAGGGTTGTTGGTCTCTCCCGTCGGCGTCGCCTTGTCGGCGTCCGTGGGGTTGCCCTCGGCGGAAGGGTCGTCCGCCGGAGCGGTCGGATTGGTCGTGGTCTCGTCCATCTCGTCACTCCTCTTCACAATGAGAAAGCGGTGTTTGTTGGCGGCACGGTCGACGAGCGAGACCTCCTCGACCACGATGTCGAGCAGCCGGTTGACGTCCGGCGCGCCTTTCAATCGCGCGCTCATTCGGCCCTCCGCTGGTTTGATTGGTTGGGCTTCTCCGGAACGCGACGGGCCGAGCCGCCGATGGAGAAGCCGGTGAGCTGACCGTCCTTGATTCGCTCCCACAGCTCGTCCGAGAGGATGCGGACGGCCAGAAGCCAGGTGCCCTTGCGAATCTTGGTGTCGCCTAGCTCGAAGTCGGCCGGGGCCAGGTAGCTCTCCAGCACCTTGACCTGGCCGTTGATCCGGAAGCGATGCATCAGCCCCAGGCCGCCGAACTCCTCCATGAAGCGGTGCGCGGCCTGGCGTACCTCCTCCATCGAGTAGATGTCGCCCTGGGCGTCCACCACCTCGGGCTCCAGGACGACGCCGAGCACGTAGCGCTCGTCATCGGGGTCCATGCCCTTGATGAGCGGGATCGACTTGGTGAAGGGCGTGTCGTCGAGTTCTTCGCTTGGCTCGGCCAGGGTCTCGATCTCCTCGGCCTTGGCCACCTTGAAGTTGGCGCAGAACAGTCGAGACGCCTTCTTGGCGCCGCCGGTGCCCGATGCCTCGTGGACCTTCAGCCGAAAGATGTGCCCCACCGACTTGAAGGCCGCGACGTTGTCGGGGCTGTCGTTGAGCACGGCGATAAAGTTGCCCTTGATGCCCTTGAGAACCTCGGTGAACTCGTCGAGGTCGATCACCGCGTCCTTGTCGAACCACTCCCCGGGATACGGCGGGTCGATGAAGAAGAAGGTGTCGGGCCCGTCGAGCTGGGCGATGGTCTTCTTGTAGTCCTGATGCAGAACGGTCACGTCCTTGAGCCGCTCGGCGGCCTTCAGGTACTTGGCCGGGTTTGTGGTGCTGCCCAGGTGGTTGCGCGCCGGGTGGGTGCCGTCGGGACGGCAGTCCCGTGCATGTGTACGGACGAAGACCAGCTTGTAGAAGCGGGAGAGATCGTCGCCCGGCTCCATGTCCCGCGCCTTGGCGAAGCTCTCCTCGGTGCACTTCCACTCGAAACGCTCGCTGAGCTTCTCCACCAGCTCGGGGGTCATGCCCTTGACCGAGCGGTGCAGAAACACCACGTCGGCGTCGTTGTCGGCGATAACCTCCTTGGCCGAAGGTTCCTTGGCGTAGAGCAGCGCCGCCGCGCCCGCGAAGGGCTCGACGTAGGTCTGGTGCTCCGGGATCAGCGGAACGATGCGCTTGGCGTAGTGGTGCGAGCCGCCGAAGGTGCCGAAGGCCTGGGCCTTCTCAATCTCGTTTTCAGCCTCGGTGCCATCGTCGGCGTTCAGAGCATCCAGCTCGAGCTGGCCGTTCCAGTCTTCGAGGAGCGGCTCGTCGCCGTCCTCGGCCTTCTCGACCAGGTCGTAGTTGGCGACCACGAGCTGAGTCAGCACCGAAGAGCCGCCCACACCGCGCATCGTTCGGATGCTGCGCGGGGTGCGGATGCGCGTGACCGTGAACCCCGCGTCTTTGACCAGGGCCGGGAGCTTGCCGCGCACCCCATAGGTGAGCAGGAACTTGCCGTGGAGGGATTTCAGAATGTCGACGAAGCGCTGCTCGTCGAACTCGCTCTCGCCGACCTCCACGTTGTAACCGGCGTAAGGTGGATCGAAGAAGAAGACGGTGTCGGGGCCGTCGTACTTCTTGACGATCTTGGCGTAGTCATCGCCGTAGATGCGGACGTTCTTCAGGCGCGGGGCGAAGGCTTCGATCCGGTCGATGGTTCGAGCGGTCGTGCCATCGCTGCCCGGGTTGAAGCTCTTTCCGCGCAGCTTCCCGTAGGAAAAGTGGGTCAGGTAGAGGAAGCGATGCAGCTTGCCGACGTCATCGGTGGGGCTGGCGTCGATGAGGCGCTTGAAGGTCGCCTCGTCGCCGGTCCACTTCATGCCCTGCAGCTGGTCGAGCTGCTTGCGGGTCAGCCGCTTGATGATGTGGAAGGCCTGGGCGATCTCCAGGTCGGCGTCATTGATGACCTCGGTCTCAGCCGGGTCCTTGGCAAATAGCACTGCCGCGCTGCCGGCAAAGGGCTCCACGTAGGTCTTGTGCGTGGGCAGCAAAGCGACCAGCCGGTCGGCGAGTCGCTTCTTACCAGCGGGCGAGCCCCAAATGGTCTTGGTCACCGCCACCTGAAAGCGTCTGGCCTTGGCGGGATCGTAGTTGGTCGCCACCAGGGTGATACCGGTTCGCAGACCCTGTCCCTGGGATGTGCCCATGCCCGACGTGTGCCGCCAGCGGCGAGTGTGAAAGTCCTTGAAGAGCTCCGCGTCGCCGCGCAGACCGTAGGTGCAAAGAAACCGCCCCCGGATCTTGCGCAGCACCTTGGCGAAGCGCTCCTCGTCCCAGTTCTTGTGACCGGCACCGACGCGGCAGTCGGCGTCGTAGCCGGCGTAGGGCGGGTCGAGGAAGAAGAAGGTGTCGGGACCGTCATACTCTTCGATGACTTTCTCGTAGTCACCGCTGCGTACCCGGACCTTTTCGAGGCGCGGGGCGAGGCGCTCGAGCTTGTCGACGAAGCGCGCCTCCACGCCCACGTTCTTGTCGGGCATGGTTCCGCGCCGCAGCTTGTTGAAGCTGAATCGGACCAGGTAGGCGAAGCGGTAGAATCGCGCCACCTCGTCGTCGGGCGGGCTCGACTCGTAGAGCTTGCGGAAGTGATCCTTGTCGCCCACCCACTTCATGCGGCGCAGCTGCTCGAGCTGCTCTGCCGTGACGGTTTTGGCGAACTTGAAGGCGAAGGCGATCTCGGGATCGAGGTCGGAGACGACCTCCACCTCGCTGGGCTCCTTGGTGAACAGCACCTGGGCGCCGCCCGCGAAGGGCTCCACGTAGACCCGGTGCTCCGGGATCTCGGCCACGATGCGACGGGCCAGGTGGGTCTTGCCCGCAGGCGATCCCCAGATCCCCTTGGCCACGGACTCCGTTGCGAAGTAGCCGAGCACCGAGCGGGCACGCTCGATGGCGCTGGTCAGCCGATCACTCAAGGCCGACCTCCGCAGGGTCCGCGCCCCAGTCACCGGGCTCGCCGGCATCGGCGGTGATGTCGCGAGGCCAGACGACCGGGTCGGCCTTGGTCACCTGGTTTGGGTTCTTGCCCGCGGCGCTGATCAGCTCGGACAGCAGGTCTGAGAGCTTCTTCACCTCGGCATTGAGCTCGGCCACCAGCTTGGGATCGCGCTCGGTCTTGAGGCGCCCCTGCAGCGCGGTGACTTTGGCGCGGATGTCACGAAGCCGCACCGCCGGATCGGTCCCGGACGGTTCGGCCGGGGTGTCGTTCGTATGTCTGCTCGTAGGCACGGCTTCACCTCCGAAGTGGCAAAGCCTTCACCCCTCAGAACGGGGACAGCGGTAGGATCAGACAACCGGCACCGTCGAGCTGCGGCACAAACCATGGAAAGGCGGGAACCCCACGCCCATGTCCATCAGCTCGGCGCTGTCGCGACCGCGTCTGAACTCACCAGGGTCGTCCGAGGTGCCCACCGCCGAGCGGGCGACATCGGCGATGCGGGTGCGAGATCCGTTCCGGTCCACGTAGAGGAACTTCGTGCCGGTATCGGGGTCGAGGGCCTCGCGGACCCAGGGGGCTTCGTTCTTGATCTCCTCCGGGCTCTGCATCCGCTCGATGCGCTCGAAACGCCGAAGGGCGTCGCCCACCTCGAACTCCTTACCGTGCAGGTAACGGCAGATCTCGGTGGTGCGCTCATCGAGCACCGCCTCGATGAGGTAGCGCTGGATCCCCGCTTCGGCGTAGGCGCTTATCTGGGCCAGCGACCGTCCATTTGCCACGAAGGCGCCGGCCACCACCTCCCAGTAGAAGGCGGGCCTGGTGACCAAGGCGTTCTCTGCGGCTCGCGCCAGGTCGGTGGCGACCTCCTCCCGGCCGAGGCCGGCTTCGATCCCCTCGGCCACGATGCGCCGGGCTTCGGCACCCAGGTCGTCGAGCCGTCTGCCGTACTCGTCGCGCACGAAGTTGGCCTGGGAGCTCACCAGATGCCGGGTGATGCGACGATCCACGGCGTTGAAATCTGCTGCAATCCCAAGGCGATGAGCGTCTCGGGTGTGATCGCGGGTGGCGCCCACTACCTCGTCTGCCGCCTCAC
>PDWI01007759.1_pt1 | contig 14221 bp, 14 predicted proteins | sample 1430891 | NCBI WGS metagenome assembly PDWI01 (sample SAMN01162508, study PRJNA174530) | Oral metagenome, whole genome shotgun sequencing project. | biome: Marine environment; feature: Marine mammal; material: Swab sample of the gingival sulcus; isolation source: swab sample of gingival sulcus...
TGCTTTCTGCCCACTGTTTGCAGCAAACTGTCCGATTAAAAATTCGTAGGCATTCCCAATCACATCTAAATTACCCACACGAGACGGTTTAAGGTTTAATTCTTCTTTGGCAAAATCTTCTAACAAATGACGCAAAATGGTATTTTTCTGTTTTTCTTCACCTAATTTATCCGTATTAAAACTAATATCTTGGAACACACTTTTCCCTACATCACCCAATTTACTACCATTTGCTTCTTCAATGCTATGCAATACTCTATCAATACGCTCACCATTTTTAGACTCGTGACGTTTATCATAAAGTGCTGAAAAATTAGCACGATAAGATTCTATAACCTTGCCTTCACTATCTTTTTCTTCAATTATCGGCAATACAAAACGCTCATTTTTCATCATCTCATTAATCAGCTCTGGCTCATCACCAAACTTTGCTTGATAACTTTCATAGTGATCTTGCCATACATCAGAAATATATTTTAAGAACAGCATTGTTAAAATAAAATCTTTATAAGTATCCGCACTGATTGTGCCACGAAAGTTATTAATGCTATCTTGGTTTATTGTTTCTGTTTTGTTTGTCATTTTTCTTCCTTTTGAAATATTATAACTGAATAGCAAGTGCATTCAGCATATCATTATTATTATCAATCAGTTTCTGCAAAGTGTCTTGCTCTGCTTGAATAGTCTTTATTAATTTCACCATTTTTTGCTGAATCGCTAACGGCGGTAATTTAATAGGAACATTTTCTAATGTCTGGCGATTAATACTTTTGGCAACACTTCCCATTGCATTACGCTGTAAATATTGTTGAATTGGTAAACTATTAATTTGCCATACTAAAAATTCTGGTAAAATTTCCTGCTTATCTTTTATATTAATAATAAAAAAATGTGGTGTTGCTACGGCTTTAATGGATGAATTCTTAGCACTTTCACCGAATAAAACCGCATAGTTATAGCTCCCCCTTGCGGTAAATAAGATATCATCATTTTCTAAAAAAGATGGGGCTTTTTTACCTGTTAATTCAACATAATTACAACTTTCAACATCAATCCCTTGTAGAGAAATATCTTTCATCTGAATAACTTTGATATCAGAATAAAAAGACTCATTAATTTTTCCCCGAAAAGGATAACCAAGCTGTATTGTTGCTATGTTTGATAATTTTATTTTTTTTATGTCTTTCATAATGAAACAAATTATTACATATACAAGTGACAAACACAATAAATATTTTGCATTATTTAAGATGAAGCATTTAAAAATTATTTAATAAAAAGTCTAGTTATTAACTAGACTCTTATAATCTCATTTGGCTATTATACTAATTATTTGTACCGTCTTATTTATAACTTTGGTAAAATATTACTTATGTAAACACAATAGAAAATAGTAATAAAAAAGGGTTCACACTGGTGAACCCTTTATCATATAGAATATTATTCTAAATCACATTTCAAAATATTTGAACTATAACCGTGTTAAAATTAGTAATATTTTATAATTAAGAAATAATATTATTTTTCAAAACTTAATACTACTGTTTCACCACGAGTAACCATTCCAGATGATTTTATTAATGAACTAGCATTGATATCATCCATATTTGAGATAACAACAGGAGTTAGTACCGATTTTGCTTTAGGCTCAATAGCTTCAAGATCGAATTTTAACACAGGATCGCCAACTTTAACTTCTTGACCTTCTGCAGCAATTCTTGAAAAACCTTCACCTTTAAGTTCAACAGTATCAACACCGAAGTGAACAAAAAGTTCAACGCCATCTTCTGACTCAATAGAGAAAGCGTGATTTGTTTCAAAAATTTTACCAATAGTTCCATTTACAGGTGCAACAATAGTATCTCCTGTTGGTCGAATAGCGATACCATCACCTACAATTTTTTCAGAAAATACTACATCAGGTACATCTTCAAGACTAACAATCTCTCCGCAAAGTGGTGCAATAATTTCAACCTTTTTTGATTGTGATTTTTTAATCCCAAAAAGTTTATTTAAAAATCCCATAATATTTCCTTATATACAAATAACAATTAAATTTTGCAGTATTTTACTGCAAAATTTAACATTTGTCATTAGTTTTTTGATTAAGCGGTTAAGTTTTCATAAAAATTCGCAACAAGTTTTTCAATTTCAACTGCAGTTGCACAACTTAATGCTTTATCAGCTAAGTTTTTAGCTTCTTGATAATTCATTGAACGGACAAGTTTTTTAATGCGTGGCACAGAAATTGCACTCATTGAAAACTCATCAAGCCCCATACCTAACAATAAAGCTGCCGCTCTTTCGTCACCTGCTAATTCACCACACATTCCTGTCCATTTACCTTCTGCGTGAGATGCATCAATTACTTGTTTAATACAGTTAAGCACTGATGGTGAAATAGGATTGTAAAGGTGAGCAATATATTCATTACCACGATCAACTGCTAGGGTATATTGCGTTAAATCGTTAGTACCGATACTGAAAAAGTCTACTTCTTTTGCTAAATGTCTAGCATTGAAAGCAGCTGATGGTGTTTCAACCATAATACCAATTTCAAGATCTTTATCGTAAGCAATCCCTTCGTTGTCAAGCTCTTGTTTAAAGGTTGCAAGATGTGCTTTTAATGTTCTAATTTCTTCAACAGAAATAATCATAGGGAACATTACCGCAAGTTTACCAAAAGCACTTGCTCTTAATACGGCACGAAGTTGATCTCTTAAAATATGATGATATTCATCTGTTAAACCGATACGAATTGCACGCCAGCCCAAGAAAGGGTTCATCTCTTTTGGAAACTCTAAATATGGTAATTCTTTATCTCCACCGATGTCCATTGTACGTAAGATAACACGTTTACCTTCCATTGCTTCAACAATTTCTTTATATGCTTCAAATTGTTCTTGCTCAGTTGGTAGTGCAGATCGATCCATAAATAAAAATTCAGTGCGGTATAACCCAACAGATTCTCCACCATTTTTTAAAACGCCAGCAACATCACGAATAGTTCCGATGTTACCTGCTAACTCAACTTGATGGCCGTCTAAAGTTTCACCTGTTAATTCTTTAAGAGCATTAAGTTCAGCTTGCTCTGCTTGTAGTTTACTTTGCGTTGCTTTAAATTTTGTAATTTCTTCATCACTAGGGTTAATGATAACTTGATTATTTACCGCATCAAGAATTAAAGTATCACCAGAAACAACTTGTTTAGTAATTGTGTTCGTACCAACGATTGCAGGAAGCTCTAAAGAGCGAGCCATAATAGAAGTGTGAGAAGTACGACCACCAATATCTGTTACAAAACCTAGTACTTTTTCAAGGTTAAGCTGTGCGGTTTCACTAGGTGTTAAATCGTAAGCTACTAAAATGACTTCTTCATTGATAGCCCCAAGATCGATAATTTCCATACCTAAAATATTGCGGATAAGACGATTACCAATATCTTTCACATCACCTGCACGTTCTCTTAAATATTCATCTTCAATTTCAGCAAACATAGCAACTTGCATATTGATAATTTTACTTGTTGCTACATCAGCACTTACAAGATGTTCTTCAATGTAAGAAAAAATCTCTTCTTCCATTTCTTCATCTTCTAAAATCATTAAATGACCTTCAAAGATTGCTTCTTTTTCTTCGCCTAAAGTTTGACGTGCTTTTTCTTTGATACGTTGTAATTGTTCTGATGCTTTATCTCGACCTGCTAAAAATTTTGCTTTTTCAGCATCAATTTGATCTTTAGTAATTTTATCAACATTAAAAATAATAGGATCTTCTTTGAGAAGCAAAGCTTTACCCATTACAATACCTGGAGAGGCTGCAATACCTGAAATCATAGGAACTCCTTAATTTAACGAATACAGATTAAACTGTGTTAAAATACAAAAAAGCCGCTTAATAAAAAAAGCGGCTGAAAAAATTATTCTAAAGTAGGAATTAGTGATACTAAAGAATCAACAGCGGTAACTTCATCTTCTCCCTCTGCTTGTACAGTAATCACAGTACCTTTGGTTAAAGCTAAAGTTTGTAGTTTAAATAGTGATTTTGCACTTGCACTTTTTTCACCTGACACAATAGTGATTTTAGATGAAAATGCTTTAGCAGCTTTTACTAATTCTGCAGCAGGACGAACGTGAAGACCTTCAGGTGCAATAATTTCAACTTCTTTTGAGTACATAAAAATTCCTTTTTTAAATTTATAGGGTGTTTGTTAAACGTTTTTCAATATATCAAAAAAAAGAGTGGATATCTATCAAAAAAACACTTTTTTCAAGTTTTTTACAAAATGATAACGATTTCGTTGAGTGGTAATTTACCGTGTTTTTTAAATAAAACCACATAAAATTGGTTATAAAATATAGAAAAATAGAAAAATAATCATTTTTTCTTTAAAAACGCTTGAATTTTTTTTATTTGACCGTTATTATCAGCATTAGTCATAGTTATGGCGTTTTTTAATTTCATTCAATAAGGACTTTATTATGAATAAAACAGAACTTGTAGATTTAGTAAGCCAAAAAGTATCTTTAAGCAAAAAAGATACTAAATTAGCTATTGAGGCGACATTAGAAGCAGTAGCGGAAACTCTTGCAAAAGGTGAAGAAATTCAGTTAATTGGATTTGGTACATTTAAAGTTAATGAGCGTGCAGCTCGTGAAGGTGTGAATCCAAAAACTGGAGAAAAAATCAAAATTGCTGCTTCAAAAGTACCTGCATTTAAAGCTGGAAAAGCATTAAAAGATTTAGTAAATAAATAAAAAATTAATTATATTTAGAGTTTTTTTACGTAAGTTTTAGAGCTATTTTCTATGTTAAGGTAGAGAGTAGCTCTTTTTTTAACATATTATTCCATTATTTTACAGTTATTTTTAATAGTATAATTTTGGGGATAGATGATTTTATTGTTAGCTTTCATTAAAACTTGTTTACCACAGATAGTATTTATTTTTGCTACATATTTACCTGCACTATTATTAAGTTGAATTTCATTGTTTAAGGTTGTTTGTATAAAATCATTATGATCAATATCAGATATATTATCAATATTTAATTGAATAATTATATTTCCTTTGTAGTTAATATAGCCATAAGAATCATCAATTTTTACTTTTGCCAAGCCATTTTCTAAAAAACTCCAAGCGTTGTCAAATTGAGGTTCAATCATCATAGTACCATAAATATTAATGTAACCATACTTACCCTTTTTTTTAACTTTTGCTAAACCATTATCAGTAAAATTAGAAGCTCTTTCAAATTGAGGCTTAATTACTATATCACCATTAGAATTTATATAGCCACATTTTTTATCTAGCACTTCATCATTAAGACAAAACGCTATTCTATTTTTATAGTAGCTTGCATTTGCTGATAGACACAATAATATAAAAGATAATGATATTAATTTTTTCATAAGATTATTTCCTTAATACTGATAGTATTATTTATTATAAAAATATACTCGCACAGTATAACAAAAAAATTGATTATATTATTTAAAGATTAAAAAAATGGTCAAATATTAAATATTTTGACCATTTATTGTTTTAACTATGTTGTTGATAATAAAGAAATATTTATTTACTATTTTCTATCTTAACTACGGCACGATGTGTCATATAACAGCAGAAAATACAAGCACAAACAGCGAATAATAGTAAGTAGAAACCAGCACTCCAACCGTATTTATCAGCTAAAATACCGAATAATGCTGTACCTGAAAAACTTCCTAAAACATAGCTTAATAAGCCTCGTAAACCAGTTGCTGATCCTGCTGCAAAAGATGGAACAATTTCAATCGCTTGCAAAGATGATAAAAACATAGGAACATAAATTAAACAGCCGACAATACCTGCGGCAATGGTTACCGTAGTTAAAGATTCACCGCCCCAATAAGCAAAAATTGCTAATGCAACACCAACAAGAGTGATCATCGCAAGAGGCATACGACGACCTTTAAAATAAGTATCTGTAATATATCCTGCTAATAAAGTTGAAGGAATAGCTGCCCATTCAAAAATAGCAAATGCTGTTGCCATTTCACCTTTTGAAAATCCTTTTACTTGTAGTAAATAAATAGGTAACCAAGTAAGCACACCAAAGCGGATCATATAGGTAAATACATCAATAAATGATACAAACCATACATTAATATCAGTTAAAATATATTTTTTGAAAATCTGCCAAGTAGATAAATCAACATTTTCAGTTTTAACAGCGATAAGTTCATCATCTGCGTTATTTAAAATTTGGTTCATCGGAGGAAGACCTTCGTGGTAAGTTCGACCTGCTCCGAAAATATAAAATACCACAGCAACAGCTGATGCAATAAAAGCAGGAACAAAAAAGTGAGCACTTTGCCAATGCTCTTGACCTAACCACGCAATTGAAGCTCCAGCAATAGGTGCAACTAAACCCCCACCTACATTATGAGAAATATTAAAAAATGCCGTAGTTACACCACGAATTTTTCTTGGAAACCAACTTGCTAACACTACATAGGCAGGTCCTGCACCCATTCCTTGGAATATTCCATTTAAGATGCAAAGGAAGAAGAAAATCCAAAATGATGTACCAAAGCCCATCATAAGATTTACTAATGCAGACATTAATAATCCAAAAATCATAAAATATTTTGGATTAGATTTATCAGCAAGGGCTGACATAATTCCTTTACTAAAACCATAAACAATTAACATTGCCCCAGAAATAAAGCCAATATCTTGTTTTGTAAAACCAAATTCACTGATAAGTTCAGGTGATGAAAGTAAAAAGTTATTACGCAAAATGTAATAAGCAGCATATCCAATGAAGATACCAAATAATGCTCGCCAACGCATTTTATTATAATGACTAACGATGTTTTCCTCAGAAACTAATTCTTTTGGATGAGATTGTAGAAAAGACATAATAATCCTTAAAAGAGATGAATAAAAATACTGTTTTGTTAAGGAGCTAATTGTACAAAAAAAAAACAACTGTACAAGTTGTTTTTTAGTTAGAGATAACGTGATAATTAGTTTTAATATTTAGAAAGTACTTGAGCAGGATCTAGTTTTGCGGCTCTTTTTGCAGGATAAAAACTTGCAATAAGTGTGAGTAAGATTGTTAGTACTATAGTAAGTATAATATCAGTTATTTTAACTTCTGTTGGAATGAAATTTACAAAATAAATATCACCTGATAGTAAGTTATGACCTAATAGAAGTTCAATAAACTTGATAATTTCAGTTAAATAAAAACTAATACCAACACCAAGTATGGTACCAAATAAAGCACCTTTTAGCGAAAGAATAACTCCTAAAAAAACAAAAACTCTTGTAATAAAACTTTCTTTTGCTCCCATTGTTGATAATATGGCAATTTCACCTTGTTTATCTTTAACAGTCATAATGAGCGTTGAAATAATATTAAAACTTGCTACTAAAATAACGAGTGCCATCGTAACGTACATTATTAAGCGAATCATTTTAATATCGTTATACATATAGCCAAATTTGCTGATCCACGTATTAAAAAACAGATTTTGCCTTACATCTTGTATGGTATTAAAAGATAAATTTTGTGTATTAAAAGGGTCTTTTACCTTAATATCAATACCACTTACTTCATTTGTTAAAAATCCTGCTAATTTTTGAGCTTGATCTAAATGGATAAAGGCAGTTGTAGAATCAAGTATTCCTCCAATTTTAAGCATACCAATGACTTTAATATTAACTCGTTTTGGTTTTGATAGCTGATGATTATTATTTGCTTGAGAAAGTAAAATAGTAATAGAATCACCAATATTAACGTTCAAATTATGAGCAAGTATTGAACCTAAAATAATTCCTTGCTGTTTTTTAAATTGTTGCCAATGTTCTTTACCAATAAAGTGGTGAAGGTTACCTAGCTGTTCATTTTTATTAGGATCAATACCTCTAATTTGTGCAAGTTTTAGTTTGTTTGATTTTTCTAAAAGACCATTTAAAACAACAAAAGGAGCATTAGCAATGATATTAGGATCGTGATCAAGCTTGTTAATTATTTCTTGATAATTAAAAATAGGAATAGATTGATGATTTGTATCTTTCGCTGTTAATTCTACGTGTGGAACAACACCAAGAATACGATTGTTTAACTCTCTTTCGAAGCCATTCATAGCACTTAAACCAATAATAAGCACCATAACACCAATAGCAATGCCGACATTTGAAAAAAAAGAAATTAAGCGAACAAGCGGATGTTTTTTCTTTGATTTTTGCAACCTTTGTGCAAGATAAAAAGCAGTTTTCATAATATGGTAAATTTATCCAATAATATTACCGCTTTGCATCGTAAAAATTTTATCCATTTTTTGAGCTAAAGCATTATCGTGAGTTACTAATAAAAAGGCTGTTTTGTGTTCTTGATTTAATTCGCATAGTAAATCAAAGATCGCCATTGAGTTTTTTTGATCTAAATTCCCCGTAGGTTCATCAGCTAATACTATTTTAGGATCGTTAATAAGAGAGCGAGCAATTGCAACACGCTGTCTTTCTCCACCTGAAAGAGCTGAAGGGATATTTTTCAAGCGATCTTTTAAACCTACTTTTTCAAGTAATAATTCAGATTTTTCAATAGCTTCTTTTTTAGAAACTCCTGCAATCAATAATGGCATCATTACATTTTCAAGAGCAGTAAAATCACTCATAAGATGATGAAATTGATATACAAATCCTAATTTTTGATTACGAAATCTTGCAACTTCATCAGTTGAAAGAGAAGTTAAAGATACATTATCAATAATCACATCACCAGCAGTTGGACTATCAAGTCCTCCAAGTATGTGTAAAAGTGTTGATTTACCACTTCCTGATGTGCCAATAATTGCTGCCATTTCACTTTGATGTAAGCTAAATGAAACATCTTTTAAAATGGTGATTTCATTATTAGCTTCGGTAAATTTTTTGCAAATATTGACCGCTTGTAATACGGTTTGATTCATTTTTTATCCTATAACAGCGTATAAAAAAAGGGCAAAAATGCCCTTTTATTTTAAAAGAGATTACTCAACAGTTAAGATACGAGTAGTATTAGTTCCACCAGATTGTAACTCATCTCCGTGTGTTAATACAACTAAATCTCCTGAAACTAAAGCACCTTGCTCTTTTAACATTTGTAGAGCAATTTGAGCAGTATCAGCAGTACGGCTATCTCTATCATAGAAAACAGGAACTACGCCACGATATAATGCTGCTTTACGTAATGTTTTTTCGTTTCCTGAAAGAGCAAAAATAGGAAGACCTGAACTTAAACGACTCACTAAACGAGAAGTTGCTCCTGAATCAGTTAAAGTTACGATCGCACGTACTTTCGGTAAGTGTTGAGCGATAAACATTGCTGACATTGCGGTTGCTTCTTCTGCATCGTGGAAATCATCACGATTTACACGGAAGCTAGATTTTTGAATTCTACGCATAGATTCAGCACCAAGACAAACTTCAACCATTTTCTTAACAGCTTCAACAGGGAATGAACCATTTGCTGTTTCACCACTTAACATTACAGCGTCAGTTCCATCTAACACAGCATTTGAAACATCCATAACTTCTGCACGAGTAGGGTTTGGAGCATTAGTCATTGATTCCATCATTTGAGTTGCCGTAATAACTACTTTATTCATTGAACGAGTTAAACGAATCAATGCTTTTTGTGCAGCGATTAAGCGAGCATCACCGATTTCAACCCCTAAATCACCACGAGCAACCATTACAACATCAGTTGCTTCAATGATATCACGCATAGCTTCTTCTGTTTCAACCGTTTCAGCACGTTCAACTTTAGCTACGATTTGTGGGTTAAAACCTGCTTCGTTTGCAAGCTGACGAGCATAACGTAAATCATCACCTTTAAGAGGGAATGATACCGCTAAGAAATCAACGCCAATTTCAGCTGCTAATTTAATATCTTCTTTATCTTTTTCTGTTAAAGCATCAGCAGCAAGTCCACCACCTAATTTGTTGATACCTTTGTTATCACCAACAATACCGCTTACGGTAACTTTTGTAATTACTTTTGTTTCTTCAACTTTAGTAACTTCAAGCCATACAGCACCATCATTTAATAATAAAACATCACCTGATTTTACGTATTTTGGAAGATCTTTATAGTCAAGACCGATAGCTTCTTTAGTACCTTCACCACGAGGTAACTCGCAGTCAAGTACAAAAGTTTGACCTACATCAAGAATGATTTTACGACCAAGCTCAGGTTTGAATGATGAAATACGAATTTTAGGACCTTGAAGATCTCCTAATAAAGCAACATATTTTCCTTGTGCTTTTGCAATTTCACGTACTCTTTTTGCACGTCCCATATGTTCAGCGTGATCTCCGTGAGAGAAGTTCATTCTGAATACATTAGCACCAGCGGCAATCATTCTTTCAAGATTATCACCTTTGTCGGTAGATGGCCCCATTGTACAAACCACTTTTGTTCGACGTGTAGTACTTTTTAACATTTTTTACTCCTAAAATATTTTATGCTTATAAAAATCAATATGTTATTATATAGAAAAATAATATTAAATCCTAGTAAATTTAAGGAAATTGCTATGAATATCTACATAATGCGTCATTCAATCGCAGGTTTTAATGCACCAAACGATTTCTCTCGAAGATTAACAAAAGAAGGAGAGCAACTTGCTCATCAAAAGGGTGAAAAATTGTTGAGTTTATGTCAAAAAGAAGCTTTTTTATTTGATGCAGTTTTAGTAAGCCCTTATAAACGAGCTCAAGAAACTTTTAAAATAGTAATGCAAGCGGATAAAATTTTAAGTAAAAATGCAACTATTCAAACCTGTGAATTTATTACGCCAGATGGCAAAATAGAGCCAACATTATTAGAAATTGAAGCACTTAAAGTGCAAGGTGTTAAGAATTTACTTATTGTTTCACATCTGCCGTTTGTATCAATTTTAACGCAAGAATTAAGTGGGCATCTTCAAGGTTTTAATTGTGCAGATATTTGTAAATTATCATCTGAAAATGACCGCTTTATATTTGAAATGATGTTATAACAATGACTCAACACACCTATAAAGGTGTGTTGAGTTGATGATATTTAGATTACTCAACCGTTACTGATTTTGCTAGGTTACGAGGCTTATCAACATCACAACCACGAGCAAGAGCAACTTCATAGGCTAATAGTTGCAGAACAATAGCACATACAATAGGTGCGGTTATTGGGTTAAGTTTATCAAGCATAAGAGAATAGTCTGCAAGTTTTTCAAAGCCACTGCGATCAGTAACTACTAATAATTTTGAACCACGAGCTTTCACTTCTTCAATGTTAGATAACATTTTGTCAAAAATATCACCACTTGGTGCGATCGCAACTACAGGAATTTCATCATCAATAAGAGCAAGAGGACCGTGTTTAAGCTCACCAGCAGCAAAAGATTCTGCGTGAATATAAGATATTTCTTTTAATTTTAACGCAGATTCTGTTGCAATAGCACTTAACTCACCACGTCCAATAAAAATACTACTTGTTTTATCTACAAAAAGTTTTGCAATTTCTTTTATTTGATTATGGGTATTAAAAGACTTTTTAACATCCACAACTAAACTATTTAAAGCGGTAATAATTGATTGTAAATCTGCATTTTCAAGTTTTTTATTAAGAATACCAATGCTTGTAGTTAAAAGTAGTAATGCGGTAAGTTGCGTAGTAAATGCTTTAGTTGATGCAACCCCTATCTCAACGCCTGCTTGTGTTAAAATAACCTCATCAGATTCTCTTACTAACGATGAGGTTGCAACATTGCAAATAGCAAGTGTTGTTTGGTAATTTAGTGTTTTTGCTTTGCGAAGAGCTGCAAGCGTATCAGCCGTTTCCCCTGATTGAGAAATACTGATAAAGAGCGTATTGTCTAGCACTACAACATCACGGTAACGGTATTCAGAAGCAACTTCAACACTTACGGCAACTTTAGCATATTTTTCAAGCCAATATTTAGCAACTAAACCTGCGTTGTAAGAAGTGCCACAGGCGATGATGTGAATATTTCTTATAGTAGCTAAACTATTTTTTAATTTACCACAAATATTATCAATATTTATGCTTTCACCGTCAAAACGAGCGTTTAACGTATTAAAAATAGCAGCGTTTTGTTCGAAAATTTCTTTTAGCATAAAATGAGGGTATTGACCTTTTGAAACTTCATCAACATCAAGATCTAACACAACTTCTTTGCGATCAACTTTATTACCATCAAGATTAAATATTTGAAAATCATCTTGGTGAATAATAGCAACATCATCTTCTTCTAAGTAAACAAAGCGTTTTGTTTTATCTAGCAGAGCTAAAGGATCAGATGCTATAAAATTCCCTTCATCGCTTATACCAATAACCAAAGGTGAGCCTTTACGAGCAACCATTAGCTCATTACTATTTTCTTGATTCATAATCACCATACCAAAAGCACCTTGCAATTTTTTTACACTATCTAAGATAGCGGTAAAGAGATCGTTAGATTTTGCAAAATGTTGGTGAACCAAATGAGCGATAACTTCGGTATCAGTTTGTGATTTGAAAGTATAACCATCATTTATAAGTTGCTTTTTTAATGCTTCATAATTTTCTATAATACCATTATGAACAAGAGCAATATTGCCACTTTGGTGAGGGTGAGCATTCGTTTCGGTAACTTTTCCGTGCGTTGCCCAACGAGTATGACCAATACCAATAGTTCCCATCGCTTGCGTAGTATTACAGGCATCAGCAAGTTCACTAACTTTTCCCACTTTGCGAATAATATTCGTTTTTTGATCGCTTATGAACCCAATACCTGCACTGTCATAGCCACGATATTCTAATTTTTGTAATCCTTGTACCAAAAAAGGTACAATATTTTGCTTGCTTACTCCAGCAACAATTCCACACATAATCTATCCTTTGTTATAAACAGGGTTTAGTGAATAAAAATAACACTCCAAATTTTAACAAAAAAACTCCAAAAAGTATATTGATAATTCATTTTAGTATTTTTTATTTTATGGTAAAATACACTTTTATTTATTATCTTAATGTAATAAGAGATGCAACCTAATATTTTAATTTTTGATTCAGGACTGGGGGGATTAAGTGTTTTTAAGGAGATTTATCAAAAATATCCTCAAGGTCATTTTATTTATGTTTTAGATAACGAGTTTTTTCCCTATTCTGAAAAAAGTGAAAATGAGATTATATCTCGTGCCATTAAGATTGTTGAAAGTGTAAATCAAAAATTTGATTATAGGAACTGTGCCTGCTATTAAGCCTGCGGCTCTTATTTCTCAAACAAAACATATTGCTTTACTTGCAACGGTGGGAACAGTAAATCGTAGCTATACCCTTGATTTAATTGATAATTATGCAAAAAATTGTAAGGTTACTAAATTAGGTTCAACCAAGTTAGTTGAGCTTTGTGAGCAAAAATTAAAAACGAATAATGTTAATAATGGTGATTTACTAGAGGTTATTTCATCATTTGTTTCCTTAAAAGATCTTGATACCATTGTTCTTGGTTGCACACATTTTCCTTTTGTTAAAGAAGAGCTACAATCATTGTTGCCACAGGTGAGCAATTGGGTTGATTCAGGAGAGGCAATTGCGAAAAGAGCCGTTTCTTTATTGGAGCAAAAATTTATTTCTAATGTTATAAAAGTAAGAGATATAAATATTGCTTTTACTACTAAAAAATCAGACGATTTTGAACAAATTAAAAGAGTAATGCGTGATTTTTATTTTTCTCAAGTAGAGATTCTAAACTAGTTGTTCTAACAAAATATCAACATAAAAATTATTGTTTTTATTATTTTTTTATTTATAATAGTCGAGATTTTTTTGGAGACTATTTGTGTATAAGTTTGTTAGATTGCTATTTTTGTTATGTTTAACTCATAATTTGTGGGCAAAAGAGCTTATTAGTGTTGATATTATTTCAAAAAGAGGAGTAGTACAAAAAGAATTTACACAAGATGAGTTACGCAATCAACCAAAGCTTTTAAATAGAATTTTAATAACCTTACTTAATACGCAAGAAATAGAAAAAATTAAACCGCTTTTTAACATTTATCAGCAGTTAAAAAGACAAGATCCCATTGTTGTTTTATGGGCAAATGCGTTAATTGAAAAAGATAAAGGAAATTTTAAAAAGGCATTAGCCTTATATCAAGAAATTTTAACGATAAAGGGACAAATTGAGCCTGTAAAATTA
>PDWI01006804.1_pt1 | contig 14220 bp, 8 predicted proteins | sample 1430891 | NCBI WGS metagenome assembly PDWI01 (sample SAMN01162508, study PRJNA174530) | Oral metagenome, whole genome shotgun sequencing project. | biome: Marine environment; feature: Marine mammal; material: Swab sample of the gingival sulcus; isolation source: swab sample of gingival sulcus...
GTATAAATATGGACGGTTACCTTCTGTTTTTGTTAAAAAAGTAGCATATAGAACATTAGGATTAGCCTCAGTAACAGCTAACAATCCACCATCTAATGGTTTTAAATTAGGCGTAAAACTATTATCAATAGACCAAGAATTTCCTCCATCGGAAGACCTTAAAATTTTGTATCTATTATTTTCAGAGGTTATGGCAAATAAAATATTTGAATTATCTGGTTTAAACTCAATATCCCAAGAACCATATGCTGATGGTCTTGTCCAATTATCAGCACCATTGATTGTCATATAGATACCTTTTTCGGTTGTTGCAAAAATTTTATTAGAATTATTTTTGTCAATTTTTATATGGTTTACACTTCCAATATTCCCTGGTGTTGTTCTTTTCCAAGAGTTTCCTCCATTAACAGATTTATGTACTGTTCCTCCTGCTCCAACATACACTATGTCAGGGTTTGTAGGGTGAATAGCAACTGCTGTAATAGAGCCTCCAAAATGATAATCTCTTGCACATAATGTCCAATTTTCGCCTTTATCCACAGTTTTATTAACATATCCTGTTTCTGTTCCAGCAAACAAAATATTATGATTAGAAGGTGCTACGTCAAAAGAATAAATATTAACTTGCCAAGGACGTGCATTTGTATCTTGATCACCGTCATCTTTTACCCAATAAGTATTTTTAGGACCTAAAAATGTCCAATTAGAATTATTGCCTGCTTGTGGGGCTTTTTGAACTTTTAGTTGAGCTTGTAAATAACTTGTTTCTTGACTTTTAATTAACTTTTGATATAATTTTTCAGTATCTGGCAAATTAATTTTTCCGTTTACATCAACGTACTGAATCAATGATTTTCTCCAAATTTTATAATAACGTACTAATGGAGTTTTGATTTTGGGGTATCCTGTACGTTTTAACTCTTTTTGCTCCCAAATATTGAACTCTCTATCTATGTCTCTCATATTGACAGGATATTGATACAACATTTTTGCCCAACGAGGTAAATCATCATCATAAACAGGCTTTAATCCAACTTGTGATGAGGGTAATTTTTCGTAAGGTGTAATTTGCTGAGTAGTCTGTGCTTTTCCTATTGTTGTGATAACAAAAAGAAAAAGCATTAATAAGATTTTCTTTTTCATATTTATTTAGATTACGATTAAAATTTATTACTTTAATTACAAAGATAGTATATTTTTTGTTAAAAATAATTTAAAAAGAAATAAAAATGATAAATAATATTTTCATTTGGAATAAATTTTATGTATTTTTTTCTTCTTTAAGGAATAAGATAAAATAGATAAAAAATAATTTAAGAGTTTGTTTATTAGTGGTTTAGTATGGGTGTATTAACTTAAAAAAACGTTGATTTATTTTGTACAAATAACAAAATAAATCAACGAAATAATTTTATGAGCTAAAATTTTGTTTTTTTATTGAGTTTATAAATTTTAATCAATGGTACACACTCTTGAAACCATTCCTTTTTCAGTATGTTGTTCTATCATTGCATCAATAACAGCTACGGCTGTTACGTTAACAATATTGCGAACAGAAGTCTCAACATCTAAAATATGTACCGATTTATTTAATCCCATTTGAATAGGCCCTATTGTTTCGGCGACACCCATTTCAAGCATCATTTTTTGAATAATATTAGCAGAATTAAGGTTCGGAAATATTAGTGTATTAACGTCCATACCTTTTAGTTTTGAAAATGGATATTTCTTATCTCTCAATTCTTTATTCAAAGCAAAATTCGCTTGCATTTCTCCATCAACAATCATTTCGGGGTGATTTTTATGTAGATATTTTATGACTTCGTGCATTTTTGCAGGACTTCCATGTTTGTCTGAACCAAAATTGGAATAAGATAACAATGCCATAACTGGCTTTTCGGCGAAGAATTGTACCACTTCGTTGGTTAATTTGGCAACATCTATCACTGTTTGGGTAGAGGGATGACGATTGAATAACGTGTCTGCTAAGAAATAAACGCCACGTGAGGTATTCATAATGTGCATTGCTCCTATTGTATTCAAGCCTTCACGAACTCCAATAACGGTTTTGGCTGCATCAACAGCGTCTTCGTATTTGGTAATAATTCCTGTTATTAGTGCATCAGCGTCCCCTGTTTCAACCATCATCATTCCAAAGTAGTTTCTTTCAAACATTTTTTCACTTGCTTCTTCAAATGTCATTCCTTCTCGTTTGCGTTTTTCGGAAAGTAGTTTTGCGTAACGAATGCGACGCTCTTCTTCTCTATCGTGGCGAAGATTAACAATTTCTATTCCTGTTAAATCAATACCATTTTCAGTGGCAATATTGGCTATTTTTTCCTCATTCCCTAATAAAATAGGAAAACAAATTCCTTCGCTTAATGCCACCTGTGCTGCTTTTAACATATTAATATGGTTGGATTCTGAGAATACAACACGTTTAGGTTGTTCTTTCGCCATATTGTATATATTACGAAGCAAACGATGGTCAAGTCCCATTACTTTATGCAGATATTCATCATATTTTTTCCAATCGGTAATGGGTTGAGTGGCTACTCCCGATTCCATTGCTGCTTTGGCTACTGCTGGTGCAACTGTTGATAAAAGACGTGGATCTAATGGTTTGGGAATGATATAATCACGTCCAAAATTGATTTTTTTCATTTTATAAGCTGTGTTTACCACATCTGGTACAGCTTCTTTTGCTAAATTTGCCAAAGCGTGTACAGTGGCCAACTTCATCTCTTCGTTAATTTCGGTTGCCCCTACATCTAATGCACCTCTAAAAATAAATGGAAATCCTAATACATTATTAACTTGATTGGGGTGATCGGAGCGTCCTGTTGCAAAAATAATGTCTTTTCGTGCTTCCATTGCTTTTGCATATGATATTTCGGGATTAGGATTTGCCAAAGCAAAAACAATGGGATTTTCATTCATACTTTGTACCATTTCTGTTGTTAGTACATCCGCTACTGATAGACCTAAAAAGACATCTGCTCCTTTCATCGATTCTTCCAATGTTTTTAAGTGCGTATCTCTTGCAAATAGTTTTTTCTGTTCATTTAAGTCGGTTCGGTTGGTAGATATTACTCCTCGTGAATCGAGCATAAGTATATTATTAGGATTAGCACCTAAGGCTTTGTAAATTTTAGTACACGAATTGGCAGCTGCTCCTGCACCATTAACCACAATTCTAACATCTTCTATCTTTTTCCCAACCAATTCTAATGCATTTAATAGTCCTGCTGCCGAAATAATGGCTGTACCATGTTGGTCGTCGTGCATTACAGGAATATTTAACTCTTTTTTAAGGGTTTCTTCTATTTCAAAACATTCGGGTGCTTTTATATCTTCTAAATTAATGCCACCAAACGTAGGCGAAATGGCTTTTACCACTTCAATAAATTTCTTGGGATCTTTTTCATCTACTTCAATATCAAAAACATCTACTCCTGCAAATATTTTGAATAACAACCCTTTTCCCTCCATAACGGGTTTTCCAGCTACTGCTCCAATATCTCCAAGTCCTAATACGGCTGTTCCATTGGAAATTACTGCGACTAAATTTCCTTTTAAAGTGTAATCGTATGCTTTTTTTTCGTTCTTATTTATTTCAAGACAAGGTTCGGCTACTCCCGGTGAGTAGGCTAATGACAGGTCTCGTTGTGAACTGTATGGTTTGGTAGGCACAACTTCTAATTTTCCTGCTTTTCCTTTTGAGTGATAATCTAATGCTTCTTTTTTTGTATATTTTTTTGTCATAATTTATTTTGTTTCTAATTAAAAGAGCGACAAAGATAACTAAAAAATAATAATTTTTATATAAAACAAGAGACATCTCTTGTAATAGATTATGTCTCTTAGGTTTATAGTATTTGATATAAAATTATTGTCACTTTTGGCTCTGATACTTAACAGTAAACACATTCATTTTATTATTTACTTCTGATAAATACATTAATGGGAGTGCCATGAAAATCCCAATTTTTGCGTAATTTATTTTCCAAAAATCGTTTGTAAGGGTCTTTTATATATTGTGGCAAATTGGCAAAAAAGACAAAACTTGGTATCGATGTTTTGGGTAATTGAGTAATGTATTTAATTTTGATATATTTGCCTTTGGTAGCCGGTGGTGGATAATTTTCAATCAGAGGTAAAAAGAATTCGTTGAGCTTGTTGGTTGAAATCTTTCTTGTTTTGTTTTCAAATGCCTTATTGGCTACATCTAATACTTTTAGTATTCTTTGTTTGTTAGGAACAGAAGTAAATATAATTGGAAAATCAACAAATGGAGCAAAACGTTCTCTGATACGTTCTTCGTATTTTTTGATATCGTTTACTCCTTTGTTTTTTATTAAATCCCATTTGTTTACAATAACGACTAATCCTTTTTTATTTTTTTGAATTAATGAAAAAATATTTAAATCTTGACTTTCTACTCCTTTTGTTGCATCAAGCATTAACAAGCATACATCACTGTTTTCAATGGCACGAATAGAGCGAATTACAGAGTAGTATTCAAGGTCTTCGGTAACTTTTGCTTTTTTGCGAATACCAGCGGTATCAACTAAATAGAAATTGTGTCCGAATTTATTGTATTTTGTATAAACACTGTCTCTTGTTGTTCCTGCAATATCGGTAACAATAGAGCGTTCTTCGTCCATTAGAGCGTTAAGAATTGATGATTTGCCCACATTAGGACGGCCTACAATGGCAAAACGTGGTAGCTCTTCTTGCAATTCTTGGTTTTTATTAAAATCAAAAAGTGTGAAAATATGATCAAGCAATTCTCCTGTTCCTAACCCGTTAATTGCCGAAACAATGTAAGGGTCTCCTAACCCTAATCCATAAAATTCTGCAGATTGATATTGTAAATCAAATGTATCAGTTTTGTTAGAAACTAAAACGATCGGTTTTTGTGAACGACGTAAAATTTGTGCAACTTGTTCGTCTAAATCAGTAATACCGCTTAAAACATCTACTACGAAAAGAATAACATCAGCTTCTTCAAGAGCAATATTTACGTGTCGTTTTATTTCGTCTTCAAAAATATCATTAGAATTAACAACCCAACCTCCAGTATCAATAATTGATATTTCGGTTCCATTCCATTCGCACTTTCCATATTGACGATCACGAGTTGTACCTGCTTGTTCGTTTACTATGGCACGTCTGCTTTTGGTTAATCGATTAAAAAGGGTTGATTTTCCTACGTTTGGTCTGCCTACTATGGCTACAAGATTTCCCATTGTTTGTTTTTTATTGCTTAAAAATGGTTGAATTTATCAATGAGTAGTTCATTGAGTGCTTACAAAGATACATTATTTCAGTTAATTTCTCTCTGTTTTTATTTCCTTTTTTTGAATTTATTGATTGTTGATTGTTGTTTTTTACTCCTTTGTTGGTTGTTGTCGTTATTTTTTTCAGTAGGTAAATCGGGACGTTTAGAACTTTCTGGTAAACGTTTTGGTTCAATTCGTTGGCATTTTCTAAATACGTCTTGTTTATTGGTAGGACGTTCATTTTCAAACCAATGAAAGTCAGGAAGGAATAAATCTTTTTCTTCTAATTCTTTCAAGGGGTACATAATTGCATTGGTAGCTTCGGTAAGAACGATTTTGTCTAATTTTTGTTTTTTAATGTATATTTTAGCAAAACTACTTAATGTTTTATTTACTCCAATAATCTTTTTTGTTTTATCATCTTTGGGAAAATAAATTGTTTCTACATTGCCGTTGATGTGAACTTGTTTGAGTTTTGAACTATCTATATAAGCAATAATCTCTTTCCCTGCCAATTGATTATAATAATTCAAAGTATCTTTTTGTATGGCTATGGCTGTTTTTTTTATTTCTACTTTGCTAACGCTGTTTTCTTTGATAAAGGCGTTGATTTGTTTGCCTCTCAATTGATTATTTTGCGACCATATTATAGGTATTGATCTCATTTTTATTACCGAATCTCGTGTTGTGTAGGTCAGTGTGTCGCATACCCCTTGTAAATCTTTACGGTAAAACCGAACATTTTTGTGGGCTTTGAGCATATCAAAACCAATACTATCGGTAGGAATAGAGTCTAAAAGTGTGCGAAGTGTGTCGGCACTTAAATATAGTTTTTTTTCTTTTTCTGACCAATCTACAAAGAGTGCCGAATCGGTTGCTAATCCTGTTTCAGATACTTCATTGTATGAGATGTAATTTCCGTAAAGAGTTGTTTTTTGTTCTATATCGCTTAATTCTACTTTTGAAAAGGCCTCTCCAAATCGATTCTTTTTATCATAAAATATGGTGTCTCCAATTAATGTTTTTCCATTTTTATGTTCTATCAACGAACGTTTTAGCAACATCATTCGTTCTTTTTTTGTATCGTACCAACCTTTTTGACTATATACGTCTGTTTCGTTTTTGTAAACAACGTGCGAATTTCCAACAATATCTGCAATGGAAGTATCAGTATAGTATTTCAAAGTATCTGATGTTAATGTACCTTTTGGGTTGGTCATCTTTACTTTATCTTTGAATAGTGCCACTTTTGTAGCAGGGGAGTATTGTCCCCAAGTAGAGGTTAAAGTGTTGTTTGTATCTTCAATTTTTCCTCCTGTAAAATAGTAAGCAAGGTTTGCTATTCGGTCGTAATAGAGTGTTTCTGTTGTAAGAATGGTATTTCTGTTTACCATTTTCACGTTGTTTTGAAGTTGTGCCAATTTATTGTTTCCGTCATAAATAAGCAAGTCACCATAAGCTGTCAATGTGTCTCCTTGCACTATTTTTACATTACTAAATGCTTTGAATGTATTTTCTTTTTCATTGTAATGAGCACTATCACAGTATAAAACAACGTTGTCGTGTCTGAATTTTACATTTCCTTTTAACAGTTGAATATTGGGATATTTTTTTTCGTTATAATACCACTCATTGCTATGTTCAAGATAAATAAGTGATTTGTTGTTGTGTTTGTTTAGAGTTTTTTTAGGTTGCAGTACAGTAATTCCTACGGCTGGTGGCTCATATTTATTGTTTTGTTGCTCTTTTTTTGATTTTAAAATTTCTTTTTTTAGTTGTTTGGGTAAGTTTTGTTGCGCTCCCACAACTGAAAATAAAAAAAGCAAGATGACAATTATTGTCCCTTTTTTTATGAAAAAATTATTTCTTTTTGTCTTAATCACTCTTTTTTTATTTTTTTAACCAATTTTTGTGCTTAAAGTTGCAATCTCTGTATTTTGGGTCAATATTAATGTAAGTTTCTTTTTGTTTTTTTAGAATCCATTTGTCCAAAAAATCCGATTTCTTTTTCTCTTCAAGCAATGTTTTTATCAATTGATAATCATTTTTAGGATTGGCTTTGTGTGTGGGCGTTTTTGATTTTAGTTTGATAATTGCCAACATTTGATAACCCGTTTTGGTGTTTATCATAGTAAAAGCATTAGAAATTTCGCCCACTTTCATTGAATATGCTTTTGCTGCTACTTCGGGGGGTAAATCTTCGTATTTGAAATGAGAAGTATAAGACTGTGTATAAGCATCTTCACGCATCATTAGTCCGTTGTTTAACTTCGTGTCTTTATCTTCAGAAAATCTTAATACACTATTTTCAAATGATAATTTTTGCATACGAATTAAATTGGCTATTGAGTCTAATCGTGTTAATCCTTTTATTTTTACTTCTTCTGTTGTTTTAGGACGAAGTAAAATGTGTCTGAAATTTGATTGGTCTCCTCGTCTTTCTAATAATTGAATAATGTGAAATCCATACAAAGATTCTACAACTCTTGAAATTTGATTAGGGCGTTGAAGTGCATAAGCAACATCTGCAAAATTAGGGTCATATTTTCCACGACCTGCAAATCCTAATTCACCACCTTTCAAGGCACTTCCTTTGTCTTCTGAATAAAGACGTGCTAAAAGTGCAAATTCATTTGGGTCTTTTTGGGCTCTTGCTATATAACTTCTTAATTTTGACTTAATTCGTTCTTTTTCAGATTGAGGAATAGGAGGCTTTATAGAAAGTATTTGTACTTCTAATTGTTCTGGAATGGCTGGGAAACTATCGGGACTTTTACTTTTGTAAAAATGATTGATTTCTGCTGGTGTGGCTTCTATTCCTTCTACCAATTTTTGTTGCATCAATTGTACCAATTGTTGTTGTGTATATCTTGTCAGCAGTTCTTCTCTTAATTTTGAAATAGGTTTTTTCATTAATTCTTCTGCTCTTTTTTTTGACCCAACTCTTAAAATATAATTTTTAATATCTCTCTCTACTCTTTCATTTACAAAATCTTTGTTACCTTTAATACTGTCAATGGAGGCTTGGTGCAAAAAAAGTTTTTCTATCGCTATTTGTTCAGGTAGTGTACAAAAAGGATTTTCGGGCAAAGAAACTCTTCGCAATCTTGCATCTTCAATTATTGCTTCTATATCGGAGCGTAATATTGCTTCATCACCAATTACCCATATCACCTCATCTATGATATTATCGTTATTTTGAGCTATCATTTTTACATTAATTGTAAAAGTGATTATCAATAATAAATAAATTGTTTTTTTCATTTTTTAGTTTTTTTTGTTGGGAATTTTATTTCACCATTTTTGATGGCATCTTTGTATATACTTGTTTCTAAATTAAGAATAAAATCTCTTTTTTTCTTATTAAGCACTATATAAGATATTTTTTTTTTAGCTGTTTCAAAAGGCTCAATTTGTCCTTTTAGTTTTATGGCAGATATTTTTAAAAAATAATGTTTAGTACTATCGCTTCGTTCTACAAATTGATTGTTACGAAGAAATGAACGAGAATCTTCTATTTTTATCGGAATTTTTTTTATAATTTCTGAGAAAGGCTTCCATTCTTCCATAAAATAATCAAAACTGACCGCATTTTTAAGGCTGTATTTCTCTATTTCTTCAATATCTTGTGTTTTCCCTGTTTTAATCCAAATTCTCACTTTGTTAATATTGGGAATTTGTTTGGGAGTAATCAGCAACATTCCTTTTATTATATTTTCATCTAAACTCAGTTTTGAACTAAACTTATCATAAAATTCTTTTATTTCAATCTCTGTCAAGTTAGTGTCAATATATTGTGATACCAATCTTTGTTCATATTCGTGTATGGTTAATGATTGTCTGTATTTTTCTACTAATTTATCAATATCTTCTTGATTGATGATGTTTTTTTTAGCGGTATGGTACATCAAATTGGTTGTAGCCCATTTTTTGATAAATTTATCGGCAATATTGGTACTATCTAATTCACTAATATTTTCTGGCATTATTTTATCTAACTCATCTTTGTACAGAATTTTTCCATTAATTTTTACAATAGGAACTCTATCTCTATTTTTGAAAAAATTAGAGCACCCAAATAATGTTAGAAAAAAAACTAAGTAAAAATATTTTATATAAGATGTTTTCATCAATCTTTTTTTATTCAATTCATTTAAAATTTTCTTATTTTATTGAAAATTTTTAGTTCATTTTCAGTTAAACAGTAAAAATAGAAATGAGTTCATTTTTTAACTTTTTCTATTATTTTTTTATTGATTGTAACAGGATATTTTTTGCGTAAAGAATCAATCCAAAGTTCTTCTAAATATTTTTGATAATCGGTAATAACTTTTCCTTTTACATCTAAATAACTTGATGGTTTTTTTCCTATTTTTTTGCCTGTTAAAATAAAATAAGGATACTCTTTTGAAGGTGTGTATTTTTCTTTTTTGAAGATATTGAGGGATTTATTAAATATTTGGGAATCAATTAATGGATTTTCACCTTTTTCCCATATACCTTTTTCTATTTTAACGTATTTTATAGAGTCGTTAAGTCGTTGATATAGATAAAGAAAAACAGTTTTTTTGTCAGAATGTTTCAATATACGTTTGGCAGCTTTCAATGTTTCTTTGTTTTTACAATAGATTATTCTTCCTTTGTAATGTGTTTTTTTCCAACGATATTTCTTTTTATTGTTTGTGAAATAATTTTCTAATCCAATAGAGTCGTTTGATGCTTTTTTCCAAACTTTTTTATTCATAATTTCAAACAATAAAATCCCATCGTAATATTCATTTACAAGGTTACGATAATTGGGATATTTTTTTTGTAATTGTGTTCGCTCATAGGCATATAATTGATTGTTTAAGAATTTGTTATAATGAAATTTAATAAAGTCACAGCGAACTCCTCGTGATTGTTTTGTGTAGTTTTTTAAATATTCAGCAAATTGTTTTTGTGTAAAAACTATATTGGCATAGGTAAATATGGGTTTATTCAATTTATTTGCTTCTACCCAGAACATTGAATCAGTAAGAGAATAAGTATTACTAATTTGGTAAAAATCATTTAACGCCTCTTTATATTCTTTTATCTTGTACTCTTTTTTTAGTTTGTCATAAAATCCTTGTTTTGCCAAATCAGCACGTTTGGTTTGAAAAAGTTGCTGTGCTAATTTATTTTTTAATTTGTCAAAACTTTGTATTGGTCTTTTGTTGATTAATTGAATGATATGCCAACCAGCAATCGTTCGTATTGGTTTTGAAACTTCCCCTGAATCTTTTAATGCAAATGCGTTTTTTTCAAAATTAGGAATCATTTGCCCACTGCCAAACCAAGAAAGTTCCCCTTTTTTTGAAGCAGAACCTCTATCTTGTGATAACTTTGATGCTAATTCGCCAAAATTAGCTCCTTTCATTATTGCATTGTAAATAGAATCAATTCTTATTTTTTTGGCTTCGCTTACTTTTTTGTCTTTTCTGTTGTCTAAAAGTAATATATGGGCAACTTTTACTTCACCAGGTGAGTTTCTTTTGTTGGTAACCTTGATAATATGATATCCAAATTCAGTACGAATAGGCTTTATTACTTCACCTACTTTTGCATTGAAAACAGCATTTTCAAAAGCATAAGGTGTGCGAAGTCCTACAATCCAACCAAGATAGCCACCAAACTGTTTAACACTTCGTTCGTCAGAAGTTTCTTTGGCTAACTTTTGAAAATCTTCTTTTAAGGCACGTTCATAAATTTTCATCGCTTTGTTATAAGCGACCAATGTGTCTTTGGCTGTCCCCGTAGGAGCGATTTTTATTAAAATATGGTATGCTTCAACTTCATTTTTTATGCGATTATATGCCTCTTTTAATAGTTTTTCTTTGCGAGTATCATCTTTTAAGTATTGTCTGCTTAATTGAGAAACATAATTGTTATATTCTTTTCTAAATGAATAAGTAGTATCCATTTTTAATGCTTTTGCCTCTTCTACTTTTAGCTTAAAATTCACGAACATATCTACATATTCGTCAAGAGTTTTTTTGTCAATTACATTGTTTGTATTGTTTTTGTTGTAAATATATTCAAATTCAGATAATGGAATGTTTTTTCCATTAATTGTTATTGCTGTTGGATTGTCTGACTGAGCAGAAATTCCTCCCAATAAAAAAAGGTAAACAGTTAAGAAAAGAAATGTTTTTTTCATTATTTGTTTTTTTATAATTATAATTTATGTATTTAATAAATCCTATTTAAACTTTTAATTGCAAATTGACTAAAATTTAACGACTACTTCACTCTTTTATAAATAAGAATAAAACCTGTCTTTATCTATCAATCTTTGTTTAATTTATATGCGAAGATTATGAATTATAAAATTTTAAAATCAATTCGTTTGTAAAATTGTGAAAATCGTATTTTTATACAAAGTTTTTAGTTTAATAATTATGTATTGTTTTAATTTCCTCTACTATAATTCGGTGCTTCACTTGTAATTGTAACATCGTGTGGGTGGTTTTCAGTAACTCCTGCTGACGTTATTTTTGTGAATTTAGCATCGTGCAATTTTTCAATATTTTTTGCTCCACAATATCCCATACCTGCTTTTAGTCCTCCAATCATTTGGTAAACGACTTCATATAAACTCCCTTTGAAAGGAACACGAGCCGCAATTCCTTCTGGTACTAATTTCTTTATATCCTCTTCCATATCTTGAAAATAGCGGTCTTTTGACCCTTTTTCCATCGCTTCCAACGAACCCATTCCACGATACGATTTAAATTTTCTTCCATTAAATATAATTGTATCTCCGGGGGATTCTTCCACACCTGCAAAAAGTGAACCTACCATAACCGTGTCACCACCTGCTGCAATTGCTTTCACAATATCTCCCGAATAACGAATACCACCATCTGCAATAACAGGAACGCCTGTACCCTTTAATGCTTTGGCAACTTGATAAATGGCTGAAAGTTGAGGAACACCTACACCTGCAATAATACGAGTAGTACAGATAGAGCCCGGTCCAATCCCCACTTTTACCGCATCAGCACCTGCTTCTGCCAACATTTTAGCCGCTTCGGCTGTGGCAATATTTCCAACGACAACGTCTAAATCAGCAAATCTCTTTTTTACCTCTTTCAAAACTTTCACTACTCCTTTTGAATGTCCGTGAGCTGTATCTATCACAATCGCATCAACGCCTACATTGACCAACGCTTCAATGCGTTCCATTGTATCAGCAGTAATTCCAACACCCGCTGCCACTCTTAGTCGTCCATTTTTGTCTTTACTTGCTTTGGGTTTGTCTTTCGCTTTTGTGATGTCTTTGTAAGTCAATAGTCCCACCAACTTATTGTTATTATCTACCACAGGTAGTTTCTCAATTTTATATTGTTGTAAAATATCGGCTGCTTCTTCTAAATTGGTGTTACGTGATGTTGTTATTAAATGCTCTTTTGTCATTACCTCATCAATCTTTTTGCTTAAATTACGCTGAAATCTCAAATCACGATTGGTAACAATGCCTACCAAATAATTTTCTGTATCTACAACAGGAATCCCACCAATTTTATATTCTGCCATTAATGCCAACGCATCTTTCACCGTTGCACCTTTTTTTATGGTTACAGGATTGGAAATCATTCCATTTTCTGCACGTTTTACAATTTGTACTTGTTTGGCTTGTTCAGCAATGCTCATATTTTTGTGAATAACACCAATTCCCCCCTCTCTGGCTATCGCAATAGCCATTTGCGATTCTGTTACAGTATCCATTGCTGCCGAAACGATAGGGATTTGTAACTTAATGTTTTTTGTAAATTGGGTAGATAAATCTACTTCACGTGGAAGAACTTCTGAATAAGCTGGTAACAATAAGACATCATCAAAAGTGAAACCTTCAAATTCGATTTTATCGGCAATAAATGACATAGCAGTGATAAGTTAAAAGTTAATATATTAAAGTTATTATTTTTATTTGCTTTGAACTCAGTCAAACATTCAAAAGTTTCAACGAGTTCTTTATTAAGAATTGTAAAATCTTAAACTTTCACATTTTCCTTGTGAATTTATTGCGTGCAAATGTACACTTTTTTTGCGTATTTTTGCTATTATATGCGAGGATAAAGTTAGAATTAAATCTTTTTAACCCTTTTCGTATAACCAACCAGGGATTTTTTTGTACAAAAAAGCAATAAAATACCAACGATAAGGAACATAAACATAGCGTTTTTTATGTTTAATGGCTTTTAGTATTTTAGGAACTACTTTCTCAACTTGTACAACCCAAAATTTGTATTCATCTCCTAAAATATCAGTTTGTACATAGCCCGGACGAATGTCAGTAACTGCAATATTGGCTTTTTCGTGTTTGGATTTCATACGCAATCCTTCCATATATTTCATTTGGTATGATTTGGCAGCAGAATATTTCATATTACCTCGCCAACCTCTTAATCCTGCTAATGAACTGATACCTACGATATGTCCTTGCCCTTGTTCTTTGAAATACTTGTATCCCCAATTTACAATGGTGGTAAATCCTAATACATTACATTGTAAAGCATATTTTTCAATATCGTACTCCAAATTATCATTCATTGCTCCTAATCCTGCCGAAACAATTAACAAATCAATACCTCCCATTTTTTGAGCGAGTGTGCTTAAACGTAGTTCTAATAAATCCGTTTCTGTTACATCAAATGCTTGGTAATGGACTTGTTGAGGATATTGATTGGCAATTTCTTTTAATAAATTTTCACGTCGAGCAGTAATTCCAACAGTATAACCCTTTTTCAATAATCCCATTGCAATACCTTGTCCTATGCCTGATGATGCACCAATAATAATGGCACGTTTAGAGGTTGATTTTTTCATAATTTCAATTGTTTTTTTAAAAATTAAAACTTGACTTGTTTCTAAAAACAAACTTTGTTTTTAATTAAACACTAAAAATTAA
>PDWI01033753.1_pt1 | contig 14219 bp, 15 predicted proteins | sample 1430891 | NCBI WGS metagenome assembly PDWI01 (sample SAMN01162508, study PRJNA174530) | Oral metagenome, whole genome shotgun sequencing project. | biome: Marine environment; feature: Marine mammal; material: Swab sample of the gingival sulcus; isolation source: swab sample of gingival sulcus...
TATCATCAATTTATGGTGTTACAAAAGTATATCAAAAATCCTTCGCTGTGTTTTTTGCCATTAGGCGTACAAGATTTACCATTAAAAAATTCTTTTGATATTGTTCTTTCTATGGGCGTTTTATATCATCGTCGCTCTCCTCTTGATCATTTATCACAATTAAAAGGATTATTAAAAAAAGACGGCATTCTCATTATTGAAACTATAGTCCTTCCTGACAATGAAAAAACGTTACTCACGCCTATTGACCGCTACGCAGGTATGCGTAATGTGTGGATGGTTCCCTCTGTGAGCGTTTTAGAAGATTGGTTGCTAAAAATGGGGTTTGACATTCTCCATACAAGTAACATCGTTAAAACAACCCTAGAAGAGCAAAGACAAAGCGAATGGATGGATTATCACTCACTTAATCAATTTTTAGATAAATCTAATGATGAATTGACTATTGAGGGACACCCTGCTCCGTATAGAGTTATTATTATTGCTCGAAGCTAACCAAAAATTAATAAATTATTAACAATAAAACTAATATTATCATTTGTTATTTATTAATTATGTTACAATACTAATTATTACTACAAGAGTGATAAAATCTTTATATAGCAAAGAGATAATAAACTAAGATAACAATCTGTATATAAACGAGGTACAACTTATTAATAAATTGTGGATAAATAAAAAGGTGTTTTTATAAACACGTTATCCACAAAACCAATATAGATTTTTATACTTTATTTCTTTTTTATTTTTAATATATTATAGTGTTTATACACTTTTTAAGCTCTTTAATAATAATTAAATATATATATAAAGAATACTTAAGAGTAAGTTTTTTGTTTTTTGAAATGAGATATTTTTAAATTGCGTTATTTTTATACCATATTTATATCCCTTGTAAAAAAGATAATACGGTATTCGTTGATGTCCATTCAAAAATAGATTTAAAAGACGAAATAAAAGAAGCTATGAATAATGGTTTTATTTTTAAATTTGAATACCTATTTAAAATAAAAAACAATAAATGGTATAAATTTAAATCTATTGCTCATCTAAATAAAGTTTATTATTTGTCATACAACAAAATGACAAATAAATATGTAGTAACTGATCCTGTTACTCTAGATAAAAGAGAATATTATAGTCTATTTCAAGCAGTGCAATTTATACAACGATTGTATCATTTTCCTTTAATACTTTTTTCACAATTAGCTGACAAAAAAAAGAAATTAACTAAAATATATTGAATAATAAAAAATAATGAAAAAAAAATTAAATAAAAAAAATCTACTTTTATATTTTGGATATTTTGTTGCTTTATTAACATTATTATCATTACTACTACTGTCTCAAGCCACAGAGGGAAGTAAAGATTTTGAAAAATTATATTATCCTCTTTTAACAACTATTGTTGTAGGTATATTTAGTTTAATACTGATAGTTTTAATTTATTTAATTAAGCTCTTTATAAATTATAGAAAAAAAATACCCGGAGCATATCTATCAGTTACTATTTTACAGAGAACTCTTTTTTTAGCATTTATTCCTTTGTTATTTATTTCATTTTTTTCTTTTAAATTTTTAAGTTATGAGTTTCAATCAAGTTTTGATGAGGGTATTAATGATGCTCTCAATAATGCTCTTGTATTAAGTAAAAAATCACTGGATATAAGAGCTCAACAAATAATAAAAGAAAATAAAGAAGTTGCCAAAAATATAGCTTCGTATGATTATATACGCTTGCAAAATCAATTAGAAACAGTTCGTCGTCAAATGGGAGCGTATGAATTAACCGTTCTTGATGAAAACGGTTTTATTCAAGCTTTTGCAAGTAGCGATATGGAAAAAATAATTCCTTTAATTCCAAGCCACGAAGATTTTGCTAGGGTTGATAGAGAAGGTGGTATTTATATCATATATTTACCTGATACGGTATCTGATTTAACAGCACAAGTTAATCGTACAATAACAGAAAGAGATAAATTAAATTATTTAATGCCACAAGTAAATCAAAGTTTTATTCTTGTTCTTATCCTTGTTGTATTACTTTCAGGTCTTTTGTTAATTCTATCTTCTATTAGTTTTGCAGGAGATATGACAAAACCTATACGATTACTTATACAAGGGACTAAAAGAGTTTCACAGGGTAATTTTAATAATACATTATTAGTACAAAGAAATGATGATTTTGGTACTTTAATGAACTCATTTAATTCTATGACTAATTCTTTGAAAATAGCAACAGAAACAGCTGAACATAATAGACAGCGAGTTGAAAATGAACGTGCTTATTTAGAAACAGTTATTAACTCTATGACTTCTGCGGTAATGACGCTCGATTATCAATACAGATTGCAAACTTTTAATAAACGTGCCGAAGAATTAATAAATTCTAATTTAGAATTAGCTATTTACCAAAATATAACAGAATTAAATTCTTCTCTTATTTCTTATAAGCATCTTATTAATAAGTTAATAAAAAACTACAAAGAAGAAAATAAGTACAGCGAAATCCGCAATAACACCACTTCCATCAACTGACGCTCTTCATGGGGGATATGTTATTATTTTTGATGATTTAAGCGGATATTTACAGCAACAAAAACAAGCTGCATGGGAAGAAGTTGCCAGACGACTTGCACATGAGATAAAAAATCCATTAACACCAATTCAATTGGCAGCAGAACGATTAAATTATAAATTGGCAAATAATTTAGATGATGATAATAAAAAAATTCTTTCTCGTTCTGTAGAATTAATTACTAATCAAGTAAAAGCATTAAAAGATATGGTTAATGATTTTTCAGATTTTGCTAAACCTACAAAAATGATTAATAAAAAAATATATTTTAATAAATTAGTAAAAGAGCTTTTTGATTTATATAAAGGAAATTATGCAAATATAGATTTTTTACTATCATTTAAAAATGATTTTGATACTATTAATGGAAACAGTCAAGTTTTAAGACAAGTTATTCATAATATTTTAAAAAATTCTATAGAAGCTTGCGAAACAAAATATGATAATGACAAAGAAACAGACTATCGTGGTAGAATAAAATTAGAGCTAGTAAATGAAGATAATAAATTATTATTATCCATTAGTGATAATGGTATAGGATTATCTACAGATAGTAATAAAGTATTCGAACCATATGTAACAACAAAAGAAAAAGGTACAGGATTAGGACTTGCTATTGTTAAAAAAATTATTCAAGAACATAAGGGAACTATTAGTTTAAAAAATAATAAGTCAGGATATGGTAGTATTGCTCAAATAACTTTACCACTTATAGTAGAATAAAATTACAAAGAGAATATAGATAAAATGAATCCGAAACAATTTAATATTTTAGTCGTTGATGATGAAGCTGATATTACCAGTTTATTACAAGATATATTAGAAGACGAAGGTTACCAAGTAAAAGTTGCACAAAATGCTCGTGAGGCAGATGAAATATATCTAAATAATGTTATAGATTTAGTTTTATTGGATATTTGGATGCCAGAAGAAGATGGTCTATCACTTTTAAAAAGATGGAATGAAAATGGTTTAAAATCACAAGTAGTTATTATGTCAGGTCATGGTACCATTGAAACAGCAGTCAAGGCGACAAAATTAGGAGCATTTGATTTTATTGAAAAGCCAATTTCAATGGCAAAATTGATGATAAATATTGAAAATGTTTTTAATAAAGTAAAGTTGGAAAAAAAACATAATGATTTAATAAAACAATTAAATCCTGATATTCAAGTTATTGGTAAAAGTAAAGTAATTATTGAGTTAAAAAATCAATTAGAAAAAATAGCCCATCAATCATTGCCAATTTGTATTTTAGGTTGTCCAGGCAGTGGTAAAAATCACTATGCACGATATCTACATCAACTTGCAGGATTAAATAAATATCCTTTTATTGTCGTAAATAGTGCTTCGCTCAAAGAAAATAATCAATTAACCAGTATTTTTGGTTCAAAACAAAATGAAGGTCTTATCCAATTAGCAGAAGAAGGAACATTGTATATAGATGAAGTTTCTGATCTAGAAGAAAATACGCAATTGCTCTTTAGTCAATTAATAAAGCAAGGACAATATTTATTACCAGAAGAAGAACATATTGTAAAATCAAACGTAAAATTGATTTTTGCAAGTCAGTATAATTTACAAGAATTATTGGATTTAGGAGATTTACATCCAGATTTTTATTTTGCTATTCAATCATTGTTAATAAAAATTCCTGAATTAAATAGTTATAAAGATGATATTCCAGAAATAATTAATCATTACCTCTATTATTTTGTCGATTATGATAAATTGCCGTATAGACAGTTTTCAATGGAATCTCTCAATTATTTGCGTCAATACACTTGGCCAGGCAATGTAAGAGAGTTGAGAAATTTTGTTCAACGTGCATTAGTTATGGCAAAAGAAAATGTTATCTCTTTAGAAGAAACTCAAGAATTATTAAATATTGATAGTGATAATTCAACAGATACCAATACTATTAATATCGATTTACCTATTCGTGAGGCACGAGATATATTTGAGAAAAATTATTTTACAAAACAACTTGTATATTGTGATGGAAATATTGCAAAACTTGCTGAACGAGCAGGATTAGAACGAACCAACTTGTACAGAAAATTAAAATCATTAGGTATAAATTATAAATAATACGATTAATATTAATTATTGTACTAAATAAAAAACTCAACTAAAGAGTAAATACTATAGTTGAGTTTTTTGTATATAACGTTGTTAATTATTTATAAGATAATTCCACCAAAAACAAATCCAAAAATAACAGATAAGGTAATGGCAATCACACCTGGAATAAAGAATGAGTGATTAAATACCCATTTACCTATGCGAGTTGTGCCTGTATCGTCCATTTCAACAGCTGCGAGGAGAGTTGGATATGTTGGTAACACAAATGGCATTAATGCTTTTGTAGTTGATGCTTGTGAATAGAGTAGCATTGAAGCAAAGAATAAAGTAACAGCTAGCAACCACGGTTTAGAATTGAGAAGGTTAGCAGAAACATCTTTAATACTATCAATATTACTGGTTACAAAAGTATTTCCTAACCACGCAACACCTAATACACAAATACACGCACTCATACCTGATTTGAATGTTGAAGTATTAGGAATTTGATCAGTATCTATTTTTGTTAGAATAACAATAAGTGTTGCAGCCAATAACATAATAGCCATAATGGCGTGGTTACGACCAATAGTAGGATTTTCAATAAGTCCAACTTTGTTACTAATAAGAGTTGCATACGTAACAATAGCAACAATAGATATAAGGAAAATACTTACAGATAATTTTGCTTTTGGTTTAATAATGCGTTTTTCACTGCCTTGTAAGGTAACCAATCCTTTTTTTAATCGTGCTTGATACACAGGATCATCATCAAGTGATTTATTACCTATAACATTGATAATAATTGCAGTTACTATGCACGCTAATAGTGTGGTAGGAATAGCGATTGCGAGTAATTGTAAATACCCCACTCCCTGTGGCTCTAACATTGCAGCAAAAGCTACAACCGCTGCTGAAATAGGAGAAGCGGTAATGGCAATTTGTGAGGCAACGACAGCAATAGAGAGAGGTTTTGAAGGTTTTATTCCCTGTTCTTTGGCAACTTCTGCAATAACAGGAAGTGTTGAAAAGGCAGTATGACCAGTACCTGCAAAAAATGTCATTAAATATGTTACGATTGGAGCAAAAATAGTAATTTGTTTAGGATTTTTACGTAAGAATTTTTCAGCAATATCAACTAACCAATCCATACCACCAGCAATTTGCATAGCAGAAATAGCTGTAATGACTGACATAATAATAAGGATAACATCAACAGGAATACTACCTAAAGTAACGCCTGGAATTGTAGATAATACAATTAATCCAGCACCACCGGCAAGACCAATGCCAATACCACCAATTCTAGCACCAAGAAAAATAAACAATAAAACAATAAGTAGTTGTATCCAGATCATAATAGAATTCCTGTAAAATAATAAAAATATATACATATATTACTCTTTTTTTGAAAGAGGAATACTATAAACAACTACGAATAGTTAATATATTAATAATATTTTGTCTTTTACTCTCAATTATATTTTTTAAAGTAAATAACCTCATTAATTTATTAATTGTATAATTCTATGTTAAAATTACGAAACTTATAATATTATCTATCTTTTATGGAACGCTGAAACATTTATAAGATAAATAATATTTTATATAATTTCAAATGACTATGAGGAAAAACCCGTGAATATTCATGAGTATCAAGCGAAAGAAATCTTTCGTGCTTTTGGCGTGCCAACGCCACGTGGTAAATCGCCGTTGTTAAAGCACAAGTTCACGCAGGTGGACGTGGTAAAGCTGGTGGTGTTAAAGTTGCTAAATCTCTTGATGAAGTTAAACAATACGCTAGCGATATGCTAGGTAATACCTTAACTACTTATCAATCAGGTGGCGTTGCACTACCAATTCACACAGTATTAATTGAAGAAGGATTAAATATTGTTGATGAATTATATTTATCAGCATTAGTTGATCGTGAAACTCAATCGGTTACTTTTATCGGTTCTTCAGAAGGTGGTATGGATATTGAAGAAGTTGCCGCTAAAACTCCTGAAAAAATCATCACGGTAAATGTTGATCCTGCTGCTGGCTTCCAACCGTATGTTGGTCGCCGTATGGGCTTTGCAATGGGACTTGATAAAAAACAAACATCTCAATTAGTAAAAGTAATGAATGGCTTATACAATGCCTTTATTGCAAAAGATTTTTCACTTATTGAAATTAACCCTCTTATCGTTACTCAAGAAGGTAATTTACTTGCTCTTGATGGTAAAGTTGGCATTGATGAAAATGCTCTCTATCGTCATTCAGATTTAGCTGAAATGCGTGATTTAACACAAGAAGATGAGCGTGAATCGCAAGCTGCTGAGTATGAATTAAACTATGTGGCTCTTGATGGTAATATCGGTTGTATGGTTAACGGTGCTGGTCTTGCAATGGCGACTATGGACGTAGTTAATCTACACGGTGGCGAGCCTGCAAACTTCTTAGATGTAGGTGGTGGCGCAACTGCTGAGCGTGTAACTCAAGCATTCAAATTAATCTTATCATCAGATAAAGTAAAAGCTATCTTTGTTAATATTTTCGGTGGTATCGTTCGCTGTGATTTAATCGCTGAAGGAGTTATTACTGCTGCAAAAGAAGTTGGTTTAACCGTTCCTGTGGTTGTGCGTTTACAAGGTACAAACGTAGAAAAAGGACGTGAAATGATTCAAAACTCTGGTTTAGATATTCAAGCAGAAGAAAATCTAACAGAAGCAGCGAAAAAAGTAGTTGCAGCAGCAAATTCTTAATTTTTGGAGGATTAAAAAATGAGTATTTATATTAACAAAGACACTAAAGTTATCGTCCAAGGATTTACAGGATCACAAGGAACATTCCACGCAGAGCAATGTATCGCCTACGGTACACAAATTGTTGGTGGTGTAACACCAGGTAAAGGAGGTCAAGTTCATCTTAATAAACCTGTATTTGATAGTTGTGCAAGTGCTGTGAATGAAACAGGTGCTGATGCTTCTGTTATTTTCGTTCCACCTCCGTTTGCAGCTGATGCGAGGGTATTCCTGTACTTGATATGATGCGTGTTAAAAAAGCATTAAAAGGTTCTAACGTGCGTTTGGTTGGTCCTAACTGTCCAGGTGTTATAACCCCTGATGAGTGTAAAATTGGTATTATGCCAGGTCATATTCACCAAAAAGGTTCTGTAGGTATCGTATCTCGTTCTGGTACTCTTACTTATGAAGCAGTTCACCAAACAACAGGCATTGGTTTAGGTCAATCTACCTGTGTAGGTATCGGCGGAGATCCAATTAACGGTACAAACTTTATTGATGTGCTTGATGCATTCCAAAAAGATGAGCAAACCAAAGAAATTATTATGGTTGGTGAAATCGGTGGTACAGCAGAAGAAGAGGCAGCAGAGTTCATTAAATCTAATGTAACGAAACCTGTTGTTGCTTACATTGCAGGTGTAACAGCTCCTCCAGGAAAACGTATGGGACACGCAGGTGCTATTATCGCTGGCGGTAAAGGTACTGCTGATGATAAGTTTAAAGCACTTGAAGCAGCAGGCGTTCGCACAGTACGTTCACCAGCTGATCTTGGTCAAGCTATTAAAGAAGAATCTGGTAAGTAATCAATTACCATTTTATTCATAATAAAGGGCTAGCATTTGGATTTATACCATTTGCTAGTCTTTTTTTACAATAATTTTATAGAAATATAAATATAAAGGTATAACAATTAGTAGATAAAATTATGTTACATAAATAACATAATTAGTAGTAGTTTAGAATATTATTAATGAATTGATTAAAATTAATGAATTGATTAAATACTAAACAAACGCATAAAAGCAGCAATACGAATGGTGTCCTTGCCCCAACGTTTTCTGTTTTTGAAATATCGCAACCACTTCATATATTTTATATTTTTATTAATTTTTTCAATAGTGCAATCAGCTTTATCACCTAAAATAGCTTTGAATTGTTTCATAGCTTGTTTGAGAGTAGGCTCATCATCTAATAATAAAACAGTTGAGTGCATATAACAGAGCCAATCTCGTATCTGACATTCTTCAAGCGAAAGATACTGTGCAGGATTATCCTCAAAATCAATAAATCCTATAGTGTATCCTGTTGTTTCATTACTACACAGCATCATATTGCGAGCAAAGCATTGGTTTAAATGTTGGTTTTTATTGTGAACTTCTGCAATAGCAGAAACACCTAAACACCAAAGACTAAAAACTTTTTCGTTGTCATTTTCTTGCTTCGCTTTTAATAATGCTTTCATCAAGTCGCTTTCATCACTAATATTGCTCATCATTAGAGCTTGTTCATTCTGTGCAAGTAGTGTTGGGGCGAGAATATTATGTTCTTTGAGAGTTTGTAATTTATGAGCCTCATTTTTAATAGCATCTACACCACCAAGACTTGGAACTGGTTTCAAAGCATCTGCTCGCAACAATTTCGCAACTGCTCCGAGTATATAATATGGCCACATTGCATGGTGTGGGTCTGCTCGTCTTACCCACACCTTTTCATTATTTTCGAGTATATGGCATTGAATATTTGCTGTTTGTACAGCAAGACACTTGTCTAACAACTGTTGATAGTTATTAGCAGAGCCAGTTTCTACGGTATTAAGCGGCATAAATATCTATTAGTTATTAGCTTTCTTTTAAAGCATAAATACCAGGTAAGTGGCGTAAATAACCGTGATAATCCATACCACAACCATAAATATAGCGATCTTCTACATTCATACCTATAAAATCAACAGTAAAATTATCAACTTTTCTATCGTGATCTTTATCGAGTAAACAACAGGTTTTTAAACTTGCTGGTTTTTGCTTGATAAGTTCCTCAGTAATACATTTAAGTGTTATTCCTTCGTCAAAAATATCATCGATAAGAAGAACGTGTTCACCTTGTAAATCAAGATCTGTTGTGGCTTTCCACACTAAATCTTGTGTACCTTCATTATTTTGATATCGTGTAGCGTGAATATAATCCATTCTGTGAGGAAAAGCTAATCGAGTTAATAAATTTCCTGCAGGAATTAAACCACCATTCAGTACAACTAAAATAATTGGGTTGAGGGTTGCATAATGAATATTAAGAACTGCAGCAAGTTTATCATAGGCAGCCCCTATACGATTTTCGGTAATAAGACATTCTGATTGTTGGAGAACATCTTCAAGTTCTTTATTTTCTAATTTTGTAGTTGGTTTTTTTGCCATAATATTTTCGTTAATTGTACTAAAAAATTTTTATAACTAGAAAGTTATTTTTATAAAAAAGGAGATTATTGGAGTTTATTAATAACTCATTGTTTCGGTATTATTAGCCATTACTTCGCTAATTATGTATCCTGCACCAACAATATCATCGACTTCGGGTATAAGCTCCTCTCCCCAGCGAATAGTAAGAAGTTTTGATGCTTTAATGAGAACGCCAGCTTCGTGGGCTTCTTGTAATAAATTATATACTGTCTTGCCTTCGTCTTTTATCGTAGGAACATCATCGGCAACACCGTTGACTAGTATTTCGCCAGATTTTCCAGAAAAAATTAACTCAACATAATAATCCATAGAGGCAGCAACGGTAGCATTATAAATTGGTTCTACTATTTCACACGGATTTCTTGGGTCGCTGTTGGTAACAACAACAAGTAATTTTTCAGACATAATATATGACTTGATGGTTGGTAATACGATAAGTAAATTATACGCTTATTGGTAATAACTTCAATGATGAGAATAAAATTAAACAATATAAAAAAGAATATAAACAGTTTGAAATTATATTTTTATTTGTTTTTTATATTGTTACAAAATAAATTTGCTAAAATTAAATATTCCTTTTTGCAAACATTTAGTAGAAAGGGTACAATTTAATATTGTTACTGAAACAACCCCAAAATAGTAAAATATTTCTTGGTAGTTTTCTATTATTTCATTCTAAAAGGTTTTAATGTATCTATGTCTAATTCACTGTGGGAAAGTTGTATTGAAAATTTAACAGTATTGCTTGATGAGCGAGCTGTTGATGATTGGTTGCGACCAATAAATGCTACCGTTGAAGGAAATACGCTTGTCTTAACTGCACCCAATAAATTTGTTGTTGAAACCGTAGAAAAAAAATATAAACAAACAATTGAGTTAGTTGTTAAAAAATTTGAGCCAGATTATAATATTTCATTAAAAATGGCTGAGCCAACTCTTTTTGATGAGCCCATTAAAAAGACAAAAAAAGAAGATCAAAATTTTTCTAGTAAACTTAATCCAGAATATATTTTTGATAATTTTGTTCAGGGAGATTCTAACGAAATAGCCGTTAACTCTGCTTTGGGAATAGCAAAAAAACCAGATGGAACATTTAATCCTCTTATGATTTATGGTTCAACAGGGCTAGGTAAGTCGCATCTTATGCACGCTATTGGTAATTATATTAAAAAACACGATCATAGAAAAAAGGTAGTTTACCAAACAGCAGAACAATTTATGGCTGAAATGGTTAGTGCAATGTCAGAAACACAGTCAAAAATAAAACAATTTAAAGATTATTATCGTTCAGTTGATGTTTTGTTAATTGATGATGTTCAGTTTTTTGCAGGCAAAGGAAGAACACAAGAGGAGTTTTTCCATTTATTCAATACATTAACAGATTCAAACAGCCAAATAGTGCTTACTTGTGATAGATATCCAAAAGATGTTGATGGGCTGGAGAGTCGCTTAAAATCGCGTTTTGGACAAGGTTTATCAGTTGCTGTTGAGCCACCAGATTTAGAAACACGTGCAGCAATTATTAAGAAAAAAGCCGATCTTATTAAATTTGATTTAGATAGTTCTGTTGCTTTATTTATTGCAGAAAAAGTTCAATCTCACGTTCGTGATTTAGAAGGGGCTTTAAATAAATTATATGCAGCTTCTCAATTTAGCAATCAAGTAGCAACAGTAGAACTTGCAAAAGTAGCTTTGCGTGATTTATTAAGTGCTCAAACTCGTCAAGTAAGCATTGAAAATATTCAGAAAACAGTGGCGAGCTACTACAATATAAAAGTTTCTGATTTAAAATCAAAAACACGAAAATCTTCAATTGCAAGAGCAAGACAGGTAGCTATGACACTGGCAAAACGCTTAACAGGTTTATCGTATCCAGATATTGGTGAGGCTTTTGAGCGAGATCACTCAACAGTAATGCACGCAATTAAAAAAATAGATGAATTAAAAGACAGTAATCCGAAAATTCGAGAGGATATTGCTAATTTAGTTACCACGCTAACCCATTAAATAAAAATAAAGAATAATGAAGAGTTAGTTTTATTTATCGCAATAGATAATAAATTAGGGTAGAATATTTATCATTGATAGCTTATATATATTAGGAAAAGCAATTTATTATGAAATTTACAATAAAAAAAGATGATTTGTCTCCGTTATTGACACGAGTAAACAATATTATTGAATAATGAAATAAAAGTATCTGGGACGATACCAACAACCATAGAGACAGAAGGCTCTACAACGGTTACCGCTCAAAAATTTCACGCTATTATTAACTCTATTCCCAATGGAAATGATGCTGAAATTTGTTTAAATGAGAATAATCTCGATGTAGTATCTGGAAACTCTCATTTCCATTTAGCGACAATTCCAGCAGAAGACTATCCTGTTTCTGATAATTATGCTTTACTATCCTGTTTCTGATAATTATGCTTTTGAACAAAGTTTTTCATTGCCTGCCGAAATATTAACGCACTTGTTTAATAAGGTTAAGTTTTCAATGGCGAGTAATGATGTTCGTCATTATCTCAATGGAATGCTTCTTAATTTTAGCAAAGATGTTGTCAGTGCTGTTTCTACAGACGGACACCGTTTGTCTGTTTCTGAATGGCTGGCAGGAGAAACGGATAATGTTCAAGTAAACTTATCGGATACACACATTCAGTTTATCTTTAAAGACACAGAAATTACCTCAACGCTAATTAATGCTGATTATCCTGCTTATGAAACTGTTATTCCTGAATTGTCAGATACGCTGATTTTCCTTCCTAAAGAAGAATTGCGTAAAGCATTACAGCGAGCAAAAATTCTTTCTAGCGAATATGGCGTAGGTGTTTCTTTGACATTCTCTCCTTGGAAACTGAACTTATCAGCTAAAAATATGGATAATGAGAGTGTAGAAGATAGCATTGATATTAATTACGATGGTGAAACAATTAAAACGGCATTTAATATCAATTATTTAATGGATGTTATAAACGTTATTGAAAGCGATAATCTAACATTGTCGCTACAAGATAGCCAAAGTAGTTGTTTGATATATGATTCTGAAAATGAGAATTCTCGTTATATTGTTATGCCTATGAATATTTAGAAAATTTAAATACTAAAAACATAACTCAAGATAGTAAATTATATAAAATTTATTATCACACAAAAACCATACTGTAAAAGTTGTTATGCGTTATGCAAACTTACACAGTATGGTTTTTTGTTTTTCTTACATAAAAACAGACTTCAATCACCAAGCAGGAAATGATAATAAAAACAATTATCGCTTTTTCTTTTCTTTGTCTTTGAAAAAATTAATAATTTCTTGCTTTATATGGTTTAATTATTTTGTTTTTTTGTGTACAATAGAAGAGAATTTATAAATAATATAAACACAAAGGGCACAAAAATGGAAATAATTAAATCTGACGTCATTATTGTCGGTGCAGGTGGCGGTGGGTTGCGTGCAGCGATTGCCGTTGCTGAAAAGCACCCAGAACTCAATATATCTCTTCTTTCAAAAGTCTATCCTATGCGTAGTCATACCGTGGCAGCAGAGGGTGGAGCAGCAGCTGTGGCACAAGCACACGATACACTTGATAATCACTTTGACGATACTGTTTCGGGTGGTGATTGGCTTTGCGACCAAGAAGTTGTAGATTACTTTGTTGCTAACTCAACTGATGAAATGATTCGTTTAGAAAACTGGGGTTGCCCGTGGTCAAGACGAGAAGAGGCTTCCACATTTTACATACATTATTCCAAACATCACTCCAATTTGAAAACATCAACCGTTTTGATGAATACTTCTGTACAGAGCTTCTTACCGAAGATGGCGAATGTAAAGGGGTTGTTGCAATTGAAATCAAAACAGGTATTGCCAAAGCATTTGTTGCAAACTCGGTAATTCTTGCAACAGGTGGTGCTGGTCGTGTGTATCAGTTCAACACTAACGGTGGTATCGTAACAGGCGATGGTATGTCTATGGCATATCGCAAAGGTGTAGCTCTTCGTGATATGGAATTTGTTCAATATCACCCAACAGGATTGCCAAGCAGCGGTATTTTAATGACAGAGGGTTGTCGTGGTGAAGGTGGACTTCTCGTCAATAAAGACGGTTATCGCTACCTCCAAGACTACGGTCTAGGACCTGCAACAGATAAGCTAGTTAAAAAACAAATGGAGTTAGGTCCTCGTGATAGATTATCACAAGCATTTTGGCACGAACGCCAAAAAGGCAACACTATTCCAACCGAATACGGCGATGTGGTGTATTTAGATATGCGTCATTTAGGAGAAGCGTACTTAATGGAACGCCTACCAATGATTTGCCACTTGGCAGAG